>JAABUP010000146.1_pt1 | contig 155276 bp, 228 predicted proteins | sample 5559201 | NCBI WGS metagenome assembly JAABUP01 (sample SAMN10711887, study PRJNA513373) | rock metagenome | isolation source: Antarctica rocks | place: Antarctica
TGTTTCTGCTTGTCAATACTTTAATACAAAGATATTGTCTGTCGTGCGGAAATCTTTCCTGAAACCTGCTTGCCCTTTAGCTTTGATGCCTTCATCTTCAGCCCAAAATGCAATTCTGTGATCTAGTATCATTGCAAACAGCTTAGCAATCACAGAGCCTACTGTGATGCCTCGATAGTTGCTCATGTCACTTTTATCGCCTGATTTGTAGACAGCAGTGATGCATGCCACGTTTCATCTCCCACCGGAGAATTAGTCTTCTTCGTTGAACCTTTGCGTATTCAAAAGTAGCCAAGGGCACCATTTTGCCGCACTCCACCGAAGCTGCGCAAGAGGGTCATCCCGGCTCCGACACACCCTGTTAATGCGTTGAGCAGCACAGTCCTGATCTGGTAGCCGTGCCCTGTTTTGCGCCCTCACTGTTGCCGTTTACAGACCGAAGTGGTCAGCAGGTGCTGTCAAAGCACAACGCCGCTATCGTTGCCACTGTACGTAAGCAAGTTTAAGAGCGTTTCCTTCACAAGTTCGTGCGAAGGCCTTTACATTTGTACATCACCGTTTGGCCGCCGTCGTGCCTGGTGCCAACTTTGCGGGGTCAGGTCACTTGTAGCATGCGTTAGGTCAGCGTGCGTGACCGGCTGATGCGCAAGATCTGGAGCAAGTGGCAAGCAAGCGTCTTGTTGGTGCTTTTGACTCAGGTACAACTGCGCAAGCGTCCGAGTTTTGGCACGCACAATTACCCTGTGGTTACAAAGATCTGACCCGCCTGCAGGCAGCACGTTCCCCAGCAGCCAGTGAAGTATTGACTCGGCAGGGTAGAACAAGGCCGGACTACCACAGCCAGGGCAGGTCTCTGTCTACACACCCGAGCACCCTCTTGGCACTTAGTGACCAGCCAAGGGCAGTTTTGACAGAGGGCAACACCAGAGCTCTTTTGCAAGCTCAACAGCAGCAACAGCTTGATCTGCAAGGCAGCAGCACTGCACACGAGGATGTTGACAGTACACAGATTGCCTCTGAAGCAGGCGTCGTCACAGATACAGCCTTACGTACAGATTCAGCTTCACTATCACAGACCGAACCTGAAGCACTGCTAGCGGAAAGACATGAGCCACAGTCAGCAGTTCAAGAGTATCAACCAAGCAATGCTGCAGTTTTGGATGAGCCAAGGCTGATCTCAGCAGCAGCATCTCAGGCATCACAATCACTTGCAGATGCAATAGAAAAGAAAGCAGGGGAAGATCAATTTGATGCTTGGTCCTTGGTAGACCCGCCTTTTCAAGACGCACTTCATGAGGTACAGCATGCCTACTACTCCTGTTTTTATGTAACAGCATGCTGTTTGGCAACTTTCAACAATGTCTGTGCTGGCCTGCAGTGTTTCGGCAGCAGCAAGCTGCATCGGGTATGCAAGTACTACAATCTGTTGCTGTGGAATGGCACCCTTTACTATCCCACCACAGGTACCATGCCCTGAATCACTTTGCAGCACTGTCTCAATTTGAGCTGCTCAATTCTTGCACTTGAAGTTTATGGCATTTCACTTGGCACTCCCGGTGCATCTTTGACTGCAGATCTGGCAGTATTGGAGACTGGACCTCCTAGAGTCCCAATCAGCTGGGTCAGTCTGAGCCCTTTTGACAAAATGGAGTTTGGGCAGGACGAGTGGGCTGAAGTGGTTCTCCCACAGGATCTGCCCTTCAAGTGGGACACAACACCAAAGCTGTCAATGAAGGAGGCACTGTTCTGGAAGCTGACATTTCAAGACAACTATGGTCACCTGCTGGGAGAGCACGGGCCTATCATACACAACCTGATGTGCAGCTACCTAAACAGGTCAGCGTGCATGACATTGGCTGCAGTTGTTGATGCCTGCCACTTTGTCTTCAGACAGCATGAGCCGTCTGGCTTCTGTTTGCAGAACCAACTAATGCTCATGTCATGACAAGGCATGTATGCTGCGCATACTGTACTACAGGTCAACTTAGCAATGCTTACAATGCAACAGGTGCAGCTACACTGAGGAGGATCTGAAGGACTTCCATATCTTGCTAGGCAACTTGAAGGAGGAGGAGATCAGCATGATGCCTGCTGCTAGCCAGGAGATGTTCAATTGCTTCTGCAAGGTCTGCATGCCTGTAGCAGACTGCTCCTGGTGAATGAAAGCTCCTTGGTCACTTGTTCTGCCTTGAACGGGTCAGCAGCAGCAGGGCCTATTGCGCCACCATTGGGCAAGCCTTGCGCCTTGGTAGCATAGCTGAAGACGCTACCAAGGCGCAGGGCTTGCCCAATGGTGGCGCTTTAGGCCCTGCTGCTGCTTCTTCCCGGTGCCATTGCCATTTCCATCATGGGAACGCTTCTGGCCATGGCAAGTATAGGAAAGTAATTTGCGTAACAATGCCCAGCATGCAAGGGCCTGCTAAGCGGCCTTCTGCTTTTCCCACATCCTAGTGTGAAGTGCTACAGCCTGTGTGGTCTCCTCTGAGCTTTCAAGTTCAGAGCTAGTGGGGCTGTGACTCCTGTCACCTGCTGCTGTGCAGAGGGCTCTCATGCTGAGCAATGACATTTTCTTCAAAGACCACGTAGTGGTGGTTGGCACCTTGTTGGCTGGTATTGGCCCCACCTGCCGAGGCTACCCCTGGTGCCGTCCCCAGTAAGCCCCCTGCCGAAGCATCTGCTGGTGTACCAGGAGCCTCACGTTTGCATCTTGTCTCTGTTCAAAGCCATATCAACCTTGTGCTCTGAAGTATGTGGGTTTGGCTAGCCATCCTGCACAAAGTTGCCCATGTCTGTCCACCCTTTTTTTGTTGTACTGAAGCGGCAGCCATGGTCCACACTCTCCAAGTCTTCAAGGTTCCCTGTCAAAGATAGACTGGCATCTTGTCTGTCCAGGCAGCATACTTGTTGTTCAACACTCTTCAACTTTGCCCATAGACATTTGACGTATGCTGAGAAGCTCATTGGCTCTTAAATTAGACATTGTGCCTGCAGATTTGGACGCAGTCCGATGGTGGGAAATATGGTGACCACATGGCAAGAGCGTATGCTGGACTGTACTGGCCTGCCCAAGAATGTCATTGCTCCAGCAGACACGATAAACCTGGTAGTCATAGATAGGCATTATTCTGCAGGAAGGTCTTTCTTGAATTTGCCAGATGTGATATCTCATCTTGGGGTGGGTCCCTGCAAGGGCTATTGACTCGTGCAGTGAAATTTGCTTTGCTCTGCATGGAAGCAGCTGCCATTAAAGTTTCATTGGGTGTGCTGGCACAAACATGTGTAATTTTGCTTTGTACTTCCTGAGATAACTGCTCTTCTTCTGTGTTTTGGTGATGCATGCATGTCATAACCTCAATCATGTGGCTCCTACTCTCAATGCTGCATGGGCTCAGTACATGGTCTGACTTTGTAGGTCAAGTTCCCAGGCACCCTGAATATTACTGTAGATAAGCTGGAAGGGAAGTCCTTGCAGCAGCAGGCAGCTCTGTACTACAATGCCAGCATAGTCATACAAACGCATGGAGCCGCTCTAGGTGCGCTTCCAAGAAGCCGTATATGCATCTGCTGATGATCATCAGCAATTTGCGTATCACTTGCTGGCCATGCTATACCGCCAGCTTGGCATTTATGTTTGTGAGTCAATCGTAGTCAGAGCAATGGGTGAACGCAGAGTGGATGTCATTTGATTTGCTGTGCTGTTGTGTAGGAAATGTGATCTTCCTACCTCGAGGTGCTGTTGTGATTGACATTGTCCCTGAGAACAATGAGGACAAGTCCCCCTGGGTGGTGTATATGTGTGCTGATTTCAAGCCACTCTTCATATCTCCCATTACTATACCGCCTCAGAAGACAGTCCTTCAGATGGCCAAAGTGCGTCGCACCAAGGAGTGGGCAATGCTCTCGCCTTACTGGCGACAGAGGATACTGCGAGAAGGCGTTTGTCCAGAGGTACACACTGGATTTTTGACAGGCTTAGGCAGAAGGACCACCTCACTGGAGCCAACAATGCTTTGCATGTCAAGTGCATGTGGTAGCAGCCCTGCACCAGTATGCATCCTGCATTGGCAGGTCTCTGTTCAGGTGCGTTGTTGAAGATCTGTGCTGTGATGCATCTTTTTTGGCTTGCAGGATGAGGATGTGGATTGGCAGATGGACACATATGCTGCGTGCAACTTTCAGTGGTTTCTCAAGTCAGGAAATCTGGTCCTTGACTATGGTCAAGTTGGCGATGCTGTTGAGACTGGTATCATGCATGTCAAGGGCGTCCATGAGCGAATGATTGATTACGTTCATAAGTCGTATGAGTTTGACCTGACAGCAGCTGTTGTATAGACAACAGGTCACATGAACGAATGTCTGGTCTTGAAAGATGCAAGCGCACTTGGGAATGCTTATATGTCTTATTGGGGTGTTTGCTATAGTCCACAATATTGCAGCCCTTCCTGCCAGGCAGGTTGGCTGGCAGCGTCTCTGCTCACGAGCAGAGTTTTGTTTGTATATGCATAATTGTGCCAATATCCAAGTATGTGATTTCTGTGAAGTGTTAGTACTGTAGTTTCAGAAGGGAATCCTTGCAGTATTGAGACCAACACAGCTACTCTTGTGCTGAACTGTTATGGCATCCAGTTTGATAAGCCACCTAGATAGGACTTATGTCTTTTGGTAGATAGCTGTCAGTCAAGAAGAACGCCTTTCTGTTGCAGTATGTGTGCAATCTGCCATTTTGTTTTGGACTCAGCTCAGCTTAGTGTTTCATGATGCCATTTGTATGTGCAATGTGACCTGCACTTGTGAAATTCAGTCTCATGCTGCAAGATGCCTTCAACCAGCGAGGTGGTATTTGCACAAACTAAATCTGGGTCCTGGAACTGAATATCCTGATTCAATATTTGCAGATCACATCATCAATCAGATTTTGACAATGCAAGGCTGGATTGCATCAGCGCTCTGCTGCAGCTTAGAGGACATTGGTATTGCTCAAGCTCTGACAACACATGCATGCCACACTTCTGGTGGTCAGTGCTGCGTCTGACAGGCTAAACTACAATATGCAATGACCTTGCAGTGGCTACACTTCCTCAAATGCCTTGTCTTGCTGCAGGACTGGCATTCAGCATCAAACAATTTCTGCCCCATACTCCTCTGAACTTGCTTGATGCCTATAATCCAAACTTTGTCAGCTGCTAAATACACACCTTCCTGCTGCACAAACAGGCGCTGTGCAGTCCAGGGTAAAGAGAGGTGCCGTATGGGTGACAAGAGTATTAGCTTGACATGATTCAGTGCAGCATCCCACGCATTGAAATGGCCTGCCAAGAAGCAGGCCTTCACGATGCAACAAGCATATCCCCAAGCACGGCTCAGAACTCGTCCTGCCGAGGCATATTTCGTGCACACGACCTCGTGAACGAATGATTCGCATGCCGCTCAGCCAGCATTGTTTTGGATCAGCAAGTCTTACTTAAAGTGAGGTCTACACTGTCTTGCTATCTTGCTCATATGCTCAAGGTGATTCCCTTGATCAGTATATGTTTGGTCGTTGTGTACAAAGCAGTGCTGCAGCGGCTTGCTGCTCAATGGTCATGAAGCAGCTAGGCGCCCATGCCTCAACCCAGATAGGAGCCTCTGCTTGGGGTGCTTGGGAAGAAATTGCATCACACGGCATTTTGAGACAAAAATTATATGGGTGAAGAGAATTCTCTATCGTTTGCAATCGCCCTGATCAGGGCAGTTAAAGGAATCTTTCGTTGTTTGAATCTTCCGACCTTCTTCTTGTCACGAGCTCACAGTTGACGCACACTCCCCAGGCGCAGACTCACTCACAGGGGCCGACAAGAGAACCTTCCGTCATAGTGCAGTAGGAAATCAGGTTGATGTTGCCAACGAGCTGCTGTGCGCGAGGTCACTTACTCTGTTTGACTGCACCTTGATCGAGATCCACCTTCTGCGGTGAAAACCTACGGCACCTTTGGAGGACATCAGCGACGTGAATCTGAATGGCGTAAACGCCCGTGTCGACGACGCATGCCTGGCAACCTTGCCACCCTGCTTTGGATCCTCGTTCTTGCCTGTGCACAAGCCTCAAAAGCGTCTGACTTGTTGCAGCGCGAGCCGCCGCTGGGCTTGCAGTCGGTACGCACAGTTCATCTCTGGTTCACTGATGTTGGTCATGCTCGCTGACTTGATACTCCAGCTGTTGCACAAACAGCATTCGTGCTCCCCTGCGCATCGGAACTACTGAATAACAGCTGACACAAAAACCGAAAACGATTTGCTAGTAGACCAGCCTCACGGCCCTGATCACCATTGTGTCGCACGACTCGGATGTCTTCTGACTGGTGGCCTGACTTTCAGGCTCAATCAGCGAACAATTACCAAGAAGCTGTTTACCGCAAGACCCATACTACTGTGAGCACCAGCACAGCGACTCGGGTTCCTGAAACAGCACAGCTTCTTCGTGCGTTTGCAGCTAAGTACATTTTCAGCCAAGCTCATACGCAGCTCAGACCAGCTGCCGATAGGGAGTTGCATGATGGGGCAGAGCTGTCTGTTGACACCCTCACTGGTGGCACCAGCAAACATCTGCTTGCATTGGATGCCCAGACTACAGATCACCAAGCACAAGCAGCCAATGCTGAGGCCAGCCCTTCCTCACCAGATGTCTCACTCTCAGTAGGTGGCGCATCTGAAAGTCAGCCAGTCCATGATGAAGCCCCTATAGAGGATGCAGCAGACCAGCAAGCTATGCAGCATGGCTCAGGAGCACTTGAGAGTGACACCAGTGTGAGCACAGACTCTGGTAGAGAACTGCACAGGCAGCTGGGACAGCGCTTCAATGCCTCTCAGATCAACACAGGTTCAATCAATTTTCAAGAATCAAGTGGTCAGGATTCTCCTGATCCAAGCGCTGTGCAGGCAGAAATCACTCCAGGTACCTGACTAGGCTTCACTGTCCCATTTTCCGCCTACAGTTGTTAAACTTCTGCCTCATGGGTGTATACATGCTGCCGAGGGCTGTTACTACTACACTTCATAGAACACCATGAACGGTTACCACTTACAGACCAGCAGAGTGTCACTCACTCAGCAGACTCAGCTCTGCATATGACTAATGAACATGACATATGTCATGATGCAGGCATTGTGATGGTGCTGACTATATTCATGGCAGCAGCCAGTGGACTGGGTGCAGTGCCATACTTTTTTGTGCGCAGCTTCAGCAAGGAATATTCTGCTCTGGCCAGCGCTGTGGCCTGTGGCGTGATGCTGGCAGCTAGCTTTGATCTAGTGCATGAAGGCCAACCCTATGGAGCCAACCTGGTCATTCTTGGGGTCCTGTCTGGTACACCTCTTTGCAAGGCTGACTATAACAGAACAACCCAATGTTGTCCTGAGGGCTTCAGTGGGTGTGAAGGCATGTCAAACAGCTGCTCAACAGCGTTTACACGCTTCAAGTGTTTCAATACGCCAACTGCTGGTTGATGCTAGGCCCTCAATGCACTAGATCATGAAGGCTATACGCTGAATCCAGTATTTCTGCTTGCAGCTTCCACCAACGCAGCACAGACTGAACAAACATATCACTCAGCATTGTGGTCAATGCTGTGGCCAGTGCTGTGATGCTGGGGTCAGTGTTGTTCCAGGTGCTGTCTTCATTCAGATTGTCCAATCCCAACTGGACAAGTTTGGAGACATCAAGTTTGAGAGCCTGAATGGAGCCAGTGCACGCAAGATTGTGCTGGTCATTGGCATCATGTCAGCCCATGCCCTGGGGGAGGGGTGTGGGGTAGGGGTCTCCTTTTGTGGAACCAGAGGCTGGGCTCAGGTCGCTACTCACCCGCAACAGATCTGTCATATTACTGAAGCTTGACCCATCAAAGGACATATAACTGCACAAATGATGCACTTCTCTGTTGCCAAAGTGCAAGCATCATGCCACCATCACTTGGGACATCTTACTTGTTTCAGGTTGCCTTTGAATGCTGATGACGCCTCTTGTAGCCAACCTGCTTACCGACTTTACATCATTACACAGTCCAAAAAGCTCAGTTGTGTCCCTGGTATCTCTTGTAGGGCGTACTAGTCAGCTTAGCAATTGGACTGCACAACATCCCTGAGGGTCTGGCAGTGGCCACTGTGTTGGTGTCCAGAGGGGTAGGCGCCAAGAAGGCAGCCTGGTGGGCACTCTTCACAGCCCTGCCTCAGCCCCTGCTGGCTGTCCCCTCCTTCATGTTTGTGGACACCTTCACCTTCTTGTTACCCCTGGCCTTGGGCTTTGCTGCCGGCTGCATGACCTGGATGGTCTTTGCCGAGCTCATTCCAGATTCCTTGGCAGATGCACCACATGGAAAGGTCAGTTCTGTGTTGATCACCTTTTTTGTTGAGCTTCTGCTGATGACAGGTATAGTCGGCAGGAATAGTGGCAGTGTGTTACACTTGCTGCACTGGACATCTCAAAGTCGTGGTTGCCCTCTTGCTCTGCAGTCTTGTGACAGTCCGCTATGCAGCGCATAGTCATGTGTGAGCTGTTGCAGGAATGCATTCTGGCCGTTTTGGTTGGCAACTGCAGGTTGCCTTCGAGCAAAGCCTTGCTGGGCCCAGCTTTGCGACGGCCCTTGTTGCTCTATCTGTTCTGTGCGGACACTCAGTAAGCATGGGTCAGCAACCAGCCGATGAACAGGTCACTCCAATAGACCATGTTCAGTACAACCTGAGCACGATCTTGCTGTGCAGGTTGCTACCACAGCTACCTTCTCTGCTTGTGCCCTGGAAGCCTTGCGCATGCTGTTGGCTGATCTGGAACAGCCAGGAGGCACCCTCGCCAGCCCTATCAAAGCCCCCATGTCCCTCCTCTTCCCCATTGCTCTCGCGCTGTTTCCCATTGTCTTACCTGCTGGGTTTGTAGGTAAGAGAAGAAACGTTGCCTGTGCAAAAGGCCACAAGAGTACAGTCACTATCATGACAGGCACACTGCAACAGATTAGCTGGTCCAACCTTATGTTTCGCTAGCTTTTCCAACTGTGCATTGCGTTTGTCAACATGCAGTGGCATGAGAAAGCAGCAGCAGCCTCAATACTTGATCAATGTTCACCAGTATGCAGTGATGTTGCAAATAGTACGGCAGCAACATTGCTCACTTTGAATCTTCATTGCCATGTGCATTGACCACATGTGCTGCAGCATGGCCTCGGACCAACAGTACTGCAACTGTGCTTAAGATCTGGAGTTTGGTACAGTGGGTGACTTTGTTGCTGTGGCTACACAGGTGGTTTGCTGGGGCGGTACAGCCAGCCCAATGGGGGTCTGCTGGGGCTGGCAGCAGGCCTCATTGCTGTCCTGGCCATGGCAGGTTTGGTAAATCAGGTGGGGTGGGGCAGCAGCATGGGCTTAGGGGCTTCTCTGGCCTGGGCTGCTGCAGGCGCCCTATCCACTTGGCTGTTGTGGAGACACCAGGTATAATACTATCTGATACTCAGCTGTTGGCCTAGACTGTTGTATGATCACAAGGACAACTGATGTTGATCCCTGCTGTGAGCGACAACTGAATTGCTTCTGAATTTCCATACTCTCAAGCCTGTCTTGTGTCTCCCAACAACACTCCAGGACACACAGTGCATACAAGCTCAATGGAAGACATGCAGTCCAAGGCTCTACATGCTGGCAAATTTGCTGAACCAAGTGTTCACAGACACTGCATGAGCACCAAGCTATCAGGCGTTGTCCTTGGTGTATAACTTCCACGTTGCAGGGTACAGTGGCCAAAGCAGGGAGGGTTACGAGGACAAAGAAGGACTGCGACTGTGATCTGGTGCTGTGCTCATGCACTAGCAAGCCAGGCATTATGGGGTACTACTAGCATATTTCTGCCCACCAGTCTGTACGTTATCTGCTGTTGTTGTGCAGGCACAAGGACTGCTCCACAAAGGCAAGGTGTCAGGCAAGCACACCGCCCCTGACCTTGAGGGCCAGGCTGAAGAAGGGGCCCTGGACCGCCCTAAAAACAGTGGGGAGGACTTTGGTGTCATGTCAGCCAGAGCTGGGAGCTGGACAGACACAACACTAAATGACAGGTACACATTCCCGTGATCGACAGATGCATGTCTGTTGTGGTCAAGCAGCCAACATGACAAGCAACGGCATCCGTAAGGTGCACCAGCAATTTTGAGCTGCGCTCAGCCTTATGCTAATGTCCCTCATGTCCAATAGACATGCGCAAGGATGTGGTGCTGCATACTTGCTGATGTCACTTTTGAACAGTACTGCTGAAGTGCACCTTAACTAACATGTTAGCATCACCAAAGAGTCATGAGGAACCTGCTTGTGTCATTGTATGCAGGCTGAATGGTCATGCAAATGGGCCTGACACCCCTCCACACTCGACAGCCGAGAGCAACGGTGTCTTGAGTTGGGCCTACCCCTCAGTGGGAGGCACCCCTCCTCGCCCAGGGTCAGCAAGCAAAACAAGACATGGCAAGCACAGTATGGTAGCAGCCTATGGCACTGCAGACACAGTCCCAAGCCTACACTACATGGCTGCAGGGTTCTCCCTTGCAGCCCTTGCAGTGCATGGTGTCACAGAAGGATGGAATGTGGCTAGTGGGATGGTTTCTGATGGGACTGCAGTGTCAAATGTGGCAGTGCCACTGTATCTGACTGGGGCTCTGAAAGGCGCTGCAGCCAGTATCCTAGCTGGTGTGTTTTGCAAACAAAGATCTGTCCATGCAGGCATTGCAGGAGCAATAATCGCAAGTTCTGGGCCAGCTGCTGCTCTTGTCACACTAGCACAGGTCCCGTTAGGCAGTGTACCTAAAGACTTTGTGCTTGACGCGTCTGGGCTGACTAGCAAGGCCATATCAGCAATCTCAGGTGCTTTGTTAGTTCTGGCCCTGCATATTTTGACGCCTATCGCCAGTCAAATTCATCAACAAGCTTCCCTCAAGGGGTTGCTATCAGGTGCATGTTGTGCGTGTCTGTTGTTTGCTCTGAGAGGGCTTCTGTGTGGCGTGTCACAGTATTGTATACGTACGAATTAAAGTGTTACTGTATTTGGCCATCGCTAAACATTTATGCCCAGCAGGTACTTGTCAGCAGAGTAAACACAGCGTTGCATGTCCATGGCTGCACAGCAATGCACAGCTGTCACTTTGGAACGCTGTTATTGGCAGTCTACTGGTCATTGTCATGATTTGTGCTAAAACAGCTGAATCAATCCAGATGCTATCATCCTAAGCAGAAAGTGCACATGACTGAATCGCTGTCAAGCCATCATTCGTAATAGCTTCCCTTCCAGCTACCCGTTTCGTCTGCCTTCAATGCGTGATTCGGATGTGGTATATAGCACCTCAAATCTGCGACACCTGTCGTTCTCTGTCCCGCAGCACCAACCGCGTGTGTTTAACAGCTTCAAACGCTCTAACAGCAGTTGCGTCGGATCTTTCTTGCGGTCTGGCGATCCTTTTGTAACACAGCACGCTATACGTCGAGGCTGTGGGCCCAAGCTGATATCTACGGCAGAAAAGAACGGACCTCTGCTCAGCTCGTTAATGAGCCGCGTTGGAACTACGGCTCCTTCACTGTCCACTCTCGACAGTCCAGCAGGTTTACACACCACACCGCACCAGGCAGCTCTGCACCTTAAGTTTCGTCACCAGCGCTGCGGCCCCGGGTGGGTTCCGCTCTAGTTTAGCAGGGCACTGTCAATATTGCAGCTGCATAGCGCATGTCTTGGCTTGGACAGATTTCCTGTGGTTCAGAAATACTGTGACCTAACGATCAGCCTGACGATCTGACGATAGACACTGCCGTGATGTGTGACAGCTCGTGCCTCCTGCACACAGGTACCGAACATGCCCCCCGGAGAAGCCTTGTCGGCTCTGTGCCCGTAGCCCCAGAAGAGGATGTGCCTACGGACAGTTGTTTGACGTTAAGCACTTTCGAAACGAACCCTTGAGCACAGCATGCGGACAGCGAGTGAGCCTGGACATCTCTCGTTCTGAGGACTCGCCTATCCGGGGCCCTGTCCAGGGCCCTGTCCATCTGCGGCTAGAGGTGACAAATTTTTAATCTCATCATGCTGTTAAACTGAGCAGAAAGCAGCAATGGATGGGATGCAGGCAGACTGTTGCAAGAGTCCAGTCTCATTCAGTAGACATACACTGTAATTTCCAATGCATTTCAGCTTGCTGTCGAGCAAGTGCTTTGACCATATAAACATGAAGAGTTGTGGGCAAAGGATGAGCTTGGAGGATTGCCTGCGATGTCAACAGCTTCACATCATGGCAGACAGAGTGGATGGCAAGGAATGTCGGCCTCTGGTACTTGCTTGCCTGCTGTGTCATGCCAAGCTGAACATCAAACAGGCGTGCCCAGCATAGCTAGTGTGTCTCAGCTCCTGTTACCAAAGATGCTGCTCAACCTGCTGCTTGTGCTAGCTTGCAAGCTTGACCTCACGTAAAAAGGTACGAGGCATCTACCCAAACTGTGGGTTTGGCATTGTTTCAGAACCCGCTGATGACAAGTGATATGCCAGACATGACTCAAGCAGAGAACCACCTCTTGAGCATGGAAGTGACTATTGCTGAGAATGAGACCACCCACTCAATCTTGCTGGAGGATCTTGTGGTGCGATGTGAGATTTGTTGATCATATGCACCCCTGCTGAAGTGGCTTGTGCATGTCTTGTGGCGGGTCTGAGGTTCACTCCTGTGATACGCCAATGTGAATACGTACTAGAGCACTGTGCAATGGCATGCCTTCATGTCCTGTCTCTTAGCAAGCATCCCAGGCCCAATTCCTGTCGAGGTTGCATGCTTCCCCTGCATCTGCACGCTTACGTGATGCATGTAAACTCACAAGCTGCCTGCATTATCGCAAGAAGATGCAGGCAGACACATGACGTTCCCTCCTCCTTCAGGCACGGCTGTCTTATCTTGTCACGCTTTGCAACACGAGCATGTTTGTGCAGACTCTGGAAATTTTCGATTGATGGTCAGAGCACGTGGTTGCAGTGATAACAACCAGGACCTGGCACACATTATCTCAGAGTCCATGGTGGTGAGTCTGTGTGATTCTGTTGTATATGCCAACATGGCCATGTTGACATGGCATTCTAAGGTGGGCTAGCAAGGAGGCATCAGTCAAGCGTCAAACTGTTTGGTCCACTTCACAGGCCAAGCTTGTTCTCCCCAACATGACTTGCTTTGCCACCTAACTGCAACACATCCGCAAAGTTGTCTGAATAGTGCTTGCACTACAATAAAGGCTCCATCTCTGAACTTGGCTGCTGCCAATAGACATGTTGAAATGGTCCATCAAATGCTGTCATTGTGCATATGTGCCATTGAGCAGATTGTCCAACAAATGCAAGTGGGTCAACAGTTGATGGTCAACTGCAGGTGACCACACAACGTGTCAAGGGCGGGAGGAAAGCAATCATTCCAAGCAGCACAGACCCTGTTGACAAGCTGGAACACATAGGAAAAGAGACTGTCAAGAAGCTGCAAGACATTCAAGGCACTGCAGACATTGAAGTCAAGAAGTTGCAAGACATTCAAGGCGCTGCAGACAGCACAGTCAGGAAGAAGTATGGACATATTGTCATCCCGCCGCATCACATCAATTGTGTGTCAAACGGTGTGTCCTCTGCTATTCAGCATCTCACGTAGTGTTCAGTATCCATCAGAATTTCTAATGTGTCAGCTGATCATTACAGGTCAGCCACATTCCTGCTTGTTCAGCTGTTCAATGTCAAGGCTGGAATGCTGCAAAGCGCGTTGCAGTTGTTGCCCGGAAACTCGCAGCTTAGGCGACGTATATTGCAGTGATCTGACCATTGAATCATGGTTGATGTGCAGTTGCCGACTACAACAAACTGAGGCAGTGTGCAAAGTCCTGGCCTGCAAACTGGAAGCTGCTGATGCAAGACTTGCGCCTGCTGAACACAGAGACCATAGAGCATGCTGACAAAATGGTCTGGAATGATGAGCGCAAGCGCATTTTCAGGCCGGAATGGAGTCCCTTTGGCTTGGTATACGCCTGCAAGGATGGCCAAGTGCAGGACTACGCGCTTCCCCTGGGTATAAGTGCTTCAGGTTGCATTGTGTTCTATCGCTTGTCAAGTCCGAGCTAGCAGACTGTGCTGAGGGCTTTAGAGGCCCTTGGTGCGAGCAGGTGTGTGGCAGTGATATGAGCTTGTGCCGCTGGGATCAGCCTATTGAACAGGGCAAGCTGCAGACAGTATGCAGGTGCTCTGTCTCTGAAGCCTAAGCACTCAGGCTAGCATCCAACTAGCAGAATGCAGAATCCATGCTTTTAAAAATCTCAAGATTGTCAAAATACCTTTGCGGTTGATTCTGGCGTCACTTATGCATAGTGGGCAGAGTGTGAGCTGGTTGCTATGCAGAGGTGATAAAGTACACTTATGAGGGCCAGCAAGGCAGGTGCATGAGTCCAGGAGCAGTGGGAGGTACCATTGTAGACAGGCTGATTGAGCAGGCCGCAGAACAGTGGGAGATGCAGGATCACCCTGGATGGGACATTTTTGAGGATAATGGTGCTTGTGAGGCATTGCCTGTTGGTCCAACTGGTGGTAGGGTGCAGCTTCCATTTCACACTCTCAGTGATTTTCAGTCATTTCTGCACTGCCTTCTGACAGACATGCGTATTCATAACACAGGGACATGCATGTCTGCAAAAGCTGTGCAAAGTATGATGCTGAGGCATGCAATGTTGACATGCCTGTTCATGGGATGATGCATCATTGCCTTCTAGTGCTGAGCAACATCACGCAGCTGCAGCTTGCATCCCACAGTCTTTCTACTGTCAGCATCATTGTGTGCCGTCTGCTGATCATGATGGTCATGCATTCTGCAGTATGCACAAGACTGTGCAATCTGCAACAGCATGACAAGGTTTCAGCCTCAGTCCCAGCAACATAGCAACATGCAGGAGTCTCCCAGCTTTGCGAGCAGGGCTGAAGGTGCCCCACAACAGCCCTCGGTCAGGAACTCTGGTCTGTCACTGCAAGTGCCATCACATGATGAGAGTCCATGTGGCAGCATGCTCCACAGCTGTGGGCAGTCACATGGGCCTGTGGCGATGGGAAGTAGACATAGCTACCTGTTACATGCTGCCCCAAGCAGCAACCCTGCACAGGCAGAGTGTGGGATGTCACAGCAGACTGCTATGCCAGGCAGGAGATGGATTGAACCAAGTGCGCTGGCAGCTTCAGGGATGCAAATGCAGGTAGATCTGTGCCTGCTGCATCATTTGTGGTTTCTGCAGATCATGCAGATGTTGCTCAGGTATCATGAAATGATGTGCGGCCATTAACATGTAAGCTATACCATATTGATGTGGCTATCGAGTCTTCTCGTGAGGCCAGGCAGCATGCTTGGCGGCCATGCAGGGTGATTTGGCCACGCTGCTAGTTTTGAATTTGAGCTGACAAATGTACTGTCAGACTCATTCTGGCCCGGAGGCTGTTTGCCTGGTTGTGTTTGCAAATGGCATGCTACGCAGTGTATACAAGCAGCAGTGCATGCAGAAGTCATGCACCCCTGATCATGCAGCAGACATAATGCAGCTGCCTATATTCCTGGTTGTATACAGACTTGAGTGTGTCTTATCACTTGCCTGTCATCGCTGTCAAACAGTGAGTCATTGCCTGTCATCGTTGAGCTTGTGTGGCGCCGAATTTGCAAGGCAGGCTGACTGTATGGACAGTGTGTTAGCGCCGGCATAGAGAAAAGCACCTGTTGCTATGCAGGGTAGCCTCAGCCTGCTTCAGACAACACGTCCTGCTTTCCCAAACTCCATTCCGCCTTCTATTCAGTCCTCACTGCCAGGATTTTCTTTGCCCGCATTTGCACATGCAGCATTTGCACAGTCAGCTTTTGTCCCAAGTTCGCCAGCTCCGCGTCCCTGGCTTGACCCACATGAGCATATGCCCAAAGACTTGGGCACAATTCCTACCATGCACTTTGCACAAGCTCAGCCCTGGCCTGCCTCTCTCAGCCCCCTGACATCGCCAGCCCACGTCACTTCCATGGACCCCTTTAGCGGCCCCATTAGCGGGACATCTTGTGTTGACGCAGCTGTTCCGCACAGCAACGGTCTGTTGGGCCACTATGCTTCACCCTATCAACAGCAGCCTCAGTCTTCCAGCTTTGACCTTGCAGAATGGTCATATCCAGCAGGTGACAGTAACCTGGGTGCCTCAGCTGCTGCTGCTGCTGCTGCTGCTGCTGCTGCTGCTGCTGCTGCTGCTGCTTATAGTGGTGAAGAGACAGCTTGTAATGTGACTGAAAACCTTGTCTTTCAGCGGCAGACTACTGACTGTTTCTTTGGAGGTTGTGCTGCACAGCCTTCATCACATACGGGCTATCTGGCCAGTGGCACAATGGACAGAAGCTTGGCACAGCCTGTCGCTATAGCTGACTTGTCTGGCACTGGTGGCAATGAAGCTCTGGTTGCTGACTTTGCTGCTGAGCTTGATCACGTTTTGCCAGCTGATCACATTGAGAATGGATCTGGTGCAGCAGAGTCAGGTAATGCGTGCATCATTGTAGGCCTGCAACATGCGGCGAGCCCGATCTTCCTGCCTGCTGATTGAAGAGCGCTGCTTGCGATCATCTACCACGTTGTCTGCATGATTTGCCTTGCGAGTTTATACAAGCTCGCTGTGCCTGAACTTTGCCCTTTGTGCTTTGCCCTTTGCTTTCTCAGCCAACCAAACATGCTGCTTTTCTCCGTACTGTACCACACCAAGGGTTGTATGTGCACTGCTCACTTTGTTGCACAAATTGAACTTATTGTTTTTTTAGCATCATCTTTTGCTGCCCACAGGGAGTGGCAATGGCGTCATGGGACAGCCCTGGAGCTTCCATGTTAATCCCCTTCAGCACAGCATTTCAGACTGTCAGGACAGGGTGCAGCAGGGCTATGTAGCAGACAGGCCTTGTGCTGCACAGCAAACATCATATGCTGATGCCCGAGTCAGACAAGCTGTTGACAACACAGTTGCAGACCTAGGCTGTGATGGAGCATTTGAGGGTGCACATGCTGAGAACTTCGGTGCTGCAGATGCTGTCTCTGAGCAACTGAACTATCCAGCAGCGCTTTGTGATCCAATGCAAGGTGCGCACATTGCGCTTATCATTGGCAAACTGCCTCAAGCTGATACTGCTCTGCACATACCTTCACCTACCGCAGATCAATGGATGAGACTACATTTGTGCATGCAAGGCAGGCCTATGAAGCTCTTACTTTGACTCATCTGTAGTAATGCTGTGTCTGCAGCTTGTGCACCAGAGGGCAATTTGCTGGCTTTATTGAAGTGTCCCTTGCGCTGTGTCTTGATCTTGCTTGTTGGCATATTCTGCTGTGACAAGCCTAAGTGTAGCTCTGCTTGTGTGCCCTTTCGCATGCACAGCAGTACTAGCTGCAGTCGATATTTGTTTGCCTGCGCAGCAGATCAAACATGCACACACATGGCAGGTGTGACGTGTAGTGAGTTTGCCTGCGCTCCTGACCTGCGCATCACTGCCCTGTGTCTGCTCTCCAGGCCTCAGTAGTATGCAAGATCTCTTGCAAGACAGCATGCAGCTGCCAGCTGTCTCACACCCCCATTATGGTCTGCAACAGCGGTCCTGGAGGAGCTCTCCAGTCAGCGAGGAGCAGCAACAGCCACAATCTGTGCCCCAAAGTAAATGTGTGCAGCTTGACCAAGCTCATGCAGAAGCTCATGCTCAAGCTCCCAGACGGCCAGCACAAGCTAGAGGTCTCAAGCGCTCATTATCAATGAGTCTCCTGGGCCTATTGCTCTGCTTCATGTTTGGTGTTCTCGTCATGGACACAGATCATCTTGCCTCTCATGACCAGGGCAAGCTACAGGTAAGCACCGCAGTCCCTTTGCAGTAGACACATAGTGTGAGGTCCTGACCTGCTTAGCTGCCAGCATGAGCTGTTTTGTCGTGCTTCTGTTGTCAGAAATTTGATAGCTGCAAATGGGTAAGTAGGTAGTCAGCATATTGCGTGATGCAGTCTGAAACAAGTTGATGCTGTCATACCCTTTCAGCACTTGATTTGGTGGACCTTGTAATCTTCTCGGACAGTGCACGCTAGGTCTGGGTTCATTGCTTTCATACTTGCACAAGTGGATGCCTTTTCCATACTTGAAATGCAAATGAGCAAGGTTCATGGAGCTTCATGTTCAATGCTCCCAACAGCTGTTCTTTCATCTCCTGCTGTCCATACACAAAGTCCTAAGTGCTGACCTTCCGTGGTCAACCTTGTGTGCCAACGCAATAAAGCTTGAACGCATTTGTGTTGAGCATTCCTTTTCCCAAGTCTGCTCTTCACTTCACGCCCACTTTATCATGTCGGCTAAACAGCATCGTGTATTTGCCATCACATTGCTATGGTCATTTGCAGGGGGACGACACCAAGGTTGTGCTAGCGCTGCCAGCTGTACATGCTTCAGGGCCAGCCTTCTTGGTAAAATGCCAGCATGTGCCTATTGTCTGTCAATGTGTCAATTCAGGTTGCATTCAAATTCACAGCTGCAAAGCTATGTTGTTATGCCCATGACTGTTGTAAAAATGTCCACTGCAGAATTTTTTGCTTGCAGTACCAGAATGCTCATCATTTGTACTGTCACATCTGGGTTGCGCACAATGTCTGAAAGCAATATGTGGTCCACCACAGATGATAAATCTCGAAGCCTGATGCTGATACTGTCTTGCATAAAATCACAGCAGTTTGAACTACTTTGCTTGTCATGTGGCTGCATACATAGCTGGGCAATGCATTAGCATGTTTTAATGGTTTGCAGGCATACAATCTCAGTGCCACGGATCCATTTCAAGACATGCAGAGAGAGGACCAGCTGAAAGGCAGCCAGACCAAACTTGTTGGGAGCCTTCTGACTGACCTGGAGGCGGCCCTTGTCCTGCAAGGGCTTGATATTTTGGTCCAGAAAGCTAGTGCAGAAGTGGCAAGCAGCAAGGTTTGTGCTGCTTGCAGTGACACTTTGTATCAACATCAAGACATGACATGCATGTACATGTACGATGGGTGAATCTTGTATTGAACAGCTCTTTCTGGCAATGCAACACAGGAGTATCCCGCACATGCAATGCTCCCTCACATACTTAATGTCACTTGCTTCATGCAAGACAGTCTCACCTTGGCTGTTGTCTTTTGACGGAACTATTGCTTGCAGTCAGCGCTGGGGTCTGAAGGCACTAGACATGCATCCCCGCGAATCAGAATGCTCCACTGGATACAAGCTTCAAACAGAGGGCTGGACTCTACTCCGCTCTTCTGGTGCCAAGCAGTCCGCATCTTGAACATCATGTCAGACCTGACACAAGTCTGTCTACCGTTTGACTGTGAGCGGTTGGATGCCTCTGATGTTTCGAAGGTGATGCCGCCCTGCTTGCGTTGTTGCATGTGCTGTGCTGAGATTTTTGTCAGCAAGCACAAGCAGATGTCTTGCCTGGCTTGACTGCAGCATGTAGCATAACAGTCAGCATGCAGTTTTGCATTGATGGTCATTTGCTTTGTCTCAAGTCACAGGCAGTCCTGGGCTACTGTTGGGTGCTTTAAACATGCCAGCCAAACTGGTCTGCTGTTGGCTGTGCTACAGTGCAGCAGCTGTGAAGGTGGCAACAGAACTTCATGCTGCTTTGTCTCCCCAACATAACTCATACATACATCCACAAACATGCATGTGCAAACTGTCTGCCAACAGCAATCACAGTATGTCTGCCATTGTGTAATGCTCTGTCTACCAGTCTGTTGCAAGGCTGCCAATGGCTACATCTGGCCTTGGGCTTGTGAGTCTGGTGGGACAAGGCATCAACTGTCCACACTGTGTGTGTATGTGCAGCGTGGGCTTTCAGTCCCAGCTGCAGCAGTCACAACAGCTTGAAGCATATACGACAAGGGAAAGCCAACAACAGCATAGACTCAGTCTTGCGGTGATATGCACGTACCTAGCTCATCATGAGCTGGAAAGCGTTTTGATTATTATTATTATTATTATTATTATTATTATTGCGTTGATATGCTTCAGGCAATCCTGGCGGGAAACACCACTGCTGTAGACACCACAGAGGGCTGTCATGAACGCGGTGAGTGTATACATGTGCAGCTGAAGACCAAGCAGCCAGGCGGAGACTTTCGTGCCCAGGATGGCCGCCTATGGCGCTGCAACTGCCGCAACCGCTGCAACTGCATGCACTCTGCTGCATCATGGGGCACATATCGGCTGAAAAACCATTGAAAATGCCACCAAATACCTAGTGTTGACTCTTAATGTGCAGTTGTGCTCAAGTGTAGAATGGTATGGTGTTATCATCAACAAGAGAGAAGACATCCGTCAGATTGCTCTGCTCTGCTGAGTTTAGACTGTCAAACTGAAGGGGCAAGGGTACTCTGCACATCACGGATTCCAAATAGTGAATCATCAGGGGTAGGAAGCCTGTCACTGCAGGGCTTCCCGTCAATACAGCTGATGTAATCAAGAGTGTCTTGTACCATTGTTGCCATGGCAGCAGAGCAGAAACAATGATGCAACATGATGGCTTCTCATCAATGCACAGCTGTCACTTTGAGACGTGCTTAGTGGCAATCTACTGATCAGGATATGAGTTGTGCTAATACGGCTGAATTGTTCCAGATGCTACCATGCAAAAATGTCGAATTATGCAGTCGCACTTGGATTCTCGGTCAAGCCATTCATGAACATACTAGAACATGCTAGTAACACTTGGTCAGCTTCCGTAATAGCTGCATTTACTAACCTGTGACCTAGCGGCCTGTTGAGTACTATATAAGCTTCAGACTTTGGCTCACCGAACATACAGTTAACGATCAAGTCCTCTTGTAAACATTAGGTCAAGTCAAGCTTGCAAGTCTGCGCAATGTCAACATGACGAGTGAGATATCTCCATCATTATTCACTGAGAAAAAGCGCGTCAGGTTGAGGACTTTCTTTTTGACACAGACCATAGCAGCTTGCAACTCTACAGGACTGTTTACGAAGCCAAACATTCAGTTTGCCAGTATTCTGACTATTTGTGTACTGTCAAATGCTATCCCCACAGGAGACTGATCATGATAAGTACACATGGGTTCAGGTGTGGTTGCCATGGCCTCCATGTTGACACAGGCCGCTTTGGCAAAGGTAGTGAACATTGCAGCAGGGAGGACAGGGTCTGTCTTGTGTGCATGTCTGGCTCAGTTGAGGGCGAACATCATTTTCTGTTTGACTGCCCCGCATACAGTCACATACATCAGCAGTACAGCCACCTTTTTCCATCACGCTTCGTCTTCAGTAGCAGGTTTTCTGGCTACTGACCAACGCAATGTGTGAGGCAGTTATCTCAAGACTTGTTGTGCACAAAGACAATCTGTGTTGGCCCGCAGGCCGTCCAATTTTAGCTTGGCTTCTAAACTTTACAGAGCCGCTTTTATGTTGTTTCAGCACTTAGCGTAATTTCGAAGTTTTGACCAAGAACTCGCATTGACTGGCACAGCATTTGGCGCAGGCATATACTCGCTGCGACTTGATAAGGATGCCGGTGTCTCTTAGGTCCTCGTAGAAGTTCGGCGCTCTAAATGTCCGCCTCGTCAGTATGAACAGCACGTTTTGCATCTGTTGTGCATAAGCTTGGCCTCAGCGCTGCGGCATCACATCGGCATGGCTGCTGTCGGCCAAGAGAATGACGATTCTGGGCACACCGGCAGTCAGAGTCAGCAATTGCCCGTCCCTGTGCCTCTACATGTTGCTGATCCTTACAATATCAGGTGGAGGTTGTCCTGTAAAGTCGCCGCCCAGACCACCTTCTTGTCATCAAACATGGCCGTGCCATACAGTGACATCACACATGTGCCAATGTCCAAGATGCAGTGTGGTCTGCACCTCATTGAGAGCCAGCAACTAGGCACTGCCAAAGCTGATCAGTTGCTTCATGAGTTTTACTCTGGTGTGAAGGATGATGGACAGGACCCTCACCTTGCAAAGATGGAGAAACTGAAGTATGTGGTGACCACCTACCTCTGCTTGCGCACCAGCACTTTGCTTTGAGGGTGTTTAACGCACAACGGCTTGTGCAGGCAAAGACAACAGGATGCAGCCAAACCAGCAAGTCCTGCAGCCCAAAGAGATGCAATGCAGCAGCGTGGTGGTATGACTCAGCCTCGTAAGCGGCGTGCTTCCATGCACTTGGCAGCAAAGCAGCCCAACCCAAACTATAAAGCTCATAGCTTCCAGCACACACAAGAAGCATTTCCAGATCGGTTCCATTCTCTGGCAGAGCAGCCTGGCACTTCGACCAGCTGCAGCCCTGCTGTGCTGCAGTGTATCTCCGACTCGCAAGACCTGCATCTTCCCTTGCATTTACCACCAGGCATCAAGCTTCTCCTTCAATAGCAGCCATCTTTAGCTGCTCACCTGGAGTCACACGCCAGCGGATACCATGTCTTGAGTGAGCAGGCAATGCAAGCAGTGCCTCAGAAAGGCACACAATGGCAGCGGCTGAGGCAGAACTGTATCCCAGGCAGCAATGTGCACATTATGCTGGGCTTTCATGAGGTTGCAGCTTCAGAACTGGGGATCACAAAGGCACTGCGTAAGCACAGTAATCTAGAGAGCCTTGTGGATCAGCTTCAGTCACTGTCTCTGAGCTGAATAGCATTGCACAGCAGAGCAGCTTGGTAATCAGAGGCTGCAGGACATGATGGTGGTGCAGGAGCAATGGTATTCAGTGAACCACCCAGCTGCAGGTCTTCTTCATGAGCAGCCTGTGCAGCCAGATACTCAATGTACTCTGCAGTTGCAGCTGCACCAGTGTGTGTGCTCAGCTGACCTACTTCAAGCTGACAAGCTGTACCAACTTGCACACAGTGCCCATTTGCTGCAGCACTTGTCTGCCATGTCTGCTCAAACTGGTCAGTTGTCAGGGACTGAAGCTTTTGAATGGCTGGCTGAATGCCTTCAACAGCTCTATCAATGATCACGCTGCCTGCTGCATAGTGCTCTGACTTGTCTTTGTCCAACATGAACGCTGCTGTATTTAAGGCAGGATTGTACTGATACAGCTTTTCAAAGAAGATCTTGATAGCATCTTGAGTAGCATCTTGAGTAGTATCAAGAGGGCAGGTTGATTCAGCTGATTCAGCATCTGAACACAAGCTACCTGCCGGTGAGCTGGCTTGTGCCGAGTCCCTTGTAGCCATCAGGCAATGCCGTCCGCCCTCTGTGCGACGCAAGCGATATCAACACGTGTTACCAAAGATCTATGCAACGGTGCGACGCGCCACTTCACATTTGACAAGTGGGCTAGCACACGGCCTCACAAACCCACATCGCGGCAAAGTTGCGTGATGCAGTTGAAAGATGTCAACGATGCGAGCATGAGGTCTCGGTCAAAGTTGACCGGATCAACACTTCGAAATTACGCTGAGTGCTGATAAGTGGCGATTTGAGTGGCACGAAATCTCATGGGGGATTCGGGTAATTTGCGCAGTTTAATGATTAAAACTTTAATCGAATATTTTTAACAAGGGTCGGCACTGCAAATAATACTTTTAATGTTTTCAATACAGGTCGTCTGCTGTTGAAGGTTGCAAAAAATTACAATCAGCTGCAACTCTTGTCTTAGGGCGCTGTGGCTTTTCTTAGTGGTATGGCCGAAACTGCACTCTTCAGCAAAGCTCGCTCGGTAAACTGTCGGGATCAGTGTAAAGTATTACTGCAAAGTGTGTCGGCACGCATGTATGGGTTCCATATGCATGTCGGACGTGTTGAATTACAACAAGGGCTGGCTGAGTGCTGACATACTGTAAGCTGTCAGCTGTAAAGGGATCTGAGGCTGAACCTAGGTCAAACTGTTAGAAGCTGCCGGCCACGAGCTCAGGCACAAAACATGTAGGTCCTTCGCAGGATGAAGTGTTTATACCTGAAAAACCAGAAAGACAAACGATTTTGTATAGGGCCTCAGATCAGTTGAAGCATCTTGCAGGCACAGACAAGAACCGACTCCAGGCACAAAGTACACAATAACTCGTGACCGGCTGCTTCTGTAACACGATCCACACCGACTGCGCATCTGTCTCCTTGTTATGATAGTGCAAAGCCACCTGCAATGCTCACCAAGCTTGCTCACCCTTAAGGCCATGCAAAGGGCACCCAGGGACAGCCCTGGGCATTATTGAGTAATAGCTACACACATTATGAATGAAGCACATGACAGGCAGCATGCACTGGAACATGGCTTACGGCGTGCTTGGTGTCAGTAGTGCAACACAACATGTAATGCGGATGACAAAGTTAGTATGCATGCAAGACAGACAAGGTGCATGCAGCCATGGTAACATCTCAAGAGAGACACTGCGATGTAAGCACAGAGGAGGCAGAGAGGTATGCATGAGATGTATGGCGCTGTGGCTTTGGCTGAGGACCATACACAGGCAAGTTAGTTGGACCAAACACAGGCAAAAGGTTCGGGTTCACAGCGTCGTGGATGCCGAAGCGCAGCAATCTGGTCTGCTTTCGTTTGCTTGCCATGATGTTGTTACAGTCAGTCAATAGCGGTCGCCAGGACCGCCGCAAAAGCCTAGGGCGTGCGCAACAACAAGCTAGATCGTTAGCACGGCTTTTCGCGCTCAAAGCGGCATTTTTGTTCCATTATCCTTATTTTTTAAATAGGGGACGAGGGCATAGACAATTACCTTTATGTTTTACACCACCGCAAATTTAAAATGGCATTTTAAATCCGCGGCGGTGTAAAGGGGGTCGCCGTTTCTTGAATTATTTATTTGATCGACCAACATTGAAAGCGGTACGGTATCGCAATTTCTTTGGTGCTTGATGGTCGAACGCGTTAAACATTTAGTGCTTAGTGTATGTTGGTTTCCCACATATTGTCTGTTGACTCCCCTGATGATGACAAACAGGAAAGGTAAATTGGTCGATTGATTGATTTTACTTTGCAAAGATGGCAGCAGAGTTACTTCCTAGAACAGCTATGCTGCTGAGCCGTTTTCGTCATGTCTGCCTAACATCCCGCAGGCATCGCTGCAACAGTACTACAGTGACGGCACGGTTTGCCGCAGCCCAGAAGCCAAGAGACCCTTACTCATGATGCCAAGCATGCAACCCGTACCGTGCTCTGAGATTTCGTGCAGAACGGAACACCTGCTAAAGTTGTACCGATGTAATCGTCTCCGACCTCAGGTGAGTGTCAATGTGAGTGCGCGTAAGTATCGCGTACATGGTTGCCACACTAAGTTTCCAAGACTTCGAAGTGAAGCGCTGATACACATACGCATACTCCCGTGAGTTGGTTGCAGAAGAGGGAGGTGGCTGCCAATGCCTCTAAGATGACGATCCTCGGAAGATCGTTGCAGGTGACTGCACTCTTGTTAACGTGAGCGGATCAGATAGGAGGACAGTTGAAAAATTGCTGAGCTCACAAAGGCCATAATCGTACATTCAACCCTGCCAGCCGTCATCATCTACATATACACATCCATAAACTTTGAGTACACCTTCGAAATACATTAAGCAGAGACACAGGCTTTGAAGACAGGCAGAGGGGCTGTGCTGCTGTGTACGCACAACTCTGACAGTAACATGTGCCATTTTCGTCACGTCCTTTCAGATTGCAGACACAATAGTTTAGCATCTGCACGCCTTATCACAAACCATAAGATGCACTGCGTAGGCTGCTTTCGGCAAGGAAAAGCTTGCAGACATTTTGGAGCAGGCATCTGTTGAGAAGTATGCAAAGGAACAGCAAGCCAGGAAACAACAAGCCAAGAAAAAGCAGCAAGCCATTCGACAGCTGGCAGCGATGATGAGGAGGGATGATGACGATGACGATGACGATAACGATGACGACGATGATGATGATGATGATGCTGATGATAATGATGATGATGACAACACAGGCGTCAGTGATGCTGACATTGCTTCAGCGCTCTGGACTGCTGCACCAAAGGTGCTGGCAGACGAGGATGTACAGTCTGTGATTGCGCACAATATCCCAAATGCCATATTCACTCGGCTTTTCCCTTTTCAAAGAGAGGGAGTGCGCTTTGGGGTAAAACATAAAGGCAGAGCGCTGCTGGCAGATGAAATGGGATTGGGCAAGACAATGCAGGTACAGCATGAAGGCCACCACAAGCATACAACTCCCACCCTGGTAGCAAAACATGTAGATCAGCTGAATGCTGACACCATGGCTCTGAAGCAGCCTTGCACAAGCACAACGCAGTGAGCAAACATGCACAATGCGTCCATTGCAGAGCTTTGTGTGGCGCAGGCCATCTGCATTGCTGCCTGTTACCCTCAAGACTGGCCACTGCTTATCATCACACCGTCATCCTTGAGGCTGGTCTGGCTTGACGCCTTGTTACAATGGCTGCCTGAGCCCTTGTTGAACCCAGACACCATCACTGTCATAAAGACTGGCAAGGTCTGCTCCCTGAAGTGGCTTTGTGAGGCTTTTTGCAAGTAGAGTCCAGTTTTATGCATACATCTGTCTTTATGTTTCCAGGTGTTGCCAAGTTTGAGATCGGTTGCACTGACCCCCATAGGCCTTGCAGAGTCAAGATTAGTCATTTGTGACTCATCTGAACTCTGTAAGGCCTGTGCTTATGACATCGGTTGCAAGCCGAGTTGTCTGCATCTGATGTTTACTTGCTGGCTTGTGCAATCTGAACCCTCTTGATGAATCATGTTTTGTTACAGCTTTGATATTGTACATTGAACAGGATCTGCTTGCTTTTGTTGGTTCCCACTGTTGCTTCCAAGGCTGCCTGCAGGTTGTAACCCCACCCTTTTAGCTGCTCAAGCGTCTGCTGGTGCAGCTACAAGCAGCTGTTGTTTCCATTTCAAGCGGCTATTGTTATGCGTGCTATAGGACATCAAGAAGAAGCTAATCCCAGCAAACACACCACCCAAGCACCAGGTTGTGATAACGTCCTATGACCTGGCCCAGAAAATGCAAGGCTATGAGGAACAGTAAGCAAGCAGCTCCTGGAAAATGAATTTGGCCCACTGCACCATGCTGCAAGCCAGCTCGTTGGGCCAGGGCTGCTTTTGCACAGCTCATATGTGCATGCGTCATGCCTTGCGCCACCCTTCATCATGCAGTGTCATGATCTGTGTTACCTGCAGCAGCTTTGCCAGTCAGTCTCTGCTGCTGTTGTGTGTCATAAGACTGCCAGAATTATGCAAGAGTGCTTCAACACAAGCGCCATCTTCTGCTGTGCTACTGCAGCCAGATACCTGCATCTGTTGCTGAAGCACGTCATGCCATCAGCTACTTCTGGTGCTGATTGAGCTCTATTGTTCGCATTCTCCTGTTTCAGACCTTTAGCTTCTATGCATTTCCTTCTTCTGCTGCAGCTTTGGGATGATCATATGCGATGAGAGCCATGCGCTGAAATCCCACAAGACCAAGAGATGCAAGTTTGTGTGGCCATTGGTGCAGAAGGCAAGACGAGCTGTGCTCATCAGCGGTACGCCTGCGCCCTCCAGACCCATTGAATTGTTCACTCAGGTGAGCTTCATGTAGCCTGCCTGCTGCACAGCATTGCAAAGCGTCTACCCTAGAAGGTGCATACCTAGCATTCAACCTGTCTTGGCTTGTGTGGAAAGGACTTGTTGTTCTGACCGGAACGTCATCAAAGGCAAATTCACAGGAGGGCATCTGACGCTTTAGGTCTGCCTTGGTGACCACTCATCCACATCACTCAGCATATGGACCTTTGCACTGTCAAGGAACAGGGGCCACAAGCCTGCGCAGTCTAGCACAGACCATGCCCCTTGCAAGCAATGGACAAGCAAATTGGCCAGACCCTAGCCTGTTATCTGACTTGACTGAGCCCCTGAATAATGCTTGACCTACCACCCTGCTGCTAGACCTAGCCCAGCCTCATGTTGCAGATTGCGAGCGGGTACAATGGTCAGGGCCGTCATCTGACAATGTATCTGGTGCAGTATGATGTCTTTGTGCATGGTCTGACAAGCATATGTTGTAGGACGCAAGACAAAGTAGGTGTCTCTGCATGTCAAGAAGCTGTTGGCTATTTGCCATCAGCCTGTGGGAAGGCGGCTAGCAGCATGTCAATATTGCCAATGCAGGTTGATATGCTTTTGCCGGGCCTACTGGGTGATAGGGATGATTTTGGAGAGCGCTACTGCGGATACTTCAAGGAGAAAGTGGCACGGGGAGTAGAAGAATGGACAGGAAGCAGCAATCTGGAGGAGCTGAACGCTGTCCTGTGCCAACACCTCATGATTCGACGCTTCAAGAAGGATGTGCTGCAAGACTTGCCTCCAAAACTCCGGCAGCAGATATGCATCCCTGTTGCAGCAAAGCACTCTCGCGTGAGTTTGCAAAGGCAAATGTGACTGCATGGTGTGACACCAGACATGATGGCAGGCCCATCTGCATCTGTACAGCAGCAAGGGCAAAACAGAAGACTGTGAGGCTTGTTGAAGGTCAGGTGTTGCAAGCTAGATTGTGTGCGTATATACCTACGTGCAAGTGCTGGTTGACTTCGCAGCTGCTGTTGCATGTGGCAGTTTTAGTTGTCATCCACAAGCCTCTGACAGCTTCCATGTATATGGGACAGGGCTCCCTTCCCTTCCCTTCCCTTCCCTTCCCTTCCCTTCCCTTCCCTTCCCTTCCCTTCCCTTCCCTGTGCAGGAAATCCGTTCCTTGCTTGTGCAGGAATTCAAGAAACTTTGGACTGAGATGAAAAGAATCACGTCAGACTCAAACCTGTCAGATGGAAGAAAGAAGACCCTCAGGGATGTGCAGCTGCAGCGACTGTACTGTGCCACTGGGGAGGCCAAAATCAAAGGAGCTGTGGAGCAGATCGAAGCAGCCCTTGCAGAAGGTGGTAGTCCTTCTAGAATGCAGGGCCATATGGCCTTCTCAAGTCTAATGCGGTCAAATGAGAGCCAGCACTGTACATGATGTGCTGGGTTTGTTTATGATCCAGTCATACTGTGCAGTGCATGTCGTCTGCAGATAATAGAGTTCCTGGCGGCGCCACTGTGACTCACACCTATCAGTGTTGGTGCATTGCCGCCTTGTCTAGGGTTACGCTGGTTTTGGTACTGCTGTGAGAGCCCACACATCATTTCTTTCATGGATTCCATCACGGCCGCTGTTTCCAGCATGCATCACACGTGCTTGGCTTGGAACTTGCTTTCCACTCCAACAGTGATGACTTCAGTCATCCAGGATTTAGGGCAAGGACAGCAAAGCAGACCTGTAGGGCTGGAAGGGAACGAGCAGGAGTCCAAGCGCCCGTAAAGTCACAAGCTTCTCACTCGTCTGAGAATTGGCAAGAGTAGCTGAACTGCATGACACGTGGTGCAGGAAACAAGGTGATAGTGTTTGCACATCACCTCAATGTCTTGGATGGAATCCAGCACACTTTGGGCCAGGCACACCACGCCATACGCATCAATGGCAGCACAAGCTTGGAGTCGCGCAAGAAAGCTATGGATGATTTCCAACAGAAGCCATGGGTTAAGCTAGCTATCCTGTCTATCACCGCTGCAGGGGTGAGACACCACCTCCTCATACACGTGGCAAAGCCTTGTCTACCATATCAAAGTAGCATTGGCGTAGAATTGTCACGTCTGTGCACACATCTATTGCTGCGCCTACATAAGCACACGGCTTTTCAATGCACAAACTCTTGAGTTTTCTGGTGACGGTGGACTTGATGCAGTTGCACTGTATGCTGCGCTGCCTCTGACGTGCTTTGAGATACTGCCTCTGTTGACTGCCAGTATGTCTCCATGTGCAACACACTTTCCACACAGGTGCTGCTGACTGTTTTTGACATGCCTGCACCTAACCTGCCTCTGCATTGCCAAATATGACAATTACACCAGCACCCAACCAACTGGGTGCTGCTGCTGCATGTCTGGTGTGCTCCCACAGCTGCATGACTAGACAGACGACCTGATGTTTGGACAAGCTGCCTGCAGGTTGGCATCACTCTGACAGCGGCTCAGTGTGTCATCTTTGCCGAGCTGTATTGGAATCCAGGACCCCTCATTCAGGTCAAAGCCTTCTCACCGCCTCATCATCTCCTTGACTCAGCAGCAACCACTTCATTGCTCTTCTCTGTCCTTGTAGTACTGCAGAATCTGTTCTGACCGTGTTCCAGCAGATCCTTGTAGGCCACCACATTCATGCTGTTGCTGCAGTCAATATGCTGTCACAGCAATGTGTGGCTACAATAGCTTGTCTCAACAGAGTTGTCAAGGCACAGTACAATGCAATTGCCATTGGCTTGTTGGTAAGTCACTACCGGGGCAGGTTCAGGGCAAGCTGATTGGCTGCGTTTTCAGGGTGATTGGCTGTATTTCCCGCTGACTACTTCAGTATTTTGCATCCTCAGCTTCTGCTCTGATGCCAGTGCTGCAGCTTAATTGGATCCTTGAGCTGGACAGCTGCAGTCAAAGCTGATTAACGGTTCCCATCTCATGACTTTCTGAAGACTTTGTCAGCATATGTTTGAATCAAAAACTACAAGAGCAAGCACCACAGACACAGCACACATGTACACTGTTGAGTTGCAGTCTCTTTTCAGTACATGATGGATTGACAAGGCCTATGTTGAAGGTGTTTGAGCTTGGTAGCAAACAATGCACTCTTTTTTGTCCCATTTGCGCTGCATCGTAGGGCTATAGCCCTGCGAGATATGTCGTTGAGAGGTGCTGTAACATTGTGACCTGGTGTGCAGGCAGAAGACAGGGCACATCGGATTGGCCAGAAGAGCAGTGTGCTGATCCGCTACTTGATTGCTCCAGGCAGCAGCGATGACATAATGTGGTCCCTGTTGACCAGAAAGCTGCAGGTAGTCGGCCAAGCCCTGGATGGGAATGATGACAGTCATGCAGGTATGATGTTGATGGCTCAGCAACGGTCTCTCAGATCCACCACATAGGTCAAGTGTTCAACCACGTGCTTCTATGTCCACATTGAACACACATGTCTGATTGTACCTCCACGTCTTGTGTAACAACATCTAATGCAATCTGACAAAATCTAATCTTATATAGCAAAAACAAGATGCTGCATTGCAATTGTTGAAATCTGATTCCGTCAGGCTGATGAGTGTAGTATGCCCTGCAGTCTGCATGCAGCAGTACAATGCAACGCTGCACAGCATGCCTCATGTGCCAGTAAGGCAGTGCAACAAGAAGGGGCTTTCCTCAGGTCCATGTGCTGCTGTTGCGCAGGTCTGCAGCTCAGTGATGATCTCTCTTTGGACATGCATGACCCCTCAGAAGCAGAGCAAGTCAGCACACCCGCCGGTCCAGTCCCACATACAGCCAGCAGCAATGACATGTCATTGCAGGTGAGTCATGCCACTCCCAAGCACCATGTAGTCAGACACCGGTCAGGCTGCGGCAAGCTCTGGCCTCAGTTGGATCATTTGTCATTGATCTCTCCCAGCAGTCTAACTTGACCTTACTCTGACAGCTCCAGCCATACTGCACAGACGCTGACCACAGTGCCTGTCAGGGTGTCAGGCTGCTACTGACTGGTCTGCTGCCAAATTGGCCATTGGGCTGCATGGAGCTACAGAGAGCTGTATCTTGAAGCATAGCTTTCTGTGCTTGCATGCTGGCCAATTCATACAAATTAAGCTGCTAATCTGGTCTGGCAACTTCCTCCTTCCTGTTCATACAGTCCATTTTGCAGTTGTATGCTATAATGCTTGTTGTGCTGCTCCGCAGCTGCACACGCAATATGGTCACCTTGTCTGACACATCTTGACATTCAGCTTGGTGCATATTGCACGACAGCGTGCTCAGATGTGCAGTCAATGGCAGTCAGAAAAATGCTGTGTGCTGACTCTTTGTCCTTCAGGGCGAGGAGGACCCAGCATTGGTGGGTGCAGAGCGGTGAGGGTCCAGCAGTGGTGAGTGCATTCAATGCTACGCCTGGACAACTTGCTACAGACACAGAAGGCCAAAGGAGTGACACTGCCAAAGCCAACACATGCTGTATATGCTGGGTGCCAGTTTGATGGTTGACGCTGAACCAGAGCTCAGAGCAGCAGCATGCTTCAAGACAGCACGTGGCACACAGTATGGGGTGTCCGTGAGCATGGATCTGTCAGTCGCTTAGGTGCCGCGCGCACCGCGCGGTTTCCTACATATGTACAGCTTGCTGATGTATTGCTTGCACACGCATGCATAAATGCTGGGGTGCCGCAGATGCAATCATTTTCTTCTTGCAGGAACAGCATCATGAATGCAAGATTCTGCTTTGCAGTCCAAGGAGCATTTGTTTCTCCTTTCTTTACACTTCGAGGTATTCAGACTTTACATGTTTATGATTGAAGGTCTTTCTGACACAGTTCCAGATATCAGAAGAAAAGGTGTAACGCCAGTGTAACGCCAACGACTTATTTGAAAAACGCCATGAGCTGCTGTTGTTTCCCCCACGCAGACAGCATGACGCTTCAGCCGCTATCGCACCGCGTCTTTCGTCACAGACGTTGCCACCTTCGTTCGATGCCGGATCGCAATGAGCTCGACAAGCCACACTTCAGTATGCAGACTTACGCCTTGTTGCAGGAGTAGTGCTGTACACGGCACTGTCGCGGTCCAAGACTTGGCCACGTGTCTCATATGGACAGGAAGCTCAGCAGTGTAGACAGCTTGCTTGAGCAAGCAGGACTACTTACAGATGCTCTGAAGGCCTCCAAGTCCAGCCCCGAAAGCAGTATGACAGAGGAGGGCAATCTCTCGGGCAGAGCTGCTTCAGTTACAGACTTGGATGCTGATTTGCTGGGTGTGAAGTTGGATGACTGTTCTCGTTACTTCAAAAAAGAGATCATGGTGAGCCATAGTTCTTGCTGATGCACTAAGTCTGCAATCAGCCCACCATGCTCACAACCAAGCCTGGCGTATGACGGTATTCTGATGACACATACTCATGAAGTCTGAGTTGCATATGTTGCTGTTTCTAGGGCTACTTCTTGGACTCAAAGGCAAAGTCGACGTTTGAGGGAAGGGCTCTAGCTGAGGCAGAGCAGCTCAAGGGGGCTGCTGAGCTGGCAGAGAGCCAGGCTCGCTTAGAAAGTCTCAAGCAAGAGCTGCATCATGAGAGACAAGTCACTGCAAAGACTGAAGCAGTCCTGGACAGGTGACCCCAAAGCACATCACTGCGTCTTGCATGTCCAGCTGTCCTTGCCTGTTGCTAGACCTCAATCTGCAGATGGAAGTCAGGAGCAACTAGTATGCATGCCACACAAGAGGCAAACATCCGAATGGCAACAGAAATACAGCAAACACCTGTTTAGATCAAGTTTGACAGCACAAAAGCTTCTGCCCATGCACAATCACATAGCTGTTGCCAACTTCTTGTTGGCTACTGACAGACACTGCAGCTCTTGGCACCTCTTGGCGCCAAACGCCTGACTTCAAATGAGAACATCGCAGGGTAGCTTCCTCATATGCAACTGCTCGTCACTATGCTCATCAGAATCACCTGGTGGCACTTGCCATGTTCGAGTGGCACAGCTTTGCACGGCAGCAGAAGGCCATGCGGCAGCACCTGCGGCAGGCTGTGAAGCACTATGATAGCCGCAAGCTGCAAGGGCAAGTTTTCCAACACTGGAAGCGCTGGTGCAATCTGGAAGGACGCACTAATGTAGGTCTCAAAATTGAATGAGACCATTGTGCAACATAAAGTATGACCTGCTGGCATCTGTGCCCTCCCCATCAGCAGTTGTTCCATGAACACTGCAAGCTTTGGACTTGTGATCAGAGTGTGTGTTGGTGCACCAAATGTCTGAGCTCACCTTGCATCAGCTGCTTGCTGATGCTGACATGCGTGGCCATCAGTATCATCAGCTTGCTGTCATACGTCAGTTTGGCCAAACTGGTCAAACACACAGCTCCTATGCCGGTGCTGACATCATGGCATTGCCTGTCTCAGAGGCAAGAAGTGATACAGCGCAAGGAGGAGGCAGCGAAGCAGGCAGCCTGGGGGGAGGCAGGGGTGATCATTGAGGACCTGAAGGCTGCCCTGGCTGATGCTCAGCAGCAGCTGCGCAAGGAGCGGGCAGCCCGAGACCAGCTGGAAGAAGACATGAAGCAATCCTTCATGCGCAGTGTGTGTGCCATCAACCTGGAGGTGAGACTCCTTCCCACTAATGAAAACTGCGTTGAGCTAGGTGATGCAAAGCTCAGAGCAAGCTTGCATGCTCTGGACACATGATGCAGAGATGGGGGTGGTGCAAGTGGCAGCCTGGTCCAGCATGGCAATATTTACACTATACAAGTTCCTGCCAAGTCTTGACCAAAAAAACTTCATGGCAGCATGCTGCATTCCACAACTGTGTCTATACGCTTGCAGAGGTGTTTTTGTCAAGCAGGCCTGTTTCCTGAAGGGTGTTGTGAGTGAGTGTTTGCATTGCATCATGCACAGCTGTGCAGGTTTCCTTAGATTGTGGCTGTGAACATGACAGGCAATGTCAGTGATGAAGCGTGGCATGCCCCCAGCTGGCGTCAACCCTGTGCCCATCAAGGTCTCTGTCCCTGCACCTTATGCCTCACCTGTCAAGCAGCTGGACAGGCAGCCAGATGTAGCCAGCTTTGCAGCAGCTGAGCCCCAACAGCAAGGTAGTGCATCACTTGTGAGTGTGCTGAATGTGATGTATCTTTTTAGCTCACAAGGCTAGTCATCAAGGCTATTTTCATGTCACAGCCCTCAGGTCATCAATGTCGAGCATGTCAAGGGACTCGATCTGGGCGGCATTGCTGTGCAGCATCCTTACAGTGAAGGGCAGCAGTGAACAGCAGTCTATGCAGCACAGCGGACCAAAGGTGCTATGCATAGCAGTGTACTGCAGTATACTAAATCACTGATTGCTATGCAGGTCAGGATGGGGTTGAAGAGGCCCAGAGAAGCAATGAAGAGGGCCAGGACAGATTGAGCGTGATTGAGGAGGAGAGAGATGCTGTTCCGTTGGGAGACATGCACCACCCGATTCTGGGAATGAAGTCTCCCTACCGTACCTTTTCTGTGCAAGGCAAGGTTTGCTCATGCCTGTTGACGTACACCTGGCAAGTATTTTGTGTCACATGCATATCACATGCAGCTTGTACTGTCATGCAAAGCCTTGCCGGCTGTTCATTCATCAGCGCTGTGCAAGTGCATCTAGCAGTCACATGCAATCACGCACAGTACTGCTGGCTTCCCTCCTGGTGCACATTGGCAGCAAGCCTTTCTTCAGCACAGTCACTGCACCAGCTGCATTCCTGTTCAGAGCGCTTATGTGTTGTAGCTCATGCAGAGGAAGGCTCTGCAACTGCAGCAGATTTAGCTGAGGCAGCGACAAGACCGACCAGGCAATCCAGTGCAATTCATTTCAACGCAGCCTTAGGGGGGTGGGGAAATATTCCAGCTGTCCCAGCTAGAGCCCCTTCTGCCAAGCACATGCATGCAGCCCCAGCTGTCCCAGCAGCTGTCAAGACTGTGCAGAGTCCTGTAGTGCAGCCGCTGGCAACTGCCAGCACGACAATGACATCACAAAGGGTGGGGCAGATGGGGACAGTGCCTGTGTCCAGCAACCAGCAGGAGTCGAGGCCACGCAGCAGCGATGGCATCTTGCAGCGCATCACAGTGGACAGGGGTCCTGCAACAGGTGTGTGATTACAGCAATAAACGCAGATCTGTCTTGGCTATGTGAACCGACCGGTGCATGAATTACTGATATTGTGTATGCAATCTTGCCTTCGAGTCAGGGTTGCTTACGAGATTGCTCGACAGGATAGGCAAACAACAGACGAATCTGGCATGTATTCTGCAGCTCAGCTGTATGCACACTGAACCCAATAGCTTGAATGTTGTTTGAAAGCACATCAAAATTCAGTTTGCACCAATGCTTGTCTGCATTGGGTTCAGGTGCAGCTGGTACTAGAGTAGCGCCGCTGCCTCTACAAAGACGGCAAGTCCAGCGGCACAACAAAGATCAGAGCCTCCAAGTCTGACTTCGGCTTCTGTTACATTGTATAATAAGCAGTCTGCTATTCAATAAATATTGTGTATTGGTTTGTCATGCACAATGACTGACACGGAATGTGCGCTAAGAGGGCCAGACCTCAATATTGATAGAGCAGGACAGATCGAAGTAAATATATATAATAGACACTATACTGGCTGGTGTTTACTTGGTGACCTGGACCACTCTCATCGTGACAAGGATCTGGAAAAGCGCTGGAGGGAAGATATGGTGCTGCCAATTGATGCTAGTATCCCCTTTCCCCCACCGTCGGGATCTGTCTGCAGGCCAAGCGCCTCCTCAATGATTGCATCCAAAGCTTCACCTGCAAAGCCAAAACGATCTATTAGCAAAAGAGATCAATCAGTGCACCACTGTCTCTGTGAGATACACATCCAGATCATGATCTAGCTGATAGACACCATGTGATGTTCACATGCTGCACATTGACCAAATCATCATGGGAGCAGTTGTGCTTATGACTGACCAAGCTGGTACGAGCTGCAGCACTTCATGCAATGTACAACGAAGCACAAGAAGACAAATTGGTCTTCTCTTTTCAGGCAGAGCTTTGGAAGACCCAACGACATACCTGAAACGTTTTCAGAGATGTGCCCTTTGGCACATATAGCAAACACATGACATGCAAGATTGCAAAATAGCAATTGGTGACAGGCAGTACCTGCAGGGCGAGTGGGCCTTTCTGCAGCAAGCAGATATCGGCCGGGCTCCAAAGAAGGATCCTCAACAAAGACCTGCCACTGGCCCGGGTAGCGACGGAAGACGCTGCCAACATCTGCAACTGGTCGCAAGGAGTAGCTGGTTGTGAAGGTGGAGGTGAATTGCTTGGTCAGCCGCCGCACATTCAAGCCTACTCCAGCATCACCGCTGCAGCAGGGCAAATGGGGTTGGCTCATGCATTTATACAGCTGGAATATATCAGCCACACAAGGGTATCAGCAAGCACATAGCAGAGTTACAATGCACAAATTGAAGCCAGATTAAATGTCTGCACAAGAGCACAAATGAAGATAATCTCAGCGCCTGGCATGGCTAGACGACTTTTCAGCAACGACTGACCTGGCGAGCCTGGGGTTGAAAAGGATAATGGGTGCTACAGTCTCAGCTGCTGCTGTAGCTTTCTTGACTGCCTCTAGTCCTGCACTCAAAGATCCCTGTTAGCATGTTTTGAACGCAAGCAAGTGCATCATTTGACCAAACTGAAGCAGTCAATGAGCTCATTGAAGCTTGTCACTCCTGACCGTTCAATTTTGTGGTATGAGCACCAAGCCTGCCAGGTCAACGACGATGCAATGCTACAATGTGTCCAGCTTTGCACTTTGTAACTTCTGAGCTCATTGCAAGAGTCAGTGACCAACCTTGAGGATCTGGAGCTGCTAGCACTATGAGATCATCATCTTCCGACACAGGTTTTCGATCACTCAGGCTGGCAAACCTGAAGCCGGCGTCTGGCCACTGATTCTTCAGCATTGCTGCCACACCCATGTCTGGATAAATCTACAGTCGAATGCAGCTTAATGCCAAATTTGTCACCCTCTGAGCTACTTCATTGTGTTGACATCAAGTGACGATTGCCCTTATGCTGATCATGAAGAGACAACAGCTTACAAACAGAGGGACTCACAGCTTTGATGTTCTTGCTATTTCTGCCCTGAGCAAGGCTGTCAATGAATCGGCGGGTGAGCTTCCAGAATCGTTGCTGATCACCTTCCTCAGCAAAGACTGGTCCACTGGCGGGATCCCAGAACTCAGGTAGCAGGATCTCAACCTGAGTGCACAATCAGATGTCCAGAAATCTTCGGAGCCATACTGACAGCTCATGCTGCTTGCAGGGCAACTGTGATATGCTGTGCAGCAACTCACAATACATCTGTTTGCGCCCTTCTCAATAGCTAAGGCTGTAGCTTCACTTGCTTGCTGTAAGGCATCTCCCAAGCTATCTGGCAAGACCTGGAAGTGCAACAGAAAATGGTGAAATAGCGAGGAATCGCTTGAACGCCTGAACGAATTCCTGAAAAGCACGCGCACATCGTCGTCCCTCGGCGCAGGCGTCGCAGCGGCAGATGGCGAGGCGTTTTCACCACCATTGTCGGTCTGCGCGCTAATGCGTCTATAACATCTCCGCTTACTGGTGTACACGCGCTGTGTGTATGCGCTGGTGAACTGCTTGTAACGCGCGCTGTGTAGCTTGGGGCGTGAACAGGCACGCAGGCAACTATGACAGCAGGTGGATGACTTTGCGTCAAATGCCAACTGCCTCATCCCGGTGATTGTGATGAAGCGCAACAGACATCTGTTTGACCAGGACTTTGATTTGAGACAGCAAGGGCGCTTGGCACCGTTCAACCTGCCCTAAGGCCACGGCACTATGGACACAGGACTCGCGAGTCTGCGACTATCGTCCTAAGTATCTCACGACAGTCTGTAAGCCTGTCGTCCCCTCATTTGTCTGGGAGCGTTGTTGAGTTGCGTGCAGCTATTCTTGCAAGAAAGCCGAGCTTAGTCTGTCGAGGTTGCACTGATCACGATAGGTCAGAAAGCCATGACATGCAATATGCTGCTCACCAGCTGTTCTGCTACAATCTCATCGATTTGCTTTCGCCTCTTGCGTATCTCTTGAGCTGTGTCAAAGTCATCCATGTTCAGCATGCGCTGCAGTTGTGTATCCAGGTTCTGTAAACCAGGAAATGTGCAGTCAGCATCCAACTTTGCAGGCCACCTGATAGCTGCATCACTGCTAGCAGGCTCTGCTGCAGCATGTTATGCTCAATGTTACCATCCTTTCAATTTGGCCAGCAAGCCAAACAAGCACTTACAAGCTGGAACATGAAGTATATCAATTCTGATTCAGCCATCTTGCTCTGTTCAGTCTGCTGCTTCTGGTGTACGCGCTTTGCATCTCTTTGTGCTGAACATACAAACAATGCCCTGCCTACAGGGCTATTGCTGCACTTGTGTCCTCTAGAGACGCTGTGATTACGAGTGAGTCGATTGCTGGCACGTAAGCATACACGCCACCTGGTATGTATGCAATTGCTTGTGAAGATGGGCCCGTGCGTGCAGTGTCCGCTGCAATTTATTGCTGAATTCAGACTATGAAGCATGATATACAGACGATGCGGTCTTCGACTCCTCAGATCGTCATCATGCAACACACAACCGTCTATGGGCACGAAGGGCCAGAGGTCTATTCGGTGCCCAACTCAACTGGCTTCTGGCATCATTTCAGCCTGATGAAAGGGAGTTGTCTGTCCTGTATGCAGATACACAACCGTGCTCAAAAATCACATCCGCACCATGTTCTGTTGCATGCAGCTATGCTGATGAAATCTGTTGCTCATGTTGTTTTGCCTTTGTCACAGGAGGCAAAAGGCCCCGGTTGTGGAACACGCAGTGCCAATCAGACAGCTGTAGCAGATGTTGCTGCAGAAGGCTTGCGGCTGCGGTCTGAGCTGCAGAGGGCTATCGATGAGGAACGGTATGCTGATGCAGCAGAAGTCCGTGATCGCTTGAAGGTGGTTCAAGGCCAGAGTGAACAGGCTCAGAGTGAAGCTGAAAATGCCACAAGCTCAGTGCGCAAGTACGAGCTGGGGCAGCGAGTGAAGCATGCCAAGCTTGGTTACGATGGTGTTGTCTGTGGGTAAGCAGCATCAGCAACCTGCATGCCCAAGATAACAACAAAAGAGTGTCCTTTTGATCGTAATGTAATCACATTCATGGTTGTGATGGCATGTGCTGGAGTTGCGCAACCTCATGCACTGCAGTGTGAAATCAACCCTCCAGACATGCACCAAGATGCGCAACCTTTCTAGCATGCGTGATAGTCAGATTGTAAGATGCCTCCGTTTATGTGTGACATCGAAACAGATGGGGCAACATATGATGGTGCTGTCGCCTTTTCATCATGTTTTCCTGAATGTACAGCGCATGTCTCGGCATACTACAGCTTAGGCATGTTTTGTTCCAGATGGGACAATTCCTGCTGTGAGGGAGAGGAATGGCAGAAGGCAGCTGGAGTAGCAGATCTACAGAAGGGTTGTGAACAGACCTTTTATCACTTATTAGTAGATGCAAAGGACTGGGAAGCGTCATGGGAGAGGCCTCCTGTTGCGTATGTAGCTGAAGAGTTGCTTGATGCTCCTGAGGTGAGCTAATAGCTTTATGCTTCTCAGGTTGATGACGCAGCAGATGTGAACCTGCTGCTTCAGTCCCTAACCCACAACTCAGCAACTTGAGAATATGTGTAATTGCTTTCCTGTCAGCTCTGCCACATGGCCTTGAAGCCTGAAGCTTGTTGTATGGCTATGACATCTTTGGTGATTGTTGTTGCTGTTACTCGGTCATGTTCCCACACCGCTGTCTGCATCTGTCATGAGCTTGTCGACATTGACACGCTTCATGCACAGTCCTGTGCTGTGTTGCAGGATCCAGAGACATGGCCTGAAGTGTACGGGTATGATTCTTTTGACCACGTATACTTGTATACGCTATTCCTAGGTCAGGATGCTCGTGGAAATATGCTTCCTGTGCGACAATTGAGAGATAGATATAGTCAACAGCGACAGGATGTGTATCCAAAAGAGGATGTCTCCAATGACGATGATGCTGACAAGTCCTCCCCAGATTGAAGCCTATTGCAAGCACACCTGTCTGGTTTTGGGTGTCTTCACTGGAACAATGTGGATTGCACCAATTGCAAGGACCTTGTACATGTGTAATATACACCACAGCATTACCTGTCTGCTACATGCCTGCTACACGCCTGCCACAGCTTGTGTGCAAGTTCACTCAAGTACAGCAAGCGCTGAGTATCAACCGCTTTGGCTGTAAATACCAATTTGCCACGGACCATAGCACGTGCCAAAATGCCCACATGGGTTGTGCGTTTGGCAGATGACTATTGTGATGGTTACTACAAAAACGCCCATGATTGGTTGCAGGCCTTGGCAGCTTGGCAAAGTCAGCTACAGATCAGCATGGCCCCTTTCACTTGCATGCAAGCGTACACAGCAACGCACGCATCATAGCAACTGTGATAAAGATGGCACATCAAGACCTTTGCTGACTAAGACGCAGCACCATCATGTGTTCCTGAAAAATTGCTGTATCACTGCGGTCAGTACCCCTGCTAATTGTCTACTAGATGTGGGCTCAGAACAATTTGAAAGCAATACATAGGCTGAGCCCAACAGATGCTGTGGTGTACATACAACTTTTGTCCTGTTTTGGACATTGGACGTCTGCACTGCACAAAGGCAAAACTTCAGCCATGTTTGGCTGGCAGATACTGCACAAACAATTTAACAAGGTACCAAGTGCCTAACGGCCGCGCTTCAAAGCTCTGTCAGCATCTGTGATCTCCTGCAGCATACAGTACATGCTATAGCATACTTCTTCATGAGTGACTTGCTCAGTACACAACCTCCATAATCTCACAAGACAAGTACAAATTGGGGCACATGCACTCATTTCAAGAGCTCACAATGCATATTTTACCTTTTGGATACGGTCCAGCCTTTTCTTAGGCACGGGGGCTGTCAGACCAAAACTGTTGAAGTGACCAGCAAGAGCATTCACAGCTGAGTAGGTTGTGCTGCACAGCAAACACAAAATACATCAGTCCACTGATATCTCAATGATTTGCTTAGTACTGAGGCACAGCATAACACGTAAGGTCATCAGCATCATGTAAGAAAACACACTCACACAGGCTATCAGTCACAGCTGATGACTTTGTCTTTTGCGATAGATGTCAAGCTTCCTCAAATTGCATGCCCTTGAAATAGACAGATATGGAATCTGTGTTCAATGGGAACAGTATATTACTTGTACGATGGGCGTCCTTGAAAGGCAGCTCCTCTGCGGTATTTGGCAACCCATGCAGTAGTCTTTTCCTTAATCTCTTGGAACACTTCTTCCCGGTTGCTGGCATCTTTGGGTAGGTCAAGACCAGACTTAACCTTTTCTAACAGCAAGCTCTGCAAGAAAGAGGATGTTGATGAGTGTGTTTTGCGGTCTATAATGCTGTACAAGGACCCTGCATGAAGAGAAAAATGCTGCAAGGAAAGCTTACAGTGTCAGCTGTGTAGACCTCATTCTTGTCAGGTCCACCTAGAAGCCCTGCTTGGGCAGATCCTACAGGCAACAGAAGAAGAGCACCTAGCCCTGCCAGGGCAGCCTCACGTCTGCTGACTGAAGCAACCTGCAAGTCCACGCACACGTCAGCGGAAGAAAGGTGTGTGTTCCAGCGCTGGTGGCAGTCGGCTTTGTGCAGCGGGTTTACCTGGTCATTGAAAGATGCCTCCGCACGGCAGGCTTGCTTGTGCTGAGTTCGAGAACAACCTGGTCGTCGATCGCACCTGCAGATCGGTAGTAGGTGCATTTTGAGACAAATAAAGCACCATGCTTTGATCCGTACAGGCACAAGGACCTTCGACGACATACCTGGAGCTGAAAGCCGGGCGGGCGTGCAGGTGAGCGGCACATGATGAGCTTGAGATAGTGGCGTTCATGTTTGCAGAACAAGGCAGACCGACGCGCTTATTCTAGCTTCGCCTTGCAAGGTCAAGGAATGCAGTCAACATATCCTTTTCGGGATCGAGTATCGCAGGCTGAAGAAGAGGCAAGAAGAGGCGGATTAGTCACAGCATTACGGAGCCTTGCTTTCAATTTCGAAACCCTTGCTGTGAGCATCTGCAGCAAAAGCGACAGTTCGGATAGTCAAAACAAAGCATCTGCTGTCGCGTTGGCTGTGCTGTCCTGTCTGATACAAATGTTCCGGGTGCGCGCAGAAGGGTAGAGCGGTGTCTTCGGCAGTTGTCCACGCTGACGAGTCTGCCTGCAAATCGGTCCAGAAGTTAAACGCTGATAAACAGCACAGCCTGCAGAACAGCTTGCTCATGCCTGCTGTATCTAACTGATTGCCGCTCGTAATGAAGCAGTAAAGCAAAAAAGTCCAGTCCTTACCTTAGCATCAAATCTGCACATCATGGTGAAAGGTTGGGGAGAGCTGAGGTCTTTGGCGCCTTTCTCATGGGATACACGAGTTGACGACCACCCACCAGGGCAAGCAGCCATGCGAGACTTTAGCGACGCATATGCATACGCTAGATCTACTGAGAGGCCAAGGCGTAGCACTGGCCAATATGCCCAGACCCCCACTCCTCTAACAAGCACCAAGCGGCGCTTGACATCATCTGGCAAGGTCATATACAAAGCCAGAAGACATCCTTACTTGTCTTGCTCTCACTTATAGAGCCTCGCCTCAAGTCAGCTGTTGTGTTTGCAGGAAGGTGGCAGCACATCTCACAAAAGGCTGGCAAGAGCTGGACAGGTATCTGCAATGCTGCCGACTGATTTTGCCCAGGGCTGTCTGTTGATAGTGCATCATCTTGGCAATTCTGTGGTAGTATTCATGACGTAGTGTGTATACAACAAGCCACTGGTCAACCCATGGTGTGATGTACCCCCAAACCCAGAAAGTGGATGCACATGCCCATTTGCAAATTTGTAATGATCATGAAGAATCTGCTGCCTTTCAGGACAAGGAGAACGAGCACACGCCGAGCACAGCTTATGCCAGCTCCAGACTTGCCCTTGCCAGCCCAGCCTTCCTGACCCCAGCACGCTCAGACCACCCCACCCACCCCTCTCACGAGGTGGCTGCTGCTCGGTCTGTGCCAGCCTGCCCAGATGCTGTCGCCCACAGCACTCCTTCTGTAGGCACAGCACTGACTCACATCACACCCTCAGTAACTGATGCTGCACACAGCACACCAACTTCTGAAGCAGGCTCTGGGAATGCTGTCCTGGCTCTCAGGGCCTTGGTTGGGCCTAGCGGCCGTGCCCATCTGGGGGACCCTGCTCACAGTGCCCCATTTGCCAGAAACACTCCTGAGCAGTCTGATGCGATGGCTCAACACCTTTGCCATCAACCTCTTGCAGAGGTCAGCAATGTTCATCCTTTGGCAATGTAGTCAGCTGCATGGTGAGCCTGAGCAAACTGGTTGACTGTGTCACTTCATACCTTGTATGTTCTGGCTTGCATTTCAAGACAGCAGGGCAGAAGCTTTTGGCCATGTGTCTAATAGCTGTAAGTCATGCACTGTGATAAAGCAAATTTGACACTGCAGGCGCCCATGCACTTGATTGCTACCAGCAGGCAGCAGACTGCAGACGCCCAGCAACCGTCCAGCTCAGGAGGCTCTCTGGCAAAGCAACATCTGTCAGGTAACTCACAGTAGCCTTATCCCACTGCTATGTGACCAAAGCCTGTTTGCATACTTGTGTTCCAATGTATAGGTGAACATGCAGCTCAACATATTCATCTGCATCCAAACATCGTGTCAGAGCAAGTCTGTCTACACTTGAATTTGAAGCATGGCGCTGGACCTTGTGTGCATGTGCACATCTACCTACACAATTGTCAGCCACTTGATCATAGTCACATGAGCCAAGTGACACAGTATATGTCTCAGATTCAGACTCATCCCGTTGACCTCTGCTGATCCTGAGCAAGTTGACCAATACCTCAATCACATCTTTGAGTTGCAAAATGCAAGGCGCACTCCCTGTTGACCAGACTTGTTGCAGGCAGCCTTGCAATACTTTGAAGTTGTGTGGACATTTGGCTTGTTCCTGATGCAGGCCCTGATGGATTGGAAGGAGTCAGCAGTCATACAGGTGGCAGCCAGGGCGAAATTGATGATGCAGAGCAGACAAGGTATGACGAGGGGCACTCCATGGCTGTGAGCCCAGCTGGGCTGAGGCAGCTTGCTCCAGCTGGCCCTGTCCTGGGGTGTCCTGCTATCCTGTCAGCATCTGCAACAGCAGACAGACCCGAAGAAACTGCTGTACATATTCCAGATGCTGCTATTGCACAACGGCCAGATGCCGCCACAGTGCAAGTCTTGGCACTGAATTCAGATGCTGCAGAGATGCAAGTCAAGGCACTAAGTCCAGACACAGCTGAGCTCAAGCATCATGACGAGTCATCAGCAGTTGTTGAAGCTGCAGATGCAGTGCAGTCACAGGACCAGGTTGCTAGTGTAGTCACAGACTTCCCTGTGCCCAAAACCCGGCTGCTGCTGCAGCCTGAAAGTGCTGAAGCCACAGTGCAACAGCTCAGCAGCGCAACAATGGCCACCGCTGCGCCACTGCTGTTGCGGTCAAAGCCGGCAGTGAAGATCGTGGCATCACCGGGTGAGCCAGCACTGCTGCAGCAGCAGACTGCAGAGACCATGTCTGCGCGGTCAAACCATGACATGGCAGCAGTAGCTGAGTCACCAGTCACAAGACCAGCTATGGATGCTGAGCACCAAGCAGCAGTCCCAGTGGCTGGTTCACACAGAAGATCTGGGCACCAGGCTGGTGGCAAGAACAGCAGGAGGAGGGCAGATGACAGGCAGACTGGTCGCACCAGGATGTCCCTGCGCTCTCAAACACAGGTACCAAGCCAGAAGAGGAGGAAGGTGGGTGGCAGCAGGGCAGACAGGAGCAGGGGTGCCCGACCATCAGGACCAGCCAATGGATATGCCACCAGGCAAGCATCCACTGAGATCAAAGTCAAATTGCATAGCACACAGCTTAGCTTTTGCCTATGACACAGTATAGAGGGCATGAGCATCTACAACGGTGCAATGTGCGGTGTATGATTTGGTGCATGCCAGTGAACTTGGGTTGGCAGTGTGGCTTGCTTTAGCTCTTGTAAAGCACACCTTAGCACAGCATAGCATGACACAGCATGGCAGCGCTGCACTTGACAATCAATGTAAATGTATTGTCACCCCAGGCTGAGTGATCGTGTTTGCAATCTTCAGGTCTCAGGACGTCAGCCTATCACACATGAGTCATGGAGGGGAGGATGCAGAAGGCAGCACCAGGCACAGCAGCCGCATCAGAAGCCAGCAGGCTCACACAACTCGCACTCAGCCTCACTTAGCTGCTCGAGCCACCAGCTCAGACTTGGCCGCTGCTGAGGCACTGGCTGAGCTGAGGCATGAGAACAAGGCTGAGTCAGATGAGCAGAGTGACATGGACTGTGAGGTGGGTGAGGAAGGGGGCCCCAGGAAGGGTGCTTCAGGGTACGATGGCATCTTCAGGGTGACACAGCCCCCTCTGCCTCTATGGGTTGCAGGTGAGGCCCCCTTGTAAATGAATATTGGACTCTGACTGGTGCATGGTGCAAACTTGCAATAGATTGCATTTGTCTGTCATAGTACTGCAAGCCTGCAACATCTGACGTCCGTGCCTTGTGCATGCCGGTCTGCGGCACTTGAACATGTTGCATCAGGCCTGTTGTCTTGCCTGAACCCATCATCGTTGTGCAGCGTAAACGCACTGATGTTGGTAGGCAATGCTCACGCCATATGTACTATGCGATGCAAAGACGAAACACCTGAGAAGGGTAGCTTGTGACAGCTGTTTATTGCTTCAATGCAGGCATGCAGCTAAACAAGCAAGGAACAAGCAGCACGCCCTTACTGTCTGACTCCAAGCAAAGCTGCCCACCACTGTTCAAGTCTCCAGCTGGGTCAGGTGACTGGTCAATAGGAGCCGCCACGCCGGTTCTGCAAGTGCTGCCACGCCACAGGCGATCAGCAGCTGCTGCAGCAGAAGCCATGCTTAGTAATGGCTCTCCACTGAGCGGCCTGCACAAGCTGGCACTCAGCATCTGTGCTCGCAAAAAGGGCACTGTGGCTGCTACTGAGCCCTCTGCCCTGCCTGCAAAGGCTCTGGGAGTGGCCAATGACAAGGAGAATGTGTCACCAGTACTTCAAATGCAGAGCAGAAAGCCTTTGGGTAAGCAGATCTTGTACACACGCAACATCCAGAGTGTTACCTAGGTGTTGCTTGGTAGGCGTGAATGTGAGTACAGTGCACAGCATGTGGATGTGGATCAAGGGATTGCGGTAATCATGCTGTATATAAGCAACGCTATGATCACAAGGATGATGGTTAGGCCCAGCTTGGCATCGTGAAGCCTATGACTGCGCTGCACCTAATCACAGCAGCGCTGTGCATGCTGAATGCAATGCAGCAGGCAGGAGCCACTTCAGTAAGGCTTGCATGCAACATGCAAGCAGTTTTCAATGTTTCGACTCACTCTACAAACTGAGTTATGCATCTGTGTGACTCAATGCAGGAGCGGCTTCTGTGTTAGTGACACCTGCGTTGGAAAGGGACAGGCCGGCCTCTGTAGGAGCCCCACAGGCAGCCCACATGGAGGCTGACCAGCTGAAAACACAGCAGAGCTGGGATAAGTATGTGGCAAACAAGCTGTCTGGTGGCAAGGATGGTGCCAGTCAAGCAGAGCTGATATCTACCCTACAGCGAGAGCTTACTCAGCCAGGTACAGTGACAAAGAATGTGTCACAAGGGCAATGCGCATGCTGCAACAGGCACTGCCATGTGATAGTGAATGGCATGTTGGTATGCACCATCATATCTTCTCTGCATATGTTCTTAACATGACACGCTGTGTAGAAAGTCTTCTTGCCATTGGACTGGCGTGTCTAATGTTCTTGGGCGGACCTTCATATCATGACATGCTGCTGTAGAGGTCTTTTCGGCCTTTGGACTGGCGCGTCCAGTGTTGTTGGGCAGAGACAGCATTGATTACACTGACCTCATGTCTGAACCGCAGCTTCTCACAATATTGAAACACCTGTGCAATGATTGTAATGAAGTGCAGCAGAAGAGTTGCTGAGGTCCCCGTTGAACTATGCTGCAGCATGTGTTGTAGTGCGTGTGTGTCTATGACCCTCACAGTTTGTAGAATCATGTGTGAAATGACAACTTCTTGGAGCAGCATAAGCGCAGCTTTTCGACCAATCCTTGTTTGCAGCGAAGTTGCTTCACTGTGTCCATCAAGCCACACAGTGTTCATTCAGTTTACACTTCAGTGTCAAGTATAATTGTGTTGATGCGGTATACAGGTTTGGGTTTGCTGGCAAGACCATGCTTGCTGCTGAGATAAGCGCAGCTTTTCGACCAATCCTTGTTTACAGCGAAGTTGCTTCACTGTGTCCATCAAGCCACACAGTGTTCATTCAGTTTACACTTCAGTGTTAAGTATAATTGTGTGATGCGGTATACAGGTTTGGGTTTGCTGGCAAGAGCATGCTTGCTGCTGAGACTGGAGGATGCCCGCGCTGGGCTGCTTTACTCCCAATACCATGGCATCTTGGCAGCATGCACAGCTGAACATGAGAGATGACAGATGCAATGAGCATGCAGTCAGGTCTGAGGCCTGTGTACAATAGACAAGAAGCTTGCATACACTAGACACTGCCACAGCCTGCCTGAATGTACCACAACAAAAGCACCGTTACATTGGAACAGCCTCCATGCCATGGTGTGCTGTTGTCTATTGACACCACATGTGTCATTGTTGTCTTGACTGTAGCCTGCATTTTGACAGGCAGCAAGCTTGCATTTGCTTGCAGTATTGTAACAGCTGGAAAGAACCGCAGGCATGAGGTCAACCTAGGTCCCAAGGTAGATGCTCATGGTAAGTTGCGCTTCTGTGTATGGTGCTTTGACAGTGATTCAACAAAGGCTCCATGTCAGGGCATCTGTTCCCCAAGTATGGACCAACTGCAAAAGGGTCTCTATCCTCTTTCTTGCTCATCAGAGAGCCTTCGCAGCCAAACGCATCCTTTCTGAAGGCCTCAAGAACTTTGTGCTCAGCCTGGCAAACACACACAGCAATTTTGTACTGAGAGCTGTGCTTGATTAGCACCAAGTCTTTAAACCAGGTAATGGAAGCTATAAGCTGACAACAGGGGTCATGATTTCACGACAGATGTCAAAGGCTGGGAGCTCAGAGCAGGCAGTTCCAAACAGGCATCGTCCTCGACCACAACATCTTAAAGCATTCACAAGCATACACGATAGCAATAGATTGGTGTGAGCTTTCCAATCTGAAGTGCCTAAGGGCAAGCAGAGAGACAAGTATGGTTGACCTCTTGAGCGCCGGCTGTAAGGGCTGGTGTGCCAACAAACTTGAAGTGCTGATCAGGCCATCTCAAGGCTGCTCTGTGCAGATCTGTGAACCGTTCATGCTTGAAATCATACCCAATGACTGTCAGCTCCCCTGGGTAGTGCCCTGTCAGCTCATAGAAGCGGCACAGGCTGAACAGCAGGTTCTCAAAACTGTCGCGAGCATGCTCCTGCAGAGGAATGTCTCTGAATGCAGCTTTGCAATGTCACAAAACAAAGGCAGAATGGCAAAGCACATAATCTTGTGCGCATCAGCGTCTCAGATGTGCAAATGTGTGATGGGAATGCACAGGACAGTAGCAAAGGCATCAACGCACACATGACTGCTGTGACCGACATCAGACAACTGCTTCCTCACAAAGTCACCATTGGTGCATTCAACAAAGCTACAAAATTGTGCACACTACGGAGCTGTGACGTTTAGTCCTCAGATTCACTTTTCGTGTCAACAGGTTGTTGCAGGACTGCTGATCACAGTACAGATTGAGATGTTGCAGTGACTACCCCAGAAGGACTCTTGAAAACATCAAATACTGACCTCGTGCTCAGATCAACCATGCATGAATTGCCAGACTATTGCAGCACAGGGGTGGGGAGCACACTCAAGACAAGCTTTTCCAGAGGAGCAAGACTGGCTTTGCATGTCCTAGCTCACATTCATTCAGGTCTGGATAAGCTTTTGTTCATTAGCATGCATGACTCATCAAGGAGCAAGGGATGTTCACCTCTGTGAAGGCGCGTTCCCTGACTTGATGAGCGCCCCACCACGCTGCTGCCTCAGCCACCAGCCAGTACCCCTCTGCTTCACTGCGGGGGCCGGCAGCCTTGCGTGTCTGCCCACCAGAGAACAGCAGCAAAGAGGCGGGGTCATGCTCAGCATGGGATATGCCCTCTTGGATATGCTCAATGAAGGAATGTGCCTGGCCTGGTACCTACGAATGAGACATCTCTGACACGTGTGAATTGGGACACAGCTCAAGGAAGAGTCTATCCTGATGATGCTTGCAACAGTGCTGAGTTAGGCGGTGGCTTCAGGATCACAATGGGCTTGCCGGGGCAACATATTTGATAAGTGTTTGCACCTTTTGATAGTCCAGCAAAAGCCAGGCATCTTGATCCTCTGCTTTGCTATAGTCGCTGCCAATGAAGACAGCATGGCAAGCAACAAGGACCAGATTACGTAGCTTTGGCACTGGATGCTTTACAGGAGGTGTCTGGCTGCCTGCTGGGGAAGCCCTATGTCCCCCTATGTCCAGCCACACCTGCTATGCACGCCTGTAGTTGCACCAGCTTTGACAAGACGACCTGGTGATGTAGGCACGACTGACAAACCTGGATGTTTGTAAAGAGACTCCATAATAGCAGCAGCGCCAGAACAGCTATTACCGCGGTACCGCCTCCCTTTTGTTTGTCCCGACCGAGGCCTGCGCTGCGTGGTCGACTCCTCTGCGACACATACCCTCTGAGCATCTACGACGCGATAGGAGTCATGCAAGCGCACTTTCGAATTGGCGTGGGACAGGTCCGCTGGCAGGTGATCTGGTCTGTGGATAGGCCTACTGGTCGCGGCAGGGTGTCTCGGGCTAAATTTGTTTGTGTCGGGAACTGCTAGTCTACCTGAGCTCGAACCTTGACGTGACATAGCATCGATCATCGGCCACGCTGACCGCCTCAGCTTGAGCCTCGGCCCAGCTGCTTGCACTAGTAGTCAAACTTGCAAGAATTGCGCAGCTGTTGCTCGAAAAGGTCAACGCGTTGATTTTGAGGTTGCTGCGTTTGCCCGTTGCGCGAGTATAGCGCAGCGTCGTTTCCGGCTGTGCGTCAATGCATGGCGCGCTATCGCTCGCGTAGAACAGTGGTTCTTGCCGGCTGCTTGGTCTCCTGTGTCCTTTATCTGCTCACTGCATACCATTACCAGACGCTTAGTCTTTCGGGCAGCTGGAGTGGGAGCGCAGTAAAACGCGTGAGAAGCTGGGAAGGTCACAGACAACTCAGCTTATTGGTCGTTGTCCCCTCAGTTTGCGGCGAGAATCTTGAGCCGACGTCGGAGGACCGCTGCTTGCAGCATATCAGCAGGGCCTGCAGAGACTTCTCGTCGCGCGGGTGTATAATAAAAAAAGGAGTGGGACAGTCTGACGCGTGCGAGCAAACGCTGTTGCATCAGAAGGGCAGCAGCGACATCAAGCATGCGTATGTCTGGCGTGCTGCGTGCGCAAAAAGCAGTTCTTCAGCAGTCGAGGTCAAACACCCTGCTGTCGCTGCAGGCTATTTACACCGTTCAGACGAGTCTTGCCCGATCTGAAGGAACTAGGATGGACAAAACAGCAGGTCTTGCAGCAAGATAGCCGCAACTTGGGTTCTGCCATCAGGCATGCAGATATTGTCATATGCAACGTACAGACATACCAAAAGCACAGAAGCAAAACCCACTTCATCATCATAGATGAGTCCCTCACTGGCCAGCTGGACCTTGTTGACTTGGGCATTCTGCAAAATCCCCAGATCTTGGCTGTTCTCAAGCCTCATATTGTCACAACCCCACCACAGAGACGCCAAACATACAGACCTCTAGCTGGTCCCCAAAAAAAGGTCCATGCATTAATACCCCTCCTGTGGCTATGGGCCTTCCCTCTGGACTGTGGCTCAAACCTGAATTACATGAGGTATACTGGCTTCTTCCAGCCACAGCTAGCGGGGTGGGATAGATCTAAGCTTTGGCAGAGGCCTGTGGATGTTGTGCTGTTAACTACAAATGCAGCAAAAGGCAGCCCTGGGCATGCACATTACCAGCTGGCTGCATATGAGCTCAGGAAATTGAAAGAGAGGATACCAGACCTGAACATCATCACTCAGCTTGCTAACAACTATGATGAGTTCCTAAACAGGAATCTGATGGATGCCAAGGTAAGCTGGAATTGCTGCCACACTGCTCCAGGCTTTTGCACCTCACCAGCAGTCTAGCCTCCTCTACTTATACAGCTGTCACACTGCAAAGTTTGTGGGTGTGAACTGTCTTGCATGGAGCGTACAGAAGTTGCTACAATACATATGGCCTCAGCAAGTGCATGTATGCATTGTGCTACCTGCTGCTAACATCTGTCTGCTGCTACACTGGCCTTGACTAGCACGAGACAGGTCTTGAAAGACAAATTACTGTATTGTCTTCAGGTCGTAGTGAGTGTGCTGCAGCCAATCAGTGAAGTCTCCCTACAGGACTATGAAGCTTGGTTGGCTGGATGTGCATTAGTCAAGCCCCGAGCACAGGATATCCAGGCATATCCTAACGCCTTCCAGTCTGGCTATACAGTTCATGATGTCAGTGTTGACTTCAGCAACCTCGGCGATGTTGTGGTTGGCATCTTGCAGAACCTGGAGGCAGCACAGAAGATGGTTGACAGAGTCACTGCCATGCTCAAGAAGCATGGCAACCCTGCTCAGTTTGCTATGGACTTGGACGAGCTGCTTGAACTATCTGTGAAGGAATCAATGAGTCTCGAATGAATGCAACATCAAACACAGCCCAATATAGCGACTGTCAATATCTACAGTCAAAAGCATATACTGTATATGATAAGGTCAAATGTCCAAATTCTCCGGTTGGAGAATACAGTACAGGGCTGCCTGAGTCAAACTTTGCGGTGCATCCTGTCTCAAGTAGCACTAGTTCCAAACTCTTCACCTAATACGGCCAAATGTCTAGCCTGGTGCAATGCTGGCTGGCCTTATTGCTGTACATTCACTACATATGCAGCTATCGTTTCTTTGTACTGTCTACGTGCAACCTTGAATGATGCATTACAGCTTTTTGAGAAAATAGCAGCACGTTTAGCAAACAATCTTAGCAGATGTATGCATAGTTCGAAGTTCAAACCAAATGAACGAAATATCAGGCCAGCTCACGTCACATGAAATCAACATACATGGTTTTTGCGACATAATTTGCAACACTGAAAGCAAAGGCATGGCAAAAATGTCTACAAAGGCTCTGACACATCCTTCTCATCCCAAAGTTCCTCGTAGTTGCGCCATGGGCCGTCTTCATGCATGGCCAGGGAACCAGTGAAATACCTCTGCTGGGGCAGATTTGAGATGGTGTCGTAGTCCTCCTCAGGGAGCTGCCAACCTGCTGCTCCAATGTTTTCCTGCAATTTGCGAACAGAAGGTCGTAAAGGTTTACGCAAGCTGCCATAGGAAAGAGCTTGCTAAGCGTTGCGCAAAATTGAACAAGATATATGTTCTGGAGGAAGGGTTGCACGGCAAACACACATGCAAACCATTGCTGGTGTGTGAAGCGGGCACCAACATAGTAGCTTGGCACTAACAAAAGGGTGGGAAACAAGCAGAGCTGAAGTCAGGAGAGCACTGCTCAACCAAAGGCTTCTTTCCAAGCTGTGTAACCCTTACAAACAAAATTTGACAGGTTGCCTCCAGTACGCCTGATCAGGTGGTCAGCCACCACCAAGCCTTGTGCGCAGAGATGAACCAGAAGTGTGAGTGCAGCTCAGACAGCAGATGTGTGCCACAATATTGGCAAGTTCATCACACAGTTCTGGAGCTGAAGTTGTACCTTGAGATGATGAGGGTTGACGCTCTTGGGAAGCACACTTGATCCATGCTGCAAGCCCCACCGCAACAACACCTGGGTGGGAGTCTTGCCTAGCTTCTCTGCTATCTCATTTACTATCTTGTCCTACAGTCAAATTGCACCAAACTTAGCTAAGACCATCCTGCCATAAGACAGCTGCCAATGGGTCCACTTCAACAGTAGGTCTGTTGTCTTCTGTGGCCAAATACTAGGCAAATTGAGCATCATGACGGTACATGCAGTCAACAACAAGCCGGTCAGTGCATGTGTAGCAAGCAAGTCTGCAGCATTGCCTAAAGGCAGGCAGCATAGCTGACCTCCATGAGGTTGGGGACATCCTTGCCCATCCCCTCCATTGTCTGGGGGCTGCTGAGAGGGGCGTAGGCAGACACATGGATGCCCTGCTGGTTGCACCATTTCAGCAATCTATCATTCCTCCAGTGTGCATGCATCTCAACCTGAACACGCCAGAAAACCTCAGCTCACATGGTGTTGTGGTCAAGTATGGGGACAAGACAGGCAGAGGTGCCATGGAAGCAGCCAGCAAGGCTAGGCGACCGTAGCATGAACGACTGTGCTGTGAAGTACTTGGTGTTTGCTGTTACCAGAAGTCTTCCATAGAAGTCTTCCATATCAGTGAGTAGCCATTGGAGGGTGTCCTGCTGGATCACTTCACAGCATAATAGCAGCAATGTCCACACCAATCAGCCATCATTGTGACAGGCGCTGCAGGCTGTACTCTCATGCAACAGACCATGCAACTGCTGCATTGCATGTTACAAAGCCCAAGCAAGCGCATGGTTTCATCAACACACTCAAAACAGCTGGCTGGTTGACAGCATACATGAGCAGCATACAAGACCATGAAAGGGCTGCAGCAAGGCCGCATTGCATTGCAACAAGCACAGCAGGTGGCTGTTGGGGTGAGGACAGGCAGACACACCTGGTTGACAGCTGGCCTGATTTTGGCCATGGGCAGGATGCTGGACTCAATCTTCTCTGGGCTGAAATTGCTGACACCTATGCTTCTGATCAGTCCTTCCTCAACACACTTTTCTAGAGCTGCCCAGGTCTCCTCAAAAGGAGGATCAACTTTTGGGCCTGGCTTCACAGATGTGGGCCTGCTCGGGTCAGACATTGATTGAGCAGGCATGGCGAAGCAGAGCCATAACAAGGAATGGCACAGGCCCTTGCTTGAACGCGAAAAGCAATTGCTGATTAGGCAAGAAATAAGATGATGGCAAGAACTGATGCAAAATACAGCATGTGAGGTACAAAGACTTATGGTCAAAAGCAGGGTGGTGCTGTGTCCAGAAGCAAGGTGGAAGAGTTGATGCATGCTGTGCCCATGGGGTGATGTTGCCATGAGCTCACCAGTGGATGAGGTAAAGGTCCAAGTACTCCAACTGCAATCTGGACAGACTGTCCACGAGGCCTGGCCTGACCTGATCACCAGGGTGGTGCTCTGTCCATAACTTTGATGTCACAAACAGATCTTCACGCTTGACAGTCCCACTCTTGAATAGCTCTTGCAAAGCCTTGCCAATGTCCTGCTCATTCTTGTACATCTCTGCCGTGTCAATGTGCTGCGCAACACACAGGACTGGATTTTTTGTACAAAGACAGCACAAGGAGCATGCAGACAGCTTACACGCTGCAGTTGAGGAGCAGGTGCAGCATGCTGTGACACAGACTTACCCTAAAGCCTGTTTCGATTGCAGCTTTTGTTGCCTTAATGCATTCATCTCCTGTCGCTTGAGAGGTACCCCACCCAAGAAGGGGCATAACGTGCCCTGAGTTGAGGCCTACATGAGTCTGAGATTTGCTAGCAGCAGCGCCAACATTTTGCTTGGTTGCAACTTCCAATGTTGCAGCGCTGGCTTTGATACTCATAGCCGAAAAACGACCAACTCGATGCTGAATCTTTGGCAAGCAAAGCAGTCCTGAGGAACCTGCAAAGACCACAGAGCAATCTATAGCAGGCTGCTAACGCGTAATGTGACAATGCACATAATGCAAAGAGCTTGCAGCAGGCCGAGGTAAGTTTGCAGCAATGCGCACAAGGTGACGCAGTCAACAGCATGCGGCATGCCCTGACTCACCTCTGATTCCAAGCATTTCACGGGCAGACTGTGGCGCAGATCAAGCAGGCAGGTCCACCTACAATGTTGTTGTACGCAACCGACCTGTTGTTGCTTCGCACGCAACGCGTACAGCAGGTCTGCACACAACCAAGGCGTACATGCATGCATGCACGTCAAGTCAAGACCGCCGCTGCCGCCGACGCCTGGTTTAGATTCCGTAAAACTCCTCTGCATAGAGGGGCTTACTGACGCTTGCGCAAGCAAAGATAGCTGCCCTCCTGCCCAACTGGGCGAGCGGCTGCTGTTGAGAATCGGACTCCAGATCATTGAGCTGTTGCTTCCCGCTCTGTTCATCAACAGGAGATCCTGACTCAGAGAACCGCAGCAACTCCTGCAGACAAGCCAACAGTCGCTGTGCACACAGTTATTGGGAAAGTAACAGCGAATCTAAAGTTGCAACCCGTATGCGCTACTTTTTGGTCGTGAACAGCTGCGCAAGGTTGCCCCGGCCTCGTGCGCCAGGCCCTAAGCAACAATAGTAAATGTGGAAGCGCTGCATGCCTGTGGAACGCAGGCAAAGGCGTCTGCGGCATTCTGACCTTGTTGTTGCATTCACATGCACATGATGTAAGCGGTGCACGGGGACGGGCACAAGTGCCGCAGATGCTGGGTAAGATGCAGTCATCTTTTTCAGTATTCTCTGCTGTAATGTTTCTGCTCCGAGGTTCGCCTCCTGTAGTCAGCCTCAACGATGTATCTTGTTGTGCTTAACACGGCTACAGTCATGTCGCGTCCGTCGCACGGTTTCTTATACTTGTGCCAAGATGCTGACAGGATAGATTAGTCATTCTGCAGGTGCCTGCAGATGCAGCTCGTGACATTCACTGTTGACTGGTCAGCATGCAAGAAATGCTCAAGCCACACTCTGGCTGCAGCACCATTACCATGACTGCACAAGCGAGAGTAAATGCTGTACACAGTTCACATTCCGACAAATGATCTGTAAAGTATCTGGACCAAACCACTGGCAGGCATGCGGTTGACCAAAGAGACTGAGACAGACCATGTATGCATAGCATGTCTCTGCCCACCAGGCATCTAGACCTTACACTTAAGATCCAAGAAATATGGTACATGCGAGACTGATCATCAGCATTGCTAACTATTTGTTGACACAGCAAGGCAGTCAGATCCTTCTGCGGCGACGCGGCCTTGGTGCAGGTTCCTGCTCCTCTTCATTTGCATCACTCCCTGCTTCATTGAATTCCTCCTCTGCATTGCATGGGATAATTTTCACCACAGTAGTCCTGTTGGACTGAAGCAGCAAGTACGCATAACAATGCTTGCCACAAGGGTGCGTGATCACCCAATTTGCAGCTGCGCCATACCTGCTAGAGCTTGTTGATGCGTGCACGACCAATGTAGTCCAGAGACTCATCGGCAAAGGGACATTGGTAGACCTACTTGCGGGTCGCCTTGACATGCTTACAATCTTAATCTGTGCTTACCGTGTGCGGGCTGGTCAGACTGTGTGGTACTTCCAAAGGGGTGCACCATCAGGTCAGCGTCCTCCTGTGAGTCTCTGACAGGGGCTGAGCTTTGCTGCTGTTGGCTTTCACTGTCCTCATACAGTCTCTTCATGCTGCGGCGTGGCCTGCAACATGCAACAGGTCTGCATTGAGTCTGTGCCATGGGCAACATGAGACATGCCCAAGGCCAGCCCTTGATGAAGATTGCCACCTCATGTACATGCCCCCCACCTGCTGGCATGGCCAAACTGACATTACAATGTCATACATCCATTCTGCATAGCATCTTACAGAAGGCTACTTGCATTGCTTGCGTCAGCCATGCACAAGAGCAGCAGCCTTGCATCGTGACAAGCAGCAGGTACAAACATGCATCATGGTATGAGCCAAATATACAGCTTTACAGGATGCTATTGACTTTGTGCAGCAGTCATGGTGATAACTGACGCCACAGCACTCTTTACATACTTGATAGGTTTGGACCTTTGCATGCCAGGCAGCTGTTCCTCTGTGGGCATTGACCCAAAGCCGCCCCCCTCACTGTCCACTCCACCCTCGTCTTCCCCCTCAATGTCCACCTCTTCCTCGTCTTCCCCCTCAATGTTCACCTCTTCCTCCTCTTCACCTTCAATTTCCTCCTCTTCATCTTCCTCTGCTCCATTTCCTCGAATCGAGGCCCCGCTCTGCAAATGCACACATCACACATTGAGTGACAGTGCCCCTGAACAACAGATTTTCTGCACTCATGGCAGCTTCTGCCAATGTGTGCATGTGGGAATGCAGACCTTGATATGAAACAATAATGAGCAAGAAGGGCCAGAGCCTAATGTGAATGTGATGGCAACATTGCCCTTGAAGACAGCGACCAACTCACAAGCTTCAACAAAGCACAGCACACAGCCTATTGAATCTGCATGGCCAGCAAAACTTCGGCTGGAGCAAGTAAACTGTGGCTGGGCCCCAGGACATCTTTCAAGCAAAAACAATCCATTGCGTCTTGAACATGGGATGCAGTTCATACACTGCTTCATGCTGCATTGACATGCAGTATTGTTACCTGAGGTACCCTGGCAGAGGGCAGGGAGTCTGGCTCTCTCAGGTCAGCGTCATCTTGCAGCCCGCTGGGAATTGGTGAAGATGTGGTCTGGGATGCAAAGCGGGAGGGGCGGCGGGTGGAACTCAGCGGGGGGTTGGCTGAGCGGGGGGACCTTGAATGCCCTTGCTTACGTGTCTTCCACCCACCTGAAAACAGTCATACTAATGTCAAGAACCGCTAAACCTCCTTCTGTTTGCATTCCTCCCGTGAGACTTGCTGTTATGTCCAGGTTGCTGACAAGCCACAGATGTGATGTAGGATGCCTGTTGTCCGTGTGCACATGGTGTGGACATGTTGCTACAGCAAAATGGTCCTAGGCTATCAGGACAGGTGATCAGCAGAACCTGTGCAGCTACAGATTTTCAAAAGGGTTCAATGATACAAGATGCTGGACTCATTGTATGAAGACAACTAGGTATGGCATTATTACACCCAACAGCCAAAGGAATTGATACGATTCAGCATCCCGTTATGAATGCGTATTGTGCCTGAAGATGATCCACAAATAATTCTGATGATCCTGATATGCAAACTATGACAGCTGGCATGTATTTCTGTGGTCCATGTTGGCAAAGGCTCTCGGTGAAGGCTCAGCAGACAGCGTTGATGGCAAGCCTCACTTGACAATGGTGCTGCTGGTTCAGGTTCTTCATCTTCCTCAATGTTGTCTGCAGACAGCATGGTGTCCTCAGCATCATCCGCACCAGCCTGCTCTACCTCTTCTTCCTGCTGGCTGACGCTATCCTGCTCAATGTTGCTGTCACTGTTTTGGGGCCGGAAGGAGATGCTCCTCTTGCCAGCCTTCTTTGCAGCACTGCCTGCAGCAAGCATTGCTTCTGACCAGGCTCTAAACGAACACACACACACACACACACACACACACACTCACAGCAGAAGCAGAAAGAAAGTTATGAGCTGCAGCCCAGGCTAGTCACTAAGCGCTGTGGTCAGTGCAGACAGCAGCAGTCATGGTCAGACCACCACTGCTCACTACTCATCTGCGCAACTGCTGCTTTGCAATACGATGACACAAGCAGGTGATATAGAATGCCGAAGCGCATGGCAGCCTACCCTTGAGGGCACTTCTAGGCTGAGCGCCCTTGGAAGCCCTCTCCTGTGCAATGGCCAGGAACTCCCAATAGTCCTCCCACTCAGGGTCCCCTTCCTTGGGGCTTTGCCCAGTCAGTGCCTGCTGCATGTGGGTCAGCAGCAGGTCCGCCTGGCGGGCAGGCAGGCGGGTGCAGACCTGGCTGAGCCCCTTCAGGAAGGGCAGCTTGCTGGGAACAGCCTCAAAGGCGTACTCTACACCACGCTGCAGCAAGAGGCGGATAAACATGACGCAACATCTCACGTTGACAGTGTAATCTCACGTGGTCTATAACAAGGCTCAGACTTATCAGGAGATGCAGCTGGGAAAGGCCTGAAAGGCATGATATACTGCACGTTGCAATATGAGGTGGATGCAGTTCAAGTGTCATGCACCACCTATCAAGTCTTTTTGACACCAGTGCAGTAGATGGTCAGTCATTGATTTTGTCAGGCATGAGCGCAAGCTGACTGGGTCCACATGTGCACTTAGCGTGACAACAGCTTTGCAACCACGTGAGCATGCAACCCCATGAAATGTTGGGGAAACAAAGACTTTGTATCTCCCACAGCTGCAAAAGGATTAGAACGCACAGTCCATGAGCAGCAGAGTGATGGACAATAAGAGCAGCAGAGTGCTGGATGGTACAGAAATCACATGGGAGGCATGGTGCACAGTGCCAACTTGCACAAGGTCAGGTGTCAAACATCAGACACACACACTCTTGACATGACTCAAATTGCGGGTTGCAACTAGTGCCAGGCTGCAGGAGGTTCAGAACAACACCCAGACACTCTTGGCGCAACTGAGAATAATGGGGGCAGTGAGTTACCTTGGCAATGTGCAGCAGGGCTGTTGCTGAGGCATTGAAGCCAGCATACGTCTGTGCAACACGTGTGCACATAGTGGTGAAGTCCTGCAGGGACTGGCGGCTCTGGTCATCACTCAGATGGCGCTGAAATGCATTCTGCAAAGCGGTGAGGTAGGTGTCTGGCATTGCAGCACTGTCATCCTTCTTCAGAGCCCGGCACACTTCCTTCACCAAGTCTGCCACCTGCACATGCACAGCTTGTGAGCGTAAATGCATGTGCTTCATTTCTGCACATGCACAGCTTGTGAGCATGACTGCACTTGCTTGACTTCTGCACACGCACAGCTTGTAAGCATGAACGGGCTTGCTTAAATTCTGTACAGCCTATTATGATTGAAGCAATGTGTGGACACAAAGTGATTGTGGGGAGAAAGGCCACTGTTGCATATCGAGTGGGTTTTTGGTGTCAGCAGTTAATTGTGCAACAAGCCGTGGTGAAGTCAGTCAGCATGAGGGCATCCCTGAGAATGCAGCACCAGCTGCGCTTGAGACTAAGCCTCAACAGGCTACCAAGACATTAAACACTAAGTCTTGTGGGAACAAACAACACCAAAAGCAGAACTAATTGTGACGTTGGCATTCCTGTGCATTGGATAGCAGCCTGAAGCTTGCTTGCCTGCTATGGGTAATTATCAGACACATCAGACCAGTGATGCTGTAATAATACACAGTAGTGACACCACAAACAGAGAGGACATTCTGGCAAGAGGAGGTTCACCTGTTTGCCATGGCCAACCATGTGGGAGATGAGTTGGGGGGCCAGCCAGTCCCCAGCAGCCACAGACTGGAAAGCCACCAGGCGCCCAACAGCACACACTGCCTCACACTTCAGCTGATTGGAAGCCTCTGCCTCCTGCACTTGCGTCAAACAGCTAATCAGCTTTTCATTGCACTGCCCCCATGCAGCTTCTTCTGTATAGTGCAACATGCACTGGCTTAGCTCATTATTCTTATCAGTACGACAATTATTACTGTTGTTGTTGTTATTGTTGCTGCTGCTGCTGTTGTTGTGACTATTGATATATGCACCAGCCCTGCAGTGCACCAGCCCTCACAGCACTTGTCATTGGCGCAGGTGTGTGAACTTGGATATTGCATTGTTTGCTCTGGATTTTGCATGATGTACTGCTGTTTGCTTGTGTGCTGGTCTTGTCCTCTCTGCATACTGGCTATGCTTTGCCGCTTTGCTGTGCTTGACATGTCCTGGGGCAGCTCTGCACCGTATATGCCCACGATAGTCCGATTGGCACATGCATCAGTGTTTCAAGCTTCACACATTTTAAAACATCCATTAGATATGTACGCTGCGCAGCAAGTGTGGAATCGCATGTCTGTCCTGCCAACATATCAGTCCACTGATACATGAGCTGCTTGAAGAGCTTAGCTGCATTGATGTCAGCAAAGGAAAGCTCTTGCGCCGATACTCTGGTGTCATCATGTGTCATAAGTTGTACAAGGCAATTGCACTGGCAAAACCACAAAGCAGCCATGCTCAGCCTTTGCTAGCCGTGCCACATTGCTTGCAAGTTGTGACAGACGGTGCCTTGCACACCCTGATGGTCAACTCAGCCAGCAACTCAGCTAGCCCCAGCGTCAAATCGCATCGAGTCTGGGCCGTTAGGGTTTCCAGAAACATTAGAAGTTTCAAACTTTACATTTGTCAGGAGACAGGATAGAGATATGATGTAAGTGGTTGGCACTGGTCCTCAGGCTTTGCAAGGCATTGTGGCCACTCAAGCTGAGATGGAAGTGCTGAGTGATACGCACGAGTGGGGTACCTGCTCAAGCTTGGCATGGGCAAAACGCTGAGCCTGGGTGTCGGCGTCCAGACTGGCTTCAGGCACCTCCACAGCCTCCCTGCTCAAGATGTCTTCACAATGCTCCCAGAAGCGCTGCAGGGTCTCCTCGCTAGGCTTGTACCCAGCTGCCTCTGCTGCTCCCCCCTGTATCAATCAAAACTTTTGAAAGCTCTAAACTACGACAGTATCGGGAATGCAGTCCAGCTGTTTGCTTTTGAACTTGTCAGTAGTTACCAATGATTAATAAGATGTTGCAGATGTTGAGTGCTTGTGTGTGCTGGAAGCAAGGAATGGCAGCCCAGAACATGAGGTGGTGACAGCAGCTTACATGGAGCTTGGCATAGCTGAACACCAGGAACAGGTCAGCCTGGATCCTGAAGATGCAGTCCTGCAGACGCTGCAGGGCCTCACTGCCCTCAAAGATACTTTCCAGGTGCACACAAAAGGTGCCAACACATTCCCCTAAGGCTTCTGCAGGGTCTATGAGCGGCTGGCTGCCTGCATTGCTGCTGCTGTCTTCTTGCTGCAGGGCCTTCAGCTGCCACAACAGCAAGGTGAAGGTGTTCAGGAGGGCCAGCTCGGTGATGGGCAACCCCAAGGGCACCCCTTCTGAGGCTGCCTGCATGGCATAGCACCAACTTAGCCTCTCACAGGCTAGCAAACAGAGCAGGACGCAATGTGTGAACCATATGACACCCTGGCAGATATCAAGCTCACAGTGGCACGGATCAAAGTGCCTGCCTGCAGGGCATTGTGCATGTGGGTGCTGTTGCTAAAGGGGGCTTCTCACTTGGCAGGTGTGATGTGCAGACTAGAAGGACCATCTGCAGTAACTAACGCAGGTAGCCATACACTATAAGGAAACTCAGCAGGGCAGCTGTGCATATGAGCAGCAGTCAGGCAGATGCACTGAGACAGACAGACAGACAGACAAGGGAGCAGGGCACCTGTAGTAGCTTCTGCAGACGTGAGTACACATCCGGCATCTCAGATGGTGCCTTGGTGAGCAGCTGCAAATGGTGCAGCCTGAGCAGAGCAGCACGGCAGGCAAAGAGGTCCTCATCTTCTTCAGATGCCACTACCCCAATACCTCCATCCCTGGTCATACTGCTATATGCTTCTATTGCCTCTGCCAGGTCTGCCTCAGACATGCCCAAGACAGCGTCTGCTGAAGCTGCCAGCTTGTCTGCCAGCTCCTCTACTGTCTCATTCAGACGCACTGCAGCCAGATCCTGCACATGCACAGTTGACATGATGTCGTGTGTGTGTGTGTGTGTGTGTGTGTGTGTGTGTGTGTGTGTGTGTGTGTGTGTGTGTGTGTGTGTGTGTGTGTGTGTGTGTGTGTGTGTGTGTGTGTGTGTGTGTGTGTGTGTGCGCATGTGTGTGCGTGCGTGCGAAATGCCAAAGCAGTCTGTGTGCAATCCATGGGCTCTCTTAATTATCCTGCAGGCGGTTTGTGGGTTTGTGGAAACCCATGGTGGTTTTGGACAGATGCTGTGAAAGTGTACATGCCTTTGTGGGGAGGGCATCATGAGGAACACCACAACAGCTGACTGCTGTGATAGAACAGTGTTCTGTAGACACGCATGTTCAAGTGGGCTGAACCATATTCTGGAAGCTGTTGCTTCCCAAGTGTGAGTCACCTGGATGGCTTGAGGGCCATGCTGGGTGCAGTGCACTAGGGTACGTGCACAGTGTGCCACAGTGTCAGCCTCCACATGCTTCAGCAGCACGTCAGCCACAGCACGCAGCAGGGCCTGAAAGCCGGCCTCCTGCCTCTGTAGGCTGTACATGTCCAAGTTCAGGTCTGGTATGATGCCCACAAGAGCACAAGCCTGCATCACACACACTCACACAGTTTTGTGTGTCACTACTTGCATGCAAGGTTCAGCTTGCAGGACATACAGAAGCCGTAACAGTCCAGGGTGACACCAAAGGATGTCTATGTGCTGACTAATGGTGACTACAGCCTCAGCATGCTGGCGCAGGCATCTGTCATTAATATAGCATGGTAAGGTGTGGATGGTGTGAAGCATTGCAGAGGTTACCTTGACAGCATCAGTCTGGTACTTGTGGATGAGGTCAGGCAGGCTCTGGGTGAGAGCCAATGTCAGCTCCTGCTTGTGGCTGGCTGCAGCGGTCTGCCTTGCCTTACTGCTCTGCTTCCTGTCACCATCACCACCATTAGCCGCTTTCAAACGTCTTCTTGGTGGTACAAGGTACAGCTGTAGAGCTGTGTGAAGGATGTTGACGGAGCGGAACATGAGACTATGCATGATGCAGCCATGCCACCCTGGCAAATTAAGTAATATGATAGTCAATTGTGCACCTCCAGAGCAATGCATACTTATGTCATTAGTCATGCACTCTGATTGCGTACACTGCAGGCGATGACCAAGCAGTGTGACTACCCTTTCCTTGCGTATGGAAGGTTGCCGGGAAGATATATGGAGCACGTCCATGCTTAGGATGAGTGAACAAAGGCCAAGAAGGAAAAACAGCAGCTCTGAGCAATATATGTCCAAAGAGAGCTTGAGGTGGGTTTTCAGGCATCAAGGCTGCAATGAACGGCCCACCTGGCTTCCTGGCGGGAGGGGACCAGGTGGCCGCCTACAGCTTTGTGGGCAGCGTCTTTCAGCAGCAGCAGGAGGTTGGTGGTGCTGGCATCGCTGCGTGCCTCCACTGCTGCATCATCCAGCAGGGCTGCGGTCAGGCTCTTCCAGTCTGACAAGATCTCCACCCTGAGAACCCAAATCAACAGATCATCCGGAGCAGCGCTTGTAGAAACAGCAGCATTGGTTGAGTGAAGGATACAGGCTCTAAATCTGGTCATTGGGACGCTGCAAGGAGCAGAAATTCTGCAAACAGAGATGGGGTGTGCAGGCCTGCAAGACAAGTATGGACACATGCAAATGTTGAACGCAACCCCTCTTTCCCCTGGCATGTGTACATCCTGAACTCTGGGAAGCTGCAGCTGTTTGTCACACACAAATCGATGTTATGGGGGATGGGGGTCGGGGTCCCACAATGCACATCAGCAAAGAATGTACCTGTGTATGCAGATTCAGTCAAGATTCCTTGAGCACATGATCGAGCATGTGCAGGCCAGTGAATGCTTGCCTGTCAAAGAGGGCGTCCACAACATGGCTGACCATGACAGAGGTGAGCGGCTGTTCGGCGCCCCTGAGGCCTGCCGCAGATTGCCTTCTGCGATCACCCAATCCTGCGTCCTCCTCCTGCATGCTACTCTGCTAGTTCAGCTACCTTTGCCACAACTCCATCGTGTATCTATCTGATGCGTGAGCAGATGCAGGAGAAGTGTGTAAGGAATCATGCAGATCCATGCAAACTTCATGGCATGCAAGTCTTATCCAAAGATTGGTTGTGTACAGTCTCAGATGGTGGCGGTCAAAGAAACCCATGTTGCATAGGCGGTTTACCTCATCATTAGCCAGAAGGAACATGATGTGCAGGATGCCAGCTAGCTGCAAGTCCTTGGTACTGGCTTGCTCGCCACTCTTACGCTTGCGCCCACGCCCTGTGCCAACCTTGCCCACCTGCAAATCAAGTGATGAGGGAATGTTGATTGAGTGTTGGTGGCCTGTCCAGTTGAGCCTGAGCACACAAAGCATAGCAGAGATGGTTGCCGACAATGAAGGTATACAAGGAACAGAGATGCTGACTCAATTCCTTGTATACATTGTGATGTTGGTTGGTGATCTGGTCAGTTGAGCCAGAAAGCATAGCAGAGGCTGTTGCCAACAATGACAGTGAATACAATAAGCATCATGTGGTGATGTTAGCTGAAGATTGATGACCTGTCCAGTTGAGCTACAACACACAAAGCATAACAGATACTGCGAAGGCCAAACAGGGTGTATCAGGAGTACTGTAAGCGTCATCATGTGCAAAGGCAATGCAGCAAGTCAAATGATGCCTCAACAAGACTTCTGTGCCTGTCTTCCTGTCTATCGGTGTCATCCAGAACATCTTGCGTTCTCTACTCACATCACACATAGGCAACTCAGCAGCACAGTGTCCATCGCCTCCCAGAGCTGCACACACTTGCACTCCAAGGCTGCTTCAAACATGGACCTGCTGAGCCCTCATCTAGCGTCCCAAGGCACAAGAAGCAGAAACAATAGAAGGGTGAGGTGATCACCTGAGCTAGGTGGCGCTGGCCTGACTCCTCCAGCATGTCAGCAACCAGCTCAGCAGCTGCGTGGCGCACTGCGTAGCTATCATCCAGCAGCAGCTTGTAGACATCACGCACCTGATGCCCTGGCACCTCCTCCAGCCTCACTAGCACTGTCAGCAGTTGCACCTGCAAAGTAATGAAGCTTCACGCCAGCACGCCCTCCTCTCTTATGAAGAGTCCAGCATGTGTTACGTAATATGCAAGCTTGCAGGTTTGGTGCAGATCCTCTGCAGCACAGGGGTTGACACGTCCAGGGAAGTTCTGGTCACTGCCATGACTCACGGTGACTCCTAGTGTGAGGTAGTGTGATGTGAGGCACACAAATTCAGGTTCCGCCTGGAGCTGCAGCTGCAGAACAGTAGCATGCAACTATATACGGTTTTGTACATGATACCGATTGATGCTTGGCTGCTGGAGTGGGTATTGCCTACCCCCTTGACAGCAACGCCTTCATCCACATCATGGATGAGCTGGGCAAAGCGTGGAGCGAAGCGTGCCGTCAGCTCATGCATGGGCTCCACATTGTCTTTGTCAGCATACAGCTCCAGCAGTGCCGTCACTGCTGTGTCCCGTACCAGAGCCTCCTGCATGCCAAGAGGGGAAATCAGCGCGCTGCAACATTTTGCAGCATGACCCACAAGACCTCTGGCTATATATACCACAAGGCAATGTAGTCAGCCATGTCCCTGGGGATCCAAACGACAGATCAGTAGGGACATGACCACTTGCCATACGCGACAATGCTGGCATCTGATACAAAAGATTGCAATGCACCGTGAAGAAGAGCTGCAAAAAGAGCATCTGCGTCCTTGTTCCCAGATTATACAGGACACCATCCCATCTGTCGCTGCAAAATACCATGGCAGCGCGCCACAACAACTTCCTGGACTTGTGACATACTGCAGGCCCAACACATCAGTGCATACAGCCTGCCTTTTGAAGAGGACATGGCTGTTGCATTTGACAACAGCTGTGGCGATTACCCTGTCTGACAAAGCCCACGCCACATACTTGAGGTACTGGTCCTGTAGGAAGTCAGCAGGCAGGCTGGTGGTCCAGTGAGCAATGCCCTCAATGACCAGGGCCCTGATGTCTGGCGCCACATCCCTGAACCTCTTGGCCGACACTGCCTGGAAGATGTTGTTCACTGAAGCCTTCAAGCTGGTCACCTGAGAGTGGCTGCGCTCAATGACCTTCTGGAAAGAGGCCATGCGGTCACTGCTTGCCTGCATCACCAAGAAGAGGGTAAGGTAGCTTGCACCAGAGTTGCTGGTGCAAGGCTGGGCTGGCTGCTTTGTCCCAAGCTGCACACGCAGCAAAGCACATGCCTAGGCAGGGCTCCATCATGGTGTTTAAGAAGCTTGTATTACAGCAGCATCTGTGACTCTGAGTACACACTGTAGCATGTCAGACACCCAAAGTGGACAATGTCATGCCGTTGTATCATTGCTAGACATACCTTGTTGCTTTTCTTCTTGCTTTCTGCATCAAGCTGGCGTTGAGCAGTCTCTCTGGCTTCATTGAGAGTCTGCATGGTTCTGATCCAGGAGGACACGAGCTGGCAGGCTGTCATTGTAGCTGCATACCGGAAGTGCCGCACCACAGAGCTGCACCGCAGAAGCACTGCTGTGCTTAAGACTGTGTCGCAGGCGGCTTAAGGTATGTTGATGCATAGACATGACAAGCAACGAAGTCGTCTTCCTTCTTGCTGCATCTGTGATGGTCATTTATGCCCTTCACCCAAAATGAGAAGTGTTGTGCACGCAGGGAGGCACCATGCTAACAGCAGATGGGGCAGACCAGCTTGCGGCTGTCACAAGCACACAGTGCTTGTGGGAAGGCGTCCAAGAAGGTGCATGTATTGGGCTATGTACAGCAAACCAGGAAGAAGACCCACCAGCTGAGAGCAATGACCAGAAAGGACATCTTCTCCAGAAGGTAGTTGTCAAACAGGATGTCTGTTGACTGGCACTCTCGCATGACCTTGTCCCAAAATTCCAAGTAGTTAGCCTTGAAGTTCTTGCCTGCTTTGCTCTTGAACTGGTCTTCAAGACCATCCTGCAGCAAGTGTTGCTCTGCTACTAGGGGCAGCCAGATCCATATGTATGAACAAGATGCAGTGAGCTGAGGTCTGTTGCTTCACAATGTACCCCACTGCCCACACATAGCTCTGTCAAGGATAGCCTGGTTCAGACGCATTTGCCAATGCAATGCAGCTAGGCTCCAGCGGCGCATGCTGTATGCACAGGCAGGTAACACAAAGTGTCGCTGTTGCAGAGAGTGCTGGTATGATGTAAAATCACTCATCACTTTGTGCATCAACAGATGCATCATGGTATGAAACACAGGCTACCTGTGTGACCTGTTGCAGCAGACCTTTCACGAGCTTGTCAACCTCCCCTTCTTCTACATCATCTTCAGTCACCTCTGTTGAGCAGCCACTTGCCTGTGACACAGCTTCTCTGTTGCATGAGGCCAAGTGGGTCATTGCAAGAAGTGGGTTTGGAACTTTGGTGATTGTTAGTTGCTGCTCACCTGAGTCAACAGGGTCAGCAGCTCTGCCGTAGCAGCAGCCCGATTCTGCTGGTAAGCATTTGCCCAGTCCTGCGTCATGCAAGCGTAAAGCACCCAGAAGACAAAGATCAAAGGAGGGTTGGGCTTGCTTTATGTATATGTTTGGAGTAGAACACAAACCCTCACAACCAGATGATTTACCTTGGCAGCAGCTGTCAGGGCCTTTGGATGATTCTTGACAAGCTCTGCACAGCAGCGCAGCTCAATGACGACTTGAGAAGATCAGACAAAGCGTGCCAAGTTGTTTCGACCAGCTGCATACCCAACAAAGGAGCATCCATACTGGTTGCAGCAGGCTCGTGTGCTGTCTTACGTCTCTTTGGTGTGGGTGCGGCGGGAGCCTGCAGCAACCGTTGCTGTGTTTGACCATCAGAGAGTTGCTTGACATTTTGCACAACCCAATACGTAGTCTGAGGTGTACCTTCTTGTTGACATTTTTCTGACTTGCCACTTGGTTAGGAGCCTCATCTTCCGACCCGCTGTCGGACTCATCAGAGCTGCAGGGTACACACTTGTCGATGCCACGTTAATGAAGGCATGACTATTTATACTGTCTCAGTGTGAATCCTGACCTACCTCTGCTCCGCATACTGGCTAGGTGCATCGTCGGACGCCTTGTGACGCTTGCGCAAGTTCACCATGATCGCCTACGACTATCTGTTGGCTGATGTAAAGCAGACGTGCGGCCTCTGATCCGCCAACTGCAGGATGGTCCGAACGCAGATCACTCGAAGTAGTGTGCTGCGCGTGCTGTGCACTTTAGATCTCAAAATCCTGGTGCCGCTAATTTGCACAGACAAGTCATGCAGCACTATCGACACAGGTCCCGACTTCCTTTTATGATCACTGGCGTGAGCACAATCAAGAGGCATACATCAGTGCCTCAACAAGTCAACGTCACTACCTAATGTTTTACAACTGATGCAGCGCAATGCAGCCGCATTGACCAAGAAGCCTAAAGCTGCTCTTGTTTCCTACGAAGCAGAGACATCCTTTGCTGCAAAGCTTCCATGGTGCCTGTCATGTGACTGGTATCCGTCCGCACAGTTGCTGCAGATAGTACTGGTGAGGGAGCCTGCTCTGACATGGCTGCAGCCGCACTGATTTTGTTCATTCGCTCGCGCAATGCATCTAACCGCGATGGGGACAGCATTGCATCCGGTCCTGGTGTCCCAGAAGGACTGATGGATGGTGTGTGGGTTTCTGCAGAGGTGACTGACACAGGGTGAGCATCTGGACCAGCAGATTGTCCCCTGCTCATGCTATCAGATGCAGTGGGTACATCTGTATCATCAGGCACAGGGCTACTGCTGCTGCGTCCCACACCTGCGCATTGCATCATCTTCTGTCTTAACCTGTCTGTGTTTCAAAGACAAACAGCAGACATGACAACGATACCAAATTGGAATCAGGAACGCAGCTAAAGTAACACGTGATGTTGCTACATGCAGCTGCTGGGCCTTCAACTACGTAACTGTTGTGTTCAAAGACATTGTTCTTGTGTGTTTCAAAAAGCAATAAGATCGAGCACTGCTCATGCTGCAACTGTACTCACCTGCACTGTTGGCCATGCGCCTGTCCACTTTGCTCAGACCTCTCTGGATGTAATGCCGGAATTGGCTGCTGGTCCTGGCTAGGTGTGGGTTGATGTCCGTCTCTGGGTGGTCCCGTTGGAAGTGCCACAGCTCCACCAGGCCCCTCTCAGTGCTGGCCTTGTCCCCAATCATTTTGAAGATGTTGGCTAGCCTAGCCTTTGTTTCCTGCACAAACCTTTCTCACTGATGATAATGCATATTGAAAGAGGTCCATGCACTACACCGCTGTCTGTACTGGTTGGTGCATCAACCTGATGGTACAGTATACAGGTCAGGCAAAATGCTGATGTGGGCATTGCCACCAGACTGTGACCTATGGACCAGATCAACGTCAAACACAGCATCTCCACAACAGACAGGACACAGCAACAGCAGAAGCACTGGTGCTTGCCTGAGATCCTGGAGAAGTCAGGCTGCCAGCAGGGCTGAGGGGTGGGTTATCCACAGCACTGCTGGCTGTCCTTGCAGCCCTGTCTTCCTGAACAGCCTGTGGCAGCTGCCCAGAGCCTGGGCCACCTGAGCTGTGCATGTGACCCTGTGCAGAAGAGGTGTCCCTGTCTGCTACCTGCATGCCAGAGCTTGCAGGAGGCAGGGCTGCTTCCTGAGGCGCCCCTGCTGGCATGGGTACCGGCCCCGAAATGACGCCTGCTTTGTGCAGGGTCTGCAGGTTGAGGTCCACATAGATGCGGATGATGGGCGCAGGATCACAGTTGTGAGGGATGTCGCGCATGTGCTCCTTGATGACCAGCCCCTGCAGGTTCACATGCAACTTCCAGACATACAATGGATGAAGATGTGGAACGCAGTGTTCACGCAGGATGCCATGCGTTCTGCATGCACTCAGGGGGCTTCTGGCAGAAGATATGGATTGTCTGAGGACAGTACAGCACATGTTCCAGATGAGTCTACGAGCTGCATGTTGACCGGTCTACTGGGGCCTGTAAGAAGCAGTACAAAGTCTGGAGGAGAGGCTTGTAGGTGTTGGGATACCTTGAGCTTGCACAGCTCATGCAGGATAGTCTTCACCATCCTGAGGGGTTTGTCATCGTCAGCACCCCTGCGCCTGATCTCATCCACTCCCAAGCCCATGAAGTAGTCATGGATGCTCATCAACAGCATGTCCAGGTCCAGCTCCTGCATGTCGTGAAACCCACGCCTTTGATACCAGCAGACTGCAGGTTCAAAGAGGTGGAAGGCAAATTTGATTGTGAGGTCACTACTGTTTACTGCAGCCAGACTGGACTGCATGGGACTAATCTCAAACAGGTCTATGGCTCTCAGACATGAAAGCCACCAGAGCAAGGTACTTAGGTTGTATACAACGCCTGTGATGACACAGACATGGCTGCAGGTGGCAGCATGCAGCACCACCTAGGCAGTTTCTCTTGTGCACAGAGGAAAGCACAGAGGAAGGCGCAGGAGATTGTGCATGGCTTGTGTAGCAGATATCATGCATGGGCTACACTATACACATCACATCAGATGATCAGGTCAGCAAGACCTACATCTAGTGTATTCTGCAAAGCCTTAGTGAGCTTGATGAGGCACTTGACCACCAGGTCACTGAACTTGGTCAGAATGTCCTGGCCTTGCTGCTGCAACTGCTCTGGCGGGCAGCGAAGCAAGACTATGAGGGCCAGGAAAGAGTATGTCCTGCAACAATGCAATATTTCATCCTCACATACACACCACATTTGGCTGCAATTCCAGTGTAAGCGGCTAACGGCCAGGTTGCTTAATCACCATATTCAGCAAGCCTGAGATAAATAAATAAAACTTTGGCGCACGCTTCTTTGCACGTTCCATATAACTTGTTAAGCTCATGCAGCAGATATGAATTCACCTGTTGCAGTTGTCCAGTATTTTGAGCATGAGGACATTGAGGGCCTTCAGCAGTTGAGTGCCTTCCAGCAGAGCTGGCACCTTGTCATCCAGCAGCTTCATAAGAAGCACAGCCGCACACTCCCGCAGCTGCACATGTACACACCAGATTGGCGATGCAGGCATGACTCGACCATGATGCACCATCTTTTGCGGTACAAAGTGGGAAATAAATGAATTGGCACCAAACAAAACGGCTGAGCATTGCCTTCAGTCTCTGGCTTGGGTGCTAAGCTGTTCATGATCAGGCTGCATCAGGCGCAGAGACAGGTACATACCGGGCCAGCAGCAACATTTGCAGCCATGGTCTTGAGCTGGAAGGTCTGCATGAGGGTGTTTAGGGCATACTTGCAACCCCTGGAGGATGAGGGCTGCCCAGAAGCTGCTAATTCCTGCTCAGCAGTGTCAAACACCTGCACCAGCATCATGTACATGCTCACACACTCTTTCCATGTGCCCAGGGTGAGAATGAGTATGCAGCTTGGCCAGATAGCATCTCACACTCTCATACATGAGTGCCAGAGTCGTGGTGAGAGCTACATTTGGACATCTGAGTTGCTGAATGCAAGCTTGACACCTTGACATAACTGGCACTTCAGGAGGGCAGCTGTTCTCATGCTGATTTTCTTGAGAGTTGCCGTCAAGTCAGCAGTGTTTATCTGACCTGATGGACTCTCCGTGTCAGCTCTACCACAAGCTCATTGGCACTGGCTGCCAGATCAGCTAGGGTGGAGGCAGAGGCCCTGCCCCCTGATGCTTCCATCAGCTCAAAGCACAACACCTTCATGCCCTCCACACTCTGCAGTGCAGTCGCGACAGCTGTTGGCATGCAGGGGTAGCCAAGCTGCAGCTTAATCATGCCAATGTGCAGAGCAGAATGGTTGTTGAAAGACCAAATTGACAGCAATGGCAGGAAGCAAACTTGCACCATTGGACTGATGTCAATGGCAGCATTTTGACATATGATCATTGCACACTGTTGGTTCCTGACATGGGGGGTGCCGCAATATGGAACAGAGCAGCATTGTGTAATGGTTGTGGAGGTGTGGCAGAAACCTGTGCCAAATCTTCGTCATGCAGCATAGCCATTCCTCTGCTCCACTGCTCAGCAACCTCATCATCGCTGCGTGGCTCTGCTGGGGCGGGAAAGGGGGTGAGTGGACCACCCACATGAGGCAATGGTGTAGATGCTGGCATTGGTGTCGGAGCTGAAGACAATGCAGCAGGCCTTTGTGGCTGCATTGGCGTCTGGGCTTGTATGGGAGGTGTTAATTGTGCACTGCACACAGCACTACTTTCAAGCAGTTTCTGAGATTTTAAATCCCTTGTGGTGGAAGTGCTGACAAGTTCCTACAGCCATTGGGATGACAAGACCAGTGAAAACGGAACTGATGCAAGCTTGTGATAATCAATGAAATTAGGTATGATACTGAGCAAAGCCTTATACCAGCTTCTGTAGTATTTGAATTCATGTGTTCAGCTGAACACAAGGCTTATGTGCCAGTCTTGCTTGCTTGAGCAGTTTACAGACTTACAATTGCAATGCACCGAGCTGGCTCAAAGTAGCATTTTATATGTGCAAAGTCCCAAATTCACCTGGCTTGGCTAGCTGCAAAGCCATTTACTGCAGGTGCCTGCTCCACCAGGACAGAAGCTGGAAACTGCATGGACTGCACTCGCCCAGGTACAGGATGCACTGGGAATGACCCTTGACTGCTACGCAGAGACGCTCCATTCGCATCAGCCCTACATATACCAGTGACAACTGGTCATCCCTGACAACACTTGTCCTGAACACAACAACTGCGCAGCACTGCAGCCGCAACAGACAATACAGATGATATGCTCAAAGTAGTGCATGGCACACTGAGGCATAGTGTGAAGTTGCAGCCACAGCCTGCCTCATGCAAAGCCGGACGTTGCACCGCTTGCACTTGTCTCCTGTGTCGCTCATAGCCATCATCATTACATGCTCCCTAGCAGGGCTGCAGGGCCTGCCTGGGTACACGCAGCACTATTACAGTCAATGTTGTGTGCAACGTGATCAGCAGCACCCACCTGGCTTCTACAGGGGGCAAGCTAGGCTCAGCTTCCTCAACATGGGCAGCTTCCAGGCGGTCTGCACGGGCTGCACCTACCTCCACACCATTGCGGGTTGCCTGCACAGGGAACCATCAGCTCTGACCATGTTTGTGCCTTTCCGCCATGCATGTCCAATGCATGCCTCGGCCAAGCACATTGCAGCTCTGTCAAAAGCCACTGTGCAAGGAAATGATGCAGGCGTCACCTGTTTGTCGGTGTATTTGAAGCGCTCTTCAAGCAAGCTTTGCTGCTGATCTGACAGGCGACCAAGCATGCTCCAAATGGCCTGGCCTTCAGACATATATACTAGTTCCAGTGTGCCCAGAGCAGCTGCTCGAGTGGCCTTGTCACGGTCAGAGACAATCTGCATGGCACAGTCAGCATGCAATAAGCTCAAAGAAGCAAAAAATGGCGACAAGCAAATGAAGCCTGGCCCTTGTGTCAAGTGCATGTCATGCACAGAACACTGATGGCGAGAAGCTGCAGTTCAGCTCACAGGTGCTTAACTGCCGGAAGAAAAGATGTGAATGGACTTCAGCAATGCAAAAAAAGTGATGTCATGCAAACTTTCTGCGCTCAGCACCGTCAGACATGCAACAGACCATTCTGCACCTTCATTGCAAATCAAGCAAGCTGTTTCAGATTGCGCTTGCTATGCAATGGTCTGACCTGTGCCAGAGCAGGCAGGGGCTTATGCCTGGCCTTGTCTGCCACATGCACACCCTCATCCTGGACAATCTCTCCGATTGCCTCTGCAGCCTCCACCCTTGTCCGGTTGTTCTTGGAGGCAAGGCCTTGCACCAGCAGGTCAACCAGGCGAGGCGTGTTGTACAACCCCCTCACCTGCTTCAGCAGCTCCCTGTGCAGCTGACGGATCCTGTCCTGAATCATCAATTGGATTGTTTGGCAGACTGTTCAACTATATCACCATGCGAGCCATGCTTTAAATATAGATGTGTGCTAGCATTCTTATCGACATGGCAAGAGGAACAACCCAGCGCAAGGCAAGAAGGGCGCGGCAGAGGCACTGCAAGCAAACGTATGCAGGCAAACAGGGGACAAGACCATACCTGATTGTGACCGGCCTTCTCAACCAGACATGGCACAAACACCATAGTCTCATACTCAGACAGCTGATAGCCCTGCAGATAGGCATACTGCAATGAGCAGGGTTGCCTGGCTTCTTTGCTGCATGCACAAACAGGTACTCTGCGCTGCAATGCAATTTTGTTGACGTGTGATGTTCTGCTGGACTGTCACATATTGAACACCAGGATGAGCAGTCCTCACTGCTTGCAAGTTACATGACATAGACATGCAGGCTGATAACTTCAGGTCATGACTCTACTTGAACCACAGGTTGCAGGCCTGAGGACTGCCATGACGGCTTACCATTTCCTGGCACACATCAAACAGGGCTTTGCACAGGTCCAGAACCTTCAGCAAGCACTGGGTGTTGGCGTCACACAGACGTAGCACTGCCCACCGCAGCAGCAGGTCAAGACAGGACACTGCTGCATCAGCAATGTCGGGCAGCTGCATCAACAGCAGGTCTGCTGCCTCGATGTGGCGTCTGAAATCAGCACTGAACAGCAGCTTCCTGCAGTGAAAACAAGGCAATTCTGTCAGCAAGTATATTGCCGGTACAGTCTTAAACACCATCGATCGACAACTTTGGCTCAGTAAGTTTTGTATGGATGGGTAAAGGTACCACCATACAGTTGTCACCATATGCATGAGATGAAGCAGAGAAGGCACATCCTGGACAGCGTTGCATTTTTGGACATACACATGTGGGCTCTGAGCAGCAGACCAACCAATTGTCGTGTCACAAAGCAAAATAGTAAGCTAGGCCATACTTGAGTGAGTCAGATGCCAAAGGTGCCAGCTCAGCCTCTAGTGCCTCTGCTTCATCATCTCTGATGCCCTCAAACTTTCCACCTTTCAGGTTGTGCCTGGTCTGCAGAGTGTTTCCATACACATTCAGCATATGAAATGAGCTGCATGTAAAACAGTGTGCAAGCAAACTCATGTAGCACAGAAGGTATGTGCTGGTGATGCAGCAAATATTGATGACCATTTCCAGGTTTCCAGATGTCACCTTGAAAGCAACTTGAATCTTGCAGAGGGTATTTAGCATGGCATTGCATGCTGATGTGGGTTTTGCAAAGCTTGTTCTGTTTTCACCTTCCTGGCTCTCTCATCCTTCTTGTTGCTGACTTGCAGGCAGACACCCTCACTTGCTGCCATTGCTGTTGCTGCCAGACCAGCAGAGCTGGCACCAGGACGTATGGTTGCGCCAGGTCTGGCTTTTGCTGTTCCTGGCCTTGAGGTATTCTTGTTTGTTGCTCCTGCCAGTGGTTTAGGGTCTTTGCCTACAGCAAACTTAGCACAGTCTTCCAGAAGTGCTGCAGAATGTAAATAATAGCAGATGAATACATCCATTGTCAGGTACATGCAGAATATGAACATTGAACAGGTTCAACTTTCCAATACAAGGTCATGACAAGAACAGCACCATCGGAGACTTGGCATAACAGAATGGCACATAGGCATAAGTCGCACTGCTGACAGCAACTGAAAGGCTTGGCGCTGAAGAATGCAGCAGTCCCTGTACTGACCAGATGTAGACCTTGCCATTGCAGCTGTCGCACTCATGCTAACAGCTGGTAATGAATGGCCAGCCTTCTGGACAGCTTCCAAGGCGGTCTTCTTGCTGCTTGGATCCAAGACGTTTGCGGCTGAGGACACTGCCTCTGGCCCATACCCCTGGAGAAGACACTCACTTTAGCGCGCAAATATGCAATGACCTCCTTGATGATCATGCTGATTGCTTGACATTGTCTTCCAATGGAGGAGGGGGGGGGAGGGGAAGATGGGGCCAATTTCAATAGAAACGGCACAGGATGCAGAAGCTGCAAAAATTATCTTGTTGGTCTGTGCTGCTGCGTAGCAATAACAAGTTGGCTATTTGGATAGTAATTGTAGCAGAATGACTGTGAGCCATGCCAACATACACAGCCTGGCAGTGGAATGCATGGCAGGCATAAAGTGATCCAGAAATGCCTATGTCTCACCTCTAGCATCAGAGTCATGAGGGTGGTGCCAGCTTCCCTGACATCCGAAGCCTTGTCATTCATGCCCAGGGTGGCTGATCTGAGAACAGCTGCCAAACCCTTGCTGGCACGGCCATGGTCCAGAACTGTTGCCAGCCATTTCAGGCCAGTCAGCTTGCCTTCTGAGCTGGCTTTGGGAGCAGCAATGGCATCAGCTACAGATGGAAGCACCCTCTCAACAGGCACAACGGTTACCCATGCATCCAGCATGCCCAGAATTGCAGTGCGCACCTGCAAGAGCAGGCTTCTTATGATTTTGTGGCGCAAAATCCTCGGGCTGCAGAACGGCCAATTTGGCTGCTCATCATGTGTGTCTACAGCGCGTCTACAAAATTGCATAGAGTGCGCAACTGTGCATCAGTGCGCCATTTTGTAGTAAGTTGATTCTGCATGACTCACCTGGCTCTTGGTGTCTGACAAGTTGGCCACTGAGACAGACAGCAAGGGCCTGCCCACACTGTCAAACGCAGGTCCCATGGCCTTGGCCAGCTCACCCAGCAAGAGTAATGTTTTTGCAGTCAGGTTCCTGTTTGTGTCTGCCATGCGCCCCTGCAGCACAGAAGTAGTGTGTCAGAGGGCTGCAATGGACAAACGGGCATTAAGCATGAAGTCTACTGGGTTGCCTGTGATGCCCGTCAGACACCTTCCTGTTGTCAAAAGGTGGAGCAGGTATTACTGGCAACATCGTGTGTCAATGCAAGCCCAAAGCAGCATCAAGCTGTGCAGGCAGCATAGCAGAACCCAGTGGTTTTACACTTGACTTGTACAGATCCAGTGAAACAGCAGAAGCTGAGTGAGCAACTGACCTTTAGGGCAGACATCAGATCCCCTACAGATGGCTGTATCCTGCCACCAGCAGCCTTGATGATTTCTTCCACTTCATCCAGAGCAGCATTCCTTTCTTTCCAGTTAGCACTGCCCATGTTGGCTACCAGCTTGGAAGTGATCTGACTGCTGATGTCAGTTCTGGGCAATAAAGCATCTGGATCAAATGGCGCTGCAGGCTCATCATCCTCATCTGCTGCAGGGCCATTGTAGCCACCAGCAGGCTTACCAGCCTGGCCAGCCTTGCGCACCTTGCGGCTGGGCATCACCTACAAGACAGCCAAGTTGACCAAGACAGCAGCATCTTTTTGCAAAAGCACAAAAACTCTCAACACGACAGCCTGTCCTGCTTCACAGCCAATGTTGCTCAGTTTTCAGCTGGATAGTTGTTCTTGCATTGCCACCAAAGCAGGATGGCCCTGTCACCGGTTGGAGTTGACAAGCACACCTGTTCCTGGGGGTTCCTCTTGAACGCATCCTCCAACGCTGTCATCAAAGCTGGCTTGACATCCGACCTCAGCATGTCTGCCAAGCCAGGCCCAAGCTGCTTGTGAGCCACAGTCAGGAGGCTAATTGCAGCATTTCTGATAGTTGCGTTTGTTGAAGCCAGGTCCACTTTCATGTTGTCAATGAGAGCCTTGACATCAAGTGTGCCTAGGCCAAACTCCTCCACTGCTGTCGCCATCCAGTTGATGGACTCACTCAGGACCTGCGGAAGCATGCACCTTTTCAAGCGTCTGGATGCAATTTCAGGCTTTGCCAGCAAAACGATGTGTCAGCCATGGCGCATGCATGCTCATTGTATGTGCGCATCAAGACTGTCCAGAAGCGTGCTAGCCATGTAAGCATGTAGGCTGGTCTCATGGCAACTCCCTGAAGACAAACAGTTGCTGTGTCAATGACAGATGCATGCATGCTGCAATTCATACCTTGGGGTTCTTCTGTGCAGCAGCTCGCTTATGCAGCTGGGTGAAGATGAATTGAGGTCCTAGGGCTTCTGACATTGCTGTCAGGGCTTCTCCTGCTGGCCCTTTCAGCTTGATGTCAGACATCTTGTCAACCAGACCTGTGATAGCTGTGAACGCGTCCTTCTTGCTGAGCTTGGATGACTCAGTAGCTAAAAGAGCTATCAGTTCAAACACCTTACCCAACACCTGAAGGGCAAAATAGCAGCTTGGTACACACACACGGGTTCACTGCTTGTCTAGCCAGGTTCAGGTTGACGATCCATCCAGTAAAGCTGCATCAAGAAAGTTGATCTTTACCGTTAGGTCTGGGTCAATACAATTTAACAGCTTACTATGCTTTAGCATTTGGTTTATAGCTTGCATCCCATGGTATGCTTGGGGCAGGGAAAGCCCTAGGTGCACTCACTGCATGGTGAGTTTGTGTTTGCCACCTGAAAGTTCTTCTCACTCCAGCCTGGCACGTAAGACATGCCCTGAATGAGGATGGAATTGGTCCCTTCCAGGTTCTCCTTCCTGTCTTGGACCTGCTGTTGGAGAGCCTCCATGCTGGTCAGACGCTCCTTCCAGTTGCTGCTCTGAAGGCCATGCAGGATTCCTGCACAAATTTCTTGTCAGCAGACAAGGGACAACAATAATTCCACATTGCCGTATGGCGTCTCTTGTTGACTCCAAGCTGTAAGTAACAACGCAAGAAATACGATTGGCAACCCAAGTCAAAATTCATTGCTGGTTGGGCAATGGAGGTGCCCAATGCGCTTGACGTCTGAGTGTCAAATGACTGTGGCTAACTGGCAGTGATGGCTGAAAATGATGACGTACAAATGCATGTAGCTGCTCAGTGCAGGGTGGCATTGGTCTTCTATGTCAACGATATTTGTACTATACCTTCGCCAAACAGGCCAAGCATTTTTTCTTCTGCTTCAGCCTTAGACAAAGTACCGGCTGCCAGGCCGGCATCGTCATCATCAGCTGGCCCAGACATGATGCTGGCTGAACTGGTGTTGCCCTTCACCTTACCACCAGGACCTGCAGCACCCCTCTTGGCAACGGGACCCTTGGTGGCAGCAGCTGGTGGCTTGCCTGCTGGTGCATTGGTGTTTCTGATGCCAAGAGCTTTGGGACCAGCATCAACTGTGCCCTGTGCAGCAAAAGATACCTGGTCAGCATGACGACATGGAGCTTTGCACAGTTGCTAGAGCAGTTCATTCAGCACAGATGGGCAATTTGCAAGCATGACTTAGTTCAATGGCCACTGGCTGTTGCACTCGATGCTCCAGCTGGGTCATCAGATGATGAAGGCCATCAACAGCCACAGCAGAGGGCCGGCTGCGCACTGTAGTCCATGTAAACCCTCTATTTGCAGGCTATAAGGATGCAGTTTTGATACAGGTTTTGCTCACTCACGTCAACAAGCACACACAGGATTTCTTCTGTAGGCTACCAATGGACAACCGCCTGTGGAGGCGGGCAGCAGCTAATGCATGCAGAAGATTGTAATCAAAGGCCTTGGCAGTGACATACCCTAGCACTGGAGGGTCTGCTGGAACCTGGCGAGCTAGCAGGTGATCGGCGCGGGGATGCCACAGCAGACGCAGGGGCCCTGCTTGGCGGGCCCCCTGTGATGGCTTGCTGCACCATGTCCTCAAGCTTCTTCTTCCTGCTGTCATCCAGCTTGTCTGTGACCTTGTTGAGGACTGACACGCTGCCAGCCTTGAGGCCAAATGCCACCAAGACTGCCAAGGCTGCTTCCCTAATGTCTGGTGCTGCTTCACTGGCTGATTTGGCTGCTGCTGGCAGCACGCTGGAATGAACCTTGGCAGCGTTTGGCTTGGAAGCAGAGCCAACAAAGCCCTCAATAAGCTTGAGGGTCTCAACCTTGACTTTTGGGTTCTTATGTTCTAAAGCACTTACCAAATCATCCTGAATATCTGCCATGGTGAAGCAGTACCTGCATGTGCATGGCATGTTTATTCACTACCCAGGGTGCATGCAACAACACTAGAGACTGCACAGCAAACATATAACCATCTGTGCAGCATGACAAAGCCACATGTGCCATGTCTGCAGATCTTGCAGTCATCAAAAAGACTTCTGATCAAAGGGAGTACATCACAGACTGATTGTGCAGCAGCAACAATTGCTGTTGCACAGCAAAGTGTCAGGATGCGCAGCATGCCAATACACCAACGCAGGTAGGGAAAAGCCTTTTGGACAGACCAACTCACATGTGCATGAAGGACAGTGCCTCTGATACGTTGTTGACGCAAATAGTGTTTTTGTCCTTGAATTTGTCCAAGAGGACTGGGACAAAGACACGGGCACTTGAGCTGTACTCCTTGCGCAGACCCTTGGCCAGCACGCCAGTGCAGGCAACAGCCTCTGAAACAACACCAATGTGACTGTCTTTGCTGATGATCTTCTTTAACTCCCTGTAACAGACAGCTTGGTGATCACTGCCACAAATAAAGACTTGATGGCACATGATTGGATGATGTGGTGTGATGTGGAGAGCAAGCCATGCAGTCACATGGGGACTAAGCCATCATGCAGCAAGTGCAAACCTGACCCAATAGTGTACAAGCTTGCCGGTAACTCTTGTGTGTTTGCATTGCTGTAGGTGCATGGTAAGGGTACCTGTTGACATCACCGTAATCTCCTGATGCCAGCTTGGGAGCAGAGGCAAGTGTCCGCAGCTTTGCTAGCGCATCTCGTCGTTCTGACCATTTCTTTGCAGCCAACATGTCCCAAAACTCCTTGCCAAGCTCAGAGAGGATGCTTGCTGGCTCTGCATACTCGTATGCATCCATGCCCTGCCAAGCGTAGAGAGCATATAAACACGCGCCTTGTTGCACAAAGATGTATTAGATTTGCAGATGAGCAAACTGCACATTGGTGCTTGAGGCAATGCCACAAAGCATTGCCGCTTGTTTGCAACCTGTTGATGAAGCCCAGTGCACATCTCACTTTCAATGTATGTGCTGCGTGCAGAATGCTATTAGTACCTCCACTTCTTCAGGAGCAACGGCAGTGATGGAGGCTCCAGCAGTAGCAACAGCTGGTCCTGCTGGTGCCCCCGAAACAGCCGGCTGAGCTTGTTCTTTCCTCGTGAAGCGTTCTGGCCTCTTGCGTACAGTTGGAATGTCTTCCAGCAGTTTCTCAACATCCTTACGCATGCTGTCTGGCATCTTGTCCAACAAGGTGTCTTGCACAAGCTTGGGCCCAGTCCAGCAACACAGCTCAGCCTAAGCAGACAATACGCAATTCAGCAAATGGCCTGCAAGACATTTCAGCGTGAGCAGAGGAGTTCGAGGTCCAGCACATGCACGGAAATTGGGCAGATGCTTACGACAAGGTTCTTGGCTCCATCACGCACAGGCTCCTGCTTTGCTTCAAAAAGCTTTGGCAGTGCCTTCAGAAGAGGCTGAGGTGACACAACTTTGACACCAAACAGACTACAAGACAAAAAGATTAGCTTGGACGGGGTGGCATCAGGGAACTCAAGACAACAAAGTAGTGTGCTTTCACAACCCACCTGAGGGCAGAAGTCACAACATCCACAGCAGCAACAACAACCTTGGGGACTTTGTCTGTGAATACTTTGATCACAGCCTCCTGCAACATTGACAAGCAAGACATCACAGCTGCACACACTTCATAAGAGCACAGGAGCATTTCAGCTTTTACGCTGGCTTTATTGCCTTACCACTACTGTGTCAGCCTGCTCAACTTCACAGAAGGTCAGATAGACATCCTTTGCTCTCTGAACTGTTCCAGGACGCTGTTTGAGCACCTTAGTGGCAAGAATGGCAGATACAGGTGCAGCAATCCTGCATGCATGAAGTCACATTCATGGGGTCAACTTTCAGTAGGAGGATACATGCAGCGCTCAGATGTGCACATGAGTTGGCACACCTGGCAGCATGACTCTCGTTTGCTTTTTGGAGATACACCTGAAGTGCTTCCAAGCACTTGTCAAGGGCAGCAGCGTTGGTGTCAGCTACACCTTTCACAAATAGAGAGCCTGCAGCCCAGTCTCAGCCTCTCTCATCTTTGCGTAACCACAAAGTCTTGAGCATACATCGTGAGGGCTGGAACTTGCCGTATTGGTTAAGCACGGTGTCTTCGTCGCTGAAGACCTTCTGACAAGAGTGCTTTATGTCGTCGTATACTTCGCTCCTGACCTTCCAGTTCTTATGCGCCACACGCTCCGACAACGGCAACTGTTTTGCATCCGACAGCACCTTGGCCTCGTCATCGGCCATCGACAGCGGCAACGATCTAGCAGTTCTGACCCTATTTGCAAGCTGCCAAGTATGTCAGGAAACTCTTGCGCCTGGCTAGCCTATGTCTACAGCCGCCGTTCACAATCATGACAAGTAAGCGAGGCTCACACTCGCCCTCTTCATCGAGGAGAAGTATGTTGTTTTTGTGACAGCACAAAGCAGTAAAGCTTCTGCCAGATCGCAAATGTGTTCAAAATGTTTGTGCAGAAGAAGAGCGGGCCAAGAATTGAAGCTTCTCCGGACATAAAGTGTTCGTGCCTTGCTGTTTGTGCATCTGTCTCGATCATGAACTCCGATGATGATTTTGCTGACGAGGAGGACTTCACTGATGCTTTGCTCGGTGAGCAGTCCAAAACAAAATGTTGGCTCACGTGTCACCAATACACTATTCAGAGAACACTGCTATTCAGGAACCACGACGGAGGCCTCAACTGACAAGGAAGGCGCAACAGCGCAAGCAGACGCTGACATAGACTTGTACTCTGGTGTCGGAGGATCAGCAGGTCTGTCTGGCGTGGCTAAGAGGGCCTCGACAGTATTTGCACTTACGTCTGATTGTTATGCGTGCAAGCTGCAAGTGGTCTGCTGTCTACTGATTGGCTGTAGACCTACATCATGTTCAGTTTCCTGTATAGCTCGAGCAATTTTGCTTGCACCTAGCACTGAAATCAAAGCAAGAGACGTGTTGGCAATAGCTATAGCAAAGAGGCTGCAATTAGCGCTTCTCCATGTAAATCAAGTTGCAGCAACGTGGTCTTTGCTTGCGCATCGTTTATACACAGCTTCTGGCTGCCTCCTGTGGTTGAGTGTGGTATGATAAAAAGGGTGCCACTGCAACAATACATGTTGTGTGTATAATGACTTGTAATGCTTGATGTTAGTGCAGTGAACTGCTTGAAACATGCACTTTTCAAATGCATACAACCACTTGTCAGCATACTTTGAGCGCAACTGCTCAGCACTTGTGTACAGACGATAGCGCTGCCAATCAAGATGGTGAGGCAGCACAGGAGATGCAGCAGCAGCATTCTGTGCCGCAAGAGCTGAAAGCACAGACAAATGGAAGTCAAGCTGCAGCCACACAGGCCCGACCAACTTCAGTGGCCCCAAGTGGCCCAGTCACAACAGCTGGAACGGCATTGTATATAGGCAATCTGCAGTGGTGGACAACTGATGCTGACCTAGAAACATTGTGTTCCAAGTATGGCCAGATCTTGACACTAAAGACCTTTGAAGACAAAACTACTGGCAAGTCAAAGGGATATGTGCTGGTGCACTTTGCAGCTGGAGAGGCAGCTGCTGCTTGCCAAGCAGAGCTGAATGGGTGAGCACGCACTTGCAAGCACAGACCTCATCCCGGGCACAACATGACGCTCTGCTCCTTATGTGTCCATAGCCATGTGATTTGTGGTGTGCAGTCGGGACATACATGGCAAGGCATGCGTAGTCACTGCAGCTCAGTCTCATGGTAGTCGAGCTGCTTCTAGTACGTCAGCACCTGTTGCAAGCTCATCTGGCAGAACCACACCTCCTGTCAGGCCAGCATCAAATGCAGGCAGAGCCATTGTACAACGGCAGCCAGTGGTAAGTCACCGTCTGCACTGTTCACATATAGTCCAGTCATTGTGTGCATGCTCCTTGAACTCTGCGCAAGAATGCAGCTGGACACCGACAATGCTTGCAGCATAGCTGTGGTAAGTAAGCTTGCGTGCATACCAAACACAGTTTCTTGATGTCTAGGTCAATGGACGCGGACATGGGAGAAATTCTGTGGCCAAGCCTGAAGCTCCACCAGAGCATCAGCCATACCAAGGACCCATGGGGCCATACCCTGCAATGGGTATGGGGCTGGGTATGCACATGGGCATGGGCCCCCCAATGGGCATGGGGCCCATGAACATGCCCGGTATGGGTCCAATGGGCATGGGTCCAATGGGCATGCCTATGCCTTTAATACCAGGTGCTCTTCTCTGCATATGCAATCACAGTTTGTGGCAAACAGGCTGTGCAGCTGTTGTGTTGCATTGAAGGACATCACAATAGCCAGCATCGTGCAAACCTGTAAATGGGGGTGTGCTACACCATCCAATACTTGCATAAGTGCACAGCTGACAGGTGGTCACCGATCCTTGCACTCCACTTCTGGTCTGTGTCTTAAGACATCCATTTTGCTGGAGCAGCTGCTCAGAATAGCTTGCTGATCTTTCCTTTGGAAAGCAATGAACTCCTGACTCTGTGTTCAGCTTTCTGCTGCAAGCATGGATGTCTTCAGGAACATCTGCCTGTGTGGGACCCTGAGCCCAGCTGTTGTTTGCCTCTGCAGGCATGTTTCAGCCGCCTCCACCACCACGAGATTCTGGCCGACGACCAAGAAGTGACTACGATGGTTATGATAACAGCTACAAACGAAGTAGATACTGAGACGGCACTAGACGAAAATGTGGCTGCCTTGTCTCTGGCCCCCCTCTGCCCCGCTCCCCTCCTTCCCTGCCCCCTAGTTTGACTGAGTGTGTACTTGTGTCAAAGTTCATCCAAATGACAACCCTGCTGAGGTTGACGCCAATTCCAAATACATTGTGCCGCTGTGGTCATTGGCAACCTAAGCTGTAACCAGCAGCTTTGCTTGATGTGGCTTTTCTCTGATGCCAAGCTCAGCGGCTGTAGCTCAACATATTCAGCACACGTTGTTGGAAGCAATTGAGAACTGCGTATGGACAGGCAAGCTTGATCACACAGGAGTCACCCTGAGGTTGTCAAAACTTTGTTACCATTGCAGAATGTTGCTGTGCTCACATGGCAAGCTGGCATGGTAAGAGTATTCGTTCCATGCATATGACTGTGATTTCTCAGAGTCAGCATTTTTGGTTGCACGAAAGGATACTTCTGTGTCCCAAATCGTGCACTAAAATATTTAGCAATGTGTGCCGTGGCTCATCAAGTAATCAAGCACCTATGCAATATACAGAGATTAACAGACAGTTGAATGTCTTGGATATGTCACAGGCTTATGTTGCCATGGTTCGAAAATTCAATATGTATACAGGCAGTTCTCTGTTCTGCTGATTTGCAATCACAAAATAGCACATTTGCAGGCCTTGTGGTACAGTCACATAAACAGCTTATGCAAAGAGCTCAGTCCGCTATGTTCAATCTACTTGTGTGATTCAATTGGGAAGCAGATGCGGCATCTGTTGATACCATGTTCACAGACCTCTCCTCCAGCTCTGCGCTTCTCACGGCGGGCGGCCTGTTTGGCAGAGGCACACATTTGGCGACTTCATTCAAAAAGCAAATCAGGTCAGTCAATCAATTTGAGTGTTTTGGGCACAATATACCTGACGTGCATCTGTCGCTGCACGCTTGCTAGTGCTGTTGCTCACTGAGCGAACCTCCTTGAAAGCTGCTCTTTCAGCAGCTTTTCCCTGCAGGTAAGCAACAGCTTTAGGACACCTGGAATGACTCTGACACATGACTGCCGGTGCTTGGTTGCAAAATCCATTAAAATAATGTCGGAGAGACCACACAGTATATAGTCGCTTGTTGCTCACCTCTTGATTCTTTTGCTTGCTGGCCTGCAAAGCGGCTTTGTGTGCCTCCTTGGCTTCACGCTCAGCTTTTTTGGTCTCAGAAAGCTTATCTGCCAGCAAACCGTTTCACGTGAGCAACAAGACGTGACTCAATGGGCTTTGATGGTGTCTCACAAGGGGAGTGATCAATGAGGGCCGGCAAATGCAGCATCGAAACTCTGCACAAAGCATGAGAAGTGTTGCGTGCCTTTATGCAGGCTGGCCTTGGCATCTAGCATGACTTCACGTAAATTCTGTGTACGCTTGTGCAAGCGTGTCAACTAACGCGGTATGCAAGCTTTGCGACTCCGTGTATGGGTGCAAGCTTTGCATGTCGGAAGTTTTGACTCGGTTTCGGGAATGCAGCATTGTTTACTAATTGCCGGTAGTACTAATTGACCAGGACTATTGACAAGGATTGCTTGCGCAATGCCCAGCTCTTCCACCGATAGCGGTCCCAGCGTTGATTGCCAGCTATATGCAAGATCAACGGGGCAAAGCAGGCATCGCCGAGCGTCTGATCAAAGAGCAGAGCTTTCGAGAAGCAGCCAGACAAGCCTTTCAGCAGGCTGACCAAACCCAGACGTCGGACCTGCTGCAGAGGTGCAAGGCTCTTAACGCCTGCATCAGACAGGCACGTAAACGTTCGAAGCGCCCTGAAGCATCCTGTTGTAGGTATATGTGCGTCCCGGACAGCAATTTTGATGGCCACAGGGATTTGTCAGGCAGCCGGCGCAGCAAGAGGATAGTGCAACAGACAGCGATATCTGCAGCAGTCGCAGCAGTGCAGATAGCGAACTGTCAGACAGTGACACCGAAGAGCCGTTCGTTGCTGTGGCAACAGGCACAAAGGCAGATCAGAAAGCCAGCCCTACATACCCTGCGCTGTTGCGACGCCCCACCCTTGTTCAGCATGCTGCTGCTGCCACAATTCAGCGCAGCTTCAGGCAGCACATTGCAATCAGGAGCAAGCAGGGTAGTGTGCAGTGCTGCAGACCACTTTTGGAGGCAACGACAAAGAGTCTGCACTATTGCTTGCATAGTTCAATGAGCCCCACGATTGATGAGCAACGACACAAAGCAGCGTCTTGCTTACAAAGTTGGTGGCGCCAGCGCATGGCAGAAAGACGACATGTGCCTCTCACGCCACCAAGCACATATGCTCAGACAGCAATGACAAGCAGCTCCATGCTGTTTTCAAGGCCTGATAGTGCAGCAAGCAGCAGGCTGTCTGGTGAGCTTTGCATTACATCACTGCAGCATCATACGATGTAATGCACTTGCCTGTCACGTATTATAGCAGCTCTTTGTGTCTTCTTGTTCCAAGGGGGAACATTTTCAAAGGTGTTCTGGCTGGCATGTGCGTGTGACAGAGTGTGGTTAATCCTGCAGAAACAGAACAGTTATCAGAAGGTAGCGCCTATGATGGAGGTTGCAGAACGGAAGCGCTCACCACCCCTGCAGGCTTAGCAGAGCTGCGCGTCAGCACTGCTGCAAAGCTGCGCCGAATGAAGTCTCCTCTGACATTCTCATCACAGGCTCCCATCAAAGGCGCAGCCATGCTTGTTGTGCAGCGCACCTCTGACAGGGCTCAACAAGTAGAGGTGAATGCATCAGAAAAATCTCACATACAATGACCCTTTGCCCCAAGATACTGACAAATGCCCACCTCTATGGCTCACCATCATTAAATACTGCAAGTGCATGTGGGTAGTCATTGTCAAGGTGACCTTCAGGTAATATAACACAGGTACAGTGCTCAGGAGCCAGCTGTTGTATGACGCATCCTGGTCCATCACACTCTCTTTTGCATTGGATGCTATGCCAGGTAGGAACATGACCCAGCTATGGTTGCAGGCTATGGAGCAACAGAAATGGCTGGGAGCTCAGTTTTGCTCATGAAGGGGTACCCTTGATGAAGACTGGCCTGCTAGCAAACATGTGGGAGTAACCACAGACCACGCAAAACGCCACTGCAGTCCGTGCTTGGCTCCGCCTGCTGTGTCTGTAACATGCATACATCAGCATCCTGAACAGCAGCTGTGCATCTGAGAAAGTGTACTGAAGGTGGTGGTGCAGATCATGGGGTGCTATGACAGCATTCACCTTGGCATTACAGTATTAATATGCACACACTCTTGATTGGCAGCAGAGCTTGTCAAAGCAACTGTGAATGCAGAAGCCTTGAAGGCAGCTTTGCCAAGCACAGCAGTAATAGCTATTGCTCAGGTTGTGCATGGCATGTACGTTGTACTGGCATTTGTTCCTAATGAACGTGCTTGTCAACATTTCGCCATGCATATCAACGTTGTTGACACCAAGACTGATAGCTTAATATGTTGTCCTTTGTTTCCACAAAACATTGTTATTAGGTGCAGCAAGAATTCATATTGCATGCCAAGCTACCAAAGCAGGGCAAGTCACAACTGACTAGCAAAGCACACTGATTCCAAAACTTCTCCATTATGTTGATTGTTGATCACAACTCGAGCACAGCCAAGCACTCGGTTGCTGAACCAAATTGACAGTGACGCAACCAGAAGAGGCTGCATTTCAGAATGAGACACAGCAGAAATAGATAAGCTTCAGCAAGGAGCAAAACAACAAACTCTACAACGCGTTTCTCTAGCTAACAATCACGCAAAACCCCATTCAAGGGCTCCCGGCTAAGTGCACACTCATGACTGATTTAGCAACATCGGTACTTGAGAAAAGTGTTACGGACTACAAGCAGCGTCTGCAGCTGCCACAAACCTGTCGTTAGTTATGCTTGCATTTCTGATGGACGGTGCTGTTCAAAAACGCCATCGTTATATTGTTTGTTCAAGTCATCTGTGAGAGCAGCCATGATAAATTCAGCCATCTTCACCATTAGGGCTGCTGGTTTGTCCCTGAAGTGATCATACCTACAAACAGACAAGAAACGACCAATGAGTCAAGCTTCAGTGTCTGTTATTGAATACATGTCTTCCTCCAGGGTCAGTGTGTACAATAATTGTCTGTACAAGAGGAAGCAATGGTAACTTGTGAGCACAGTTAGCTTACAACATCATCATGGGGCATATGGCATCATGCCAAACGCATTGCTCACCTTGTCAACATAGCTTCGTAGTACCCCTGGACAGTTCCCCTGCTGCGCGCGTGTATCAGCAGATTCTGGAAGCGAGCCGATGGGGAGCCATGCTGAGCAGCATGCCTCATGCCTGGCCCAACAGTCATCCCAGCAACTGTGACAGGTTCAGCAAGCATGTGCACGCCATCCACCAAAACATCGTCCAGCTGAAGCGCAACCTTGTTCATCCAACAAGACATCACAGTGACATCTGATTCGTGCAGACCAGCAACAGGAGGGCCGGACAAAATTGCCATCTGCTGTACAGAAGACAGAGAGCCCAGCAGCGGTGCAGCAAAAGCTCTACTGGTGGACATGCCACTAGGCTGCTGCTGGTCATGATGGCTGCCCACCATCGCTAGGCTGGTGGCTGTTGCTAAGCTTCCAAGGCCAGAAAGGGGTGAGGGTGGCTGCCGCTCCAGGCCCCTGCCTGTAGCTGGCATGCTGATTGCTTGCCTCAAAGATTGAGGCTCCCGCAATCCTGCAGCTGCACAGCAACTTCAGAAACATGTGTCCAAACCACATGAAAAAACACAAATTGCATGTTGCTCAGTTGCAGCTGAATTGGACAAAATATGCCGTCATGCACTATCCAGCCGTCATGCTACAGTCTGCTTAAGACCCTTCAGCTGTTGCGGGACGAAGCTAAGTGTATTGAGGCTACACAGGCTTGAGCAGAGCATGGACAGACGACATCAATGCGCCTCACGCTTGACATCCTCAGCACAGGATCGTCTGTGTGACTCGCTGAGCGTATGTGCAGTTGGCCAAGGCAGGTGAAGGGTAATGCACCTGTGCATGGTGAAGATGCACCCTGTGTTTGGTGAAGATAAATTCAGACAATGTATCTGTGTGTGGCGAAGGTGCATACAGACGATGTACCTGTGCGTGGCTTCTTAGGTATTGCAGGCGCGGTTGAGTCATTATCAAAGTTGTGCTGGAGGTGAGTGGAGTGGCTTAGACCAGAGAATCCATCCCCGGAATCCTGCAGGGTCTCATTGCAGGCCAGGGGTTGCCCCCCTGACCATGCACTTCGCCGTCCCCTGCCTGGTGTCACAGGCTGCTGCAGCCCAGCACTTGCCCTGCATGGGAAAGAAGTGTGCTATTCAGTGAGACTAGATAAGATTGGTGTACATGGTCCACTGTGGTGCTTGGTGCATGCCTGCCGTGATGAGTGCAGACATGCAAACAACTGAAGACATGAATGATCACAGAAAGGCCTGTGGTGGTGAGGAAGCATGTCCCAGAAGCAGGCTAAACTTGGAGCACAATCCTTGCAGTGGCAAGCCAAGAACAGCAGTATGTGCCCCTTGTCAATGCAAACGGCTTATGATTGTTTAACAGAGCAACAGTGCAAAGGCTGGTGTGCAAAGCTTCAGGTGCAAGGGGCAGAAATGCAGGCTGACAAGAGGCTGTGTGATGTGTACTTGGGGCTGGCAGCAGCAAGCGAGCTTGCATGCTTGCGTGTGTTGATCTGTCTCAAGCTGGGGTGCTGGTCTGTGGTGGTACTGGTGATGCTGGTGCCGCTGCTCTGATGCAGCAAATGGTAAGGCAAAGGTGATGCCTGAGCTGCTGCTTCTGCTGTGCCTGTTCCAGAGCTCTCGCCACACCCCTGAGGATGTTGCAACCAGTAAAGTACTACATCATTGTTAAGCGCCAGCTAAGGCCAATTGACCAGAACTGCAGAATGCAATATTGGGTCCACAGGACCACAGGTCGCCAAGAACACCGGTCAGCATGAGCTGCAACATTAGGTAACAAAAGGACATACATGAGGTCAGCATTTTGACCCTGAGGCACAACAAACATATATCTGGTCACGCATGCTTGATGTGTCCATGGCGCCATTCTACAACAACATACATGTCAAACAAAATACACTGCCATGCCACAGGCAGCAGTGTGCCAGAGCATGCTCATCAAAACATACCTGCAGAGCTTTGAGGCTTGAAGTGAGCAGAGAAGGCAACGCATTGGGAAGGTCCTGCTGCAGCACAGGCCGGGCAACAGGTGGCCAGACATGCCCCTCAGCCTGGTCTGCCTTGGGCACTTGAGGCTTGGCCTGCCCAAAGTCTATCTTCTCCACTGGCAAGTGCAACTCCTCCACAACATGTTCATTATACCGCACCTACAGTACAAAATGCAATGCTACCGGTGTTGTGTATTGATGCTCAGAAGCCTATACAGTACTTGTGATGTCAACTGTGTCTTCATAGCAATGCTGTTACGCTGACAGAATTGCCTTGCAAATTGTGCTGTATAAGTATGTGATTTTGAGTCTGCTAGCTTACTCCCACAGTTGATGCAGTCCAGGACAATCAGCAGACCTTATGTTTGCCGCTCTCCTTGTTGAAGGAGACAACTGTTCCATGGTAGAACTCTTCTTCATTGCACCAGCAGACCCACACAGAGCTGCCCACAACGTCAGGCGCCATTGCATCTGCCTGCCGCTTGAGCCAAGCAAGCAGAGTTGCCTTTGATCCCTCCCCTTCCCCCACCACATGGATGCTTTCCTTCCATTTTTTGCTCAGCTCACGACCTGCTGCCCTCTCAAAATGTGAGCAGCTCATAATGCATCCTCCTTGACTGGCATCAATCAAAGGCAGGTCTGCATACTCATGGCTCGTGCACTGGATGAACAGATCCCTGTCATGGCCACCAAGGAAAAGCCCTTGGAGCCCGTTGCAGTGCACCTCACACATGGTCTCATACCCAAGCTTCAGCACTGGGTGAATATCCTGCTGCTTTGCTGGTGCCTTGTTGATGCGCTTAGAAGCAGCGGAGTGACTTAATAGTCTTGCTGCAAGCTTCTTTCCTCCAATACTGTTTGTTGGGGTGACAGCAGCAGTAGTAGCAGGTGGCATGATCACTGGCGACCTGCTCTCTATCGATGGCTGCACCCGTGGCCTCTTGCTCACAGAAGCTGAACCAGGCTGCAGCTCCTCAGTGCTTCCTGTGATGGGGGATGAGGAAGGTCGGGCAAGGGTGTTGCAAATAAGACGACTTGTCGCGAGGACACGTTTTCACATCCCAAATACGGACTACAGGTAACGATCAACGACGCACAACTTGCCTGAAGGGAAATTGTCGCGGGTGGAGCTCAGAAATAAACTGGTGCTTTCGGCAAAAGCGGTGCCGGAACAGCTAAGAAGTAACTGAGCCTGTAGAAATCAAGAAATCCAGTTGTCATAAGCTGTGCAGCAAACTGCAGGGCCGGAGTCAGACGGATTCAGAGCGCATACCGCCTGGGCGTCCTCTAACGTCTGTTCGGCCATCACTCACCCACTCAGGTGACCTTGTCGGCGACACCGGCAAACTTGACGATCATGAGCAAATCAATACAGCAGCTGGCTCAACATCCGTTCTTAACAAGCCCATGACACTGTAACACGACATTGCGCGCAGTGTTTGGCCTTTCTCAACCACCCCGGCAAGTGAACGAAGGTGATCAAGGGAAAGATGTCAAGGGTTACGACGCTTGTCAACCCTCGAACTTTGCTGAGCAGTGCACGACAGCCACCTTCAACCTTCCCGGCTGATGAGCACTCTTCGTCCGGGTGAATGCAGTTCGGTCTATATCAGCAGCTTTTGCTTGACGCTCGGAGGGGTGTCGGTCAAGTGTTGCGAGCAAGCCCACGGCGGTCCGACAAGCTGGCGAAGGCTTAAGTGTTTGGCTTAAAATCGCTGGTAGGGTCAAGCCACGAACGCTTTATGAGGTATTTCTGGCCTGCGACAAAGTCTGCCACCGGTGACCGAGTCAGCAACAGGGAAAAGCAACGCCACATCATCACTACCCCTAGCTAGGGTTTAAGCTGCAAGGGCGGTATCAAGGGCGCCCAGGCAGGGCGCTAAGGCGACGCCTTGCAGTTCAAACTCATCGCTGTGCATGTTGCTCAACTAATTTCAACTCAGATGGCTCAAAAGGCCTGGTTGTGATGCTACCTGAGCAGGCAGATTAAGCGGAAACAATAGCATCCAGTAATCAAGAAAGTACCGGTCCCTCTCTTGTCCAACGGGCGTTGGGGTTTCTGATCAGTGTTGCAGCTTTGTGTTGTGCTTTACCATCGTTGCCTTGTCTTCGTTGACCACTTCTCATATACGAAAATGTTGCGGATTCGCGAGCTTGCGCCTTCCTCTGAGATCCCATAGCTTTTCAGTAGTGTGACTGCAAGTCTTACTAAAACATGGCAGCAGCAGGCCAAAAGGACAGTCCCAGTGTTGGCAGTATTTTACATTGCTCCCTGTTGCTGCTCGGCTACAAGGCTTCTGTGTATGAGGCTGACATCAGTGCTAGCATGTTTCACAAAGCTAATATAAGGGGCTTGGAGTCACTGTTGCATTTTCTGCTCACGAAATTGAGAGGCGTATCACAATCAAAGAAGGCAAGCCTTGCTTGCAACATGTGCACCGTGCTATCACAGCCTGGTCTGTCACTCACCACAGCTATAGAGACACTTTTTGTTGTAGGACTTCAAAGGTGTATGGCCTGTCAAAGACACGCGGCAGCAAAAAGACTACCGCAAGGTGTGCTCTGGTTGACTGTGCTTGCAATCACCTGCAAATTCTTTGGTCAAGGCAAAACCTGCAGGTCCACCTGCCACTTTCGTGGCCTGTAGGTGCTACACACACTGTTGTCAGAGTTGGAGCATGAGGAGAAGCTTCCTCGTAGACTTGTTGCAGCCTTGCAGTCCATGTTTACCACAGCGGCTGGTGCCAGGCAAGACTTGAAAGTAACACAGGATAAAACAAACTTTGTTGTAACACTTCCAAGTATGTATGTTTCCTGCAGAGTGACTGAATTGCTGTGCCACCTATCTTGTTATGTGCTGGGCCAGCAAATGCAAGAGCATTACAGTCAGGAAGCACGACACAGCTCCTATGGGCACACTAAAGGTATCCAATATATATGTTTGCTTACTCTGAAAGATTGTGGATGTAGATACCATTGGCCATTAGTAAGTCCCTGCCACGCTGTCCGGCAGCATGGACCATAGCATTTCATGTTTTGTCTCGCACCAATGCTGGTGTTGCTGACTGTGGTATCACAGCAATCTTTTCTTCTGCTGTCTTACTGTTTATGGCTTGAATGACATTTGCTGCACATGCTACTAGATGTATTGCTCTTGCTCTCATTCAAACAGTTCCTGATACATCTGAAATTTGACAGTACAGGAGACATTGGTGCCATTGGAGCTGATGGAGCCAGCCATGATGGTTGCTATGGCGCAGAGCAAGCAGCAGTGCAAACGCTTCATGGCAAATGCCGCAACATACTCTAGCATGCAGGTAGGGAGCAGCTCATGTGCTGTAGCATGCCCACCAGAGGACTTCAGCACAAGCATGTCTTGTTGAACAAGATTACAGCTCAAGCCATGCAAAGCCAACCTGCAACTAGAGCAACGTGCATGTTATGCTGTATCGCCTGGTATGTAGCATGCCATTGCATCATGCTGCAGGGGCATTGGCAATCAGCAGCGGATCATTTGATGGGTCAGTATAAGCATTTGCTGCAGCGGCAGCAGCAGCAACAGAAAGCAAAGGACACCCTCATCAAAGATGCCAGCACTAGTCGCACACTCAATGATGCGCAGCAGCAGGAACAACTGCATCAAGCTGAGCACATGTGGGATGGCCTGCAGGTTTGCTGTTTGGACACTGATTGTTTATGTTTGTCTTGGACTGGAACATGTCAGATGTGCAGTCCAGGTATGCACACCTGTGTACGTGTTAGCTATATTATCTGAGCATGTATCTGTAGCGACAAAAGCTGAGTATTTTGACCTACAGGCTATGCGCCTGGACTGCATCTGTCAGTATTGAAATATATGTCCAACCGCACAATCTGTCTATTAAAGCCACAAAATGTCTGGGTAGATGATATGAAGCTGAGTTGCCCCATGGCACATTGCATATAGTTGTATGATGGGTGATATTACCTTTTACTGTTCTGCAAAAAATGCTTGACGGCGCTTTTGTTTGCTCAGGAGCACCTGCAGTCGCTTGTTGACCTGCAAAAGCTAGTGGACAGTGTAATTGATAGCACCACTCACCCCCATGCCATAGACGGTCAGAAGCTCAGTAGGCCTCTCCAGTCTGCTGATGATGATGCAGACATGCATAAGGGCACTGCCAATCAGCCACAGGCTGCACACTTTGCTTCCAACAGCGTTGACATAGTACAACTGCTGCAGGTGGGTTGTCTTGGAGTTGATTCATCACCTATACCTGCTGCAAATGCAAGGGTGTCTTTTGTCTTGTTCAACATGTTATCACACTTGTTGGCTGGCTGAAGCATTGTAATCTCTCTTTCTCTTGCTGAATGTAGAGCAGATGTCATAAGTGGATATGCACCAGGGCCTTGTGCAGTGATAAATGTGTGTGCACATCTACAGTCAGAGCAGCTTTGTTTTCTTAGCCTAAAGAGGGCCGCATGCTGAAGAAAGCTGGATGGTGCCAGCCAAGCCAAACTTGTGAATGGGCTTAAGACTTGGACATGTCTGCATGCGGAGCTAATCAGCATAATCATGTAACTACAATCATGCAATCGTGGTCCACCTTGATCTGCTGCTCATAGGGTCTAACTGAGGCAGTCGCTACATATGGGCCTCGTGTTTCTGCATTGGCAGGTATGTCTGCTGTGTTCCTCCCTATATAGGGATGCACTTCCTGTTCACAGGTCAGATCTTTGTACAATTCTTAATGCAACAAGTAACCCACCTTGCTGGCAACACCATAATAGAGTATGCGGGCTGTTGTGAGCATCCCTGTCTCACTGGCATTGTTGCACTCCTGCACATGGTGTGGCAAGCCAAACAGAACTGTTGCAGAGTCAGGCTGCTGGACTGTAGGTCATGGGGAGGCTGGCAGCATGACCCTGCTTGCATTGCCAGCAGAGCAGGGCGGACACCAGTCCCACCTTGCTGCAGCCCTTACCACCAGTGTCCAGCACTTGAACCAGCAGAAGCAGCTCCATGCAGCTTTGCAAGCTGATTTAGGCTCCATAGGCAAGTGCACACTCCTGCTTTGGAACTGTGTATGGCGCAGAAACAAGTCTATTGGAGAACAGAGGGTCAACTCATGTCAAGTGATCAGCACGACTCATGTCAGCTTATCAATAAGTCTTATTCAACATGATGCCATCTTGCAGCGCTTCCGGCTATTGCCAATCCTCTGACCACTCCAACCACCAATAGGCTGACTTTTGCTTGCAGCTGCCTATCGGCAGGCACTTGTGCATCAGGTGGCAGCTGCAATGCAACCAGCCTCAGCCAACAAGGCTGTTGGGCAGGAGAATGTCATCCCCACAGCAGCAGCAGGCAAGAGGCCAGGCTGCATTTGGTCCCTCCTACTCCCTTGAGCACTGCACCCACGCAAGCCGCTGCCGCATCTGTGGCTGCAAAGAGGAACGTGCTGCAGGAGCGCACCTGGTCAGCCCTGACGCCCTCACAAGGTATCACTTGGACACACGTGTTATGCAAAGCGCCCAGAAAGCGTACACACAGCTCAATGGCCCACTTTCAAGGCAAAGGCAAGACTCTGTTCGTTTGCACAAGGCTAGCACTGGCTGAGAACTAACAGACACTGCCCCATGCACAAACTTGCCTTTGCCCCTTCATGGTGGCAAGATGAAAATTGATTTTATGCCAGCATGAGAAAAGCTTGATCTGCCTGCCCTGACGCAAGCAGCAATGAAGCAAGATGGCGAGTGTCTGCTGATGGTCGAATATCAACGTTTGAGAACTGCTGCAGGAGGGACAGCCATGAAAGCATCGGTGCACCAAGCAGCCATGGTTCGGGAGCATAAGTGGACCCCCGGGGGTGCCCGCATGCCCCTCAAACTAGCCATGCCCCCTAGCACCATCAGGCCTAACACCAGATCCAGAATGGACCGGCATCATGGCCCTGCCGTGATGACAAGTGTTGTCAAGCGAGGCAGAAATTTGCTTGCACCCTCACCTATTTCTGAAGAGGATGAGGGTGCTTGGGGCAATGTGACTGGGCCCCGCAGACTGTCTTACTCAAGTGAGGGCACATTGACGGGTTTTCAGTGCTGGGCACACAAGTCTGGCAGATGCATTCACCCTGGTTATGATACAGCCTTTGTTGGGGTACTGTGTACTCTGCATGGACAACTTATACCCAGCGTCATCTTGGCATGATCACTGTGTGGACAGATGTTGACAGTCGCACAGAGACATTGCAAGCAGCGTTAATTACATTCCAGTATGCTGAAAATGGCAACCACAGCAATGCTGTGGGCATGCAACACTTTTGCTCTGATTTGCAGGTCCAAATGATCAGGAAGGCAGGACGCCTGCTCAGCAAACACAGGAAAATGGGCATCAGAAGTTGACACCTGCTGATGCTACTATCTTCACAGTCACGCAGAGCACTGCAAAAGCAATTCCTGAGGCGCCATTGTCAGTTGCAGCACTGCTCGCTAGAATGCAGAAGCTCAAGTCAACAAAGTAGAGTGCAGCTGCACAACTTGTCTGAAAAGAGACCTATGCCTCACGGTGAGGCTGGCATGCTGCAGACCATGGTTAGTGCTACATCTATGCAACTCCACTTGCTGCAGCTTTTTGTTGCAGCTCAGCAACACGCTGTTTCAGGGCAGCTTCTTGCTTTGCAAACTGTGCTGACATTATGACTTGCAGTCGCTCCTGCAACATGCAATATGTAAGGTACAGGCAGACAGTGAAAATACACTGAGCAAAACGAAAATCGACCCACCATTTCCTTCTGCAGTGCTGCTTGCACTTTCTGGCTGATCTCGTCTGGCATCTGAGCATCAAAGCTGTCCTTGATGCGCTTTTGCCTATCTGCCTCATCTTGTGCTGCTTTTTCTTCAGCCGCTGTTATGGCTGCTTCTGCAGCCTGCATGAGTATGGGTGCTTGTGATCTGCCAGACAGCAATCAGTGCAAGCCATTCAATCAAGTAGAGCCTGTGAGGACAGCACTGGGACACATGAAGCAGATGCTGATCACCAGCACTGCAATGCATAGACTTATGGGTGTTGGCTCTGTTGGTATGTCATCCCTTTGATGGCAAGGCATGGCATGCTTGGAATCTGGTGATTTGGTTGTGTTGGTCTGGAAACAGGCACTATGCATTAGCAGTCTTGCTATATGTTCATGGGATTTTGCTGACCATTGTACTGAGCTGTTACTGTCCGCTCAGCAAGGTGATGTTGTGCAACAAGAAGCTGATGGCAGGTGTGCAGCATACAGAGTCAGCCTCTGGAGCATGGCAAACCTGCTTTTGCTGCTCTTCCACAGAGAGCTGATGCTGCTCCTCTGTGGCAGCCTCCAAGAGCGATGGCAGCTGTGGAGCCAACTCGACGACATCACCAGGATGATTTGAGGTCACCGTGCAGGAGACTCTGCAATCGTGCAAGTACAGTGGTGCTCAAACTGTACTACTGGTTACTTTGTATGTTAAACAATGAAACAACGTTTCACAGCGTATGTGATCAGTCGCTTAGTGACAGACCTGTTGGTGAAAGCATACTGATACAGCTTGTAGTGCATGAAGTATGACCCCAGAAGCCATTGAGTGATAGCTTGTGCTTGAGGCAGTGTGAACAGACCCAGGCTGTAGGGGGGCCTACAGTGGCAACAGCTGGCTTAGCATGCTTGGACTTTACAGTACAGGTGACAGCACTCTGCTTGATTGCAGTAGATACCTGTGAACACTGTGCCTTAGCAGCACCTGTTTGAAGCAGTCAAAGCTTCTGTCGATAGTCAAGCGCTTGTGAATAGCCTCATTGTGCACGGCCTTGACAATAGAGAACAAGGCTGACAGCTGCTTGTTTGTGAAGGACAGATCCTGTGCGGGTTTCAAATAGCTTAGACCAACTGATAACAGCAGGGTGTCCTAAATCAACCTTTGCTTACCTGTCCTTGTTGGAGTGTCTGCTTGTACAAGTCCAGTTCAATTGCTTTCTGCAGGTCTGTTTCGTTGTCTGTGTCAGCACCTGCTTTTTGCAAAACAGCAGCGGCGTCAGGTGTCTCGAGGCCGGCCTTCAAGACTAACTGCAGGTCCTTCTCACTCAAGTCTGTCCACACAAACAGCGGAGCCCGTACGCCCTGTCAAGTCACACAACCTCAAAGAACTCTCAAGGTCGGTAAGACAAGTCGTCTATAGACTCACCTTTTGCAACTGCTCAAGCCGGACCTGTTCCATAGCTGCAGGCGAAGCCCAGTAAGGCTGCGGGTGAGCGACTGCGCTCGTACGTTGCTATGGGGTGCAAGCCAAAGAAGAAGATGTCTGCTTGCTCAGGTGGGTGTCATCATGATGGGCTACATGAGGATGGCTTTTGCCTCTGGCACAGCAGTACTCAGGGTCTCTTCTCTGCGTTCCTGGTATAGCAGAAGACGAACATTTGTTTGTGGATTGATGGTATGTCATCAGGAGTAGGCTCATTGACACGTGTTGGGATCCAGCCCCAATGCTGTCTTCCTTTATGCATGAAGGCGAAGTCATTGCTAGGTTTCTGAAGGAGCGGTTTCACGGTAGGAGCATCCTGGTAGCAACACACCCTGGTTATACCCCTGGGCTTATCAATACTTAGCTTACATTCTGGGCTTCAAACATGCTGTCTTTGCACTCTACTACGTATACTACAAGTTCTGCAATCACAGTAATGATGTACGCTTTAGATAAGTTTGTTTATCCTTTCAGTTCATTGGTCATTTTAGGTCATACCCAATATTAAGTCTAGTGAATGAATGACCGAATGATCAGCCTCAACCTCGTGCATCAATTGCAATAAGGTTTCGCCCCGATCATCAGCATTTTGCACAGATTACTGCTTGACGCACAATCTACACTGCTTCAAAATTTTCAAATGCAGGTCATGCATGAAGCGTGACTGAGAAAGTGCACATTCACCATGCAGAGCCAAAATAAGTTCGTAACAAGTGAGGAGGCAGTAAACAGTTTTGCAGAAAGTCAGAATTGAAAGTAAAGCATTGGCATCAAGGGTGCTGAGATCATTGGTACTGAAGAACAGAAGGGCAACTCAGGGCTGGACAACAACGGCTGTACAGCCACGTTGATGATGCTGAGAACAAAGCAATTGCAGAAAACACAATCACACGCTTGATACAGTGAATGACAGCCAAGCCAAATGCTGCCGGCTCAATGTTCATGGGCTGACATTGATGAAATATTAATGTATGGCTCACTCCTTGGCAGCAGCATGTTTCTGCAACATATACAGCTGGTGTTGCACAGGAGTGTATGTGGCAGTATTGATGATATCATCTGAATTGTAATGCTGCTCTATTGCAGTCAAACACATGCAGTGATCACCGAGTCAGCCATGGTGTCATCTATAACTTGCGGCAATATTAATGATTCATCTCCATTCCTTACACAGTGCATACGCAATGAACATGCGCTTTCTCTCCTTAAGTTCAGCACAAACACTGTGTCTGCTACAGATTGCTTGTCACAGGCAAAAGCAAACCACAACACTGGCAGCAGAAATGGAGCACAAAGAAGCCTGATGGACCTCACCTCCTCTTTGAGAGCATCCATTTCAGCATCAAGCTCCTCAGCAGTTTTGCCACCACGTGACTCTCTTTGGCGTGGTGCACGTTCGCTGCGGTGGTCATCCCTTCTGTGCCTATCATCCCCTCGGTCTCTATAGCTGTCCCGTCTAGGTGACCTCTCACGCCTGTAGCTTCTATCATCGTCTCTTCTGCTGCGGTAGCTGTCATCACGCCTGCTCCTGTGATCACCATCATCTCTCCTTGCAGGCCTATCACCACTTCTGGCTGCATCTCTGCCAGCATCTCCCTCAATGTCTCTATCAGCTCGCAGACCTATCTGCCTCCCTGACAAAACAGAGTTTGCCCAAGCTTGAGAACTGATGCCGCAGATTTGCTTGAGCGGTATGCAGGTCTCTGAGAGTCTGTGAGTCAACAAGCCAAAGCTCACCCTGCAAGTCTGAGTTATCCAGCTGCTCGATAGCATCCTGAGCGTCTTGTCTGCTGGTGAATTCACAGACACCAAAACCCTGTATGTTCAGTGGAAATGAGCCTTCACAAAATTGGTATTTGGGTAATTATGGAGAGGAACATACTCACCTTAGATCTGCCATCAAAGTCTTGCATGATCTTGACATACTCCACTTGGCCTCCTGCCCCTCTCATGTGATCTTTTAGGTCCTGTGAGCAAACACAAGGACTGCTGCTTCTGTTCCGTCATGGTTTACACTCACAGCAAAGCAGCTGTGCACTTTTACCCACCTGCCATGATGTTCCGTAATCTAGATTGTGCACGTACACTCTGCACCCGGGGTCTCTATCACGCCGCCCGGAAGGTGCTGAATCCCGACCCCTTCAACACACGTTCATCTGCTTGCACCGGTGTGCAAAGCTTCAAATCCGCCAACGACCCTCTTGAGTAATTTCCCATCACAGATTGTAACTCTGCCACAACCGTCCACCACAGTCACCACGAGCTAACGATCTCTTATACCTTGCTGCCTCGCGAACGTCACGATTTGACCGGTATCCGCCGCCAGACTCGTAGTTCCTTTCCGTTTTGTCATCGTGGAATCCTGCCATCCTGCTTGAGAGTCAATGTACCCAGTAAGTTGTCCAGCAGAGCAGGTCAACAAAGCCGATAGAATAGCTGCTGCAGGCAGGGCGGAATGCACCCACAGGGCGCTTTGTAAGGGCGTCCTAGGCACGCTGTTGTGATGCATTGAAATTTGCAAACGTCTACATCAATACAGATAGTCCAAGTTTTTCAACCGGCTGAGTTCGATGTGAGGGATCAGCTGAAGCGGTACAAACCTTGTCTTAATAAATACCCTGGCACAAATATTATTGAATCCGCTTGTTGGCATTAGCAGGAACAACAAATTTGTTTTAAAAGTTGGTGTTTACCTTAAGGGCAAGCTTGGACACAGATCAACAACTGTGTTTCACTCAGCTTGGTGTCTCACAATTGAATACTACCTTGCTGCATCAGACTGGCACACTGGGCCAGAACGCTGTGCATTTTTTTATACTAAACCTAAAGATTTAAGTCATCATCAGTACCTGTTCATGAATGGCATGAGTGAATAATGCTGAAAGCAAGGTGTGCAGTCTTGATGAAGTAATGGAGCGTTGCAGATTGACCGTCTGGACTATGCAGACCAAAGAGGCATGTTTTGTTGTACTCTGATGCAGCTGTGAATTTAGTTTTGCCCATTTGTATGTACGTGAAATAGCGTGTGTTGAAGTACACACTTTTTCTTAGTGGTATGAATCCGATGACCAATTTCCAAAACCGCACTCTTCAGCAAAGCTCGGTAAATTGTCGGGATCAGTGTGTGTACGTATGAAAGTGTCACTGCAAAATATGTCGGCAGGCATGTAGGGGTTTCATACGCACGTCGGAAGTATGGTATTACAACATGGACTGGCTGAGTGCTGACATACTGCAAGCTGTCAGCTGTAAATGAATCTGAGGCTGAGCCTAGGTCAAACTGATAGAAGCGCTGCCGGCCATGAGCTCAGGCACAAAGCATGTAGGTCCGTCGCAGGATGAAGCAGTGTTTATACCTATATCAGCAGAGTAAAAAGCCCTCAGAATGTGTGTTGAGGCTCTTTTGGAGAGTACCATCAGGCACAGGCAGGTACTGGTCCACAGAACCAGGCACAAGGCAGACAGGCTCGTAACCGGCGCGCTGAAGTTGCTCCTGCTGGCTGTCTGTACGTGCTTGAGTTCTCAGTCAGTGTGTGAAACGTGAAGAAGCCGCCTGTAACTTGACTAGCACAGAAAGGTCGCATTGCAATAGGGCAAATCCCGAAACGCCCAGGGCAATAGTGACAAGTCCCAAAGCAAGTAGTTACTTATGCACATGAATGCATTGCAATACACAGCATGCACCCTACATCCATGTCACTTGTATCTGGCTCAGCTATCAAATCAAAGAGGAACGAGGTAGCATGACTGACATTACACAGGAAATGCATAGGCTGTATATGCAGCGCAAATCGTGCATATCAGCACACAACATACAGAAATGTGCAAACTCAACAAATGAAACAAACCAAGCAGAGATGTGAATAGGCATACACCACCAGCTAGTCGCTGGTTGATGATGCCCTCACCTCAGGCCCAAACAGGGCTCCAGACCGCCCCCACCATTGCATTGTGATGCCAACATGCGCTGTTGGCTGTTGCTGCTTTTGTCACTACTGCTTGTGTCATGACTGCTGTTGTCACTGCTGCTGAGGTTGCTATTGCTGTCGTTGTCACTGCCGCTGTTGATGTGGCTGACAAGGGCTGTAGTAAAACATCACATTGTGTACGTACTTGTACGATGTTCACGCTTGCTGGGCTTGCCCAGCACAGCTGTCGAGACACTAAATCGACTAGGGTACTCGCTAGTCAAGACAAGCACCTGTGGAAGCGACGGGCAGCTCTGCAGCTGCATCAGACACGCTACCAGCGGCTGCGTTCGTGTGAGAAGCCCCAACATAATGACTGCAGTGGTGATTTCATACGCACGTTATGCAGCTTCAGTGGACACTCTATAAAACAGCTATGAACGCCGGATTTATGCCACTTCCACAGCTGTCTGATACCGCGGAACCCCACTAAACACAGAGCGTACCGCATAGCTATGAGATAGCTAGTTCATAGCGTGCTATGAAACCCAATCCTGTCGCACTTCTCCGATTTGGAAGCACAACGTAAAGGCGCAAGCGTAACAAGCGATGCGACACAACTAAAAGCAGCACAATCCACGCTGCAGATTTCGGCCTCGCTCTACAGAAGACGTCAGCGTTGCAGCCTCGCAGCCTTACCGGCAGCACCTGCTCGTGGCCTCCCATACCTCGAACGTCGATATGTTTAAATTACTAAGTTGAACTAATCGGGTTTCCCAAATAGATTCCTTTCTGACAAAGGGAAGCTAGGGGCACAGAGACTGACTGGATCAGGAGGTGTGGCTCTGTCCCCTGCAGCGCTCTTGATGCTTGGGGACCCAAGTTGTGCAAGAGGCAGCTGTGGGGGATACTCCACCATGTCCTTTCAGTTTCTGTGCCCACTGAGGTTGACCAGCCCAGCTCAGCCTTGCAGCCTAATAAGCCCAGCTGCAGCCCAGACAGCCCCTCAATTAATCAACACATGGCGCGCCGTGCACCACGAATTCGACCACCATAAAAGCAAGACAATGCATATGTACACACAATAGCTAGATGGTGCCACAATATCCATATGGCACATTGATGCATTAACACTCGCCATACCATATGCATACATGGCTTAGGCAAAACGCCCCATACACATCTGAGAAGTACACGAACATAATGGAGCTAGGACTGTGTGAGTGTGGCATGCAAAGACAGCTTGTTTAGGTGCAGCAGGCCGCACTTGGTCTGCCAATGACCTTGCATTGCTTGCAGTCTACATATTGAAACACCTACAGACAAATGCAGGTTGTAATTGCACAGATCCCCCTCTGCAAACCGATAAATTGTGTGACTTGTCATGCGTAATCTTGGTGCTGTGGTCTTATGTGTGTTAGCAAGCTACAAATACTAGAATTGCATTACAGTGGTGTTGAGATCCACCATGGTGGCTTATCTGCCTTTCATGGATTGAGGTCTGTGTCAAGTGTACAGAGCTGCATGCTGTCGGAGCTGGATGAGGACATGCTGAATTCTTTCAGCTCAGACAGATTTCAAATTCCTGTCAACACTTCAGCGCTGATGCGCCTCACACAGCTGCGATGCAAGTTCCAGGTGCTGACGAAGTAGACATGCACTGGCTGAACAATCTGAAGGCTCTGCGTGATTTGGTATTGTTACTGACAAGGTTGTGCTATGATCAGGCATGATCCCCGAGTTCCTGCTCACACACGATCCCTCGTGATCATGCTTCGGAGTTTATTCAGAACAGGTTGTTGCTGCTGACTGGGCAGCCTGAGATAAAGCTTGTGGCCACAGCTCCAACAGCTTCCCTTGTTGCCCCTTCTTCAAACACTCAAGCAGTTGTCTCTTCAACACAGAAAGGTCCTCTTGCCAAGCTGCTGCTAGCGCTGCTCTGGAGTCAATGCCGCGTTGGCGAAGAACATACAGTAGTTCCCCTAGTTGACTCTGCTGCAGAACGCTCTTCTTCATTGCCATGTGAGGCGGTACAAGCCAGGCAGTCTTCAAGTCTGCAGCAAAACAGTCACTACAACATGTAAGAGGGCCTCAATCTTAAACTATATGCTACCTAGCACACAATAAACAGAAGCATGATCTGCACAACAAAGTTACGCTGAACAGAACACCATGCAGAATGACAGAATGTAGAAGGAGCAAGCAGGGCAAGATCATGCAGACAGGCTGATCAAGCTGCAGGACAGCACCACATCTTTGCAGGTCTGGTCCAGACAGCATGCAGTGTTGTGTACCTTGGAACACCGGTAGAGCTTTGCCTTCAAGCAGAGCTGTGGCAAATACTGCAGTGCAGACATCACTGTCCTCATGCCTTGTCAAGACCGGCGGCAATGGCCAGGCATGCTTGCCGAATGTGACATGCTGCCAGCACTGTACTGCATCTGAGGCAGGGCTGTAGGCCGGGGCAGGTTCCAGCAGGGGGCCTGACCAGGTGCATAGCGGCTTTGCCACTTCACTCAGAGCACTTGGCTCAATTGCAGTCACCCCTGCAAGCAATTTATAGAATGAGTGTTGTGCGCTTCAACACTACATTTTGTTTGCAGAGCTTGCTGATGACACAGTCAGACGGCATGATTTCCTGTGGCACAGCTTGTGCAGAAGTTTGCAGAGATGCGCATAGGGATGACTGTGCACGCAGCACCTGGTCTGTTCTTTGTTAATGGCACAAAGCGTAATTTGCAGCATGCCACTTCATTTGACGTGCAACCTATTTGAGGCCATGCACTTTGTCATCACAGGCAGCACAGAACACAGTGTGGTTCAGGCATCAATTGTGTTGTGCACTCAGAGATGCACACAAGCTCAGTGGTGTTGACAGGCAGGAATTCGACCTGCCATGTAGGGCCTCTTGGCCGTACTGATGAGCTGGGTGTACACCACAAACTCTGGGGCTGTGGAGTGCAGACTGGAGCGGGGGTGCAGGTACACAAAGCCTTCCCTGGAACAAGTCTGGTAACGTACAGCTCGCCGCTTGCCAGTTGTATGCTCCCCTTCACTCACCTGCTGCTGTGCTCTAACTCTGCGAGCGACCTGCACAGGCCAACCTTGTAGGTCACACCGTGTTTGACATGTTGCTTGTTTGCCTTCCATGTGCAGTCCCTGGTCAGGACAGGAATTTGCTATTTGATGAGTTTATCTGAAGGACAGCTTTGTCCGTAAGAGGTTCATCTGAGAAAAGCTGTCAGCAACCTCAAAGGACCCTGGAGCAACAATTGGACCATTCTATTTTGCGCCACATACACAATGGATATGCTCTGAAGGGCTGGGACACATTGTAAGGTGTTGCACCCAGACCGATCTGCTCAGGTGTCTGCCTGAAGGTGATGCCTTAGACATGTACACGCTTCTCATATGCAGCAAGCATTCTGCCTACTGATGCTGGAGTCACTCAAGATGTTGACATGGCATCTTGAGCTGAATCAAGCCATGCAAAAGCTGTAACAGCAGCAGAGGTCTTACCTGGTCAGCCCATCCTGCAGCAAGGGCCTTTCGCAGTTCCTGCACAATGAAGGGGGAAGGGGCAGGCAGGCCCTCTGCGTCACCCGCTGAAAAGGCAGCTCCCATTGGCCTGCTGCCTTTCAAGCCTTGTTGCTGATGAGGAGGGTGCTGCAGAACTGCCCTGGCAAGCTGAGCAAACAGCGCTGACATCTCCCTTAGGTTTCTGGCATGCAGATGATGCTGCCTGCAGGAATGTCAAGGGCAGGCATCAAGAATAGCTACTGGACCTTTTTTCTAGTGGCAGCCATAGTGCTGACAGCATTTGAAACAATACAGGGCTTGCTGCGCTTAGTCTATGCACCAGGATTATTGCACAAAGCTTGGTGCATAGACAGTAACAGCATAGGCTAGACAGTCATAGAGAGTCAAGCTAGCTATGATAGTAATTGCTGTGCAGACAAGATTGATTGCATTGGATGGACTGAGGATTGTCATGGAAGGTGTTTTGACAGCACAACAAAATGACTACAGCTGAGTGAGCACAACTGTGACTTCAGATCAGCCATTTGCACTGTCATTTGGTACTTGAAGACCAGCACAGCTACAGAGGCCTGTGCTATGCATCGCAAGAACTGTTACAACTAGCACATTTGTGACCACTTGATGACCGTACCAACATACCTGCAGAAGGCTTCTGGAGACGCAGACTGCTGGTAAGCACATACAACATTCATGGCTGTGATGGCATCTCCATGGCTGCTGTGAAACTTCTTCTGATACCCGCGAGCTGACTGCCGCCGCCTCTTTGCCTCTTCCTCGTCCCCCTCGCCCTGCACGGAAAATGACAGACTGCTGATGTGCAGTGGCCTGATGAGCTGATGCACTCTCACTCGGTGCACCCCGTTTTGTGAACATCATGTGATCAGGGGACCATCAGGCAATGACTGTTTGATGCTGCATCATTACGCACATGCTGTGGCTGCTGCTGTGTGGTGCTTGCATGCACAAATGACAGCAGGTGATTTTGACTGAGGTGAGTGACAATGTGGCCAACAATGCAAGGACCACATGCATTCGATGTTGACTCTGCGACCTGTCAAAAGTGCCATTGCTCTGCTCACAGTAGAGATGCTGAGAGTGCTGTTGCCAAGCGCTTCATGTGCTGTTGTGGGGCACGCTGTGGCACAACAAAGTAGATGCCACACGTATGATGCATTGTGCTACAGGGTGCCCTGCAGCTGCATATGAAGCACTCGGCAACAACACTCTCAGCATCTCTACTGTGAGCAGAGCAATGGCACTTTTGACAGGTCGCAGAGTCAAGTTTCTTGCGTCAGGCATGATCAGTTGTCTGCTGGGGCAGCTGTAACACATACATTCAGCCAAACAGAAGCAGCAGCTGACATTTGAGCGTGTAAGCATGTAGGCAGGGTCCTGAACCAGACAAGGGACAGAAGGAGACAAACCGCGAGGTTGTCCATGTGCATGAATGGGGACTCTATACTCAGAGCTGCAGCCAGGGCCACTGCATATGCCACGACTGGCTTGCCCTTCTTGGGGGCCTTACCATCAAGGGCTGCCTGTGAAGCATCACATCCCACTGTTGTCATGCATATGCCCAAGTTGGATGCAGGTAGCAAGTTCTATGCTGCAGTAGCCAGGGCAGAGTTCAATACAGTTAAGTACCTTTGCACGCAAACAATGCTGTGCTGCTGGCACAAGGTGCTGTTTTTTGCGGCATGGCGCTGCAGGACTTGATGGCAGACTGACCGGGTTCCACATCAGTGCTTGGAGGCTGCTGCTGCCAAGGACAAAAGCCATACTGAAAGCAGTGTTGTGAGCATGGTGCATAGCATCCATGGCAATACTCAGGGCTCCACATTGGCAAACAGGCAATCAAGAAGACATGGCTTGCCTGCAAGAGCATCCTGGCATGTCGCGGCGTAATGGGATAGCGTGACATTGCCCTGCCAAGAGATGTCAGCCCAAGAGGGGTGGTGGGGTGGCTGGGGGGCTGCAGAGCTGAGAGGGCTACAAGGCAGTTCTGAGCGGCTGTGAGAGCGCCAGCCTCAGGGGGGGTGGGAAATGGGAAATGTGGTACCTGCAATCCCATCACCAAAAATGCTTATCCATGATGCAAACTGTCAGCTCGGGGCACAACGCTTGCAGAGCCACCCTTGCATTCACATGGTAGAGAAGCAGCTCAGTAAGGCAGAAGATTCGCTCTAGTTTATCTTGTCGTAAAGGATGCATGAAACTGCATGACAAGTCCTGGGCAACATGCGCAACACATCTTAGCAGCAAGGGCCATTGAGTGGCGCTTGTAGACCAACCTTGTCTACATGCATGGCCTTCATGAGCAGCACCAAGCCCTCCAGGGATGTGTTCAGGATCTCAGGCGGAGTATGTGCTGGAAAGGTGTCATTGAAATGTGCAGATGAGTACAACCTGCACATACCGAGCATGGACACATGTCAACAACTGCAGCCTTTGAATCACCTGTATTTGAGTCTGTACATATACACTGACACGAACCACAGTTACAAGTCAAAGTGATACAGAGCTTCACAGGTCTTGACTGTCAAGCATACATTTCCATTTGCCGGACACTGTGTGTTTATCACCTGTGTGCCAAAAATGTCATTAGCTGACCACAAGCTGCTACTCATGACTTCAACATTTCAAAACTTCTGTACAAGACGTTTTGTCCATGAAATGTCTGTGAGGCAGTGTGACTTTGTGGCTGCAAAGCAAGAAGGGCTCAGGCCCAGAGGTGGCATGGCGGAGAGCCACAAGCTATTACCAACAGGTTATGACAAGCATGACTGCAGACGCTGAAATGACAAGCATGACACTCAGGCTGCACTCAGCATAACACTCAGACAAGCATGACTGCAGCGATCATCATGCCTATGACACACACATCTCAAGTCTCACTGCACAATCAAACAATGCCTTGGAGGCTGGTGGACCTGTAGCAGTGGCCAGGGCCAGTTCGGCCAGAGCGGCCTGCCCGCTGCTGAGCTGAGGCCTTGCTGATCCAGCGCACATCGTACTGGGCCATGCTGCCTCCTTCCTGTAAGATCTTCTGCTTGGACCGGCCAGCATCCACCACATATCGCATGCCTGGAAGCCAAATGCCACTTCACAAGGCAGTGGCAGGAGCCCAATGATCACAACACGGTGGCAGCACCACATTCCCATTTTCATAACACAGTGTGGCAGCAGTCCATTTTTGCAATACAATGGCAGCAGCCAATTGCCGCAATGCGGAGGCAGCAGCCTACTCTCATGTTGTGGCAGCAGCTCAGCGGATGTGAAGTGATGCTGTACGCCCAGAGTTGAAGCAACTGCACAGTCAGGTGCATGGTGGAGACGGGCTGCTGAGCAGGCAGGGCTTATCTAAGCAGGTGCTGAGACGGGCCAATGCGGATGGCACGTAATGCATGAAACAGAACCTGGGCAGAGACTGCTGGCTGCAAAGACACCATTTTGATAATGGATGAGATGATGGTGATGATGGTGACACATCCACTAACACATTTCCGCCAAAGAGTAGGCCAATGACAAGGAGTATGAAGTCAACACTGACCCGGAATGGTGAGGGAGGTTTCTGCTACATTGGTGGCGACCACAATGAGGCGGCTGCCAGCTGATGGTGCCTCAAACACCCTGGCTTGTGCAGATCTGGACAGATTGGCATACAAGGGCAGCACATGGACCAGGCCTGTGCCCTGCTCCTGTTCCTTGCCTTGTGCTGATGACACACCCTGTCAGCAGAAGATAACCTTGGTCAGTCAGTCAGTCAGTCAGTCAGTCAGTCAGTCAGTCAGCCAGATGCCTTGGTCTGTAGACATCTGGGCAAGTTGGCATACGGAAGCAGCACATGCGCCAGCCATGCATCTTGCTCTTGCTCCTTGCCTTGTGCTGCTGTGACATCCCATCAGCAGACAATGACCGTCAATGAGGCGGACTGAAGATCAGACATGGGTGGATTGGCGTCCCAGTGCAGATGGTCAAATGTTGAATTGACTGAAGCCCCTTGGCTGTTGCCTGCTGATCTGCCATGCCTAACTAAGTAAACCAGGCAGAATTTCCTGGCGTCTAGTTGCCTAAAGACATCTAGGCAACTTGTCAGGCCTGACAAACCTTGGCTACCTGCAAAGACTTAACTATATGCAGCTGAGTGTGATTTTCATACATATGCGGCTGCAGTTGCAGTTGACATATTGCAGCAAGCAAAAGCAGGTGGGAACAGCATTCTCACCAGCTGTGCAGTAAGATTCTGTTCTGCCTGAGCCAGTTCCTCTGGCGTGAAGCCCTCACCCCCAACCACTGGCGTGTCCTCTTCTTCAGAGTCCATGTCCTCCTCGCTTATCACCTGCAGCCGTGTGCTGGAGCTTGCAAGACAGCAGAGTGTTCTAGCATACCAACATGCAGCAATGGCATGTCACTGAAAGGCATGGTTGCAGACATAGGAGGGGCAAACTTGCATAGGACGGCGACACATGACAACTTGTGCCGGAATAAAGCATACAGTCACCAACTGGCTACGCCACCAAGTAGTAGCCTACAGGCATGCTGACAAGATGCAATGACATCAGTGGCTTGCCAATAGCAGCAACAGTGTGCCATCTGACCTGTTGAGGATCACACATTCAGCAGGTCAATCTGAGTAAATGATGCTGCAAGACGTATATGAACTGCAGCCTCCCCAGACCAGAACAAAGTACAATCACCAAAACCTGAAGAATTTCCAGCAGCCCATACCTCTGCTTCATCATCACCATCAGAGGACCCATCATGAGGGCCTTCTCCAGCAGCCTCTACTGCATCCCCTCCATACAAATCATCCAGCCCGTCCTGCTGTTCAAGATCATCCGCATCATCAACGCTGCCTGGCTGCTCCAGACCATCTGACGTTGCACTCTTGGCCTGTACTTCACTGTCAGCCTGAGCCTTAGGATCCTCCGCGACCCCTGCCTTCACCCCAGCTTTGAATTCTACCTTTGTGTTGTTGCCAGTGCTGGCTACCAACCCGGCCTGATGGTTGGCGGCCTGTTGCCCTTGATTGACAGCATGGGTTGCATCCTTGCCCGGCAAATCATTTTTGAGGACTGTCTTACTTATTGCCGAGTGAGCTGGAGACTTGGAAGCGACTGCTACTGTGTCTTTTGTTTGTTTGCTGTGTGGCCTGGGAGGGCGAACAGGCTTGGGAGCAAAGGCTTGGCGCAGGCGCTTACACAAGTGCTCCACTTCCCTTTGGCCTGTGAGAAACACCAGGATACCCCCTGGAGGCAGCTGTCTGTGAATCTTGCACACCTGTAGTAATGAAACTCCCGGATGAGACATTTTCTTGCCGGTGTATATGCAAGGCAGGCTGCACCCTCATGCAGGTAACATGCATCTCATGCTGCTGCTCTTGCAGGCTTGTGCAAGAGGGATGCATGCTCAGTCATGAGTAGCATGATCCTAGTCGAAAAGGTAGTCAGCAAGGTGATGAGGATTTCATACCAGATGAAGACAAACAGCTGATCAAAAGCATCAGCAATTTACTGCCTGACTGCAACCTCAAACAGCAATAGTCACTGCAAGACACCTCAGCCAGCCATGTAGACGCTGTACATGGAGCAATCATGCACTTGCTCACCTTCTGGTAAGCAGCGCCAGCAAAGTCATCCAACTCTGTACGTCTGTTGAAATGAACAGTGACCGGGAACTGACGAGCAGGCACATGCACGACAGGAGGTGCAGTTGGGAAGAGGCGTCTGTTGGCTGTGAAGTCATCAATGCGTAGCGTGGCACTCATGATGAGCAGCTTCAAGGGCTGTACCGTTGGTGCTGGACCTTGAGACATGGTGCGCCTCAAAGGAACCACACGCGATAGCAGACCTGCACACACAGGGTGGCTTGCCATGTGCAACTTTGTGGCACTGGAAGAGACTTTTGCAAGGTATATCAAGGGACGATGCACACGGTCGTGCATGATCAAGGGATGCTGCCACAGTAGTAAAAGACCCAGGCATGTTCTGCCGGCTGTGCTTGTATAGTGCAGAGGGCAGACAATGGTGTGTATGTTTGCTCTGCTCAAGCCAGTCTGCCTGACGCTGCATGCTGCATGCGCATCATACACAGCAATTCTCATCCTGAAACTGTGGTGCACAATCAACCTTGGGTGCGGATCATCTGAGTCAGGCATGTTGTGCTACAGCGTACTGTCCTTTGACATGCCTTGCTGGATCAGCAGCTGACTGACAGACACAGATGGGGCAGTTCAGAGCCTGCACAGTCATCCTGTCTCTCGCGCCTGAGTGCTGTGCTGTGATGTCTGCTGCAGATGCAACAAAGCAGAAGGGCATACCAAGTAGCAGATCTGTGTTCAGGCTGCGCTCATGGGCCTCATCAATGATGACGCTGCTGTACTTGGTCAGTAGGAAGTCCTCTTGCAGCTCTCGCAGCAGAATACCATCTGTCATGAACTTGAGGGCGGTTTCCTTGCTGACCTTGCGATCATACCTCACCTGCAACAAAGCAAATATGCTGAACTCACGTAGAAAAGAAAAGAAAAGAAAAGTTTATGCTTTCCAGCGATCATAACGGGAGCCTCCTAAGGCAGCAGCCCGGAGCTGAAACACGTAGTCTGATCAGTTGACAGGACAGGTCCAGATGCCTCCCTGAGGAAACAGGACACGGTGTGTTGCAGAAGCAACAAGGCTACTAACAAGTATGTGAGGTGGATGCACAAAAGACAAACGCTGCTGTCATTATCGACAAGGCAGTGGCTGGCAGACAAGAACTTGCAGAGCGATGAAAGCATCCTGGGAGGGGCAACGCACATAGAGTGCGCAAGAAAGATGCCATCAAAGCAGGCAGTAGGACACTGCTAGCGCAGTGCAACTCCTGGTGAACTCGTGATTGGTTGCTGCACAGGTGATGCAGGTGTGATGCACACGGCTGACCTGGTAGCCAACAATAGATCCCAGGCGGGTGTCCAGCTCATCAGCAACCCTGGTAGCAGTGCTGACAGCGGCCACCCTTCTGGGCTGTGTGACCCCTATCATGCCTGCCCTCTCAGGAAAACCAGCGCACCCATACCCTGCCTCATATAGGAACTGTGGTACCTATCATGGCACACAGACAACAAGCTGTCAGCATACTTCTATGCCAGTCTGAGCTGTCTCACTGTCTCAAGGGCAAGCATCATGTGTGCCTGGCTGCTGCCTGGCTGCTGTATGTGTCAACTCCAGCATGTCTGCAACGGCATAAAAGCTTGAAAGCAGATATTACTGCTTGAGACTGACGGTCACACCACAAAGAACATTACTCCAGACACTGCTTCAGACTAGACTATTGCATACTGTTGCACACGTTATATGCTTTTTGTCATGCCTAAAGTGACAGTGATTACAATGGGCAAGGTTGTTGGCACACCAACCTGTGTTGTTTTGCCGCATCCTGTTTCTCCACACAGAACCACCACATCATTCTGCAACACAGCCTCCATGACTTCTTGCTCCATGCCGGTGATAGGTAGGCCGCCACGCACAGCCTCTATGTCTGGACGGCGCTGTACATGCACCACCCTTGCAGGCCCTGTCGCCACAGGCAGCGAATCTGCTGGCTTGGGCTTGTCTTCATCAGTACCTGCACCATTTGCAAACATTGTTAAGCAATTGGGGCACCTGCAGACCTGCTGCTGCAGTGCTGACCATATGCTGGTATAGCAACACGACAAGGAGACCAGGACAAAGGGTGACGCTGTGTGATCAGGACTGCTAGCACGTTATATATGCGCTGCATTCACTACAACCAAGCGCTGAAGAAGTATGCTACGGCTTGAGATGCACGTGCATTGCATCCATTGCATACTGTACCTATGTGATGGTGCCTTGTGTGCTATATAGACTGCTGCTGCTTGGCATGGTGCAGTCAGAATGTGTTACCTGTCAGCCCAAGCTGTTGCTTGGTGGCTGCAGCAACAGAGCGCGCCTCAAGCAACTGCTGCGCAGCAGGCTTGCTGTTCACAACTTCAGGTTGCTCTACCTTCTGCCGTTTGGCCTGATGAGCAGCTGCCTGACCATGCTTGCTGGAACCCACTGTAACAGCTGTGGGTGATGTGTGCAATGGAAGCTGAGCTTGGTTCTCCGAAGAAGGCTTACTGGTTGCTGCTAGGGCCTGCTGCAAAGCAAACTCAAACTTACAGCCTACCTCCTTATGGAGTATGGTGACCAAAGCTGTGAGCTTTATATCAATTTCATCAGCCGTAGAGCATGCTGCTATCACGTCTGACAGACATGCTTGCCAGCGTAGGCAAGCGTATAGAAATATGCAGTGAGATTGCAGAAAAGGGAGTATGCATGACTGGGACTTGCTCTGCATAATCAAAGATGCTGAATGTATGTTGACAAAGCCTTTCATTCATATGCAATGCTGGGATCTTGTTGCATGTGCTTCACACCTGTGCTGCACTCATGGGGTCTAGTTCTGCAGTCTCAACATGACGCTCCCTCTCTAGCTGTGAGCCTTCAGGCAGAGCTATGCCTGCTCGCTGGTGATGCAGGGCACGTCGCAGCTGCTGACGCTTTGTCTCAGACTGGCCAAGCATGTGTGCTGGCATGATGAGGGCATGCTGAGAGTCTGACAGCGCATGCTGCTGCAAGGTAGCGTACACCTGCATGAGCACACTGAGCCGCTGAGGCAGTATTGCTGCCACTATTTGCTCAGAAGAGGGTCACGCAGTCTTGGGCTGCTATGCACAAGGTTGCAAGCGTAATCGTTTGACCTTTGAATGGAACACACCTGAGCACGCTGCTCACGCTTCTGGAGTTCTTCATGCACTTTTTTCTGCTTGCGCAGCTGAGACTTCGACAGTTTGGGTGCCTTGATTGCTGGGACATCGCTGTCTTCCTCGACATTGTCAGCAGGCGCAAGAATCAGTGCATTACTGTCTTCAGCATCCCTGCGTGGTTTGGCGGTGCTGTCAGTCGCCACACGTGCATGCACAAGCAGCAGGACATAGGTCAAATCACGCAGTACCGCTGTGGGGCAGGCAATGTATCGTCGACTTGGTCATCTGGTCGGTCGAACTGCTTGCGTTTGAGGGACGCGTTGGCTCTCTGCTTCCGCTGGCGTTTGCTATGCAGCTTTTGACCCATTGTGACGCGTATAGCTAGAAGCTCACAACTGCCTGCACATCGGCGCAGCTTTGCGCTGGCAACCAGATGGACAGGTGAACACTAGCAACAGAGCGTACTCGCCTGTGATCGAGCAAGCTTTCACCCACACGCACACACTCAACTATTCATCTCCTGTCACAACCTGTACCACGTACAAGAATTGCTTACAAGTGCTGACAACCGAGCTCTTGCAGCGATCTGGACCTGAGTGCTTCGCCTTGCATACACACGCAGTGCATTACGTTTGGTAATCAGCTTGTTTGCCCGTGGAACTTTTGCATGCACATATAAACCAGCATGCCACTGCATGGCACGGCTGCTATTCTTTGTCATAGCAAGCTTGCTAGCCCATCGCAGTGTCGAGTGATTGTGCCTATCGTGCTACATCCTGCATCGTTCAGAGACTCACGACAAGACGCGCCAGTGGGAGTGTGCTTAGCTACAAGCGGGGCCGGGAATTCTCGCAAGCTCAGCCAGGCAGCGCGGGATTACGCTGCAGGTAGTTTTTTTGTGCGCTGCATTGTTGGAGACTTGTTTTTCACAGAGCTAATTAGCTGTGACAACTGTGAAGGGGTGAGAAAAGGCATCGATGAAGATGATCTGGTAGCTCTACAGCTTGGCAAAGCGAGAGCTGAGGAATTGAGCATTGTGCAACAGAAGTACAAAGACAAGCTGAAACAGAGACTAATCGAGGTGATACGATGGTTTTATTGCTGCTACTCCCAATGGCTTTCTGTCTTTATATACTTTGGCCAGCGTGTTGTACACGGCTTCTCATCAGATTGCTTGGCTCATGTCAGCTGCGGAGAAGCATTCATGCTGTTTTGAACTGTTTTCCAGGAAGCTGAACTGCAGCGGCGGGAACAGGCAGCCAAAAGCAAGCAGTTCTCACTTGGAAAGTTAGCATATGGCAAAGGCCTGTATCCTGAATCAGCACGATTGTTCGAGGTGGCCCTGGACAAGGAAGGTCCATTCAGTAAGCTTGGTGGTGAAATTCAGCTCTGGCAAGCTCTTGCGTATCAGGTACAGGTGTACAAAACAGCTGCAAACCAAGCTCTGAATAGACCGATACTGGCTGTGCATGCTTGACCTGGACACATACATTTCCATGACAGGGTTCTGTACCAGAGGAAAAGTTATGCTTGGCTTTTCTCCTTGCAGGCATGTGGACGAGAGCGGGACTGCATAGAAGTCTATAAAACTGTAGAGCAGACACATCCTGTCACTGCCATCAAGAAGCAAGCTGCAGAGCTCCGATTTATTATGGAAGCACCAAAGCTGCAGCTGAGGCCTGACGAGAAGATAAGCCTGCCTCTGCTAGACAACTTGGACAGATACAAGTATGACAGTGCTCTCCATGCCTATGTACAAGTGACAACACTGTCAGCATTGTTTATATCATGTGGTGACTCTTTTTTGTACTCATCGCTCAAGTACATCATCAAAAAGATAGCTACCATGTGCTAAAGCACAGCCTCAGCAGTGTTGTGCACAGGGTTTCCTCACAAAGTCATTGTTGGATGTCAAATCAATTGCATTCACAACATTTTGACTATTAAGCACTGGCGCAACTCTTGTTGCAGGTCTGACAAGTCAGGTGTGCGGCCAAGGCTACCTCCCATGAAGCAGAAGAGCAATTACAAGAAGACGTGGGAAGATGAGTTTCTTGAGAACTACAAGCCACCTGCCCTGCTGAGCAACAAGTATGTGTGGGTTGCAAGCATTGTTGTTGGAGCTGGGCTTGCTGTGTACTCAGCAACGCTCAGGTGACAAGACATACTTCAGACTGAACCATGATGGTGTCTGGCGGCACTTGCAGCACACAAATGTGGCCGGCTTGCGGTTGTTACTGATTATTGCTGCAAGCTGCACTGTTCTTTGAACCAAAATACGGATGTGCTGATTCTCTGTACATTGTACCATCATGACAATTTTGACGTTTGTTTTGTTTGTCGAATTGATCTTTTAGATTTGTGGCTATCATCATTGACAGGTTGCTTGATTCAGTTCTCTGAGGATTTGAGCTTTGAGGGTCCTGAGCAGTGCATCATTTGGGCGCATGCAATGCTCAGGTCTGTTGATACAACAAAGATGGTTAAATTTTCCTTGACATTGATTTTTTGATGTAACATGGAGTCTGCTGTACACTTGTGGGGTGCCTAAACGTGCTAGTCGTTGTTTGCATCTGATCTGTCCCACGAAGTTCAAATCAGTGAGCAGTCAAATCACAGCATGATATCCCAGTGTTGAGGTTGGTATATTTTGCCAATGTTTTGTAGCACCAGTGCATCTGGCACCCACAATATTGCTGGTTGGCAACATGGATGACATGCTGTTGTCATGAACAGTACACATGCTCATGTCAATAGGCAATCAAAATGCAATAGTATTTTGTGGTATTACAGCTAATGGTGTATAGAGAAAGACCTGGACAGCTATTGCCTTTGGCTTATAAAGCTGCGTTCAATTTAAGATGTTTGAATTCATTCAAAAGCAGGAGTTGCTACAACAGTGTCTAAGCAGAGTCTTGTGACCTTCAACTACATTGAATTGGGGCAACTCTGTGGTAAACGAGTGCATACGATCCAGTCAACAGCACCACTGACGCTGTGCAGACTGACCCTAAATGCGAGTCAACATTGATAAGGCCATGCTGCAACGCCACAGTGATGCAAACATGTCATGAACCACCACTGGTGAGCATCTGTATCATGCTGGACATCATTTCCTGCATTCCGCCACAGGACTGTGCACCCAGGTACACCTCCTTGATGCGCTGAAGCAGACCAGACAGCTGGGGTTCCCGAGCTAGGCTAACTGAGTATGTTGTCTGCAACATCTCTGCCAGCTTGAGAGAGCGATGCTCCAGTGCCTGCCACACCAAATTCAAATCAAGACCAAACAGCTTACAGGCAACACATGCCTGAGACAGAAAGCGATGCTCTACTTTGAAGGCTGTCAGCTTAACTTGCCTGCAACCTCAATGTTAGTATGGCAGGCGATGGCCAAGGCCTGTCAGCCATGCAGACATCCTTGCAGTATTATGGTGCACATCAAGGCTGCCTTTGGCAATCAGCCTCCTTCATCAGAAGCTTACCTTGATCAGAAAGTTGATGAAGTGCATAAGAGGTGAATCTGGCAACCCACGTCTCATCATGGACTCATAAGACTGTAAGAGCTCGTGAGCATCCTCAAGCTTCTCGTCAAGCCCATTGCCTTTGCCCACTGCCAAGAGCTGCAGCACTGCCCTGACAACAAACAGGTCCTCTTCCTCAGGGTTTCCTTCACCCACAGACTGCGCCAGTGCTGCAAATGAGCAGCATCTCAAGCTGAAGCAATGCAAGTAGGTTGTGATTTTGCTGTACAGGAGTGCTGCAGTCATTCAGACGATATACAAGCTGTGGCTGTGTGCTATTGGTGTGTTTGCCTGATTCACCTGAGTCTAAGCATGCAAAAGTCAGTGATCAGATTGGCTGTAGATGAGGCAGGGTGTGTCTATCATGTGCAAAAATCCCTTCTATTGTGAGTGTTGTCTATTTCTATTGCAAGTTAGCTAGAAGCCAGAAAATGCTAGAAAGTGCATGTCTGCTGCCGAAATCCACAATTGTGCAGGCCTACCAGCAGCAAACCCTGTCATGTCTTTCCCTCTGATGTAATGCTGGCTGACTTGGCCAAGCCCTCTCCAGCCATGACACTCCCACATATAAGCTGCCAATTTATCATGCAGTTTCTGGACTGTTGTTGTGGCATTGTTATGCCTGCAAATGACAGTTGTATCTTCATGTCAGCAGGCTTGCAGTGAGCACAGTTTGCCCAGGCCTATATGTCCAAAGTATCACGCCTGAAGTCTGCAGTTAGGCTTGCACTCAACGCATGCGCATGTGCCATCGATGTCAAGCCTGACCGGTAGCAGGGTGGAGAAACAAGTACCTCTTAGCCCATTTGATTGCTGCAAGAGTAACTTTGCTGCATTGCTCAACAGCATCATTACTGCCGTCTGTGTCTGTCTGGGGTCTGGGGAATGCATCTATGATGTACAAGACCCGCTGCATGTTATCTCTGCTACAGCTGGCATTGTCCCTTACATATGCCTGCAAACAGCAGCCACATGAGCCATGCGCAATGTAGCTTGTGAGAGTGTCCCCCACTGATGTTCTGTGTCACACCTCCACAAGCATCTGCGTTAACTCAACGCCACAATTTAGCTGTCCCTCTTGCAATTGCAAGCGAGCGCCTTCTTCAAGCAGTTTATAACAATCCTGCAGCTTTTCCTGTGCTCTGAAACGATGATATATTGTTTTGAACATCTGTTGCCCGTCATACGGCTGTCCTTCCTGAAGGCTGTTGCGCAATTTGATGACTGCCTGTGTAGCAATTAGACCTCAGCAAACAGGTTCAGTGGCTGATCACCAGAGCGGTCGGTAACCAAGGAGGAACAACGCAAGTAAAGAGCTCGTGTAAACAAGCTCGTACAGAACTCACCTTTTGTACAGGTGCAGAAGCATTCATTGCCATGTGCAACGCTTCAAGCGCGAAAGCAAAGCCAAACAGCCAAATCCAGCACAAGCAGGCTGGCTTTCAGTTGGGCTCGCAGGTTTTCAGTGGTCGATTATTTGTTCGTTGGAAGACAGGTTAAACTTGGGGTGTACGCCGTGACCTGTCCACGGATGGCTCATGAGCAGAGTCTTTCGTTTCTTCCCAAGCTGAGGAAGCCCTTGACAGCCACTAAACAACTGTTCATCTTCTGGTCTCAGTGCATTGGTGTATGCTCTATGCCTACAGATCCGCGTCCGCTCAAATAGTGCTGGTCACGAATTACCTTAAGGGACACAACGTTGCGGAGATCGCCATCGCCACTGACAGCGCCATGCCAACGGGACCTGCGGGCTTGCAGGGGCTGAGTAGCGTGCAGCTGATCAGTACTGGTCAGTGGTGCTGTTCAAGGAGACCTTACGCTCGGTCACGAATAAGACAAGCGTTCATATGTCGGATGCGCGCTGCATCCAAATCTCCAAGCGCAGGAGTTGCCATGCGGGAGCTTCCTCTGCCAGGAACCTCAGTGTCAGACACTGCAAACAACAAGAGGGACTTTAAGCACACGAAACCCGCGCCTCGAGCTGACAACGGCCTGGGTAGCAACAGAAATGATGCATCCGCCAACGATGCTGCACGCCGTGGCAGCGGAAAAGAGGCCAGCACCAGCTCTTCTGGCTCTGTCACTTTCCAGCCCCCTCAGCAGTCGAGCTTGGCGCGCACAAATGGTGCGGCAGTCAGGCAGACACAGCGCAGATCAGACAACAATACATATGATGCAACAACTGCTGTCAATCAGGCAGCGCCAGGATCTACAGCGGCTTCGCGCAGTGCTGTTGCCGCTACTGAGCAGCGCGCAGAGAATCTGATAGACGCTGGGCAAAGTAAGCTTTTGCGTGTGCGACACTACTTGCATGTGACACCATGCGCACACGCTCTTGAAGACTCTGCAAGCCAACCTAAATGCACGGCTTAAAGTCACTGTGCTCCTGCAGGCATGCCTGCATTTTCCATGGACAGTGATTTCCGCTGGTCAAGGGATAACTACAACAACACACAGCGAAGCATAGACATCTGGACCTTCATCGTCACTTTGCGCACCAAGCTATGGCTTCTGGATCAGAAATGGAGCTACGTGGGAGGCTGGACAGAGTCCAAGAAGACTGAGCGCTTACGGTCCACTGCCAGCTGGACAAGGTATCCCTGTTTGTACATGCACAACATACTCTGCACATACAAGCTATTTGGCCTGCAGTACCGTGCAACTCCATGGTGCAGATCCCAGACTCTGGACACCATGCAGACCCCAGAGCAATATCTTGAATCCAGTTTTGTTGTCACTAGCCATCTTGCAGTGTGCGGACATCGCAGGTCACTGACCCCCATGCTGCAGGCCTGTCATACTCTCAGCAAGTAATGTCAACCTTTGACAACGTTTGGCTTGTGACAGATCAACTAAGCATCTCAGCAGGACTCCAAAGCAAGCATCTCTCAGTCCAAGCACTCTATCAAGCCAACAGTTCACGCAGCACCAGCAGCTGCTTGATGACCCTTGTCACATGGTGTGATGATGACACAGGGAGTCTCTGTTGAAGCTAGGCCCCACCTTCATCAAAGTAGGGCAGCTCTTCTCCACGCGGTCAGACCTCTTCCCGGCCGCCTTCACAGATGAGCTGGCCAAGCTGCAGGACCGGGTGCCTGCCTTTGCCCCTGCCAAGGCCATGGCCATCATTGAGTCTGAGCTAGGCGCTCCTGCACACCAGCTCTTCCGGTCTTTCCAGGAGCAACCTATTGCTGCTGCAAGTCTGGGCCAGGTGAGTCACAACCAGGACAGACACAGGCTCACACACCTCACCTCATAATTGGTCTAAGGCATCTCCCCCATTCAGCCACATTTGATGCTAGTCCACAGGCAAGTCTGAGTCTAGATTCCACTATGGACGGCCAACCACAAAAGCCATGTCAGCATCCCTGAGAACAATGCATGTTGGGTTGTCCAACACCCAAGTCACAATCATTGAGTCAAGTGCTTGCACCATCATGCATCTGTGTTTTTGACAGCTCAGCAGTATATCAGCAGGCAATGTAATACTTGGGCCCAGCAGATTGTGCAGGAAATGTCAAGTCATAGAGACCAGCATGATCAGCACAATTGACACTGCGACGAATGCATTTCTGCTTCACCAAGCAGTCACAACTGCTAGCACAACTGCTAACACAACTGCTAGCACAAATGTTGCCCAGCAGCGTCCAGAAGGCATGTGTTGCAGGTCCATCGGGCCGTCATGCATAGTGGAGAGCAGGTGGTCATCAAGGTGCAGCGTCCCGGCCTCAAGAACCTTTTTGACATTGATATGTCCAATCTGAAGGTCCTCGCAAAGCAGATGGACAGGACAGACGAGAACAGCGACTTCATGTGAGCAGGCTTCAAGCCATGTGCTTAACACCATAAAGCCATGTTGGGCAGTGCATCTGCACTAAATTTCCTCTGTTGTGCATCAGACAATGCATGCTTAAATGGCTTCTGCAAGGAAAGTGTGTGCTGAGGATTGTAATCGGTCAGCTCAGGCGATTATATCTATACTCCCAAGCTCGTTGGACATGCATCCAGCTCTTTGGTGGCGCAAGATTCCTCTTGCAATTGCAGATTATGCCTGTGTGATGCGGATTAAATCATGTCAATGTTGGTGTTACATCAAGTTAAGAGCGTCAAGAAGCTGCTGTCAAGAGCTCCTTGCTGTTGCAGGGGCATCTATCAGGAAGCTGAGGCAATTCTGTACAAAGAGATAGACTACATCTCAGAAGGCAGAAACGCAGACAAGTTCCGCCGCAACTTTCAAGACGACCCCCAAATTCAAGTCCCCAGGGTCTACTGGCAGCTCACCTCCCCTAGGGCCATCACCCTAGATTACCTTCCAGGCACAAAGATCACTAATGTCACAGCACTACAGTCTCTAGGAATTGACACAGCAGCAGTAGCCAGACGGGCAACAGAAGCATACCTTGTGCAGATCCTGAAGCATGGCTTTCTGCACTCAGATCCTCATCCCGGCAACATTGCAGTGAATGGCGAGGGGGGGTTGATCTTCTACGACTTTGGCATGATGTCCAGCATTGTGCCTGCTACCAAGGAGAGGCTGCTGGATGTTTTCTACGGCATCTATAAGAAGGATGCTGCACAGGTAGTCAGCAAGCTGTAGCAACCATCAGCTGCATCAGATCAAGATTGCCTGGGTGCCCAGCTGGCACCTCTTCCTGTCATGTCTACATGCTTTGGCCATTATGTCACCGGCAGTCAGGTCTGCATGGTTGCTTCAAATGTGTTTGCTTCACAGCGGCTACATGTTCATGGTGACTTGCAAAGAATGCACATGTCAAGCTTCTGCTGTTGCCGTGTTTAGGTGTTACGTGCTTTGACAGATCTGAAAATCATCGTGTCGAGGGGTGACGACCTGTCACTGAGGAGAGCTATCACATACTTTTTGAACAACATCGCCAAGCAAACTCAAGAGCAGGAGACCATTGCTGCTATTGGTGAGGATATGTTTGCAGTAGCTTTGGACCAGCCCTTCAGGTACCTATTCACGCCCACACCTGCTCTAATTGAATTTGCCTTGTGTTCCCACATGCAAGCTTTGACGTTGCCATGGTTCCCGGCACAGCATGTGTACCTGATCGGCACAAAGTCACCCCCTCCAATGCAGTTTGTACCTAGGCACATGTTGATCAGAAAAAACAATCATGTATGTATATATAGTTGCTGCCTTCCCTATGTATCGGTAGAGACTGCAGCAAAAATGTCTGCAAATGCAATATATGCATAAGCAAACACTGTATGCTGATGTTCTGCTCTTGAGCAGACTGGCTTATCTGTGTGTATGTGTGAGATGTCTTGGACGCCTCACATGAAGTTGTAGCACTTATTCTGATTTTGTGCAGTCCAGCAGCTGTGTCTGTTGCATGAACCAGGTTGACATGCAGCTTCCTTCTGCAGATTCCCCGCCACCTTCACCTTTGTACTGCGTGCTTTCTCCACCCTTGAGGGTATTGGACGAGCCCTGGATCCTGACTACAAATTTGTTGCTGTGGCTCAGCCCTATGCTACGCAGCTACTGAATCTTGAGGTGATGCCTTCTGATACAAGCAGGCCTCAAACAACAGACTTGAAGCAGTAAAGCATGCAATCATCTGCAAGGTTTCCTGGCAGCAAATGGTTTCTCAGCAGCACAGCACTTTGTGTTATTCTGCTATTGTGAATGCTGAATGCGTTCAGATCGCTGTGCACTTACATGTTGCGAGCTTTGTGCATCTCATATGCATCTGAAATGAAGGTTGACTTGACAGTGATTGGGATCACATGCAGGACGCACAGGCACAGCAGACTTTCCTGCTGGAGCAAGTCAGGAAGCAGGCCATAGATCTGGGGCAGGCCACAGTGGCCATGCCTGCCAGGGTGGAGCAGATGAGCAGCACTCTGTCTGGCCTGGAGGGGGGTGAAATTAAGCTCAGGGTGCGAGCCCTGGAGGTAGAGCGGGCTGCCAGGCGTGCCAGCATCATGCAGGTTGCTCCTCTGCCTCCCTTGCTTTCATATGCAGCAGCACTTCCAGGCGACTGCTTACATGCTCGAGGCTCAGCCAAGCTGAGTCAGTGCTTCTGCCACCAAACAGATTATACTTGTCATTGTAGGGTTCAAGATCTTGCTGCTCCATACATGAACATGCATACATGAACATGCATACTGCATGGCTATGTCATCCATAAGATGGTGAGCAGCATTGGCTTGCTGTTCTTTGTCTGTGTGTTGAAACGTTGATGCTGCAGCCAGCTGCATGGCAGCTGCATGGTGTCTGCCCTTGACCCACAAATGACATCTGAGCTCGTTGCGCAGACTGTCACAATACAGTCAGTGGCGTGTGCAACATTGGTGAATGTTGGCAGCCAGCTAGCGGCCAGCAGTCATCCAGGCTTGGCCACGTTCCTGTTCAGTGGCAGCTCTGTTTTTGGCTTCCTGATCTACAAAGGCTTCAAAAGGGTGCGCAGAATTGATAAGTTTGAGAAGGGCATCCGCGGCGGCGGCTGACTGATATTTGCTATGTGTTTGGTCTGCTTCAATGTGTGAGTGATGTACCTTGTACACAGATCATTGCTGTGAAATGGTGGGTTCTCTTGTACGTTTACTTCTTGCTTTTCTATTATTTGATATTGTGCTCCTCGTCATTTGATGTGCGGGCCCCTATGGCAATACAACCCATGTATCAACAGCACATTCCACACCGTATGAGCTTGCCAATAGCATATCACAGCAGCTGTGTACTTGATGGCCAAATCTGGTCTGTGTGCCAAACCCAGTGATTGTCAATGTTCAGGTTGCGTTGTTGCGTCCCTACAACTGCCTTACATGCTGCAGCACGTAGTATCTAACGCAAAAGCCTCGATGCAATGTGCTCGTGTACTGGCCGCTTTGTCCGACAATTATGAAGTATCTCTTTGGTCAATATGTTTATGGATGTGATCAAGCTTATCAGAAACAAGTGCAGAAGGCACGACTGTCAAAGTTGTAAAGGTGTCATGAAGATCTCTATAGAGCAACCTGTTTTTATGAATGGTCACATGAAAGAAGCGCATATTGTTGAGAGGAATGGCTGAGGTGGTACATACCCTAGTCCCGTTGTCCCCTAATAGGCTAACAACTACATAATAAGCAAAGCAGCACTGCAGACGTGGAGGTCAAGTCCACTGGCTGACACCTCAAAGCAGTGATGACTAACAGAAACTCACATGAAAGCTTGTTCTGATGCACAGACAAACGAAGGGTCCAAATACACAATTGAACCAACCTGCAATCATGGTGACACACCGCATCTATTATTTACTTGCTGATGTGTCTTTCTCAAGCAGATGATTTGGGCCAACCCATGACTGTAGTGTACTGGACAATTGAACACATCCTGAATTCCTGTTGTGTTATTCTGATCTACTCATGCCTGCTAGGTAAGCAAATGGCTGCTAGGCAAGCAAATGGCTAAGATACTAATGCACTTCCTACGCACGACTAGTTGCAGCAGCGGCATGTATCACCGATCCAGGTAGCTATCAGAGACATAATTGTAAGACATACCTTAAAATGTTCGCTGAGCATTGGGGTTCTGGAACCAGCTGACTTGGCGCAACACAGCTGCTAAGCGCTCTCTCTTCTCTTGCACAAACTTGGCAGCAGCTGACAAGCCCTGAGACATGGCAAATGATGCTGCTGGCATTGCCGACAGCCTGTCACCACCATGCTGCGACGCATCAACATCAGATCCCGAGTCATCCTCAGCTGAGCTGCTGCTGTCTGACCAGCTACTTGTTGACCCAGATGGCTGCTGTCCGTCAGCAGACGCCTGCTTGACGCATGGCTCAAAAAGCTGCTGTTTTGATATCCACCTCCCTATCTGATTGACTGAGGCTCTTGCCAGCTGAGGCTTGGCTCCACATAAAGGCCCCAACGGCGTGGTTCAGGTGATCCTTGCTACAGCGCACAGCAAAGTCTGCTGGGGTGAGACCATCATGTGTGGTGCAGCAGAACCAGTGAGATGCTCCAAGGGTTGCAGACAGGAGCAATGCCACTGACTGGGCTTCTGGCAGGAAGACTGCTAAATGGAAAGGGCTGATGCCTCCTGGCCCATCAAGACCATCCTGCAAGAAGATATACAAGACTGGAGTCAATCCCACGCTCAATAGCAGCGTTGGCTTCCTGGAAGTGGTGATTGTGCCTTGCACATCGTGCACCCAGAGGTGTGCCGCTGATCTCATAAGTACACTCACCGCTATGTAAGTACATTGTGCTGGTCAGGAGCCGTGAGGTTGCATGTGAAGTCAATGGACTCAAAATATGGGCTGGCAGCATGCACACTGTACAGAACTTGGTAATGGCAACACCTCAGGCAACATCCTCACCCCCTGCTGAAGCCACTTGGGCAGAATTTATTCGCACATTCTGCACAGGGAAACTGCCTGACATGCATTCACCCATGCATCGAACATGTGTCTTCCCCTGTTGCCGCAAAGGAACACTGCCTGATAGACAGGCAGCAGCTCACCTGCCACAGCTCAGCATCGCTCTCTTCCAGCAAGGCTGCCAGCACGGCCAGCTTTCCTGATTGTACCCCCAGGTGCAAGAGCCCCATGCCTGACTGCACTCGGAAGGTGGCCACTGCTCTCATGTCATCATGAGCTAGCACACTCATAAAGTGCCTCACCAAAGCATCAAGACCACTCTGTGCTGCCCTTGCCATCAAAGCCAATAGTGTCTGGACCACAGACATTCCGCTGACTGCTGGTGCTGCGCTTGAGGATCTAAGCAACCTGTGACAAGCATTTGCACAGTGTGAATGCTTCTGCATCAGGGGGCATACACTCACATCTCTGGTTGCCATGTGACATGCAAAGAAGCCATGTATCAGAGCAGCCAATTGCTGTAAGCTCAGCATACGCTGGATTCACACCAATGCAATGCAGTGTTCCACTGCAGTATCAAATGCCATGTACAAAGCATTGCAGCTTGATCTTTGATGCGAAGGGGTAAGAGGTGGAATTGGCTTACTGGCTGGCTGCAGTATACTGCATTGCGCACCCCAAATCCACAATCAGGCCCTGCCTGTCAGATGGTCGAGTCATTCGAAGCATGTGTGCTGCCTCTGCAGCCAAGGCTAGTGTGGGCGCAACAAGCACTGGCAGGGCAGGGCCCATGAAAGAGCCCCGCTGCACTTCAAGATACAGCAGGCCTGCTGGCACCTCACCTGGCAGCGCCACCTGCAGCAGACCACATGTGAGCTACTGAAGGACCTGACATCAGTGCAACATGAATCTGCATGAGATAATTGATGTGAGTCTGAATTTGTACAACCTCATTTGGCATGACTGGCATTGTGAAGTCTTCAGAAGCAACCAAGAGTTTGCAGCAAAAGACTGAGTGGAAAGAAAGACTGACAGCAGGCCCCAGAAAGTCAACACTACAGGGTCCACGATGCGTACAGCCAGACAAAGTACCTGGAGCATATCTGCAGTCTCTTCTGATGTCACAGTTGAACGCAGCATCTGCACTTCCAGGTGGTTGCCGCCAGCACGGCACAACACCTTGCAGTCAGCTGAGAGCCCATGACCAAAGACTGTCACCTGTTGCTGTTGCCTTTGTCCAGCCACAAGGCACACCGCTTGTGCATGGGACAACACTGGCAGCTTATTGGGCAGACTAACAGGCCCACCACAGCAAGATGCACGCTGTGTCTTGCCACACCCCCGTCCTTGACTGTGTTGCTGGTGCTGCTGCTGCTGCTGCTCTTCATGCTGCTGGTGTTGATGTCGCTGTTCAGCCTGTGCCTGGCCCTGGATATTCCACACCTTCAGGGGGTTGCCCTCATGCACAACAGCAGCTTCGCTGCCGAGCTGGACCAGCATGGTGCATCTGTGCCACACTTCCTGCTTTGGACTGGCCAGTAGGTGGTTGACAGCGTTCCTGATACTGACGTCAGTTGCAGTGCTTGTAACTGCACCTGTTGCCTGCCTAGTAGGCATGGTAGCCTGAACAGTGAGGTGGACACAGCCAGGGCGTATGTAGCCTTCAAGCCCAGCTGGTGTGCTACCAAGCCAGCCTGTGACCCTCTCCCGCAGGCTACCAGGCAGCTGAGCTGGTGTGCAGTTGAAGAGCTTGATGGACAGCCGCACTGCTGAAGTGCTGGCTGAATACGCCTGCTGGGGCAGGTTGCTGTAGCTAGCAGGAGCTGCTGTCTGGCTGCTGAACTCGGTGTGGCCTGCAAGACCGTAAGGCACACTGGCGGCATTCCAGCTCAGCAAAGGAGCTGCATCACAACCAGGGGCTGGCTGAACTGGCTCAGCCTGCACGTCGGGCTGCTGCTGCTGTTGATATGGGGCATAGTCAGAGGCACTGTCGCAGGTGTTGGTGCCATTCTGCATGAATGACATGGCCTTGTCAAAGCTAGAGAGGTCAGGCTTGCTCTCTTGCAGCGAAGGCAGCTGCCAGCTGAGAAGGTCCTGCAAAGGATCATCGCTGACTTGATGCGCAGGGGCCGCAGTGTTGTCTCCTGCCCATGTTGAGGTGGAGATAGGCTGTGGACAATTTGATGCCAAGCCATCTGTGAAAGCTTCTGAGCTGTTGGTGTGCATGGGCAGCATTGGTAGCTGGTACAGAGGAGCACTGTCAATGTCCTCCAGAGAGACAGGCTGGGTTTGCTGGGAAAATAGGTTATGCTTGGCCAGTGATTGCTCTGAACCACCTGATGAATGGCGGTGCCTGGCATCATGTGGCTGAGCCAGTGACTGATCTTCTGCAGCTTTCTGGCTGTCGCATAACGTCTGGAACCATGCATCTGGGCTGGTATCGCGCATTGCCAAGGCGGCAATCGACACCGCTGCTCTGCAGCCGGTAGCTGCTGCTGTGCCTGCTACTTGGCTTGGAAAATCAGGGCCTGGCGTGTCAATGGTGCTGGTGGCAGTGCTTCTCTTACGCCGCCTGCAGAGCAAGCTGTTTATATCAGGAACCATTTGATGCAGACAGGACAGACAGTGGCGAGCATCTGTATACCGGCCAGCATATGTTAACAAAGCCATACACCTCGCAAATTACCTTGCTGCATGCTTCGCCAGCTGAGTACGGCAGCTCCTGCGTCCCTGGTCAAAGGCATCTGGATTATGTGAGCGCCCGCACTGTTGACAAAACTGTTGATGCTTTCCCTGCTTCAGGAACATGCCTGACATGTGCTTATCACATATCCTGCTTTTCTGATGCCACACTGACTGTTTGCTCATGTCACATCTGCATCCGTCTGCTTGACATGTGCTCTCGCTGGATGCGTGAAGAGCTGTAACAGGCCTATGACCAGCAGTGCTGGACTTTTGGAAGCTGCAGGAACCTGCGGAAGTGGTCAGTGTACTCGTCAGCCCTAGTCTGCCAGTGAGTGTTGCATGAACCTTGCTGACGCAGTCCACGATCTTCGATAGCTCACCGTGACCTGCTGCTTGCAATCAGCACCGTCACCACAGCTGTTGCTGCCTGCGCTGTCCGATGCCTGCTGAAGAAGCTTCAGGGGACCGTGCTCGAAATACTTACAGCCACCGCATGGCCGCGGTTGGCGCTCCGATGCCAGGAAGTTTGAGGTTCTGCGCTTCTTGCAACAGCTCGATGTTGACTGCTGTGCTAGCTTGGGAACAGCAACGAAGCCAACTGAGTCCCACTGCCAGTCTGACATATTCCAGCTGCTGTCATCCCCTGTACACACAGCAAGAGTCAGTGACAGGCAGTGTTTCTGTGCACACATGTCGGTGTACCAAAGGGAGCCTCACCGGCAAGAAGGAGGTCGCTGGCCTCCATGGCAACCAACTTGTATACGGGTTGTGACAGATCGAGCTTGCACAGAAGTAGGGCATGGACAAATCAATTCACACACAAGTGATGCGCATTATCGGAGTTTGTGCAGTATGCCTGTCTAGCTCCTCAGTGCTGACATCATTCTGGCCATCGATCACGGCCTGGGTACAAATCCATGTGTAATGATCAGTAGGCAGATCAGTAGGCAAATCAGTAGGCAGAAGATGTTCTGATCAGGACGCGTCTGTCTGTGAGGTCTGTATGTGTATCTCGCGTGAGCAGTGCTGCCTTCTATCACGGCTTCTCTATTTGCAACAGCAATGCACATGCCCAGGAATTTCAGCTGATGCCTTGTTGTTCTGGACAGGCATCTCTTGCGTTGACAGCGACCTTGTTTGCCTACTATACTCTCTGGTGCTGGGCTACGGTGAGGTGTCTTTATTACGCTATTTAGCACACGACGGGCTATACACACTCACGGATCTGCTGCTGTTCGCAGCCATATATTGACGAAGGTCATCCCCTGTCGAAAGTTTTCCCTCCGCGATACTACGCTGTGTTGCTGCCAACATTGACAGGAGTGATTCTTGCAAGCGTTACAGTTGGCTTCATCGGCTGTGTCATGGTGGGCTCAGCGATGAGGAGGTGATTGCCTTCGCTGTCACATTTCCTTGCTCGTTATTGGATTTTGTGCAGCTGAGAAACTCTCTACTTTGCCTGTGTGCTGCTGCAGTTCAGAGCAGAAGCCTGATCTGAAAGACCTATAATACCAGATTTCTTCACGAGAAGCTAGAGAGAAATGGGAGTTATGACGCGTACCGAGGATGACTGGCAGCAGCAGCTGGACGAAGTTGTAGCCTTGGCGTCGATTCTGGACACAGACTTCACCTTGACAGCAGGCCCAGAAGTCAGTGGTGACATAGAGCAGGACATATCAGCACTGGCCTTGGCAAGCCCTTGCAGCGAACAGTTGGAATGCACGGCAGCTGTGCGTGTTGCTTTTCCATCAGGAGTCATGACTATCAGGGTATGCCTGCATTGCTGATAAGTTCTGCAATGATGCCTGGGCGAGCTGCTGCAGCCAGGCAGAAGCTGCATCTTCCTGCAGCACTGCTACCTCTGTGCAGTCACTCCATGCATTGCTCCAGCACATGTTGTTGCTGCAAGGTGCTGTTGTCCCTCGGATATTTCACACCAATACCCCTTTTGCAGGACACCCTGCAACCCTCTAGCAGCACAGCTGGCGAAACACAGTCAGGTTGGCCTGTCCAGCATCTGCCTCCTATTTTGCTTCAGCTTTCCTTGCCATCTACGTATCCCTCTGAGCAGCCGCCAAACGCCCGCATAAATGCAACATGGCTCACATCTCACCAAGTACAACAGCTTCAGCAGCATCTACTTGACATGTGGAATGCGGCGGCAGGCCTCCCCATTTGCTACACTTGGGTGGACTGGCTGCAGCAAGATTCATTGGCATACCTGGGCATTTCAGATACACTGGACCTATCCCAGTTTGCAGCTCCAGGAATCAGCAACACCCCCAATCAAGTGGCCACAACCAGGCCAGACATCTTGAACAGCAGCCAGCCTGGCCCCGAGCCACATTCAGAACATGATGGGCAGCATCATCATGCTGAACCCTGTCAGCCTTGTCAGAATCAATCTGCTGAAAAGGTGTTGATGGATCTGCTGCGCTTCGACGCTGCTGAGAAGCTGCGCGCCTTCCACAGAGGGACCTGGACGTGTGGCATCTGCTTTGAGCAGTTTCCTGGCAGATCCTGTGTTCAAGCTAGCCTGCAATGTGGGCATGTGTACTGCCAGAGCTGCATGGCTCAGCAGTGTGGGCTGCATGTCAAGGAGGGCAGCCTGGAGTTCCTGCGCTGCCCTGAGCCAGACTGCAAGGAGCCTCTTGACAGACAGGTCTGCATCAATGTGCTCTCAGCCATATTGGCTTTGTCAAACGGCATGTCGCCGTTTCGGTGTTCTGCACAGTTACCCGGGCATGCCCAACATGCTGGATCCTTGGGTCACAGCACACAGACCGTCTGCAGCGGTCACAGGTCACATGGCCTTCACATTTGCTCCTGTCGGTGCCGCAGATGGTGAAGAGTGTACTGTCTGATGAGCAGAACAGCCGCTTAGAGTCAGTTGAGCTGGAGCGCACCCTGAACCACATGATGGATGCAGTCTACTGCCCTCGCTGCAGCACCATCAGCTTAGAAGACGAAGACAACTGCGCTCAGTGCAGTAACTGCTTCTTTGCCTTCTGTTCCCTGTGCAACGAGAGCTGGCACCCCGGCACCAAGTGCTTGAGTCATGAGGACAAGCTAGAGCTGATGCGGCGCCGCATGGCAGGCACCAAAAGCGGGGACCGTGAGTTTCGTAAGCGTGAAGCAGAGTTGCAGAGTTTGGCTCACATTGAGGTGAGTTGATGTGCCTCACCAGCCAGTATTGGTACATTGTGCATCTGATTGTGTTGTGCAGTCATAAGGCAATGGTACATGTCCACACCTGCCAGATAGATGGCTGCTGTGCTTCCCCTCTTCCAAAAGCTACTGCAAAGTCCATCATCGCTGGCGTTTGGGAAAAGCTTAACGTGAGAGAATTTCTGAAGGCAGTTTCTGGCTTACATGCCACTTTAAGTTATGTGGGCAGTATGAGCTCCAACAGCAGCAAAGGTTTGCCCTGGACCTTACATGGCCTCTTGATACTTCTGATACACTGTTGACATGAGATGCGCAGTTGGCAGGCTTGCATAACAAGACTGGGTAATACGTGGTAAGTGCGTCGTCAAGCATCTGCCCACTTGCTGTGTGGAAGACATATATTCGAAAACAAGGGGCCTGCTACCTGAGGAAGTGGCTGTTGCAACCATTACTCACTGAGTAGTAATTGACCCGTTCATGAAAGGTGTGACTGATTTTTGCCAATGCATTTTGTTCAATGTACACTCAACAAGCTTATTGAGCTATGAAGCAATGAGCGTCCAAACGAAGCTCGGCATTGGTAATTTTGTGCTGTGTACAAAGACTTATCTTCTGCCTGTGCAGAAAAACTGCAAGCAGTGTCCAGCTTGTGGCATGGCCATAGAGCGCAGCGAGGGCTGCAATAAGATGACCTGCACATCGTGCGGTGTCTTCTTCTGCTACAGATGCAACCAGCAGATTGATGGATACAAGCACTACTGGAATGGGAACTGTATCCTGTTTGATCTGAGTGAGATTGAGCGGTGGGAGGCGGAGATGGGCCAACAAATGATGTGAGGCCCGTGCTGCTCAGGCTGTGTGATGCAGTCTGGGTTACTATGCATTCTGTGCTTGCAGTCTTTGCTGGCATACACTGACAGCATACATGAATCAACACAGCGTATATGACTCAACACAGCATGCATGGCTCAACAGCATGGCTCAACAGCATGGCTCAACACAGCATACATTGCTTTGCAGCATGTTGCTTGTCTGCCATGAGCACTATTTGAGTTTGCATGCACTCCTGCTTGTAATCATATTCATGACAAGAGTATGAGATCCATTGTCAACTGGTATGCAAAGACTATTTATGCGTGCTCAGGAGCAGTTGCTTCTAATCTGCAAATGAATTTGGCCTGCGTGGTATATCTGACACTCTCATGGACTTTAGCTAGCCCAGTACGTTGACAATTTGGCGCTTCATCCGGCTTTACTCATGCATAACTTCACTCATCGGGTGGTCAAGACAGATGTTGGCAAAGTGTAACCAGCATGTCTGGTTTTACAGGGGTGTGCCTGAAGAGCAACGCAGAGGAGCAGATGCTGCAGCTAGACCTGCTGTCAAGTCATGCAGGTGTCCACGCTGTGGTCGCATTGCTTACAAGGAGGGCAACAACAACAATATGCGCTGCCCTGCATGCACTGCAAACTTCTGCTACATTTGCAAGGAGCTGCTGGCTGGCCGTGGCGCAAGTGGCAGGCACTTTGGCCCCAAGACCTGCAAACAGCACAGTGCTGATTGAGAAGAGGCATGACGTGTACCTGTAGATTTTTGATATTTGCAGAGTGGCTGAGCTTGAGTGCTTGCAGTGCCTCACAAGCTCTCAATGCATTGCTTGTCACCAACCACCATTGCTTCCATGATCTTGGCGACTTCTGGTATATAACCTGGCACTGGCCCTAAACGTGGTTGCATAATCTAAGAGGGAGCACAGTGAATGATAGCACTTTTAGTGGATTTCAGCATTGCACATGCTAAATGCTCTTCGGGTCACTGCATCTCCGTCCTCTGTCATGCATTTTCTACAGACAGCTCAAGCAATTCCCTCAAAATTCAGTATATACTGTTCGACACTGTATCTGAATGCTGATCTGTTTGGTCTTCCGAAAAAGGAAGTCCTGGACGCAAGCAGATCCTCAAACCAACCACTCAGTGTTTCACAGAAACGGATAAAATCGTTATTCATAGAACAAAAGCTTCAGTGCGCCACTCCCTGGTAAGCACGATGTATAACAGCACAAAACATTTGGGCTTACGTCATTGGTCTCGGAGCTGAAGGTCAAACCCGATGACAACGCTTTGTTGTATTGCTGGCGTGAAGCGCGACTCGCTGGCATACACAGAGCATTACACTGAAGCCTTTCAACAGGCTGTTGCAGAGCTCGGCCGTGATTATGCATTTTACGGACTTGCGCTTTGACAACTCTTCCTTGCACGCTCTGCCTGTTGAGGTTGTGCCAGACGACGCACGACTCGTCCAGCCACAGAGGCAGGTCAAAGGCGCCTGTTGGTCGCCAATCAAGCCAGAGCCTTTGAAGTCGCCGGTCTTGGTTGCAGCTTCTTTGCCTTGCCTGGGACTCTTAGATTTGCAGGCAGCACAGGTCTGTACGGTGGCTGTTCCTGCCTTGCATCTGCCCCCTCATCCATTGACCAATCCTGCGCGATGGTTGCTTTTCTTGTTCAAAGCTTAGGTGTGATTTGCCAGGTTGAAGATCCAAGCTTTGTTGAGCACTTCAGTGGCAACAGGCTCTTGCCTGGCTCAGAGACTGCAGCCCACTGCTATGCTGGTCACCAATTTGGGCACTTCAGTGGTCAGCTGGGTGATGGCGCAGCTATCTATCTTGGAGAGGTAACTTTGTTTCAGTGGACTGCCTTCAACAGCAGGCAGATTTGTGTGCCTCCCTGTCATGCTGTGCTCTTGACATGCATCGTGCTGGTCTGCCTCTGTTTTCCCTGTGCAAATTCATGCAGACACATCAGGTAGGCTGGCCTAGTTAACGCCTGGATGCATTTCAGGTCCTCAACTCTCAAAATGAAAGGTGGGAGATTCAGCTGAAGGGTGCAGGTCCGACACCCTATTCAAGGACAGCTGATGGCCGCAAGGTCTTGCGCAGCAGCATCCGAGAGTTCCTGGCAAGTGAGGCCTTATTCCACTTGGTGAGCTCATTGTGTCAGCATTGCTATCTGCTGTCATGCCATTTTCACAGGCAGCTATGCAATGGCATGAAGCACTGCAGGTGTAAAGTACAACCCCGTGTGCAAGCTTCCAACAAAGGGAAGGGATTGCACAAAGCTCAAAGCACTTGATTTTGTTTGAAGTGTATTGGGGCCTGTATCAAGGATATGCACACATAGGTGGCAATACGTGCTGGAGCAAAATGATCTTTGCAACCTTGAGTCTGTCAAACGGCAGTGTGGTCTCAACACTGTAGACAGGATGCTACTGTCCTGCTGCGCAGGGCATACCCACAACAAGAGCAGGCTCTGTGATAACCTCTGATAGCAAGGTTGTGCGCGACATGTTCTATACTGGCAACCCCAAGCAAGAGCGCTGTTCTGTCGTCCTGCGTGTGGCGCCTACCTTCGTCAGATTTGGCAGCTTTGAGATCTTCAAGCCCACTGACTCAACCACAGGTGTGCATGACATGAGTCCCCACTTACAACTCACTTTTGTACGACTGGTACTCTCTCATCATGGAGCAATGGTGCAATTGAGGCCATGCATGTGTTTCTGTACAATTGTCTGATATTGCGACATTGTTCACTGCAGCCTCTGCAGATACTCATTGACCCAGCACTGCAATACAGGCAATGCCTCTTGCTACACGCTGTCCAGCTGATTGAAAATGAGCAAGACTAAAGCTAAACTAAAAACTAAAAGTAAAACTAAAACTAAACTAAACTGATTTAAACAACTAAAAAAGATGCACACTGTAGGCAGGGCTGGGCCTTCGTTTACTAAAGACGGCGCCCTTCAGACCCAGATGCTGCCTGTCATGCTGAATCACGTCATCAAAACCTACTTTCCTGGCCTGTGGGAACAGCACAATGGAGACAGCCTTCAACAGGCATCAGACCCAAGCCAAAAGCATGCCATGTACCTTGACTTCTTCAGGGAGGTAGTCAGACGCACAGCTGCTATGGTGGCTGCCTGGCAGTGTGTGGGTTTTTGCCATGGGGTTCTGAACACAGACAACATGAGCATCATTGGTGTCACGCTGGACTATGGGTGAGCGCTGTCTACATAGTGTTCGTGGAGAAAGCATGAACACTTCCTAAAATAAAGACTATATGTGACTGTACCTACCCAGCAGCATCATACATTGTGAGCTGGACATACGACTAGGGATAATTTGCACCAGATTCGCTGAAGATAAAGTGTAGTCCTGAGGCATACTGATGCACTGTAGTGCATACGCAGGCCGTATGGCTTTCTGGACAGGTATGACCCTGGCTACGTATGCAACCATTCTGATGACAGTGGACGGTATGACTACCAGTCCCAGCCCAGCATTTGCCGATGGAACTGCCTGAAGCTGGCAGAAGCCATTCAGGGGGCTCTGCCATTGTCAAAGGCCAAGCAAGAGCTGGAAATCTTTGACCAGGAGTTTGATAGGTGGACAGCCAGTAGCGCATGACGAGTGTCATGTCACATCGCCGCTTTTGTTTTCATCTTCTGCATATTGCACCTCAATCCATATTTGACATATTGCACCTCAATCAGACTTCTGTGCTGTCAACATTGTTCTGAAAGCGAGTCACGTGCGTCTGAACGTGGCTATGCATTGCATGACCATAAATGCAAAGACAAGCCCTGGCACGAATCGTGTCGGCACAAGCCCAGGCAGTACAAGGTGGCATCCATTGCAGGTGCTCTGAACAAGCCTGTCCGGCCAGAGCTGACTTGCATCGCCCGCACCTGATGCCTGTTGGCTAAGCCCATGTTTTTAAAATTATTATTACTGCAGGTGCTACTGGGCCAGCATGAGGCGCAAGCTGGGGCTGCTAGAGGTTGATGGTGGTGAAGAAGACCAGGAGCTTATCACAGATCTGCTGCAGGTCATGCATGACACAGGCGCAGACTTCACAAACACCTTCCGCCGTCTTGCTAACTTCTCAATGCCCACCTCCTGTCCTCAAGGTTGGTCTCTGCACCCTTATGCCAACACTGACGCCCTACCTTGCTTGCATCCCCAATGCTCCGTTTGTGGGATGCTCAGCCTTTAATCAGCCCACAAGGGTGAGGTATATGTGATGACTATCTCAGTCTTCAGGATGAAGACTGGGTGTGTGTGATAGCTACTGTTTTGTGTTTCTTGTGGCACAACAGCAGTTCATACTGGACGGCCGACGTCCCCTTTTGTCTTGAAAGCAGCCTTCTTCATGCATGCAGGGCCATTTTGAGTTCTGGTGGCAAGCTAGATAATCAGACAGCAGTTGATCCCCGCAGGTCTTATCACCTGTAACATGCAGGTCTCATTACCCGCAACATGTTTTGTGTCATGGCTCACTGCAAGTGTGTGTATGATCAGGTGAGCAAGATAGGCAAGCAAATGGAGCAGGTGCCAGTGGGAGTGGGCATGACAGCACGGGAGTGGAGGAACAGTTACTGAATAATCTGGCTCCCTCTGAAGTACTGGCCAAGGCTGCTAAACCCCGCTTGCCAATTGAGCAGTTGCAATTCCTGCAGATGCTTGCTGGCAAGGATCCTGCCATTCTAGCTCAATTTGGAGCTTCAGCACAGGTCAGAGACAAGAAACCTCATTCACTCAATAGCTACAGTCTCATGTTCCTGCTCACGCTGCTTTGCCTCTGCATGGTCTTGCCCCCCACCCCCCCCCTGCACCCACTCTGCCCCACTGCCCCGCGCCCCAGCCTTCATCTTCTTCACCCTCCTGCTGCCAAGTATTTACCTTGCTCTTTTCCTGTTGCCACTCACGCCCATGTCCCTCAGAGCCCACCACTGCTGTGAGCCAATGTTCCCCTCCGTTTGTCAAACCGCTGCACTATGCTGGCAAGGATACTGTTGTTCTGCTATGTTGGCAATGCCAGGGTCCAAAGACATGTGAGTGCAAGCGCTCTGTACTGCATGCTGTTGTTGAACTGCATGTGGCGTGAGTGTGTGCAATGCTGACAGCGTACCTGTGGGATGACCATGCAGATGATCCAGGCAGAGATAGAGCGAATGAATGCATCAGCAAAGCTGCAGGATGTGACTCCTGATCAGAAGGCGCAGAATGACCGCAAGGCGTGGCAGGGCTGGCTGGCACGATATGGGGCCCGACTGCACAGGGAAGCTGAAGCGGGCGCAGACCCTCGCAAGAGAGTTCAGACCATGAATGCCACCAATCCAAGGTAAACTGTGGCCACTCTCCTGATAGACATGCCCTGAGCAAGCTGCACGCATTTGTTCTAATGGATGTAGTTGCAGCTCTACCCAACTAGTTTTGCTGCTGCAAGGCTGCATTTACATTTGAGACAGTCCATTGTTTATGACACGAGCATCTGACATGCTTTTGGTGCTGTCCTTTGTCGATAAGCCCAGCAGTGATCATATATAGCCATGCATTGGGGTTTTGTGCAGCTGGGGCAAGCTATCATGCTGTGATACAGTTCTTTCTCCTGCAGTATAGCTGTCATTCAGTTGTGACAGTCAAAACACTGTGTACAACATGAGCCTGCCAAGACACGGTCAGAGACAGGGCATGAGTTTGGTCTTGATAAAGTATGCCTGTCTGCAGGTATATCCTGCGCAACTGGATAGCGCAACAGGCCATTGAGAAGGCTGAGAAAGGTGACTACAGTGAAGTACGACGTGTCATGAAATTGCTGGAGCATCCCTTTTCTGATGAGATTGCTGCTCAAATTGCTGAAGAGAGTAGCGATGATGAAGCAGCATGCTCACGCACATTGCTGTATGATGGACCTGTGCCTGCATGGGCAGCAGGTTTATGTGTATCCTGCTCGTCATAAGATCTCTTGCGTGCAAGTCATTGTGTAGTGGATATTGATAGCCGTGTGTTTGGAGTATACAGCATCAAAGTACAGCGCCGTTATGTGATGTATGCTGAGCAAACTTGACAGATCAGCAGACGAAATTTGCCGATCAGGAGTAGCCTTGAGGCAATCCAGATGCTTGGCTAGTGAGAGGTTGACAACTGAGGCAATTGCATGCAGTCATAGTCACAATGCCTGTGAGATCAGCCAGGCCTGTGGACAGCAGAAAGTAGTCACATCGCATTGTCAGTGTATGCTTCTTGGCAATCTTGTCCATGTGATGATGCAAATCTGATGCAGGAGCATGCGTGTTCGTCTGTGTTTACTGCAACAGATGTTGTGTAAATGATGCGCAAACGACAGTCGAAGTGTAATGACTCATCCATGTATGCGCAAACATTGTCTAGCACATCTGCAAACCTGTATGAGTCTTTGGAAGTTGAAGCACATTGAAGCTGACAGCAGACACAGTGCAAGCAGTGTGAAGATAGGGTATCTTGCTAAGCCGCAGATTAAGTCATCCTGCTTCTGATAGTACAAACAATACCAGGCCCTGGCAAAATTTTAGCGCAAGTTTGTCTGCAGCAAAGCATCTCACACAGCACTCAATAGTCATAGGGCAGAGTGTCAAGTTCATGGGAAAGGTTTGTTCATTGCAGCACTGGCTGGGTCAAGCTGTGGGCCAGTGAGACTGACGCTGCCATCTTGGGCCTGGCCCACACACTTTTTGGACACACTTCTTGGACAGACACCAAGAAATTGTTGTAGCTTCTCACATCCTCCATGTCCAGCAGCTGGGGACAGCGCTCAGTTGGGGACAACAGTGACAGGTCTCTCATCAATTCACTGTGTGGTGGCCCTCAAGGAAAGCTTGCCGCTGCGAGTGCTCCCGAACCTTCATGTTGAGGACGCGATACCACATTTCGTGTGTGAGTGTAGCTTGTGCACTGCCATACACTGCTGCTTGCATGCTGGCCATCAACTTTGCCAGTTCACGCCCAGAGAAGCCTTGAGTCTTTTGTGCTGCTTCTTGCAGCATCCCTGGAGTGAAAGTCTCTACCTGGATCTGATCTGGGCTTGAACTGCGCCCGCGTAACATCGACTGCGTATCCCAGGAAACATCACCTTAGTAACACGGCAACAATGCAGCGATTCGACATGCTTTGATGCATTGACAGCATCAACTGACAGCACAATATGCTAGAACCATAAATCAGCAGCAACTACTGAATGTGTGTGCATCTGCAAATACTGTGGAAGCCTGGCTGTACATGTTGACAATTTAGGGTTAAGGACTTTAGCCAGTTGGACAGGCAAGGAGGTGGTGAGGCAGAGCAGGCAATGCAGCTGCACATTATGTACTCGATTGCATATAAGTTGCATCCGTTTCAGAAGGTGAGGGACCCACGACTTTCGATACCAATCAGCAGCTCTCCTCTTTTTGACAAGATTGCGAGGCCTGTTGAAAGCCTTGCTAATGAGCATTTCTAGAAGAGGGGGGGTGAGGGGGGGTTGTGGCTCACCGAGAAGCGTTGCCACAATCCCCTGCTGCTGGCAGCCCCAGCACCTCCCTCCACAGTCCCTGCCTTGAAGATGTACTGGTCCAGGTACAGTGACAGTATCTGCTGCCTCTCTGAAACACCCGGCAGACCAAACTCCAGAGCTTCATCCATCCTGTCCAGAATGGCTGAGTCCAGATCGCCCGGCCTGTTTGTGGCTAGCACCACTGCAAAGTCCCGGGACTGGTCACCAGTCCGGAAGAGGACAGCGTTCAAGGCTCCTCTCAAGCCCTGCAACGCATGGGCAAGACGGATGAGTTGCTGATCATGGCCTGAGCCCCTTTACTTGCCTTTTGGAACTTACTCTCCTTGTATTTCAGAATAAAAAACTGTGTTCAGTGCTGAGTGAATTGCTACTCAGGGATACTACTGGGCATTTTGTGAATCCCTGTAAATTGTTCGGCTACTGACACAGCAACAGTAATGCAGCTCATGCACCTGCTAGGATCTCCATTGCAATCGCCTGTCTCTTATGTCAAGCACACAGCAAGTGCAGTGATGAGACAACCTTAGCTGAAACTAACAGCACTGATGAATTCCTGCTAAGGCAAATCTTATGTCAGCAGCCAGATATGTTGGACAGCTTGAATGTCCACATGGCATTTGGCTGCTACTCCTTTGCAGCTCATCTCATTCAAACACAGCGAGGCAGGTACTGTCATACAATGACAAGCTCACCTCACTCATTTGCTGCTGTCCTCTCTGGCTGAGAAAAGCATCAGCCTCATCAATGAACAGCAGCAGGCCGCGGCGGCTGCGCTCTGCCCAGTCAAACATGTCATGCAGCTGGGTGACGGCCTGGCCCCCCAGGGGCGCAACATCCCCCCCACTCATGATGGCATAGTCCAGTCCAGAAGTCTTGGCTAATCGCTTTGCGGCCATGGTCTTACCAGTTCCTGGTGGCCTGCAGACCACAGCAATGCTTCCTTGCAGAACACGGCTTGCAAAACAGAGGTTACAGATCTAATGCCAAAACTGGCCGTCGCTGCCTGATTTGTTGCTGATCCTGCTTGGTGCATGTGCTGTGCTGTGCTGTGCTGTGCTCTCTTTGTGCTCCTTGTTGGGGTGGCAAGCAACACACTAGTGCATAAAGGGATGATCACCACAGACACAGATGAGCGTGTCTGTACATGCAACACATGTGCAGAACACCAGGAACTTGCTCAGTCATGAAGGAGAAGTCAGGAAGCAAACATACCCATAGAACAGCATATGCCTGAAGGGCGCTCCATGGCTCTTTGTGTTGGCAGTGACAGCTGCTAGGGCGCGCACATGGTCATGCATCTGGCCAGGCAGTACAATGTCGCTGAAGTCCTTCTTGACCTCCTCGCTGGATTTGGTGGCGCTGGCGCCCCTCTGCCAGAACCAGCGGCGCGATGTGTCACGCACCAGCTTTGGTGTTCCCAGCCATCTGCAATGCATGTCTGCTGATTACGTGCGATGAAGGTTCTGCCACTGCGGCAGAACTGGGTCCTCTGTGGCTCTGATCTTCAAGACAGACTCTTGCAGCATTTGCTTTGTATGCTGGATTAATGATTTATTGTCTTCCTGAAAATAAAGTCCGCTATTGTGCACCTTCATGCCCCACTGTGAACAAGTTGCCATGCTCAACAGGTCCTGTTGCACCACAAGCTTTGCAGAAAGGCCATATAACCACAATGACCCGCAGGTGCACAATGTAGCACATCCACCATGCGCCCTGAGTTGTGCCAGAACCATGCAAAAGGGCGTATAACTCAGAAACGGTGCTGTGTATTGTACACTCTGCAAATGACACCTGCATCATTGACTTCACACAGCAGCAGCACACTGCATGATACCTGCTGAAGACCTGACCAGCAACTCGGGTGCCCTCTCTTGCAGAGTAGACTCCCAGAGCCAGAACGGTGAGGCCGGCCAGCGCAGTGCCAAGTTTCTCCTTGTCTGTCAATATAGCCAGAGTTCCTGATCCCAAGTTGGTGAAGGTGGTGTTGATGGCCTCAACCAGTTTCTTTCGCTCTTCCTCTAATCGGAGCTGCATGGCTCGACGATTCACATCCTCATTTTCTCTATTTTCTTTGATACGGCCTTCCGCCTCTGCAAGAGCCTTTTCCCTCTCAACTTCTTTTTCCAAGTTGGCCTGCACATGGTGTGATAGTCCGGACGTTTCTTACAGCACGCCGATCAGACATGTGATGGCTTAGACATGCTGGCTCACTCTGCTGATGTGACATTGCACAAAGGGCAATGGCGACAACTTGCTGCCATGTGAAATTGCTGCTGTTTGCTGTTTAGGCAGTTCCTGACATCAATTCATATGCCTGTTGCAATGCCGAAGGGCATCTATACCCAGAGCCAGACAGCTGCCTGAGTAAGAGACAGTCAGCATTGATGTCAGCATTTGAAACAACGTATGGGATGAAACGTTAGGGGGCGAGCTACAATCCACCATGTAGACTGTAGATTTACAAACAATGAAGTCAGTCACACCTTGTACTTTTCAGTAGCACGCCTTTCCCCCTCTATTTGCTCTTGAATTCTGCGCTTTTCAGCTTCCTGGTTGCGCACAGACTGCTCTTGCAGTGTCACTAGCTCCCTGTTTCGCTCCCGGTTCTTCTGATGCTCTGACTCACCACGTTTGCGAGCAAGCTCATCCTCGTACTGGGCCAGCTGTGCCTTGGCTTGCGCATCCTGCTGCATGGTCTTGCGCTGCTCCTCCCACCTTGCCTTTTCAGTTTCCTGTACAGTACGCAGTTGCTATGCACTACATATACCATGGCTTGCCATGTCACTGCACACCGTGAACACTGTATGAAAGAAACAACGGCTTGCCATGTCACTGCACACCGTGAACACTGTATGAAAGAAACAACGTGCATCACTGTAAGCATTGCTGTCACTTGACAAAGCCTGACCTTCCTTTGCTGCTCAGCATAAACCTTATACTGAGCCTCCTCTTTGCTAGCTTCTGCTTGCTTGGTGCGTTCTTGCTCCCGTGTCAATTCGAAGACCTGTGCACAAGCAAGTTTTGCAATTGCAAAGCGGCTGAAATGGCTGTTGACAGCTTGACTGACGTCCGAACAACGCTCACAACACACATCGCACGGCAGTAGGGACCCCGCTTTGCGTCCGGCTGATGATACAACAGGAGGGCAGGCATACCTTCTTAGCATATGGTGACTTGTTGATCTCACGCAGAGCTTTGGCACCTCGCTCAAGAGCCTCGGGGTCAAAGCCGACACCCTTGGGGTCCTCGCGGTATGCAACTGTCCCTCCTGCGGCGATGGCGGCCGCTACAGCAGCACCGGCGCGCCATCTGCCTGCCAGTGTGCGCAATGCCATATTGGCTGGCTGAGTGCTCTGCGATCTGCGCAAGCTAAACTGCATTGACTGTCGGCAAGTACCAGAGTTGACTCCAGAAGGTACCGTCGTTCGTTCCATGGCGGATACTGACATTAGGGCTTCTAAAATTTGTTCAGGGCATTTGCCGGACGTTCTGCCCTATCAAAACGAACAAGCACACCAAGAATGGCAGCCAAACCAAACCGTACCTTTCCGTGAGATTGAGCAACTCTACGCGTGACGACTCACTGGTGTTCAGGCTTGACCTTCGCATGTTACAACCACCAGCCGCTGCCGGGAGTCAGCGTCCGCCGGCAAATCACTTGTGGCAGTGATCGACCTAGTTGCCACTCCCTTAGGATCCACCTGGAAACGCTCACTCTTTGACAAGGTGTCAAGAGCGGTTGAAAAATACCTGCCGGTGTCATGGCACCGTCTAGTAAATCGCCCGTCTCTGGTAGCTCCTCCAGCTCTTCCTCTGGCAGCTCTGGAAGCAGTTCTTCGAACAGCTCTGGCAGCAGCAGTAGCTCATCAGGGTGAGTGGTTGATGCGTGCACCATTAATTGGGCGTCTTGCAGAACCCAATCCAAATTTTGGTCAGCCTTCTTGACAGTGGTTTGTTGTTAAATAAAAAAGGTTTCGCTTGCCTGCAGAAGCAGCTCTCGATCACGTAATCCAACGCTGGCAACCAGTCCAAAACAAACTGTACCAGCAGAAAGTGTTCTGCCTCCACCCCCTGGGCGTGATGCAAAACAAGATGCAAAGCAAGATGCAAAGCAAGATGCAAAGCAAGATACAAAGCCAGAGTCCAAATCAGACTCAAGGTCTGAGCCTAAGCCAGAGTTGAAGCATGGGGCCAAGCAGGATGCAAAGGCAGTCAGTCAGGAACCTGCTGTCAAAACAGAGCCTGCAGCCAGGGCAACCTCTCCCTCAGCAAAGGTGCCACTTGCAGCTCTGTTGGCAGAACATGCCCAACGCTGCAAATCTAGCAATGCAGCCTCTGTGAGAACGCAGCAACGTGTAGCCTGTGCCTTGAGCAGTGCACTGGCAAAGAGCAGCCACACGCTACCTGCCATGTGATGTTCCAATAGCTGTCCACATTTCTGCAGGAAAACAAGGCCCCTGAAGCCGAGACTAGCCGCTTGCATGTGGGTCACCTCACAAGAAATGTGCAGGCAGAGCATATCCAAGAGATCTTCTCAACTTTTGGCACAGTTAAGCACGTAGAGCTTGCCATGGACAAAGCAGTCAATCTGCCAAGAGGGTTTGCTTATGTCGAGTTCAGCAAACGCTCTGAGGCAGAGGATGCCCAAAGGCTCATGGATGGTGGACAGCTGGATGGAAATCAGCTGAGGTGGGTTGTCCTAGCTCATTTTGCAACATGCATGCCTCCTGCATTGCTCCATCACAGTCTCCTTAGTTACAATGCCAATAAGTCCCTCCCATACAACCATGTTCACCTCTTGTCCATTGCCCTATTCGATATCTGTGCCTTACCTTTGCAACATGTCTATAATGTTGCATTGCTCGCACCATATCATGTATGGAGTTATGAGCTGCATCACAGCATGACAGCATACAAGGTTGCGCTTTGACTGCATTTCATGAGACCCATTTTCAGACATGATCCCAAGATGACAGCAAAAACAAGACATCTGGAGCTAAGTCCTATGTAAGCTGCATGCTCAAGGCTGGCTTCACTTTGCAGTGTGGCTTTTGTGCTGGTGCCTCGCAAGCCAAAGTCTCCACCTAGGCAGAAGCCCTCCTCACGGGCAGTCTCTCCAATAGGACGCAGAGAGTCAGATCTGAAGGATGGGAGGGACAGAGGGTACCGAGGCAGGGATCCCCCTAGGGATGACTATAGAAACAGAAGACCATCACCACCTAGACGGCGGTCTCCACCCATGAGGGATGTTAGGGATTCTAGATATGACCGCCAACGCAGGCCTTTGTCCCCTCCGCGCAGCAGAAGGTATCATGTCTTTTCTCAGCTTGCGTGTTTGTGTGTTTGCTTGACAGTATCAAACATTCAGTTGTGTTATGCCATATGACAGGCTCATGCAGAGTAGCAATGGTCTTGCAGAGGCCCACGCTGGTGTACACTTGGAAATCAGGCTGGCATCCAACAGAACAGTCTGCATTGGCACTGTAGAGGCATTTTCATTCATGACTCAGCTTCGTCATCACTCATGCTGCAATACACATCTCAACAGAATTGATCTGCCAGCTGCCATGTTAAACGTCTGCTGGTGCCGTTGGCTGCCTACAAGCCATGACAAAGACATGTCAGGGATAAAAGATTGAATGAGGACTGACATTGTTGCAGGCCTGTGTCTCCAAGGGGTCGCCTGCCTCGCTCCCCTCCCCGGCGCCGCCCTGCTTCCCCTCTTCGGGACAGGCAGCGGCGCAGAACACCCACACGCAGAAGCCCAGCTCGCAGGCGCACCCGCTCACCTGCTGGCAAGGTCAGCGCCCATTGCTGCTCAGTTTCATGTCTGTTCCGTGGAGCAGGTGTCCATTGTGCTGATTCAAATTCATTGTTCGTTTGCAGGGCCGAGCTGCTGCTCCACAACCAGCACAAAGGCCAGTGCGCGGTCGCAGCCGCAGCAGCAGCAGCAGCGGAAGCTACAGCAGTTCTGGCTCTTCAAGTAGAAGCTTTTCTTCAGACTCCAGCAGATCATAGCACATTACATAGCACACTAAGAGATTTTTATTTGTTGCGTATTTATGTACTTCCAAAGCACGGTGACAATTTTTTAACAGTTTTCTGATGACGATTTTGTTTGTCTATGTTACTGTTTTGCCTTTTTCGTTTCCTGATGAAAAACTGCAATTTAGTCAAATGGGCTAGCTGGCCCCAACGACTGTAAAATCCCTGACTGACATCAGCCCGGGTTGTTTTACCTATTGCACTGAGCTTTAGTGTGATTTGAGGACCAGCATTAAGTGGACCAGCATTTTGTGACGTCAGCGCTTTGTTGATCAGTTTCTGAGAAATGCTGCAAAAACATAGAAGTAGTATGTCCAGAATTGGGCGTCTTCAGCTTTACACACGATGCGTATACCCAATGTGCAGGAAGGAAAATCCCAGCCACTGTGCCAGTTGTTCTTGACATTTGTACGCAGTCAAGTTGCTACCTCAACATGTTTGGTTGTTGGAAAGCAGCAATGCGACTATCCTTAGTATGGAGGCATCTTTTACCCTTCAGACTTAGCTACTTGTAGTAAATGCCGGTCTGTTGAGCTTTGCAGGTGAGTTAGCTAAGCCTTACGACAATGCAAAGACAGAGAGTTTGTGAATAGTCTTTGTACATCCTGTGCATGACCTGCAAATTGATGTTGTGCTGGAGCCAACAGCATCTATACACCTGCTAAGTCACAAAAACACAGGTAGTTGATGTACAGATGACAGTCACAAAAATCGATGTTGAGCGAGGTATAACAGTGCTTATGTGTGTGATTGATAATATGCTAGGCGATCTTCTTCACTTAAAGATCGAAGAAATTGATCTTTCCGGCTGTCGTGATCCAAGCTTTCCTCCCATTGAAGTTTCCTCTGGGCAGCCGTTTTCTTGCTGCCAAACCAGCTGCAGACAGCATGACAAGAGTCACAGCTTGAATCTTGCTGATGCAAGCCTGCTAATAAGGAAATGGATGTGGGCACTGACCCACACAACTGAGGTGGGATGGCCATGATATGTAGGCGAAGGGACATATGCACAGCCTTGCTTACTTGGTAGGAGGCCATATAGATCTCCAATTGCTTGCCTTGCCAGCTGTAAGCACCAGTTCCATGCGAGGTATCTTAGCATGGCAATAAGGCTGTGTGACAGTCACTGCATCGCCCTCATCGCCACCTAATCGCCTGCTTTCAAACAAACCAATTAAAGGCTAGACACAGTCTTATGGTACTTCTGATGGCATGTTATGCACTTTTACACACTGACAAGCTATGGCGCTCAAAACACACTTTGATTGCGCTGATTGACTTGATTGAATGCATACAAGACATACGCAGGGAGTTGTGCTGGTACGTATTTGCAAGAAGACAACCTGCATGCAAAGTAAATGTAGCGCTATGGCTACAGAAGCATACCCTGACATCGAGGGCAGGTGCTTCTTGACGTTCCAGTGTGGGCGCAGCTGCACAAGCGATGGTGCTCTAGGGATCTGCACAGTGCACCATACTGTGAACAGCAAAGTACAAATGGACAGCTGCATGTAAACAAACATGCTCTGTGTGTTGCAGAGACCAAAAGCATTTGCATAGTAAGCCAATGAGCTTACGTTGAACTTGCTACTCATGTTGTGAGCATCATTCTCCCACTTTGTGGTCACCCTGCAACAGAATGAATGTTTTATTTGAAATGAGCATTCTCCATAGTTGCTGCTTTGACCGGTGGCCACACCAGGGAAGGAGGGACTCACGAGTACTCAAGCAGTGGATATCTGCGCCCTGAGCTCCAATCCCACTCCCCTCGAAGTTGCAGATGGCACCAGCCCCACAAGGACCATCTCTTCCCATACACTTTGACTTCTTGCTTATCAGGATACAGTTTGATTTTCCTGATCCACCGGTTATTGTCATGCGTAGGTTTAACCTGTAAACATTTGCAGGTGCTATCAAATGTATGGTCAGCATATCAAGTTATGATCAGCAATCAGCAATAGACGAGCATCGCAAGACTCACCACAGCAGTAGCATATTTGGACTGATGCCCTAAGGTGTAGCTCAAGCTGCAAGTCAAGGCTGGAAGCTGCCGGCCGAGAAGTCTTGTGCTCTGAAAGCTGCATGTGCACTGCATGTTAGGTCAGATCAGTTGAATTTGTGTCGTTGAAACATCGCCCTGAGACAAGCAGAGTGCGCTCGCAAAGCATAGCCTACATGGGCAGCTGAGTTGCACTAGCTTTGCGTCGTCCAGTGAATTTGCGCTGGTGGCTGAAGTCAAACACGGTTACCTGTTTTTCACCTTGAACGTGTACACTGGAGCGTATTTGATGCTGTACTGCCTCCAGAAGGAAGCTAGAACGTCTTCTGATGATTCGCCTTCGGAAAAATAGGACGCAGCGTCGCCGTCGGTGTCGTTGTCAACCACCTCCAACTCCGCATCCATCACAACTGCACAGTTTGCGTTCTTGTCTACCCTTGCACTGCCGACTCGTCCACAAAACAAGCTTACAAGACTTGCAGAAGCGAATTGCTTGCCCAACTGTGCATGCCTGCGCTGGCCGGATCCAACACTTGCTCCCAGACTAGAGCCTTCGAGTCATAAGGCTGAGTCACCAAATGTCGGTCACTGAATGCTATTATTAGCTTATTTACCATGAGAGTGGAGGTGGAAAGTGTGCATGAGTGCCTACTTTTTCAACCATTCAAGCAAGGCCTCAATTATGCTTTGGACTGTCTTGATACCCATTGAAAATGACTCCTGCAGAGCCAGCAGGAACAATTACAACGCTTTAGCCAGCCAACAAGTGTGATCATATACTGAAGACAATCAGGTCATATCGATCACCCTTGTTGGCTGGCTAAAGCATTGCAGTTGCTCCTCTGTCTCTGCAGGAGTTGTGTATACTGTACAGACATATCACAGGCTGACCAGCAGAGTAGGTTGCAAGCGTAGCTCACTGTTTGTTTGTCAATGTACCATGTATGTCCTGCTACCACTCAGTAGTGTGGTTGGTGCTTAACAACATTTGCACTCAAGAGGCACTAGTGTCTTCATTCTGGAAATGTGTCTTAAAGCTGTTCTGTTGTGATGGTACATGATAGGTGCAAGGCTTGGCAAGCACAAAGCTGCAATGGCTGTGCAGACAACAAGCCTGTTACTAAAGACGTTCAGTATCTGCACATAAAACGCAAAGATGAGCACTGAACAGTTGAAACTTAACAAGTCTCACCACCACACCCGAGGCTGCATATCTCCAGCCTGGTCACAGCCTTTGTTCAGGCTTCATGTGTGAACAGCACTGGTGAGATGCCTCCTGACAAAATTCATAATGGCTGGATTGATGAGATCAGGGGCTTCATCCATTGGACAATGACCGACGCCTACACATCAAGCAGGTTGCATAAGCTACCACCCAGAAGGGGACAGCAATGTATTGCAGAAAGGCACATGCTCCTTGTATGAGGCAACTGCAGCACAACTGCCAAAATTTGCACCTCAGGCACTTCATTTGATCTCACCAGGAAACGTGACAAACTCCTCAACAGTCGGGTAATGCTGCAGCTTTCGTCCCCACTCCACTTTCTCCCATGGGTCCTCAGCTCCTGCAAGGGATCAATCACCCTGTCATGAAGCATCATGCACCACAAGGTCTGCCACGGTGTAAGTGACTGCAATTGTGATGAGTGTCACAGCAGCCTGACTGACTGCTCAGGTTGCTCAGTGTCACACTCATATGCTGAAAGAGACAAGAATGGACAATCTTTACACCCGCTGAGTCTCTCTAACACATCAAGCTGTGGAGCAGGGCAAGGGAGCAGTGTTGGAAGCAGTGATCCAGCTGTTACTTGTCATGTCAGAGGCGCTTCATAGACAACATACCCCAGAGAATGCTGACTGGCTGCTGGATGACTTCCAACAGGTCCTCTGCTAGTGGTCCTCCAGAATAGCTGATGAAGTCCAGAAAAACGTCTACAGCCCCTTCCTAGTAGCACAAATGTAGATTGATCAGCCTGTCTTGTGTCGTGTCAGATTGAACAAGTTATTCCACAGGACAAAGCGCATGCATAGCAAATGACCTTTGAGGTATGCAAATGCAACCAGCAGGTATGGACTTTGGGGACAGACATGAGACCAGCACGGCGTCGGATGCGTCAAGCCTTGTCATAACTCCACAAATGAGGAATTGTGGGAGTGAACAGATTCTTGGCATATTGCATCAGACTCACTTGCAAACCTGGCTGCAGTATGCATTCTACAAGTTCATCTGTGACCTGAGTTGCATCTGCATATGCTTGAGATAGGACGTTCTTCACACCCTGCAGACACCATCTTGCAACTCAATGTGCTTCAACAAAACAGAACTGCTGAACAATAGGGACATGCAGAGCTTTGCAGACCAGCTTGGTCAGGATGTGTAGTGTGTCTGTGAATTTGCTGACAATGCTGAATAACCTTGAATGAAGGCATAAACAACCTGAGTGTGAGAAGGTTTGCTTTGCGCCTGTGCTATGTGCACTGAACTGCTTGTACTTGATTAACATGCCAAAAGCACACATGCCAACAGTGAGCTGCCTCACCCTTTTGGTGGCAATCTGGCTGAAAAACACTTTGCCAAGAGGTGTCGTCCGCAATACAGTTTGCAATGCTTTGACAAAAGGCCGCTGTATTGCCGACTGCCGTTTCTTATGCAGCATTCTGAGAGATACGTTCTGCAGCTGCACACCCAACACAAGCTTTGGGCTCTGCACCGCAGCTTGCAGGCCAGCTATGCCTGCCAGGCAGAAACATCACATGAGCACAATGGCTCAACTTAGGCTTCTTGAAACAACGACAGGCATACAGCATTGCCTACCATCAGTACCACGCTGTAAGACTTACCTCCAACAGAGTTGCAGATGAGGAAGGCTGGCTCGCCAACCACTTCCTCTATGAATGCTGACAACTGTCGGCCCCAGGTCTCAAAATTGTAAAGCTCATTGACCTCGTACTGCCTGCAAACTAGCAGCTGTTCTGAACCAATCAAGACTGGTCATGCAACCACATATGTTATGTGATAACTTGAAAGTCCAGTACAGGAGCCTACCGTGGATTTGGCTTATCGCTGTAACCATATCCAAGGAGGTCAATGGCAAAGACTCTGGCTTCACCACCAAGAACAGGCAGGTTTTTACGCCAATGCGCGCTGCAAACGTAACAAGGCATGTTTGTTGTGCTGGTCACAGTCACACGTGCATGTGCGCAGCAGTTGCCAGCACAGGACCATATGCACCATGCATGTAATGGCCGTGTAGGCCTGACTGCTATATGCAGCAAACCCTTTGAAATTACCAATTTCCCCCAAAGCCATGCACACACACAAGGGGAGGCCCACGACTTCCACACTGCTGAACTCGGATGTTGTATCCTTCCCACTTCCAATTTGCTGGTGAAAGGAGCACTGTCAGAAACGATACAGGAAAGGCAGAAGACCAGATCACAACAGTGAAACAGCACACTAACTTGTGGTGACCTTGCTGCTGGTGCTAGCCACCACAGGGTCTGGAGCTGCGGCAGCGCAGCGATGACTGACGTGTCTCCCTGGAGAACTATGCTGGACGTGTCGGGTCTGAGAACTTGTACGCTTTGAAAGTGCACGTCTCGTGAAATGTTCAGACACGCTGTGGAACGCCTGGAAAGCTACCTGCTCACTGCCTGTGTTTCTGCAAAACCCGCAATTCATTCCTGCGATCGAATTGATCGCCATCATGCCGCGTGCAATTGGTGCGATCACCCATGTATGTGGCTCAAGCTCGACTACAAAGTTTGACTTGGAGAACGGCCTGCTGACGACAGGGCCTTTTCCCTGATCAGCAAGGGCTGTTCCCAGTCTAAGTCTGCAGAGTGAAACTCAGCTTTCCCGCAAGTCAGGCCGTTGACGACGATACTACCATACTTCCACTGATCGGTGTGTACCGATGAGTAGTGCAAGTTAATGCTAAGGCTGCGGTCACCAGTGACAGCAAAGTTCGTTTGATCTGAGAAGAAAAGTTGCCAGTCACTGGTGACACGCAGTGTCTCGCACGTATAGGTTGCGTGCATTGTATTTACGCAGCAAAGGCTGCTTTAGACTGTTCAGAGTTTTGAGATGGCAAACCGCACGGATCCAGATGCCAGGACAATACATGGCACCAATCCCCAGGTCCACTGTCGCTTCATAGACACTGAGCAACTTCCAGGCTCCCACGTGTTTACAAAGCTTCACTACCTGTCTCTTGCTGCAGAACATGGTCGAAAAGATATTGCGAATGAAAATATACGACTCGACCTATTGGAAAGAGCACTGCTTTGCCTTGACAGCAGAGGCAGTTGTTGACAAAGCTGTTGACATCAACTCCCTAGGAGGCACATATGGAGGGGCTCGCAAGCCCAGCAAGTTTGTTTGTCTGCTTCTCAAGCTGCTGCAGC
>JAABUP010000147.1_pt1 | contig 155032 bp, 253 predicted proteins | sample 5559201 | NCBI WGS metagenome assembly JAABUP01 (sample SAMN10711887, study PRJNA513373) | rock metagenome | isolation source: Antarctica rocks | place: Antarctica
GGGGTCATGGGGAGGAGTGAGGCGGACAGGGCGGGAGGGGAAAGGAGGCGAGGGAGTTCGGGCCGGGTGGGGAAATAGCAGCGATCGGAAGAGAGGAGAAGAGGGGGTAGCAACTTAGCTGTCTGTGACTGGGAGAAAGTGACTCACGAGAGCGGGATACCAGCCTCGACCTTGACGGAGGGGCGCTTCAGTCTTTTCCCATTTCTTCCACCTGACCATGAGTATTCAACCACAAACATCTGGCCGCTCACATCTCAGCATCAGGCAGTACCTCCTGCAGGACACCCATTCATCAGCAATCTACACTTTGAATGAGGCACCCGCTCACACTCATCACAGCCTGCTTCCTCAACTCCTCTTCATATTCCGAATCATACATCGTCCTCGTAAACCCTACGAGGCAAATCGCTAGTCCGTCGTCGAGAGTCTCCTTCGTCTTGTTTTTGGGTGGGGAAGATGTCCTGCGGTCGCGGTTGAACGGTCTTTGGAGCGGTGTGGATCTTTTGAATGGTGTTTGTTTTTCGGTGGCCGTTCGCATGCAGCTCGTTCACAGGGATCACTCGATACGATCAGTCTCAAACCGGAGGGGATAAGTGGAGGATCGACAGATCTGCACTTGCAGAGTGTACTCTGATCAGGTCTTGATGGAATGGACGGGGTGGATCGTGAAGAGAGTCTACGGGGAAGAGAGGGAGGTGGGGGATCAAAGGTTACCCATGACTTGTATGTCGCATCGAGGCGAGGTGGACTTGGTGTCCAAAGGAAGGGCTAGGTAGGGCAAAGGTGCTGGCGTAAGAGGTCGTAGAGGTGAAGGGATGGGAATCGTAAAGGAAGGCTAGCCGTGCTTGGAAGCTTGAAGGGATCTACGCCATGCGAGTCATACGGAAGGTTCGAGAGGATGTGAGTGATGGGGAGAGGCGGTCAGTACCAGGGAATTTAGGTATCAGATGACGCCGTGGGCGTTGAAAAGTTGACTAAAGGAATGTCGACGTCTCGAACGACAGTATGAATGGAGTACACTCTGTCGTGCGAAAGCGATCTCGTCGAGTCCAATACACCGGAATGTGTCGAGCCTATTCTCACTCATCGAATGCCAGAGAATACCGCTCGACATGGCCCACGGAAACACCGGACAAAGTTTGTTGACCGTGACTGCTAACCAATCAGCGGTGCTGAAAGTGATCTCGAGGTCATACTCGAGATCTCGAAACCGTCAGAGATGTTTGGCAGTTCAGCGCAACCTCGATGATCAGCTCTCTTTTCAGGCAAGTCAGTCTTGACCCAGAGCATCTCACATCCCTCACCCCGATCCATCCCACTCGACATCCCCCTCGATATTGACCCGTCCCTTCCGTATAGTCTCGCCCTTCGCTCGTAACAGGTCCTCGACCGTCCGGTTCTTGCCATCCCCCCTCGCGTCCTACTGCCATCAGCACCGATTCATCTACCAATTGAGCAGGGGGACATACGTTGAACCATCCCAGATGATCTGCTACCAAATGCCTACATATCGTCGGTGAGAGACGTTTGAGATAAGGGAAGGGGACGCACCGGTTCTTGCAGCTAGGACATTGAACAAGCACGATCCCCTTCTCATAGCTCCGCCGTGAGAACTCGTGCGTCGAGCGATGGCCGCAGTCGCTGGCTGTGCAGGTGAAGGTCATCGATCTGTAAGTCACATATTCACCCATCACCTCATTTCATCACGGTAGAATGAGCGCTCACAAGCGGGGCTCGATCTTGCCGAGCTGTTGTGGAGCGGAGAGGGATGATGGAGCTTCGATCTGAGGGAATTCTTCCTCTCCTAGGGCCTCTAAAGGACCTGAGGCTGTAGACGCAGATGGCTCAGAAGAATTGGACGGATTCCGGCGTCGTGATCCAAGACCGGCGAACGACTGGCTGGGTAACGGTATGGGATGGGGTTGAGGGAATCGGCCAGCAAGGAAGACAGGCGGACCGAGTCTCGACGACAGGATCGAGCGGGACAAGGGAAGTATGGCGCGGAGAAGGGGTTTTGCCAGACTTGACATGGTTGAGGGATCTACAGCCTCTCTGAGACTGTTTGCGAGGAAGACAGTTAGATGATAGAGGTTCAACCGAAAAGTCAGTCAGAGAATACCTTTGCCACCCATCTCGCTTCTGGTTCCTTTCAGCTTCCACCGCTGCTTCATCACTGGGTCAAAACAGGCAGGCTCGTCTAGGTACCAATGCACGCGCCCCTTGCCGTCCCCGAACGGCAACTCGGTATGTCCCGAACTGTCTCGAAAATCCCCTAGTCGTCCATTCCCTCCAAAAGACCGATCGTCTGCGTTCTTCTGATCCCCTCCTTCAGCATGTTACGACCTCATAAAAGCCCTCGAAAATTGCCACGCCCAAGGTGTCCTCTATCGCTGGTCCGGAGCATGCAACGACCAGAAACACGAGCTCACCATGTGTCTTCGGAAAGAGGTGCATCCTACCCCTTCCTCACTTCTCACTCCCTCGTTTCAAACCCTGTCACCCTGTCCGGTGGGATCGAGCTGACACGAGATACGTGGCAACAGAGGCTGGATCGGACGGAACGGAATCGGGATATGGCGAAGGAGAGGAATGCGAAGAAGTATGCTGCATGGGCGGATTTGAGGAAGGAGGACGAGTAGGGTTGGGTACGTCCTTCTCCACATGGATGAAGTGGAGGGCGGTCCGACACATTGACTAGGGCCGGACCAGCATGGTCTTGGAGCATAGTCTCGGCACGCATCACCGCTCTCCATTGTCCTGTATGCATCTAGGTCTATACTCAATCTATCCTACACTCTCACACGTATGTAAAACTGGCACCCAGGATGCCGACCATCGTGATCACCATCGGCAGCCCCGCCTTCTGCCTGCCCGCCGCACTTTTCTTTGGCGACGTCGTCGCTCCTACATCCGGACACAGCTTGTTCCTTCTCGAGCTCTCGATCATCACCCTTGGCATGCCATCCTGGATCCCGACCCCCAAGTTACCCGACGAATCCGTCGTGAACAGGGAGCATGACATGGCGTCGATGATGTCGGTGTTCGGAGCCCAGCCGGTGGATGACGATGGGATGGTGAGATTGGAGGACGTGGAGGAAGACGCTCCGCGATTGGACAGCAGCGATACGAGAGGCGATTTCACAATGAGCAGTTCGTTCGAGCTGAGTGCGGAGACGTTCATCTAAATTCTGCATCAGCAGCAGTAGACGGACGGACGTTTGATGACATACCTGCGTGGCGAAGAATCCCGTCGAGGCGTTTCCCGCGGCCGCCTGACGGACGGCGTTGAGTGAGGTGAAGTATTTGTACATGTCAGAGGAGGTGTTGTAACCCGAAGTCCACAGGGGCTCGCGATTGCCTGGATCATTGCCGCCATGAAAGCCGGCTTCACTTCCGTAGTATAGGTAGGGGATCCCATCGCCTACGAACGCATACGCATGGGCATTTTTTACGAGTGCCATGTCTGAGGTGTAATTCTCGAACCGTGGGTTATCGTGGTTGTTCAAGAACATGCCCGCAAGCGTTGGGTCACTGAAATTCCCCTTGACCTGGCTGATTAGGCTGATGAGATCGCTCATACGCCCAGTCGACGCGTTGAATGCCTGGACCAGTCCGTAATAAACCGGATAATTGAAAGGGTTGACGCTCGCGTTCGTTTGATAGCTCCCCACATAAGCTGCATCGTTGTCGAGAACTTCGCCCTGGTTGAATACGCCCGCTGCTGAAATGAATGGTGGCCAAAAGTCGTGCCTGATGTGCTTGACGGTGTCGATGCGAATTGCGTCGATCGAGTAGTTGCTCGTGAGATTGTAGATCCAGCTGTTCCAGTAGCTTTTCACAGTATCCGACTCGGTGTTGAGGTCCGGTAGCGCTGTCGAGCTATCTCCCAGCCAGCACTGCTCGACCTGCGTTTGATTGGAATAGTCATCGATCCAGCAGAATGGGTGAAAGTCAGCTTGCACTGAGAATGGTCCGTATGAGGAGGAGGAGGCGAAAGTGGAGGAAGAGGTCGCAGCGACGTGGTTGATGACGACGTCTACCATGATCGACATTGCCCTCGAATGTATCGCGGATATGAGACTCTGAAGATCACCTGGTGTTCCGAAATTGCTGTTGAGTTGCGAGACGTCGAGGCTCCAATAACCGTGATATGCCTGTCCATCGCCGGTGGTCCCACCGATATTCTGTACAATGGGGCTGATCCAGATCGTATCAAACCCCATTCCTTGTATGTAGTCGAGTTTACTCTGGATTCCCGACCACGTACCGCCACAATATTGACGTGCGGAAACGTCGCAATCCGTAGAGGTGGAGCTATTCGGGAGGGCGAAGCGGTCGGTCACGACTTGATACACAGCATTGGAACGCATTTGTGCTGCATTGAGGACGGACAGCGTGATGGGGAGGAGGGAAAGCAGTGCGATGATTGGGAGCATGTTGGCGGATGTCAAAGTGAAAGCTGGTTGTGTATGCTTGGTATGAAAGTGCAAGGTGTCGAGGGCGACTCGTCCTGAGTGCGGTATCGCAGGACTTGGAGCTGAGTTTGGAATGAAAGGATCGTCGGAGAAAGGAGTGTCGGCCCTTGATATGGAAGAATGCCGTGATGAACGGCCGGGAAGATTCAACCTGCCAGTGTATAGAAGGTTAGCTTGTTCACTCCAGAACCAGGAATCGGCTGTTGAGCACACTCACAAAACGATGCGGTGTACGATGAGGCCGGGTGTTGGCGGCTGAAGCGATGCAAATAGGTGGGTCTGAAATCAGTCCATCAAGGATCCAGACCGGCTGAGATTGGCTACCAGGGATTAGGGGTCAAAGAAGATGGCATTAGGAGACAAAGTAGACAAGCGGATTCGTCGCGCGACCGTGATTTCAAGTCGCGGGCGAAATGTCAACCCTGACAAATGGCCCTGAAATCCGATGGTTATCACTAGTTTCAGGTTTGATTCTCTGATGCGAATGCAGATACACGTAGATACTGTCTCGCCTGGTTGTACTTTGCATGATACACTTCAATTCAGCACACCAGATTTTAGTAAGCTATCTATCTGGAAGCGCATTCGTTTTTGGTCCCCATTTCTACCCAGAAATACTGCCACAATGGTATTTACTAGTTGATTTCCCGCAAGTCCCAAACCCTTAGCTGAGGGTTTCAGGGTCGCCTGCCGGGGCACCTGTTCGCCGCTCGGCCGGGGTTGCCGAGATTCCTGAGCTGCGTATTTAAGAGGTATTTCTGGGCATGCGTCAGGCTTTCCGCACTAATCCAGACCTTGAATTCAGCTCTATCAACAAATCGTCGAGGCAGCTCTCGCAGAGACTGGTTGACAGAACTCTCCTTGAACGCCTACTGTCGTCGCTTCCCTTTACGATCCGTTCCTTCGAACCTTTGATTTCGGCCCCTTCACCTACGCACAGCTCCATCTATCCGAGACTCGACTACCACCGTTCTAAGAGACAAACTTCAGGTCAACCCTCGCATCGAATATCGAGCATCAGGCTTACCGCCATGCCCACTGAGCCCATCGCCATCTCGACCACTCCACCCAACCCCTCGCATCCGACCCTCGCCCCCAACCCAAACACCACCCCTTCCTCCGACCTCTCCATCTCCCCTCAAACCCCCTTCCTACCTCAACCCGGTATGTCCCCATCCAGCGCCACGCCCACGCCCACTATCTCACAAGGGTTCTTCAAATGGGCCGCGTCCACCCTCCCCAAATCCCCTCCTGTCCAGCAGAGAGGATTCGACCTCCCCGCCGTCACCGTGGCCGATCACGAGACCGACCTCGAGCACGAGTCGTACGATTCGTTCGAGTATGGTGATTTCTCGGATCTGAAGCTTCGACCGTGGGGTGGGGGGAGGAGGGCGGTGAGTATGAGTATGCCGAGTGGTCAGGGAGCGAGTGGGATCGGGTCCATGTTGAAGGGCTTTGGGGAGTCGCCGAACCCCGCGCAAAGTCCGCCGGCGGCAGGGGTCATGGCGGATAAGTATTCGAAGGGGCAAGGCGTACTTCGTCGGCTCAGCTTTAGCGGGGCAAACTACCGGGTACGCTTCCACCCCTCCCTCCCGGGTGTAACAGCTGATTGAGTTTACGCCTTAGCCAAACATCCTCTCCCCGCCTGCACAGAACTCCGCAGTCTTTTCTCCACCGCTGACCGCATCCCCTTCCGTCCCGGAACCACTTCCCGCGCCAGCCGAAGTCGGTCCTCCGCAGGCAGATGCGCCGGTACAACGCGCAGTGACTTTGGGACGAGGGAGAAGGCGATACTCCGAGAATGGAGCGAGGCGGCGAGGAGTCAGTCCGGTGAGTTTTCGCTCCCTACTCCTAGGGAGCATATACGTGGGACAGATCTGACCGAGAGTGCAGATGGGCGAGAGGATTCTTCGAGAGCACGGCCATTTCTAGGCCGGTCGACCATCGACTCTGCGTGTATCAACTGTTGTACAAATCAAAGCTTGTCTGTTTGGCTGGCAAGTGGAGTAAGCACGACGAACGACTCGGGACGACGACATTACGAATTGAGAGCGCTCAAAGTCCTAATACCCTTATGCGAGAGCGCGGCGGATTGCGACCAGACAAACGGAGAGGGAATGATTATGGATCGGTGGGAATGTCCTGGAGGCATAAAGGAGAAAGCAGGGCAGGTTTCGGCGTGGAAATGGTTTCTCGGAGCAACAGCTGTTGTGGATGGCTGCGATGTGTCGCGAGAGCGACGCGGACAGGATGGTGGTTGGGTCGAGTTGTAGGACGATTTCAGGATGTACGATGTATGCAGTCATGTTCCATCAGTCCTGTCGAGTATCAAACATTAAATGGCTCATTGAGCGACGGTACCAAGCTTTGCAGCAGATTAAATAAGCTGGTATCATCGAATTGCATCGCAAGGTATCAAACGACGAGGTAAATCATGCACAAGCTAGCGCTTGAGTAACAGGACGAGGGGAAGACGGTAGGGGCAAGTCAAATATCGGCTCCTTTCCGGGCGGATTTCAGGAGTACGGATGATAGAGATGAATCAAGGAGACAAGAGGTTTGACACTTCGAACAGGAATAGCTCAGAACGATGTGTCGCGTTGCGGGGATTGCGAAGCTATCCCTGATAGCATCAAAGATTGTATCCTGCTCGTGGAGGTTGTTCACTGACCCAGTCGCGCTTCCAACACCTTCAGGCTATCCTCCTTGGCCAACAGCTCCTGTCGTTTCACCTGGATCTCTCGCTGGACTTTGAATTCGACTTCGCGGAGCTTCTCCTCTTCGCGTCGAAGCTGTTCTTCCTTGAGTCGGACAGATTGGTTGGCCATATCTTCGGGAAGGATTGACGAGTCGCTGGGAATGCATTGGTCAGCGATGCCGGGCGAGAAGAAACGGTTGGACGTACCGGTCGCCCCCACCAACGGAGCGAGATAGCTTCTCGGTTCGGTAATTCTCGTACAGGAAATCATGAGTGATCTCTTTCAGGTCGGTAAGATGGGACCTGCGCTTGTCAGTGACACTTTTCAGACTGATATCACGAGTCTCACGTCAAGAGGGTACCTCGAAGTCGCGAAAAATCCGAATGGTGCGGATTATCCACCTCCACGACTCCCCAAGGGTACCGTCTACCCCTGATCGATTGCCCGTTGATCATGATCTCCTCTTCCGAGCCCACAATAGCGAACGGCAGCAATGCGCGGAGCTCGGAATTGTCTCTGATCGTCTCCTCGTCGTCTTCTTCGATATCGTAGGGGAAATTATAAACGGGAATGCCATAGTACTCGATGTCCTCCATGATCTGTGAGTCGTTAGACCTTCTCTCGTCTGACAGCCCGAGGCGACTTACCCGCTTCTTGAACGCGCGAAGCTCGGTTGCGGTGAGCGAGTCTGCCTTGCCGACTACAGGGATGACATTGACTCGTGGGGATAGGCGCTTCATGAGCTCAATGTCCATTTCGCGGAGACTGCCCAGTTTCCCTTCAGCTTAGGGCGGACGAACGTCGACGTCAGACTCACGCGTGACCGGTAGGAGATATGAAGTAGATCAAAGCGTGTACCCTGTTGTCACGGAAACGTGGATTGCGCTTGATCCGGGACTCCTCAGCCAGGATATCGTCGTATTGCCGTTCGAGATAGCTCGAAATCTCTTGGAAGCTGTACAGAAGCACGATCAGCGCAAGAGGTCCCTCTAGCTCCGGCGACTTCTCAATGAAAGCTCGAGATCCCTGAAACGTTCGAGCAGCTATCACCCACCAGTATTCGTTGTCCACCCCATCCCCAAACCCCGGTGTATCCACAATAGTCAGAGCGATCCTGACCCCATCCTCGTCCAGCTCGACATTGATGGGCTTGATCCGAATTGGCTCCTCGACATGGGCGTTCTCCGCAGCCTGCCGGATCGCAGCTGGGTCAAGGGTGGAGTGGGGATTGGATGGGTCGGAACGGAGTGATTGCGAGCGGTGATTGAGCAGGGGTTGGTCGACGAGGGTATTAACGAAGGTGGTTCGGCCGGTTCCCGAGGCGCCTGAATAGCAGACTGGTCAGCCCCGCAAAATCAGCCTCTCATGAAGGGCACAACCGGCATCAAAGCAGATGATTGTTGTCTGAGCATCATCTTTCAACGCCGACAGCTCATTCGCCAGGCGCTTGCCCGGCTGCCCGAGTCCCAGCCTCCTAAAGACGATCACTCACCGACAACCATGATAGTAAGCTGGACCCCCTTCTTCGCCTGCTTTCGACCTCGGGATGCTCTTGACGCCATATTGGATGATCAAGCGGGTCAAGGTTGAGGGTGTGATGAAGGGCGAAAGTGGGGTTGGCGTAACAGGAGTGATTTGCTCGTCAGGAGGTGAAGGGGGAGTTCACGTCGTTTTGATAGTCTCGAAAGTGAATGTGTTTTGTGGTAGCCTGGAAAGAGTGTGTTGATCCAAGAAAGAAGATGACGCAACGAGGTCTCGGCGTTGGATACCTGTGCACGGTCCGTCGCTTTCGTTCAACGCACCAGCTTTGCCTAAGGTCTGATATTACGTAAGGATACTATCGATGAAGTGCCCGATAGTCGCGTGGTGAATTCTCCTGGCTAGAGTTGTTTTCTCTCACTTCTGGCGTCGAGCAGGTCTCGTTAAAGGAAGAACCTAGCGTATTCACCATGTCTCGGCCTCATACTCCTGGACTGAATATCCGTCGAACCCAATTAGACACCTCATCGCTCAATCTCACCAGTTTGACCGCGTCCTCCTCGAATCCTGGCATCTCGAGGATCGGGACACCTTCGTCTTTCCGGAATGTTATCTCGCTAGAGGAGTGGGAGAGCAAGGCACCGCTGAGCATTGAGCAGCTGCAAAGTATCTCACTCGTCAAAGAAAAGTTTGGGGAGCGACCTTTTCCTGAAAAGGTGAGGAAACCGTTACTCACGAAATCAAAACACGCCTGCCCTGATAGCTGGTATTCGATGGATAAGCTGATTTACACCACATAGTTTGCGGAAGTCGAATCTTCAGCCCAAGCAGCTTCTAGACCCGGTACACCATCCGCCCCACGTCCACGCCAACTCGCTCAGCTCCGCGACCCTCCCAACATCCGTTCACGTCCACCTTCCCTCCCCGGCTCACTCGTTCCGCCCTCCCTACTCACCGTACCCGATTCACTTCACCCGACATCTATCGTCACCCCTCAACAATTCCATGATCACTTTACCGCGCTCACCCTCCTCACCGAGCATGAACAGGATAGCTTGTACCGGGATCACCTTGCGGAGATAGTTGGACTGAGGGAGAAATGCGATGGCTTGATAGGGTTGTTGAGGGATGGCGAGGCGGAGGTGGGGGATATGCTGAAGGCTTTGGAGTATGTGGAGGAACGGAGTGAGAGTCTGAGAGGAGCTTGCGAAGATCTCTTGGAGGAGCAGGCGAGTCAACCTTGCGAGCCTTACCATTTGACTGATCAGCCCGGATGACCAGACCCACCTCCTCACTCACACCTCTCAACTTGCTCACCGGCTCACCTTCTTCACCTTTCTCGAGTCGGCTCAGCGAATGCTGAATAACCCGGGCAACAACCTCGTCCTCAGCGAGGAGTTTCTGCCGATGGTCAAGAGACTCGACGAGTGTATTGGTTATCTAGCAGAACATGTACGTGATTCACCTTCCAGAACAAGTCCGCTCACATTACCTTCGAAGCGCGACTTCAAGGACGCCGAGCTCTACTTGATCCGGTATCAGCAGTGCATGACTCGGAGTATGACCTCGATCAAGATACATTTCGTCAACGCAATCAAAGCGCTCGGCCAGGAAGTAGGGAAGCGACTAATAGACAAGGTTCGTTTGCGTCATTCCCCATGCTAGGCGTCGAGCGGCTATTACATGCAGGGATAAGCTGACGAAGCTCAGTCGCTATCCGAGACAGCCTCCCAAGCCCTCATCTATACCAAATTCTCCTCACTCTCCATCTCATCACGACCCCTACTGGCTGAGCTGGAGCATCGCGTAGCCAACACACCAGACGAGCTGGCGTCCTTGTTGTCTGAGTGTCATACGGCATGGGTGACGACCAGGCAAAGTCTTATGGGAGGGCGGGTAGCCGTGGAGATAGGCAGGATGAATCCAGGTCTGAGCGATCTTGTGGACTTGGTGAGTCGCCATCTCGTGCGATGAGGTGCGATAATGATTGCGCGGCTCGTGTAGACTCGCTCAGGCTGCAGCTACCTCAAGCAGACTTGCCTTGATGAGTTTAACCTCTTCAAGCATTTCTTCCTGTCCGGCGAGTCTCAACTCTAGTCAGTAGGCTCTATGATCACAAAATATCCTAGCTGATCCCAACTCTAGCGGCTTTCTCGAAGGCTTATGTGACTACCTGTACGACCATCTCAGACCTCGTATCCTCCACGAACCGTCTCTGGAAATCCTTTGCGGCGTCTGTACCGTCCTTCAGGCACTCATGGTGCAAGATGTCGCCGATCACGCCGATGACGACGAGGTGATCTTCAGTCCCGACTCTACACCTGGCATCTCGCCCTTCGGCAGCGGAGGAGACGATTACTTCTCTTCTCCGTCAAAGAGGACGTCGAGCATGGTGTCGTTCTCCCGCAAGTACTCCGGGTCGATTCTCGCTCCTCGCCGCGAGAGTATACGGAAGAAGAAGCCGAGAAAGCCACTCAGCAGGCTGCACACAGAAGTGCTCTTGAAGATGGTGTTGCAAGACGCTCAGACGAGATTGGTGTTCCGGGCGCAGGCGTTGATACGGGCGGATGTGGACTACTATGTGCCGAAAGAGGGAGATCTGGATTACCCGGGGAAAATCGCTTCTAGTGGGTTTTGCATGCCCTCCAGCTTGACTCGAGGACTGACAATATCCGACTGCAGGCTCGTTGGCGCATAAGCCCATCCAGAGGCAGATGTCGGTGTCGCTAAACGCAGAGGACGATGACGAGCCGGCCTTCCTATCCCTTCCTCCTCCGGATGTGCAGGAGACCTGGTACCCTACCCTCCGCGTAGCGCTCTGGGTGCTATCATGCCTCTACACCTATGTCGACGTGAGCACATCGCTGGATGCTCCTTGGCGAATGTTGATTCCTCCCAGTCGGCGGTGTTCGAGGATCTTGCACAGGAAGCAGTCACCACTTGTCGCAAATCCCTCACATCCGCGTCCGATCTGCTGGCAGCGAAGAAGGACAAATCCATGGATGCGCGATTATTCCTCGTCCGACATCTATTAATCCTGAAAGAGATGACCGCTGGACTTGAGCTTGGTCGGCGGGATCGGAGGCGGGATTGGCAGGGTATCTCTGGTGAGTTGTGTTGCCTATCATGTTCAGCAATTCAATCTGATGTTGAGAACCGCAGACTTCCTGAGATCCCTCTTGGACAACGCTGGTACTATGCTTGGATATTCTCGCGGCGCTCTTGTCCGCCCATCCGACATGGCCCCAGACGCCAAGACCGTATGTCCATGCCACTCTTGCCAGAGGGTCGAAGGCTAAGCATCACAGGATGTCGACCGGGAGCTCAAGCGAGTATGCGAGGACCTCATTGCGCAATGCACCACCCTCGCCATCGCTCCTCTCCGAACCTTCCTAGACCGGTGTACGGCCTACCTCTCATCTCGACCGGCCAATTCAACGGACCTTTCAGCTCAGGAGTTCGCCACACCTGAGGAGGTGATGGCCGTACATGAGGAGTTCAAGAAGGGTGTGGTCAAGGAGGTCGAGGGATGGAAGGGCAGGTTGATGATGTACCTCCAAGATGAGGAGACCGTCAAGGTACTGGTCCCGCCTACACAGGTCCGTCCAGCGATCTCGTCGGTGACGGTCCCGCACGCATATGCGGCGCTTTGACAGGCTCAGCTGACAGGTCGCGATTCAGAACAGTATCGTCGACGTGTATCGTCAATTCCACGATCTCATCAGGGCGGAATACGATTTCGCCACTGCCGCAGCGATCTTGACGCCATCTGCCGTGCTCACAATCCTCACGAAGCCACCGAATATGGCCAACGGGACAAAGTAGATTGCTGAGTAATGCATGCATGTCGATCATCCTCCGCCCATCATCTTCATCATCGCGCCCATGTCTGCACAACCCATCAGCCTTGCTCTGTTTTCAGTCATTCGACTCACCGGGCATTCCACCACCCCCGCCTCCCGTACTCATTGACTTCATCACCTCTGTGGACAGCGATCAGCAGGGCTGATGGGAGGTACCGCAAGCACCCACCCTGCATCTGTGCCATGTCCGGCATCCCTCCTCCTCCGCCACCTCCTCCTCCGCCACCCATCATACTCCGCATCATACTGCCAAAGTCCATCCCTCCAGGCCCACCACCGCCTCCACCACCACCCACCCCACCCATCATGTCCTGCATCATCTTCTGCGCGCCCTGGGGTCCGGCGGCTCGTAGCTTGCGCATCGTCTCCGGGGGCATTGCTTTCTGCGATTCATCGCTTTAGCTCTCCTGGATCGGATGTGATTGGGATGAAGCGTCGACTCACTCGCATGGCATCAACCTGCGCTGGACTGGGTTGGCCGTTGGGTCCAAGAGGCTTGCCACCCGCCGCTGCTTGCATCTTCTGCATCGCGCTCATCCTGGGGGCCATGATCAATCAGCCATGATGGTCTTGACCAGCAGAAGGAGTTAGCGACGTACCATCCATTCTGACCTCCCGCTTGCCGTGCCATCCCGGCCATCATTCTTGCCTGAGCCAACAGCTCTTCCACTTCTCTCACACTCGTCCCACTTCCCCGTGCTACCCGTTTCGCTCTCCGATTCAGGCCGACTGGATTTCCTGCTTTGTCAAAGCTCACCTGATGGAGCATTAGCGCAGCTCTGACTTGATCCTGCGGGACTCACAAAGATCAACCCATCGGAATCCAGCTCATCTGTCCGCATCGCATCGGTGATGAAGATCATCCGTTTCAGCTTAGCAGCCGCCTCGTCCTGGCCCCCATCCATCATCCCCGCTGGCATTCCTGGTATCATCGAGGCGATCTTCGATAATGATCCCCTGAGCCGACATCAGTTCAGAAGGCCTTGCATAGAGAAAGCGTACTCACATGCCCATTATATTGGACAGCTGTTCTCGCCAATCCCGGATCGAAAATTTGCCCTGCTCAAGCTTCTTCGCCAAGTTTTTTTGTCGATCAGGATTTGCGCGAGCCATATCTTGCCTGAAGTAACTTCAGGGCACTATCCAGAGCGCGCCGCGATGCTCACATATGCTCCACGAGACCCTGCATATCTCCCATTCCTAAGAGCTTCGAGATGAATGGCTGTGGTGCAAATCGTTCCAGATCTTGTAGGTGTTCACCGGTACCGAGAAAGATGATAGGTGTTTTGGTCGCTGCCACTCTGCGTATCGATCAGCCAGCTGTCGAGCGAGAATTGTATTGTGGCTCACGCCGATATTGCCCCTCCCCCTTTTGCATGCCCATCCAGCTTCGTCACGATGATTGCTCCGAAGTCGGCGCTATCCTTGAACGCCCGACTTTGTCCTTCCGCTGCTTGACCTGCGACCTCTTAAGCGTTCTACTCCGTGCGATATGGCAGCCACGCACCTATTGATGCGTCCAGCACCATGATTGTCATATCCTATACACCATCAAGCCATCTGCACCGCTCGAGCTGGGGCATCCATGGAAGCCGGAGTGCGGACTCACCGGCCTAACTGCGCCGCTGATGGCCACCATCTCCTCGAACAGCTCACTCTCTTGCTTATGTCGCCCAGAAGTATCCACGATAATGACATCGAATCGCTCTGCGAGCGAAATCCAGGCATGTTATCATTTTAATTGCTGAATGCCAAGGTCATGCTCGCCTTTCCGAAACTTCTCGACGCCTAATGCAGCGATAGCAACGGGATCCGTCTCAGTGTAGCTTCCGTAGAATGGGATCTTCGCCTTCGTAGCATTTCTGACGAGACGACAGTCAGCCCATAGCTCGCAGCAAATCCACACAGCAAGAGCATTGCGTTAGGGGATGACAGTCTAAGCTGTGTACTCTCACTGCTTTAGTTGATCGAACGCCCCTGCACGGAAAGTGTCGGCGCAGACTAGACATGACCGGAAACCTCTTCTTTGATAATGGACAGCCAGCTGTTCAAGCGCTTATGAGCAAGCGCCTCATCGTCGTCCGGTGAGTGGACGAACCTTTGTACATGTCGTCGTCTTTCCAGCTCCCTAGGATCACATCTTCCGTCAAAATGTGACCATAGGCAATACGGGGCACACACCTGAATCCCAACGGCCATCAACACATTCACCTTCCCCTTGGTCGGCTTGTAAGGCTCCGTGCCAGGATCCACCAATGCTACCAGCTCATCGAATACAGCCTGTGCAGTTTGAATCTTCAGCTTGAGCGGCATTATGCAAGTTGATGAAGCCCACCTTCTGCACCACATTCTTCTTGTTCGCCTCTCGTCCTCCAGCTTTCTCCGCCTCCTCCAAGCTCTTTTTCACCTATAGCAGCACTCGATCAGCAGATGAGCAATGAGTGAAGCACGGACAGATGGACCTTCGCCTTGACCTTCGTCCGGAGCTGAGAAACGAGCTTGACATTGACGTCGGATTCGAGGAGGGCGGCGCAGAGCTCTTTGAGAAGGGCATCGATCACCTGTAAATGAGATCAATCAAGGAGCGAATCCGGGTCTAGGTCAGACATACCTTGTCATCCACGACGGAAGCCTTGGACAGCTGACCGAGGGCGGCGTGTAGTCGGGTCCCAAGATCGGCCAAGACCATGTTCAGTCGAGCGGCCCTTCTCAAGATAAGGACTTGGAAGGTCCACTGATCGAATCGATGGTGACGAGACCTTTAGAATCTCGTTTACAGAGCAGTCGCCGCAAGGACAAATCGTCTGGGCAGAGGACATTCGCATGCCTGTCCCAAACAGGCGTGCTTAGTTATGGGCGCCTACCAAAAGAAGCCTCCTCTATCGGCCTGTCGGACGGTTCAGCCAAAATCACAGGTGCAACCACTCTGACCACTCCAGAACCATTACAACATTATCGATTTCAGGTCTTTCCCATTCTCTCTATATGCTCAGCCTCATTGCCCCATCAGCTCCTTGAGATTTGGACTAGACGGAGATGTCGTACGAAAGAGTGCCTTCCCTTTCCCAGCAATTCATGTACATCCCTACCCAATAGATGAAAATCATGAATGACTGATACTCCTCATTCAGCCAAGCAGACGACGAGGACCTCGAATCCCTCTCCTTCTCCCATCCCAACACATCCGCGCCACCACGACCTTCTCAACCTCCATCATCACCAAACCCGGGCGTGTCTGGACGGATAGGCTCGACCCCCAAGCCAGCATCGACATCGCGGACAGGATGGGGCGGGGTAAAGGTCGAGACCCGGTATACGGGGGAGCCGACATTGGATGAGCCGGTCACGACGACGGTAGTCCGTGTTTCTACTTGTAGGCGAGCTCAGCTGATATGAAGTAGATGCGGGATTTGCATTCGATATATGCGAAGTTATTGCAGGTGCTGTATCCACCAAAGGGGCGAGGAAGTAATCAGCTGCTCCGGTGGGTCGACCTCTGTTCGATCCAAGGCTCTTGAGCCTTCGAGGAACATCAGCTGACCCGGTACTCTTCAGGGATTGGGATCTTTGGGGACCACTTGTCATCTGCCTGTCATTAGCTATCGTCCTGTCAATAGACGTCAGTCAGACCCTCCTCGATCTGTGATCGACCTCCGCTCCACGTCTCGCAATTCTTCCAACGCTCGTCTTCCTGACTTTTGCCTGCGTAGGCACCGAAAGAACAATCTATGCAGGTCTTCTCCCTTGTCATCTCGCTTATCACCGTCGGCTCTGTGGTTGTGACTGTCAACTCGAAACTCCTGGGCGGAAAAGTGTGAGTTGGTGGCGAGCAGATTGTCGGGGCGGCTATATTTAGCCGTTCCGCTGATATCCTTGGAACCGAGCTTACCTTTATTTCTTTGTTTTCAGGTCTTTCTTCCAGAGCCTTGTGAGTATGTACTGCGTCTACCGAACCAGCGGGGAACCGCTTTCTGGCCGCGATCGACATGGGACTGATGCCACGTCATGCAGTGCGTCCTCGGCTACGCCCTCGCTCCCATCCTCCTAGCCTCCCTGATCTCGATACTCGTGCACAACCTCTTCGTGCGGATACCTATCAGTCTGGCATGCTGGGCTTGGTCCGTCTGGGGTGCGTACAGTTGTGTTTGCTGTGCGCGCGGTTTCGAGCTGATCCGTACTAGCCTCGATGAACTTCTTCAACGGTACTCGATTACCCGAGACTCGCACATTCCTGGCCGTCTACCCGATGTGCCTCTTCTTCTTCGTCTTTGCATGGATGATCATGATCCAATGACCATAACAGACAGCATGCATCATATTCAGCTACAGGGTCCCAGCTTTCGTATTTCACACCTTCTTCTGCTCAGCAGATATCCCTCTTCAACTCAGCAGATCGGTTCCCTTGCCCCGGAAGACGACATACTGATCGAGCCGTAATCGCTCTCCATCGATCCTCTCCGGCTGGGCGGGACTTCCTCCATGCACGAGCTACAGTGGTAGTCGTAAATGTGATTCTTGAGGTTCAGGATCTGGTAGCTCGTTCGGTCCTACGTTTTCCAGCTCACTCAGTCATGCCAACAAACGGTGCGGAATGGTGACATACCTTCTGGACGCAGCCTGGGCAAGCAAAGACGAGGCAATTGGCATGACATTCGACTTTCGGCGGGATGGCTTGACCCAGGCGGAAGGCGGTGATCTGCATCGTGGGAGCGGTGGCAGCGGAAAAGACGAGTGGGCCGTGGCACACCTGCGATCATCATCTGAGCATTTGACGAGGAAGATGGACAAGGGGAGGGAGACTGACCTTGCAGTTTCTGGAACCGTTGCACAGAGACATATTGATTAGCAGAGCGAAGAACAAAAAGTTGAAAGTGATCAATCGAAGTGAGCGACGATGGAGTTTACGATGGACTTTCGTGCAGCTTTATACGCCACTGGCTCGAAGAGTGCATCCATTGAAGGCTCCACTACCGGCAGCTGTGCGCCGATGACCAGGTTTGAGACAATGTCTGAGCCCTTCTCGGACTAGGATCAAACATGCTTCAATTGGGACATGCCTTTCACGTTTCACGCAGGGTGCAGTTGGCATTCGAAAGGAGGGTTCTGGCCTCAGACATGAAGGAATGCGAAAGGAACGCTGACAATAGCGAATCTGCCTTGATATGCATGCCCATGAGACGTATCGGTGCGAGGGGGAAAGACGATGTCGAATCCGACCGGATGAACCTCATGGCTGCACGACCTTCCGTCGCTTCTTCTGCGACTGCTTCTTCCGCCGAGCCCGTTCGAGCTGCGCCGCCGTCTTGACCGCGGAGGACGCTGGCCGAGTCTTCTCATCAACAGCTTCCTCCTCGTCCTCGGATGGAGCCTCCTCCTCGCTTGCGGACGGTTCTCTCGACCGTTTGGTCCCGTTTCCTGCGCGGACGAAGCACGCGACGAAGAAGCCATTGGTCTTATCCTCACTAGGTAGACAGCGGATGACTGATTCGGCCAGAGCTGACCGGGTGTCAGCTGTGTGCTACAATCTACAGCTTAAGGGACGTACAGGGATTCCCACCCATCTCGTCGGGCCGTCCTCTTCGTTCCCAAGAGGGCAGGACAGTCTTCCTCGGCGCCAGTTCCCAGTCACTGGTCGTAGCGAGGGCTTGCAGCACCACTCGTTCGTCCTCTTCGGGATGGATAGAGCAGGTGGAGTACACAATCCGCTTCGCGGCAGGGACTGGTGAGAATCCAAATCAGATGATCCAAGTACAATGACGGAATGAGGTACACTTGAACGCGTGCTGGACCATCTGCAGCTGGAAAGTGGCGAGTTTCTCCAAACGCTCCGCTTTGGCATCCGTTTCGTCGACCAAATCTGTAACGACGAACGATTAGCTCGGCCACGTGTAAGACGACGGCGTACGCACCGTCCTCTAGGAGATAGTCCAGCCGGTTGACTATCCCTGATCCCGAACAGCTTGGATCAAGCAAACTATGAAGCATGTCAGTACGACTTCTTTTGAGTCGCTTGACTGCCACGTACATCCGAGTAACTTTTGCGAATTGCGGTGAAAGCGGGTCGGTGTCGAGAAAGTCGGCCCGCTGAGCAACGACGTTCAAGCAATTTGACAGCGCAAGCATCTTCTCCAGAGTCTTGTACCGGAATGGCGATCGCTCAAAGGCGTATAGCTGGGTTCGCATTAACGCTAGCACTCATAATCCCACGCGAAAGGCTCACTCGACCCTTGCCTCCCATCAAGGCAGAGATGTGGCTCGTCTTATTGCCAGGCGCAGCTCTGCGTTGTCCATAAGCGTCTTAAGATTGGACTGTGCATCGGGCTTACGTAGCATCTTGGCACTCCCCCTCTCCATCCTCCCACCCCTCCATCAGAACCTTTGCCGGTAAGCAACTCGCCTTGTCCTGCAGTATCACTGCACCTGCCTCGTACCACTTGTCGCCAGTCCACCAGCTCGATGTGGCTGGGAAGACGAGCAGACATTCCGGCAAGTGGGCGTCGAGGAAGAAGCTCTTCTCGGGAACAGGGTAGGCAGGTCCATCCAGCCGTTTGAACGAGAGTGGAGGAGCCTCCAGGTGCCGGAAGAGGGCCGGTAGTGACCAATCACCTGATCGATGTCGGTCGGTATTCGGATTCCATCTTACGTATCTCGCCTCTCCCCCACCTTCTGGCTTCTTGGATAGGTCCTCTTTCCGCGATTTGCCTTCATTGATCTGGATCCGCACGAGCTCCGCACGCAAACGCGCTTGATGCCGGAGTATGGCTTCTTTCGGCGGCCATTTCTCCGAGGCTTCGATCCGAGATTTCGAAGAGAAGAGCAGGTCGTGGAGTAGGACAAGAAGGAGAGAACTGGATGTGGGTGTAAGGGGAGGGGTCTTCTTCGGGAAGGTAAGACGCTCGAGGGAGAAAAGGGGGACTGTGACCAGGATCTGCTGAAGGACGAGACGATCTTCATACAGTCAATACGAGAGGAGAGTCTCAAGGGACTCACATTTGAGCGTCTCAATTACGACTGACTCGAAGGTCAACGGATTTAAAAAGCTCGTTGTGGGCTCACGAGCTAGTATCCTCTTCGCTTCTCCGCTCGAGCTCGACTTGATCCCAGCAGCTGTCAAAGAGCCTTTCACAGACCCCTGATGCTTGTCCAGGTGGTCCAAAGTCAACGCTGCCGACTTGTAGAAATTCATCTAGCTGTCAGAGCTTCGGTAAGTCCGTTCAGCTCCGGGCTCTTGGACACATCACGAGCAAACCTAATAAAGAGGACATCATCAGCTCTGGCAATAGGTCGGACACGATAATAGCTTTGTCCAAGAGGTTCTCGGGATTTCGAGGAAAGAAGCAAGTTCAGACAATGGGGATCAGCAGTCGCCGTTCCGGAAAGGAACAAAGGTGGTCTGACAATGTAGATAAGATTTTAAGGCATCACAAGAATGGCGAGGGCAATCAAGGAAGAGTAGCGAATGATTCCCACTCACTGAGCGGGCCTTGGCGGACTGATCATCTATCCCTACGGCTTCTAAGCCATGGAGAAATGTGAAAAGCAGACATTTCCAGCGAGAGTCACGTGATTTCATTGATATTTGCAACGCGTCACCGCTCTCATTGCTGTCTTCAAGATGTCGATCGAGCGGCCATTGACTCTACGGCAGGAGCGCTGTGCTCTCCCTCACTGCATGATTTCGGAGGGTGATCATTAACGGAGGGCGGATTCTGAACGTTGACCGGAGAATCCCGATCGCCACCGTTTCTTTTGAGGTCGTCCTCCTTTCACCGCCTGAACTTTTCCATCCGAAACGAGAGCAACTTCGAGACTTCGGGCACGATGAGGAACAAGGCTCTTTTGGCGTCGTCAACGATGTTTGGACGATATACTCAACCTTCCAGGCATTCTCGAAGACCAATCATGCTCCTCATTCTCGCACTGTTCCTCGGAATCGTCTTTTCGCCCATCGCGGTGCGAGCAGACGATCCGGAAGTGACAATCACCCGACTGATCAATCCGCCAAATCGGATGTTCTACTTCGATGACACACCGGTGAGCCTAGCCGGACAGCTTCTCATGCATCCCCTAATGTGATAATCTGCCAGGTCATTCTTATGCATGATCCTGTCGGCCTCTCGGTACTCCGCTCAGCCGACGAAGGCGAATCATGGCAACCCATCTCCGGCGTCGACGTAGCCATTCGCCTCGTCTCCAATCCCCACAACAACGAGATGGCCTTCATCATTGGCCGAGATAGGACACATTGGGTGACATACAACCGTGGGGATAGCTGGCAGTCATTCGAGACGCCAAGAGAAGCGAGCTTGATTGGAGATACCCTCTCCTTTCACGCTGAACAATCAGGATGGATCCTCTTCCAAGGTGTCGCATGCGAGGACACAGGCGGGGGCAAATGGGGTGGAGGGCGAACATGTTGGGACGAGACATTCTATACCAAGGACGCCTTCCGGACAACACCGACCCTGCTCTTGACCCAGACATCGCAGTGCATGTTCGCTCGCTCGACGCTGGCATTCGTCGATGCTCCGGAATCGCTCGTCTTCTGCGTGGCTTTCGATCAGAGCACGAAGCCAGGGGGCGGAGGAATGCACAGCTTCAAGGAGAGCCGACTGTATTCTTCGAGTGATTGGTTCGCGACCAAGAAGTTCGTCGACCTAGGGATCGGGAAGAAGGCGAGGGGTGTGGTGGGACTGGGAGTGGTCAGCAAGTTCATGGTGGTAGCGCTGAGGGCTGTCGAAGGGGACGCGAGAAGAGCGACTGGTGGCGATTCGATGTGAGTGCTACGAGGGAGGCATGCATTCTGGATTGACCGCTTTGTGTAGGCACCTTTTTGTTTCAACCGATGGGACGGATTGGCGGCAGACCAGATTTCCGCATTCCGCACTGCCGTGAGCATCGATTCGAGTACCTAGATTGATTCGAGCTGACAGAGGTCTATAGAGATCTGCGGGAGAAGTGCGTGCTAGGCTTGGTCCGTGTATATGTGACTGATAGCATTCAGCGCATATACAATCGTCGAATCTACCACTCACTCCATCGCGGTCGACATCCTCACTTCCCCTTCCGCCAACATAGGAACCCTTTTCGTCTCTTCTGGGGAAGGGACCTATTTCGTTCAGGCTCTAGCGGATACCAATCGTAATGACTATGGTATCGTGGACTTTGAGCAGCTTGTCGGTCTCGAGGTGCGTTGTTGGATGACAATAGCTGGCGTGTCTGACCCATGATGTAGGGCGTCGGGGTGGCAAATGTGGTTGCGAACCGTGAAGAGGTTGTAGGCTGGGGTGAGCAGAAGAAGATCAAGAGCCTGATCACGTACGACGATGGTGAGCGGTATCATCATTCCTCTATCGGAAGCTCATCGCTGTCAGGATCGAGCTGGCGGCCGCTCATAGCGCCTGAGAAGAACATCAATGGCGACGATTGGGCATGTGATCGAGAAAATCCTGTTAGCTTGCGGAAGACTAAAGAGAGCGAGCAGAAATGCTGATCTTGCTAGTCTTCTTGCTCGCTTCACGTTCACTCGGTCACTACCCTGCATAATCTTGGCCGTGTCTTCTCATCTACGGCACCAGGCTTCGTAATGGGCGTGGGTTCGGTTGGCTCGAGCCTGAAGCCATACGGTCAGCTCGCCGCAGGTCGTCTGGACATCGCTGATGTTATGCAGAGGACTGCGACACTTTCCTCTCCACCGATGCAGGACTTACCTGGCGTGTGATACAGGAAGGCGCCCACAAATACGAATTCGGTGACCAAGGAAGCATTCTTGTTATCGCGGATGACGAGGAAGCTACAGACCATGTTCATTATTCGTATGATGGAGGCGCTTCTTGGTGCGTACCTCGCTCAAGTCGGATCCTCTTCCGCTAAGAAGGTCATTTGCAGGGAAACGCTCGATCTTGGAGTCACAGTCCGCGTTCTGGTCCTGACGACTATACCGGATTCGACCTCGCAGAAGTAAGCGTAGATCTCTTGTGAGCTCCATCAATCACTGACGAAGCGCATCAGGTTCCTACTGCTAGGTCAATTGTCACGTCGAGATGCTGGAACGGACGGAAAATACGCCATGGTTTTCCTTGACTTTGCGCCGCTTCGTCATCGTCAATGTTCCAGCAACGATTTCGAGAGGTGGAATGCCAGAAGTGGCGAGGGCAAGGAGTGTCTCATGGGTCACAAGGTATGTTGTACGATTTTAATCAGCAGACATCGGATGGCACTTACATCTGAAAGCAATGGTACCAAAGGCGGAAACTGGACGCCGTTTGTTACGTCGGCAATAAGTTTGAGGATCCCGTTGGTCATGAGGAGAACTGTGCTTGTACTGATGAGGACTACGAATGGTCAGTGAGAGCGGTCCTTGGGACGAATTTTGCTGATCTTTGTTCAGTGATTTCAACCATGTCCGCCAGGACGGCGAGTGCGTAGCAGTGGGACCCGAGCCGGTACCCGCTGGAACGTGTAATCGCCAGGCCGACACGTACATGGGATCATCTGGTTATCGCAAGATTCCCGGCAACACTTGTGACAAATCATCTGGCGTTGCCAAAGATGAGCCGATCAGCAAGGCCTGCTCGTCAGCACGTCCCGAGAGCGGCAAAGCATCGCATGTTATCGTGAGTACTATGTGTAATTGGGGACCTTGCGACCTTGCTGACATGACTCAGCACGAGTTTAACGCGTACATCATGCAGAACAGCTACTTCTCCATGTCCCAGACTATCCTTCTTCAGCTCAGCGATGCGACCATTTGGCAATCAAGCAATGAGGGTTTCTCGTGGAAGCAGCTTTTCGAGGGCGAAGCCTTCCTCGGCATGACGATGCACACGTTCAGCCCGGAACGCGCGTATCTCCTCACCAATCAGCGCAAAATCCACTACACCACCGATACTGGCCGTTCATGGAATACGATAACCCCGCCAATGGATCCAAACAACCTCGGTATCCCCATCCTGGACTTCCACCCAACAAAGGCCGACTGGCTAATCTATACCGGATCGATCGACTGTTCCGCCACCCTTTCCACTAGTTGTCGGGCGGTTTCCTACTACTCGACGGATCATGGGCGGAAGTGGAAGAAGATCGAGGAATATGTCCGGAATTGCGCTTGGGCAAGGGATGCACGTCTCAAAATTGATGACAGGGAGATTATCTGCGAGAGCTACAAGAACAAGAGAGGCTCGCAAAATTCTGGGGAATACAACCCGATCGAGCTTATTGCGGGTTCGAACTATTACTCGAAGAAGATGAAGCTGTTTGAGTCGGTCGTCGGCTTCGCCAGCTTCTCCGAATACCTCTTGGTCGCTCAGGTGAGCAGCGTATCTAGCGAAAAGGGGAATACTGATTAGCGGAAAGCTTAACGAGATGGCCGGGACATTGACGCTGCAGGTGTCTCTGGACGGTTATCACTTTGCCGAGGGGCAGTTCCCGCCGAGCATGAGAATCGAGAATCGGGTAGGTTTCCAGTTTGTGTTCTACGCTGCATCCCTCATGAGATTTAGGCATACACGTTCGTGTCACAGCTTGATTGTGTCTGTCCAGCTAAGCTAACCCCGTTTGATCAGCATTCTCGAGAGCAGCACGGACTCGGTGTTCCTGCACGTCACGATGAACTCTGCTGCCAGCAGGGAGTGGGGAAATATATTCAAGTGGGCCACATCTCGGGTATTTGCATGCGAAGTTGACTTGAGCTTAGGTCCAACTCGAATGGTACGTACTATGGTCTTTCCATCGAGCACGTCAATAGGAATACTGCTGGATATGTCGACTTTGAAAAGGTTAGTGACCACTTTATCGGGCATCAGCAATACTTACGCATTTTGCTAGATGATCGGCTTGGACGGCATCGCGGTCATCAACATCGTGGTGAGTCGCTTGGCTGCTTGGCTCGGTTGATTTGCTGATCAATGCTCCCAGGCCAATCCGGCTGAAGCGGATATATCCGGCACGAAGAAGATCCAGACTCGGATCACCCATAACGATGGTGAGTATTTAGGGTGAAGTAGCCCAGATTGACTTATACGATGTAAGGCGGTACATGGAAGCCGATGAATCCGCCTGCAAAGGACTCGCTTGGGCAGGAATATGACTGCAGATCTACGGTGAGTCCTGACTTTGCCTCCCGCTTCCAAGGGTAACATCTTTCAGGCCTGCTCGCTGCAAGTCCACGGCTATACCGAGCGGCGAGATCCGAAGGCGACCTACAGCAGTCCTGCGGCAATTGGGGTGAGTATTGTCATCCTTGGTTAGGCATTCGCTGAACTCTTTCAGCTCATGCTCGCTGTTGGCAATGTTGGCGAGGAGCTGGCACCTTACACCGACAGTGACATCTTCCTGACACGCGACGGTGGCTTCACATGGGAAGAGGTGCACAAGGACGCGCACATGTGGGAATTCGGCGATTCCGGCTCGATCGTCGTCCTGATCAACGACGAGCAAGCGACTGACCACGTTGTCTACTCCATGGACGAGGGGTTGACCTGGAGCGAGTACACCTTTGGTCAGTCGATCCGCGTTAAAACTATTCAAACGGTTCCCATGGACACAAGTCGCCGATTCATGCTCATCGGTACCCGGCCATCGGAGCCGGAGAAGAGTGTTCTGATTCACCTCGACTTTTCGGCCATCACGCAGCAAAAATGTATGTGCCTACCAGATGAATGAGGCTGATCTTTCTAGGCGTACTCAACATCGAGGATCCCAATCACGACGACTTTGAGCTGTGGAGCCCGGCTGAAGGGCGAGACGAAGTGTGCCTCTTTGGGCGTCAGACCCTCTATCACCGCCGGATACGGGACAAGAACTGCTACGTCGGGGACACTGTTGAACAGCCTCGCTCGGTCGTGAAGAATTGCACCTGCGGTTCACAGGACTTTGAATGGTACCTGATTCAGAACTGGCAGGAACAATACTCATGGGTTTTGTAGCGAGTTCAATTATTATCGTGATCCTGCAGGGGATTGTGTACTCGTTGAGGGCGCTATGGCCTTGTCGATCGAGACGCAAGAAGAGCAGTGCGATGGGATCGAGCCGTTCTGGTACGAGCGGACGGCATACCGCAAGATCCCATACTCGTCTTGCGGGGGCGGGGACCGGCCTGATCGAGGGAAGCAGCACCATTGTCCTGGTCTCATCGGTGGTGCGGGGCTGGGCGGGCTCTTCTGGGGATCCGTCACGATTCTGCCGTTTGTCTGTGCGGCTGTGGCTGGGTGGTGGTGGTACACCAGCGGTGGACGACCCGGGGCGATCCGGCTTGGGGAGCACCGTGCGTTCTCTGTAGAAGGCGGTCCAGGCGTACTCTCGACCGCTGCGAGTATACCGTACTTCCTGATCGGCGTCACTCAAGCCAGTTGGGCATTCGTGGTGAGGAAGGTGCCCTTCCTGGAGGATCTGTTTGCCCCGCGAGCACCATATCGACAGGTTCCACTGGACGACGATGCGGAGGTGCTGGCGACGTACGAGGATGAATAGAGAAGCTCTTTGCAGAGATCGGGATGCATAGCATGCAATGTACCTTCGCCAGGACCCGTGCAAGACATTTTCAAGGGCGGAATCCACTCATCGTGCCGCCGGTATGGATACAGATTCACATACTGATGCACAATGCAGATTTCTATGAGATACACAATGTAAGGAGGATGACCGGCGCCACTACTTCTTCCCCGCATCGATCCACTTCTGATGCCTCTCCACCAAGCTCCTCGCAATCAACTCCTCAATCTCCCTCTCCCCTTCCCTCTTCCCCTCCCCCTCCCCCTCCCCACCTCCAGGTCCCCCCTCGGTCCCCTTCTCATCCATCCTCAACCAAGTCTCCTCGAACTCCTCTGGCCCATCCGCCAGCGGAGGGGTCTCGACCCCTCTCAATCCGTCATTCCCACCTCCCTTCCGCCTGGAGGAGCGCTCGACAAAGACTACTTCGTGCTTGCGGCGGTGGAGGTCGTTGCCTATGACTAGTTGGTGGCCGTAGCGCGAGAGTGCAGCTCGGGATTTGGGGATGAGGAGGGTCGGGTCGGTCTCGAGCTGGCGCGGGATCAGTAAATGCATGAATGTATAGTCCCAAAGATGCTGTAGCAGGAGTGGGGCTAGGGAAGAACTTCACACGATGGAGAGGGATTGTCATTTGAGACGCAGACCCACCTTGAAGCTGACGATATACCCCTCCGGCGTCCATTCCTGCACCAGTGGCCGCAAGACTTTGGGCACCTGGTCCATCTCGAGCGATAACGTCCCGCGATTCGACTGGATTTTATGTTCCGCCTGATACCCGCCGCTTATCAGTCATGCTAGAGGAGTGTGGACATACCATCTTCTCCTCGGGTAAGAAGAAATCCGAGACCGCCGCGGCGAGATAGAACATCCCTCGTCGTCCAAGCTCCGCCATACTCCCCGTCACAGCCCGGAGTGACCAGAGGTATTCGTTGACCGTCTGGAACTCTATGCTCAGTAAGGTCCCTTCTCGCTGCGTATCGTGGTATGCTTTCAGTATCGGTGCGAGCTTGGAAGCGTGTTCCGTTCGGACCGTGATCGAGGAAAAGGAGCTGGAGGAGGAAGAAGAAGAGGAGGAGGAGGAGGAGGAGGAGTCGAGAGAGAGGAGGTCGAGAAATGGGTTGAGCGAGTGCGAGTAGTGTCGTGAGAATGGACGGAGGGAGTGCTGTCGGTGGAGGAAGATGACGGCGTAGCCTGCTCGAAGGAAATATTCGGCGGAGGTCGCTCCTCGGGTCCCTGTGTCTTCATGAGTTCGGACATGAGGCGAGGTCGGGATCAAGCTGACCGGCAGAGAAGTTGTCTAGAAAGCGAACCCTACGGCTTGGTCAGCTTGAGCATTGCCCATGAGCTCGGTGACGGGACGTGTTCGCTTCGAGCGGTACGGTGGTCCCTCCGCTCTAAGAAATCATCAGGACTGAATCAAAAATGAGCAAGCAGACTCGCTGTGACCAACACCACCTTCTTCCCACCCACCTCCTTCCACCGCTCGACAAAGCCGTACATCTCCGCCGCCTTCTCCTCGAGTCCCGGTGGAGGTCTTTGGGTTTGAAAGTAGGACTCGGTGGAGAAAGGCTCCGAGTTCACAGGTGCTCCTCGGTGAAAGGAAATCGACATTTTGGCCAAGACGGGATATAGGTGGAGTAAGGAAATTGCAGGGATGGGAAAGGTAGTAGTAGCGCCGGAAGCTAATTTGGATTTGGGATGACGACGCCATGAGAAAACTCTGAGAGACTCTGTGCGACCCGCTCGATTGTCCCCGCTTTTCATCTCGTGATCTTCCAGTCCGAGAACCCCCAAAGAGCCAAAGCGATGAGCATCCTCATACTTCTCGCGCAATGCGTGACGATTTTCCTGGCAAGTGTCCTCGCAGGTAGCTTGCCCTTGATGTTTAAATCCGCCCTGTCGGGTGAATCCCTACGTCCCTCTTTACAACAGTACTCCTGCTCACGCTTCGACCTAGGTAAGCGATTGAAAATCATCTCGGTATTCGGGATGGGTCTCCTCGTCGGCGCTGCCCTGACCATCATCATACCAGAGTACGCCTTCCACACGTGAACCTTGCCTTGAGCTCACAGGAATCGCCAGAGGCATCTCGACGCTATACGATTCGATGCCAGACATGCCCGACTCGGACCACACTCATCGGGAAGAGGCGGTCTCAGTCATCGGGATCTCCCTCCTCACCGGATTCGCACTCATGCTCCTGTTCGTCCTACCTCCCCCTTGCCCCATCTCAAGCTCACAGTATCCGTATCTCAGTATCGAATCCCTAACTCCTCACCCACCGCATTCCCCTCCCTCTTCCCCCGCATCCACCCCCGGATCCCAAAGCACACCCCTCAACCCCCTCTCGCCCGAACATTCCCCCGCCCGACCTCCAGCGCAACACATGAATTCCACCACCCCGATCATAACGAAGCGGATGCACGTGCGTGAGGCGGGGGGGGAGCGAAAAAATGGCGGAGGTGGAGGCGGGGCGAGCGCGATACATGGGTTGAACGCGACGTTGGGGTTGGTTATACATGGTGCGGCGGATGGGATTGCGTTGGGGGCGAGCAGTCTGGCGGAGAGTGGGAGTTTGAGTCTGATCGTGTTCCTCGCGGTGTTGGTACATAAAGGTAAGCTCAGCTCAAATAAGCAGTATGAAGTCGGGATCTCGCAATCCCACGACGTGACCAGCATTGAGCTGATGAGGAACTACAGGCCCCACCGCTCTCGGACTGACCACGACCCTCCTCTCCCTCTCCCTCACACCGCCCCAGGTCCGGAAACGCCTTATCATCTTCTCCTTCGCAGCACCGCTCGGCGCGATCCTCACTTACCTCTTGGTCAAAGCCTTCGGGGTGAACAACGTTGGAACTGGACCGCATGACGGAGTGGATGGGTTGGGCTGGTGGACCGGGATCGCGCTCCTCTTCTCGGTAAGCATCCTTCTCGACACGCCCAGTGAGAGCTGATGAGCATCAGGGCGGCTCGTTTCTGTACGTCGCGACCGTGATTCAACCCCTATCGGCTCCCTCGCCACACGCACACACCCACTCGCATCACTCGCACGCGGAAAGCGACAACGAGGACGAGCAGCTAGGGAAGTACGCTAGGACAGCGTGTCTGGTGACGGGCATGATCTTGCCTGCATTCTTGGCACAATTGGTAGGGGAGGATCATTGATGCAGGGTATTTCTATGTGCTGCCGAGATCTACCGGCCTCTGGGCGAGAACCTCCTTTCCGACTGAGAAAATAGCCTCATCGTCCACTTCCTTATTCTCGATGACCGCCGCAATGCTGGTCCGCCCCATGCTCAACTCCACCTTCCCCTTGACTGTTCCACATCCCCATGAGCACCTCTTTGACTCGTCCGTTCGCGCCTATCGGGCTGAGAGTAACGCGCTGGTCTGGACCAATGTAAATCATCTGCACCGCCATGATGAGCGTCTCCTTCCTTCCATCCGGATAGCGCGAGATCGAGGCCATTCTCCCCATCCTTGAGAACCGTCGTGGAGAGTTTCCGCCGGGTCGAAGCGGCATCGATGATGAATCCACGTTGCGCGTACAGACGGGTCGCGATGAACGAGGCGTTCTGCCTTTATCAGCATTTCCAGAATAGAAGAAAGTAGACGTACATTGAGGAGGTCCGGAGTAGCCGACGAAGCGAGCCACGCACAATGCCGCATCGCCCCATGATCGAAAGCCAGTACAATCTGCACCGCACCCTCCTGCCCAGTGGGGACGCGCCACCAAAATACTTCCCCATGATCATCAAAAGCCTGCGGGACCACCCAGATCGGAAGCGTCCTCGATCGACCCACGATCCGAGCTCGGTTCGACCACTCATCGATCCGGTTAGGCAGGTCATACGGCGTGCCTTGACATTCGTCGCACCCTGAGCAAACGTAGTCACCGGTCACCTCCGTACCGTCTTTCTGAGTCGATGGGGTTGAGCGCGATGGAGTATACGTCGGCGAGCAAGATGTCGGTCCCGGCGGTGTACTCGCGCCAATGGTGGTCGTGGCAATCAGGACGAGAGCTGTGGGGTGGTATGGGTCTAGCGCCTTGACGATGGAGCGAGCGGTGGGGGTTGTGTCGAGCGGGAGGCAGGGACCGTCGGGCTCGTCGGAGGTGTACCACAGTAGGAGGGTTTCGATGACGGAAGGATTCGACTTGGGATGCGATGAGATCGGGGTCGGTGACAGCTGAGCTGAGTCAGTCGCGCATCGCTGTCACACAAGCCCAGAGTCTTCTGAAGTGACTTTCGTCCTGCGCACACCTCCGAGCCACCCCATCTTATTTCTCCGTGCAATGGTTCGCACAACAAGCTGAGAGACCACTCACCATATCGAAAGTCAAACATCAACCAAACACCGAGCTGTTCGGCGGGGTCAAAATATGCTTCGATCGCCGATGTGTCGCCGTCAGATGCATAGCTCGCTGCAGGGAACAGGGTGGATCACGTTGAAGCCAAGGGAATGAGCGAGGTTGAGCCTCTCGATATTGGTGCTGAGGATTATCAATGACCGTGTGCAACACGCTCGCATACCTCAACTTCATTGCTTGTTCATTGCTTGCCTTCTCAGACGGATAAGGCGCACACTGTCAAAGGTCATCATTTGGGGTAGACTGGGACAGACTGCGCCAACGGACCTGATTCCACCAGGGTGGTAAGAAGGACTCGTTGTGATTCGGCACGGACTTGTCGGATAGATTGACATCCTGTACCTGCCATGAGGGGGAGCCGGACTTAACCGTGAAGAGAGAATCCACGTCGTACCACCCGAAGGAAATCACTTTCTCCCATCATGACTGGTTCGCGCTCTCATTCCGGACCCAGAGTGGCCCGCTTCGGCGATCTAGCTTGACTGTCGATCCACCATACGGATTCGGGGGAAGGTAAAGTAGCTCTGCAGTGTCGGTGAATGTCTGGTCGTCCAGTGTAGCAACGCAACGGATTGTCCGAGGCTTGAGCGAGGTCGGTAATGAGGAAATTGACGGTGGCGACTCGGTACCGAGGGATCCGATCGGGACCCGAAAGTCGTTGATGAAGACGACGTCGTCGAGGAAAACCGAGACAGAAAGACTGTCGCCTGTTGCTCCGTAATCTATACCCGTCAGTACTGGCACACCAATGGTGTACGCGCTCACAAGTCTTTCCGACGTCCCAGGTGATATTGGCATCAAAGATCATGGCAGGAGGATCATCGATTTCGTCATCTGGTAAGTAAAGCGAGCTGGCAGAACTGCATCGGAAGTCGAGCAGTGGATGCGGGGATGATGGAGGGTAAGCGAGCGGCTGGAGGGGTTCGATGGTGGACGAGGCGCGTTGAGCTCGAAATGCTTGCCGCACCATGTTGAGAACGCGGAGATGAGAGTCATACGGATTATGAGGATCACGATGATCGCGATCATAGCAGCTGGCTTATCTCGGAGAAGGTATCAGGCTAATGCTATGCTATGCAATACGACGAGTTTGATGAAGAGGGACATCGGATGGGAAGCGGACAGCAGGCACAATGACCATCCTTTCAGCAAAGCAGTACGCCGACTCCGAAGGATTCGCAACAAGTTGATGTGGGCTCGATGCGATGGATTGGTATAATGAAGGAGACGAATCGATTTTGTCCTGTGTAGGTCAAAACCGCCTTCTAAGCCGGTTCTCCTGCCTCTTTGAAACGCCGCTCAAAGGCCGAAATACGCAGATCCTGATCGAACCTAACGCGGCAAGCTCGAGAGTTGTATCCTCTCTGGCCTCTTTTGGCTAAGATCATGTGTAGTATCTGTTCTTTTGTACGTGAGAGTACAAACTGCGCTACGGCGTAAAATTCTCACAGGATTTTTCTGCGCCTAGAGCATCCTCTGTGGCTTGCCGCATGTTCTCTAAGATGTCGTTACCATCACACTACCGGTTTCTGATGTCAGGGTACCCCAATATCCTTTTTGCGTTATCTCTCTTGGTCAAATCAGTCAGGAGCGCGAGGCGGAAAATGGATGCAAATCACCCTGTTATTCTTGCTGTCATCAAAGGCCTTTCACCGGATGCGCGTATGGTAATGGACTGTTTTGAATTATATACTCCCTTCTGGTTATGATAGGAGAGAGGCGAAGTACCTGGAGTACAAGGCAGTGCATATAGTGTTATAATCCAAACCGGAACAACGCGATCAGATGCATCGTACACAATGGTGGGTATATCACAGGGGCTACTTTGAAAAGTCATGCACCGCAGAAACGCAAGCTCTAGGTCATACCGCCGCAAAATGGTGTTGGACCCGTCACAATCATCAGGTGCACCCTTTCCATGACTAATGATAACAAGGTACAGCTGATTGATTGTTCTGGATCTGCTCCAAGCAGCTCGACATGGAGCTGCTCGACATTAAACCAGGTCGATATCATTTGCCTCCTTTTTGGATATATTGTGCCCGGTTGGTGTAACGTATCACACTTCACTACAACGAATGGTGCCCGGTTGGTGTAACGGTTATCACACTTCACTACGACGATGTGATGAAGGGGTTGCGGATTCGAATTCCGCACTGGGTTCGTTTTTTGTAAGTGTTGACATCAGTAATTGCTGGTCGTCTCTCATGTTCCATATTTCTCGCTAGGTCGATGTATTGTTGTTTCCACCACCAGCGACAAATCTGTTATCCAGGCGTGCGCAAGATACAATAAAATGCCCACTATAGGCCCCTCGTTGCTATTCGCAGCAGGTCTAACGCTCGGTGTCGGCGCAGGGGTATTTTACCCTCGGAGGCCCAAAGCCGCCGATATCTTCATCCCACCATCACCTCTTGGCAATGAAAGACGAGACGCAGTGACTCCTGTGAAGATGACTGCGGGCAGTAGTATTCTCCATGGAGGCTTTCCGGGTGGGTCTCGGTGAGATTGTCCTCTTGGGTTAGCTCATGAATCTGGTAGGACCCACACCCGACACTCTCCAGCGAACGTCTTACACAGCTGCATACGACAGGAGACTGAGACATCCTGCTTGGGTAGATTTTCTTCGATTGACAAAAGAGCTCGTCTGACATGACCACTAGACCGCCGAACACCTCACCGCCGCGTCCCTCGCCCGAGAGCCATCCCCTTCCACGCCAAACACAGCATCGGTACCCCTAGAAGCTGTACGAGCAGCCGACACGTCTTTCCAACCTCCAGTGGTCAAGGGAGATCGGTCAAGGAGCGTATTTGTGGAGGATGAAGGGATACCCGAGATGTTCCGGGCGAAGCTGCAGGACTGTATGATCGGTTCTAGCGGGTTGCGCTGATGGATCAGACTTTAAGAGCGGATATGATCGAGGGCATATGTACGTGAGCTTTATAGCTGCCATGGCAGAACTGATGATGCGTAGGGTACCCGCTGCGGATGCGAAGATCTCGCAACAGGCGATGGACGAGACTTTCTATCTCAGCAATGTAGCTCCTCAAGTTGGCGATGGTTTCAATCGGCATTGTGGGTCCTTCGAGCACGTCACGAATACGTTCTGACTGGACGAGAGAAGACTGGGCGTACGTCGAAGATTTCTGCCGGCGATTGACGACGAATTTCGAGGACGTCTACGTCTTCACGTGAGTTCGAGCTCCAACTGAGCTGATGGCTAGGGTGCCAATGTACATCCCCTCGCTCCATCCAGACGGGAAATGGAGAGTCGTGAGTTCGCCTTCATGCAAAAGGCTCGTCTGACCCTTACAGGTGCACGAGGTCATCGGTTCTCCACCCTCCATCTCCGTCCCAACCCATTTCGCCAAAGTCATCCTAGCCTCTCGTCCGGACTTCTCGTATCCCCAACCCCCATCAGCATCCGATAAGTCCGTCACGTCGGGGAGCACGATCAAGGAGCTAGCGATGGGGGCTTTCGTCCTCCCAAACCAGGAGATTCCGGACGGGACGGATTTGCGGAACTTCATTGTGCCAGGTGAATATATCTGATCGCCGTGACATTGCGCTGAAGTATTACATAGTTGAGACAGTGGAACGAGCCGCCGGGCTGCAACTGTTCAATACTGAGCTGAAGGGTCGGTCGAGACAGCTCTGCGCTGTGACCCAGTGTCAGGTGGTGGTGAGAAGGTTTGACGATGCGAGGAAGCAGATCGGCGGGCAGGGGAGAGGAAGGAACCAGGGAGGACGACAATGACGATAACACACATTCACTTCATCTCCTGTCACACACATATGCATAGCATGATTCTTCGCCATCCGGACCCTTTCGGTGGACGGGACACCCTTTCCGCCGGAAGTCTTGGCGCTCAGCTGAAACACTCTTCGATTCGCATTCTCTTTCCTGCCTTCCACCCAATGGCTCGTACTCATGCCGCCTCTCCTCTTCCCTCTCCCTGATACCTCTCTCCTAACATTCTCGAGCCTCCTCCATGACCCCTCGATAGCCTACACTACCGTGCTCAACGACACAACAGCTGCTAGGACAAAGCTGCACCTGTCTCTGAGGGGTGTTGCGAACGGCGAGCCTGGCTCGAGCGCTCTTGCTGTGGTAGACGTGAGTCCTTGTAATCCACTCCCTGTTTTCGAGTCTGTGTTGACAAATCTAGGCTGTTCAAGGGTATCTGCCATACCTTCGCGGTCTCATAGCATGTCTCGACGCGGACGAACTGTTGTTTAAAGGCGAGCCGGGTATGCTCTTCCTCCCATTCCATCCTCGTACTGAGATGCCGGCAGTCTTCCCTTGGCGATCTCCTCTGACTTCCAACGGGGCGTCCCCACAGCTCTTGTCCCTCCCCTCGATCCACTCCGAACACCTCTTCGTCATCCTCACCTACGTCCTTGCTCTGTCAAATTACGCTCACTCTGTTCTCGCTTCTCTACCGGACTTTGAGCCCTCACCGGGAAGGCGACCACATATCTCGAACGAAGATGAGAGGAAGACGGCCGCAGGGCTAGCTCGAGCGGTGGACCTCTTGTGCCAAGCAAGCGGTATCGCCGAATGGGCAGCTGAGACCATCGTGCCGTTAGTCGAGCCGGTTCGAGCGGCTTCCGGAGGATGGGTCGGAAAGGTCAAGTGGCCGGTCGAGATGAGCGCCGAGGCCTTCGGAGGTCTTGCTATGTGAGCTCACCAGTGAGACTCGGGCTGATTGTCAGGACATTACTGTCGGACGCTCATGTCACGGCTATCCGGAAGCTACTCCTGCCTGTCCTCCCGCACAGCCTCTTTGCGCCACCCGGTCCGCCATTACCGTCATCTCATCCTTCACCCGCTCTCCTGGCTAAGCTTTACCTTCACGTGGCCAGCCTCTATACATCCGCAAGAGCAGCTTTGAAGACCCACACATCCGAGCCATCATCCAAGATGCTATTCAGATCCGACCGAGACGAGCCGAATCAGTCTGACGGCAGGATCATCCCCGCATTCGAGCGGTATCTCCGCAAAGAGTCCCTGTTGGCCTCTGCACTCGCCCACAAGTGGCTTGGCGTGGACGCTGGCGAGAACAGCGGTGGGGCGAAAGACGGTGAGGCGATCGCTTGGGTGAAAGAGGCGAAGACGAAGCTGGAGGAAATGGAAGACGGCGCTGTCAGAAAGAAGTTGAAGGGTCTCGGAATAGGCAAGGCGAACGACAGGAAGAAGGAGGAGCGGAAGGCACGCAAAGGCAGGGTAGAGAGGGAATTAGAAGATGTGAGCGCTTGGCTGAGCGCCCACACGAGGATGAATGATACGGTGAGTAGGTCTTATGCACACGATCGGTGAGTACTTGCTGAGGAGAAGTAGGTGTCTTTCCAACCCGTTCCGCAGATCTCATCGCTCAATATACCGTCGGGACGGCCAATCTTTGGGGCGAAATCGTTCAAGCCGCCACCTTGCAAGTTCGGTCCCGTCTTGCATGACGGCGAGCAGCACGACTTGGCGGACCCAGACTACGCAGGGAAAGGCACTTACTACTAGTAAGAAGCGGATTATCAAAGGTTCCGAGACATCAAGGGTTTCCGATCTCCCACCTTCATAAAGGCCTGAACAGTCAGACAGTACTCGGACTCCAATCGAGTAGGAAGATCAGCTCAAATGGACCTATTGCCGGCAACTTCTCGTTGTCGACGCTCATCGGGGAAGCCAAGCGAAACATGTGTGGACAGCATACATGACAACCGCTTTACACGCCAGCGGAGATAGCCCTTGCCACATTCGATGGCGTCTGTGCCTGGAGCCACCTCGGCAACTCCCCCTCACTCCTCCGCCTCATCTCGCCACCGAGCGCACAAACCATCCGCCTCGCCTCATCGACCGCCTGTTCGAGGGGATTGATGTTGTGGCTGAGGGCTGCGGCACCGCCATATTCGAGATCATCGGGTGCGTGGTGAACTTCCACCTCGAGGGTCGCCATTCGACGGTTTAGCTCTTGCAGCCATTGGGTACGAGCGAGCTCGAGATCGGGAGCGCCGAATGCTAGGGATAAGCGGACTTCGAAGATGATGGACTTACGAGAGAGATCGGTCTGGCCTTCGCGGACGAGCATGACAGAAGGCATGATGCAGATGATAGACTTGGTTGAGATGGTGTTGGTCGATTCGAATGGTATTGGTCGTTATTTATGGTCGATTCGGCTACTTGAAGCTGATAGTCGACGAGCTGAATGACTGAAGATGGGAGTTGACCAAGACTCTTGACCGACCTTTATACGCAGCTGCTCTCGCAAGAGATAGAGCGCGAATCAAAGGATGCTACGCAAGGATGACTCAAAAAGATGGTCTCGGTGAGACGCGTCTCGTCCATACTCGGTCCAAGTCGTGTTGGTCCCGATGTCGATCCTTTATGGCTCGTGAGAGACGTGCTTGAGGAGCCGAAAGTGGCAGGACAGGTTCAACTTTGAGAATGTGTCGGTGATGATGTCGCTCGAAGGCTCGGTCCAATTCGTAATCTCCCTATTGTCGCGAGCTTGGCGACGCTGCCATCAATACCGGGCACTTGATCCGGCCAGAGATACTTTCGGCCTTGATGATGCATGCTTGCTGTTTAGACAGTGCCATAGCTCGTCAAGATGATTTGTGACAATCATCGCGAAGTCCTATATCACATCAGATAGCCACACCAACCTCGATAGCTTGACCCCATACTATTCAGACATACAGCACAGGTCTGTAAGGTGCTGGTCGTGGTGCTCGTCCGTGCTAGTGAAGAAGCCGGATCTAAAGGGCAGATCTCCCTTCGAAGAAAGGGATCAGGCAGCTCATTACGTAAGATCTCCTTGCGAAACCTGACTCTCGCGCATTCTTTTCCAAAATTCCTAACTACACCCTCCGTTTCGCTTGCCAAGAGCCAGAGAGGCTCACCATGAGCCGCCGCTTCCCCTCGACCTTCGTCCCTCCTCTTTCTCCCACACTTTGCCTTCACCTGCGTTGTCGTGCCCAGCTTGTCTCCCCTCGTCGACATGCTTCCACCTCCAACTCCTATCCCCGCCGATTCCTGTCCACCACTCTCTTCCTCGGCACAGGTGCGATCCTGGTCGCGTACTACTATGACTCCCGGTCAATCTTACACGAGCATGTCGCGATGCCCCTGATACGATTCCTGGCGGATCCTGAGACGGGTCATCGATTTGCGATTAGATTGTTGGGGTTGAGTCGGTGGGCTCGACCGAGAGATATGGGCGTTGATGGGGAGGAGCTCGGGACGGAGGTCAGTGACTTTTCGAGCTTGTCCTTCAGCTGGGAAGCTTATGAGGACAGGTATTCGGCGTGAGAGTGGCCAATCCCGTTGGGATAGGAGCGGGCTTCGATAAAGATGGGCAAGCTATTGATGGGCTATTCGACCTCGGGTTCGGCTACGTCGAGATTGGCAGCGTCACCCCTGAACCCCAGGTCGGTCCCCCCGCCCCGCTCTTTAGTTTCTGGTCCTATGCTGAACACGCAGCTAGCCTGGAAATCCGAAACCGAGGTTCTTTCGACTCGAGGAGGATTCAGCTGCCATCAACCGATACGGCTTCAACTCCCTCGGCCACGGCTACGTCCTTGGTCGCGTACGGACCCGCCTCGTCGAATTTTCACAGCGGAATCCCTCCCTCTTCCCTTCCCCGCTGCCGCACAATCCATTACCGCCCCCTTCACTCCCGAGATCACTACGACCCGGCCATATCCTCGCCGTCAATCTAGGCAAGAACAAGTCCTCCCCGGGCGACTCCAACGAGGATTACGTCCGTGGTGTACGAGTGCTCGGTCCATACGCAGATGTGGTGGTCATCAATGTTTCCAGTCCCAATACACCGGGGTTACGTGCATTACAGGGGAAGGAGGTGCTGGAGAAGCTGCTCAAGGAGGTGGTGGTTGAGCGGGATCGGATAGCGGGAGGTACGGGGTTACCCAAGATCGCCGTGAAGGTCGCGTGTGATCTGAACGAGGAGGAGTTGGGGGATGTGGCTAGTGCGGTGAGGGGGAGCGCGGTGGAGGGGGTGATAGTGAGCAATACGACGGTCAGGCGAGAGGGGCTCGACCTGAAATCTGGTGAGTCGCACTATAACACCATGCGTTCGACACTGAGGAGTTCCAGCCACCAAGGGCCAAGTCGGCGGTCTATCTGGTCAACCACTCTACCCGTACGCCCTCCACGCTCTCCGGACCCTGAGACCACTCCTGCCCCCTTCCATCCCCATCATAGGTTGCGGCGGGATCACAAGCGGTTCCGACGCGCTCGCCTTCGCTCGTGCGGGGGCATCATTCGTCCAGATTTACACCGTTTTCGGCTATCGTGGGGTAGGGACGCCTCGTCTACTCAAGGATGAGGTGTCTTCGGCGCTAGGCGGGTCAACTTGGATAGGCGAGATTGGAAGAGATTGGGAGGGGAAGGAGATGGGTTGGGACGAAGTGAGATTGAAGCGCGAGAGCGAGGAGATTCGGCGTGAAGCACAAGGACTGGGAGATCTGCTGAGGAGCTTCAATGCTGGAGACGATACACGGCGATTGATCCGAGAAGCGGAAGCGGCGCTGGGAAGGATGGTGGAGAAGGAGGCCACAGAGGAGGGAGGAGCAAGAGATAATGCCATGGGGGCGGATATGACCGAGGGGGAATCAACGAGGAGATTGGTCGAGCAGGCCTACCCGCCTCAACAAATTGAGGATGCTGGACGAGAAGAGGAGCCAGCTCGGACGATCCAGGAGGCGATGGAGCTGGAGCCGGTCGGGATTGATTTGAGACCAAGGGTGGTAGTTGAGAGGGAGGTGATGGAGTTTGATGAGGATGAGGAATGGAGGCGGCGGGTCAGAGGGGGATCGCGGCGGTTGGTCTGAGTGGGCCCGAAGCTAGACATGCATCCCGACCGCAAGATCGGCCACAATGAGACAAAGGCCGGTTGACTGATTGGAAATCTTCCGGAACTCCTGTGTCGAGGTGCTAGCGAGCTCCCTGACATTCAGATACAACGTCTGACCCTACCGCCTCCCTCTCTTCCACTCCCGCCAAATCTCAACGTCCTCCGGGCCAATGAACGGCCGGACCAGCCGATTGAAGCTATTTTTCTCCTCCCTTATGATCTTCGGCGACAGGTTCCCTAGGTATCGCATAGCTAAAGTCTCCCACGCATGATACCTGCCCTCATTCTCATCAGCTTCGAGTCTTTGTTAGACAAGGAGGGACGCACGCGTACTGTCCCGTGGCACGGAAGTCATAATCGTCGTTCTCGTGGGTGTACTGGATCTCCTCGCCATGCCACATTGGCCAGAAGAATGCGCGTGACGAGAGCACTTGGATCTCCGCAGGGTGTGTCCGGGCTATTTCCTGCAACGAGGGAACACTTGAGCAAAAACAGCTAGTGCGTGGGAGAGAGAGACAGACCCATGGGACGACGACGCTGTGGTGCGCCCAGATACCTTCGTCGAAGGACTCGTACGAGGCGAGCCAGCGGTCGATGAATGGTGAATCTGGGGCGGAGATGATCACGGCGTTCTGCAAGCGGCATCCACTCAGCAAGGACGATAGCTTAGGAGGTGGGGACATTGACTTACGCATAGTCCCTCCGGATCCAGCTCAGTCCGCCGCGAATCCGGGGAAGCCTCCATCCCTAAAGTCGTCGGGAAGTACAACAAATCGTCAAAAGGCTTGATCCTGCCCGTCCACCGTCCACATCTTAGCTGAATGCTCAGCTTAAGGGATGCAGGACCCACACAAAGATATCTATATCGAGGTATATCCCGCCCGAATGCTTCATAGCCAACAACCTCAACACGTCCGCCTTGTGCGCAAAATGCGAGATTGGTCGACCGAGGTACGAGTCCGGGACGGTGGTCTTGATGAGTGTCAATTGAGGCGCAAGGAGGTCCCACCATGGTCCGGTAGGGAGATTCAGATAATGGCTGAGATACACCTTCGTCAGCTTGGTCGATTACACAAACTGAGCAACGGACAAGTAGATCTTGGCGGGTCTGAGATTGAGTATGGCACTTCGCACAGCCAGGTAAGCATAGTAGGGCAACTCCTCGCCGAGCTCGCCTTCGGGCACGGGTTTCAAGCCGTAGACGTAGTGTAGAGAATCGGGGACGAGCATGCCTTTCTTCTTGGGCAGGAGGGGCTCGGGGAGGTATACAGGTCGAGACGGGGGTGGTGGAGGGGGAAGGAAGAGTGATTGGTCGACCAGGAAGGGAGAAGAAGTGCGGTGGTTGGGTGTATGACCTGACATTCGAGACGAGGGCAGGAGGTTTCGGAGGAAGAAGAGGAGACCGAGGAGGAGGAGGATGAAGGGGATGGAGGGCAGTGTGAGGTGACGATTCCGCGTAAGCGGTATCGACTTAAGGAAGGGTGTGTCAGCTTTGAAGGATAGGGTTCTGATGGACGTACCATGGGCTTGCCGCCCCGGATCCACATGGGTAACAATTTGGAGGAGGGAGATGGGCGGGAGGTGGTCGAGCTGCGAGTAATGAGAGAGTCGACCATTATTCACCTGCAGGGCTGGCGGAGAGACGATGCCGGGCGGGACTCTTCCCTATCTCGAGCGCAGCCTTTGCCATCTTGTTCCTTCGAAAGGGATGGAAAGTCGAAAAGGACCGGGTCGGACTGGAACACACCGAATAGCGGAGAAGCGATCATGTCCGCCTCTGTTTTCCTCTTACTTTTGCGTACATTCTGATGCCTTCTCTGAGCAAGCAGGAGAGCTGGGCGAGGCGAGATGAACACGAAGCATGATCACATCCAGGCGATATCACCATGGCGCTGATCTTGCCGGTCTCGCCGGTAAGGAACTTCGTGACATCCCAAAGGTTGCATGTTTGCCGCATGTTCCGTACTCCGAATGTCCTTATACCACCACCCCTCACAACCTTACTCATCTCCCACCCACCTCTCCGCAATCTCCCCGATGAAAGGCAGCCAGAATCTCCCCAACCCTTCCTGTGCATCCCGCCAAGCTCGGAAAGCGGTGTACACCGTCACGAGGACCGAGCCGATAATGAAGATGATGCGGAGAAATTTCGGGAGCTGAATGAGCAGGTTGATGATGAGTAGGAAAGTGAGGAGCGGTGTGGTGAGGAGGGCGGATTGATAGGCTGGAAACCCATCAGACTCGTGTCAACAGGAGACGCGGGGACTGACCATGAAAACGAACGTAGTCGTTCTGCGTTTCGATGATCAGAAATAGCAGTGCTACTCCTCTTAGCGGGGAACGACGCGATGAAGGAGGAGACAGAAGGAGGAGACACACCGGTGACAGGTCCCCCGAGGTAGCTGGCTGCAGCCATAAGATCTACTCTCCACCCGAACCTGCTCTCCCAAGCGTTTGCTCGCTCCGCGTCACCTCCATTAGAATACGATGCCGACGCGAACGCGGTAGACTCGGGATCATTCGTGTATGCTTGCGGGACGGAGGTGGGGTCGGAAAGGCTACCGCCGGATTGGTAGGAATTATTATATGAGGATTGATCACTACGACTGGAGTATCAGCTGAGTATTTCGCCTTACAGTTTTCACGAAGCGGGAGCAGCGAGTGTGTACATCGAGTACACCGTGATTATGTGAGGAAAGCGAGCTGACCGTGCAAACCATGGTCGTTTTGGCTTCCCTTTTCCTCGTACACCGAGAAGGGACTTTGAGGATTCGGCTGGAGGGTCGGTAGAGGGGACGTCCGGCGGTGGTTGGTCTGTGAGGCACCGCGTTAGTCTCTTCTCAGGTTTCCATTCGAGAACATGTCAGCGAGTCGACGCTGCTCGCTCCAGCTTGGACCCATGAAAGGGGATTACAGCCTACGTACATGGGGAGAAGTTCATGCTGACGAGTCGAGGGAGCCGAGTGGTTTCAAGGGCAGGCTTCGGGTTTCGATACGGTGATTTGACTGCGTGTCTGATACGCTATCCTACGGAACAGCTGCTGTGGGTGTCAACATACAGAGGAAAGGTGGGCGAGAACAGAAAGGTAGCAGGCATATATTTGCCATTTTCCCGATTTATCCAGGACGCGAATTGACGATTTGGTGAATGCGTCATGCACAGCAAAAAAAACACAAAACTGTCAACTGTCACCGGTCTAGCACGAGAAAGCGAGGGCGAAATCGTCCGAGGCGTCCCAACATGAACGCTGCACTCCTCAAGCAGATTGAGGGTTGGTCCCATTCCTCTCATCTTTCGGGACACCATCTGATGCAGGTGTATAGGCGGCAGAGGTCTGAAGAAATCTGTCACGAATGATCGTTCCCAACCCATCGTCGACAGCAAGCCTAGCGGTGGAGGAGGGGGAGGAGGGGTGCGAGCACCACCGGTACCGTCCGCCCCGATGTCTGGGTCCGATGGACCGGCTCAACAGCTGGCTGGTCTGTTTGCTGGCGGGATGCCGACGTTGAAGAAGACGGGGGGTGGAGCTGCTCGTACGTCTCACGAAATATAACAATACTTCTTGTCTGATACGACCCAGCCGCTGCATCCGGATTTGCGAAAGCGCCGCCTGTACCTTCCTCGGCGAAAGCACCACCTAGACCGTCTGCTGCACCCCCGCCTCCTCCCGGACCTCTAAGACCGAGCGGCGCTCCGCCGCCTCCACCTCCTCCTCCACCTGGTGGGCCGCCAAGCCGAGGTCCCCCAGCTCATCCTGCCCCGCCTGGAAGAAGGTAAGCGCTTACCTTGTTTCGGCACAAGTCCATGCTAGGCTGACTGGCATGTTCAGTGCCCCTCCTGCTCCTCCTGCTCCCCGGACTCCCTCTCGAGCGCCAGCGGCCCCGCCGCCTCCTCCTCCACCTCCCTCAGCACCTTCGCGCGGACCTCCACCTCCGCCAGCTCCTCCCGGTCGCAGTGGTCCCGCTGCACCCCCGCCGCCTCCGCCTCCACCTCCCTCTGGCCCACCTGCTCGCGTTCCGGTCCCTCCTCGGCTGCCCAGCAAGACACCTTCGCGGGGCCCCAGCTTGCCGAGTAGAACGGGCAGTGCTGCTCCAGGCAGACATATACCGCCGCCTCCGCCGCCCTCTGGATCGTCCTCTGCACCTGTAAGTCAGTGAATTCAACTGAGATTGCAGGCTGATAATGGCAATAGCGAGCCCCGCCGCCGCCCCCACGACCAACTGGACCACCCGCACTCCCATCACGGACTCCCTCGTCCGCGTCAGCACGAGCCTCGCCTCTGCCCTTACCGCAGGCTTCATCCAGCAATCATCTTGCTGCGCCTAGTCCGCCACGACGGCCATCGTCGACAACTGTATCCCCTCCTGCCCCTCCCGCACCCCCTGCTCCGCCGGGTGGAGGACGGAAATTGCCGCCCGCACGGGTCCCACCTCCTCCTCGTCCCTTCCAGGATGAGGAAGAAGACGAATTGGCGCCGCCTTTACCCACCGGAATGAGCCCAGCTGCTCGCGCCATCGCTGGATCCGGAAGATCACGCGCGCCGAGCAATCCCTCTGTACCACCTCCGCTTCCTGGCTCAAGCCCAGCACGCTCTGCTCTTCCACCTCCACCGCCTCCTACATCGCCTCCGCCTGCTTCTCGTCCTGCTCCAGCACTTCCGACGCCAGAACGGGTCGTTCCCAAATCTGCAGGCTCATCATTCGCTCCACCGCCGCCTCCACCAGGAACGAGGCCTTCCGTGGCTCCGCCGATCATGTCCGATGGGAGCAATATGAACGGTTTCGCCAGTAGCGATGGGGATGACGAGGATATCCCAGAGCCGCCTGCTGTGGTGGGGACATGGACATTCCCGATGAAGGGGATGTTCCCTGCGCCGCGGCCTTGGTCAGGCGGAAACAAGTGAGTGGCAGCTGGCTCTAGCTCGAAGCCTCCAAGTTAGCAAACGAGCTGATCAAGGGTCTCATAGAACTTATGCGAGCGGGAATACTAGGGGAGGCGGGATCGGCTTCCATGTTTAGACCATTTTACCTATATCTATGCTTATATCGTGCACGCTATGAAGGTCTGGGACGTGAGAAAGTTAGGGTGTAAAGGGGGTTAGTAGTGGCGATTGCGTGACTGCTTTTTCGAACCGAAATCTGGAATGTCTGGGACGATCATCAACAGATTCCTACCCTCTGCTTTACTTTTCCAAGACGAGCTGAACGTGATGGCTTCCAATATCAATTTCCACCCCGGCAAGTTCAGGCATCCACCCATGTGTTCGTCAGCTGATCCCAAGTCCAGGTGCGGTAAGCCAAGACGAACGGTCAACCCGCCTCGGCCAAAAAGGGGCGACCATATGGCTCACCGGTCTCTCCGCGAGCGGAAAGGTATGCTCGACGCAATTCCAAGCCAGCTGTCTCCCCTCTACTCAGCAGCTGGATGGGACTGATGATGCGGATTTTGGCAGTCGACGATAGCCACAGCGCTCGAACAGCACCTCCTCCAGAGAGGTCTCCACGCATATCGGCTGGACGGCGACAATATCCGATTCGGACTGAACAAGGCGAGCTTGGCCAGCTGAGGTTGTCCCCGTCAGTGTGAGACGAGCTGATGGCTGAACAGGATCTGGGGTTTGACCAAGCTAGTCGTGTGGAGAATGGATGTCACCCTCTCTCTTCCCCTCCATTCTCCCCGACCCCCTGCACCTGCACATTCCCCATCGATACCTCAAATCCTCCCTCACCCGCCCCGAGATGAATGAGCTTGGGGGGAGCAATACCTCGCTCGCGCTGACGCGCTCGTTGGTCCAGATCCGACGCATCTCCGAAGTCTCCCTCCTCTTCGCCCTCTCCTGCACTTACACCATCACCGCCTTCATCTCGCCCTACATCTCCGACCGTTCCCTCGCGCGTTCACTCCATCTCTCGCACGATCCTCCGATGCCGTTTGTGGAGGTCTATGTGGATGCGCCGTTGGGGGTTGTGGAGGGGCGGGATCCGAAGGGGCTTTATGCGAAGGCTAGGGCTGGGGAGATCAAGGGTGGGTCGGGTCGAGTTCTCTGGAGCCGAGGGTTCAGCAGATACTGATCAGGGATAGACTTTACGGGTATTTCCGCACCTTATGAGGCTCCTGAGAACCCGGAGATCCACATACGAACGGATGAGGTGGATGTAGCAGGAGCCGTTGCAAAAATCGTGGAATACCTAGAAGGAAGAGGACTGTTGACAGGATGAAAGTGTAAGATATGCAATGCGAGGAAGAATCATCGTCTACCGACCCGGCTCTCTAGCTTTCCTCCACTCGCTATCATCCAGACCCTCCATCCGCACCGCGTTCATCTGCCTCATCACCCTCTCCATCCCTACTTTCAATACCCCCGCCTCCTCACCCGGTCTCGCAGATCGGAGCACGGTATTCAAAGCCGCGAATATATGGTCCATAGTCGTGTTCTCCTCGTCTTGCTCTTCACAAGCCATCTCGACATCCCCCTCGTCCAGGAACGGGGCTTGCTCCTTGCGACCCGACCATCGCGCGTGGAGATCGACCAGATGTGACTCCGTGGCTAGGAGTAGTCGGGACGCGAGGTCGGCCGGGAGAGGTGCTTTGATGACGGTAAGCGATCCGTTGATGGAATTGTACCTGCGACTTTCAGCCGCAAGTACAAGGATCTAGAGGTCGCGCACAAGTGACCGAGGAAGACAAAATCGAGCTCCTTGGCTATGGCCTTGATGAGGGCCGAGAAGACTTGCTTCAGACTGCTAGGATTCGCGTCCAGCGACCCAGAAGCTTTCGCGACCCCAAACAGAGCGGGCACGAGACTGAGAGTAGTCAGGATACCGGTATCCTTACTCAGATACTGACTAAGTCGCCGCCTCAAGACCACCCATAATGTCAGCATCACTCGTTTGCGGCTGAGGCAAATGACTTACTTCTCTCACGTGTTCCGAATCAGGACACACCAACGCCTTCAGGGTCAGCTCCATACTTGGCTGTAACCAAGGCCCAAAGGCCGCCTTCATCGTGTTGGCATAAACGATGAGATGCTCGAGCGCGTCCACCTTTTCGGCGAGCAGGGCAGAATTGTTCTCCCTGAGATCATCCTGGACATCTTTGTCGTTTTCGTCGGTCATGCTAGACGCTACCGAGCGCAATATCATTCCGTGGCCCTCTGCTTCGAAACGGACAAGCCTTACGCGGTTTCGATCGCGGCGAGGGAGTGTACGAAGCCGCTTCCAATAAGGGGGGAATGACTTGGCCGAGAAAGGGAGTGAAGTCCCGGCCGAGCACCCGCCCGAGTATAGACCATGCTTCAATGATCAGCGGAAGCCTGCGTGGGGCGCCTACCTTCGGTCAGATAATTGTGCCGAGGGTCATCGACTTTTGTGACATCATTCTGAATGACGAGCATGATGCGAGCTACTCTAACGGCGTCCGAAGCGAAGGCCTCCAAGCGGTATCAGCTGACGTCAAGCAGTCACGTCGGCGACTGACAGACTTGCCAACCGCAAGACCTTCGCAAACCTCGGTCAGTGTGTCCCGAAGCAGGCGATGAACCGACCAGTCATCGTAACACACTCCACGCTCCGTCCGACAAGCTTGTGATGTGCCTCGTCTTTCATCGTTTCCAGGATGTGAATGAGGAGGTCCATCACACTACCTGTGCCTCGTCAGCCCCGTCCGCTCCCAAGCAATTAGCGAACGGTAGAATGGGAGAAAAGCTTGTTCGGCTTCGGTCGACACGGTTGCTGTCATCATTCTTCAGTATACCTACAGCGAAAAGCACCGAGAAGCTGACACAATGTGGCCACGACCTGCTCCTGGACATACAGTGGCCCACCATGGAAGGTTCGGAGCAGGGCACGGATGACCGGATCGAGAAACGCAGCGAAAGATGGCAATTCGGCTGATTCGAAATAGTTGGTCAGGCAAGCAGCTGCGTGCGCGCGGACTCTGCGGTTCCTCAGTGCTGGCTCAAGACGGAGATTAGGGGCGGACCTAGCGATGGGATCGGACAGCAGTTCCAGGCATATCTCTAAGGTCTCCTTCGAAAAATCGGACTGTATAATACCCTGTTCAACCGTCAGGCAAATGCTGAGAGCGAACCGCAAGACTAGCCTCGCAATCCGTACACAGCTGGCCGAGGCACTGTAGAAAGCCGAACCGGACTCGAGGATGTTGGTCTTCAGCGGACGGGGAGACGAGCCTATTTGGGGTCACCTTGTTCTCCGATTTGAGCCCTTCAGAAGAGCTCACGCCAGGACGTCTCTTATCCGTGGCTTGACTTCCTGCCATCGCATCAATCACAGTCACCTGCTGTGAAAATGCCTCACTTCGAAACATCCTTCGGCCACACTGCCAGTAGCCACCAAAGCGCTATACCGACATCGCCACTCCGTCATGCCGAGCAGAGCCTGCACGTGCTCAGACAAGGACGACAGTATCGTCCCTCCACCTGATGTCGATCAGCCCGCAACACCAGCAGCGGACTTACCGATAGCTCTAGCCAGTCTGTCCAGCGCCTCTTCTGGGAAAGAGGGGTACTGTTCAGTCTGATCGTCAAGCTTCCAGCCCATCAGCATAGGTAGGTTCTAAGACTGAGGACCAACGTTTATCTCTTCCAGCCACTCCTTGCACTCATCTCCCAGGTCCTCCAAGCCGCCTACTAAACGCCCGATCAGTAGTCCCACCAATTCCCTGCCCACACGCCCTTCTTCCCAGGCAGTGATCTGCGCCCCTCGTAGTTCCGCTAGGGTAAGGATGATCTCGGTAGCGGGGTTTGCGACTTCTTCCCAGTCTGAACAAGCCATCGACGTAGGTGGATATGGAGAGAAAGGGTAAGCTGAGAGACCGGAGGCTGGTGGGGAGAGAAGGGTAAGCAGGTACGGAAGGGTGTGTGAAAGAGTCGGCATGAAGAGGTGAGGATGGAGGAGGGCGAGGTCGACGAGCGGGAGTAACGCGTGGGACAACAGGTCGACTGGTATATTCGGCAAAGTCTGTGTTGGTCAGTTCAATCTGGATGGATTGGTAGTGCAACCCACCTTGAAAGCCTCGAGAATGAGATGTGATCCGACCTCTTCCCTCTCGTTTCCCGTCAGACCCTTCAATATGATACTCCGCATAGCCTTCATCGCCTCGACCCTAACATCCACACTCGGATCGTTCAGTCCGGCCAGCAAGATCTGCCCGAGCTGTTGAACGGGTATCCGCTCGCTCACGCTGTCCACCAGCAGCGTCGGGGTTATATTCAACAGCTGAAAGGGTGTGTATCGATGGAAAGGTTGACTCGACGCCGTGAGTTCCAGAAGTACAGGTGGGAGCGCCATGAATGGTCCTACTTGGATCAGTCACGCCCTGATTTGGGTGACTACGGACATACGATGTCGTACTGCACTCTCTTGTGCCCATCCTGCAGCACAGTTGCCAAGACCTTTACGCATCCGGACGTTCAGCTCGTCCTTGAGGCCCGTGACGAGGACGGACTCGATGCGCTGTCGAGTCCGCTCGGCAATGACGTCGAAAGGGGCGGTGGCATGTTGGGCTTGCTCGTTCCGGAAGAGGCCAGGGAGGGGTCGGAAGGCGAGTCGCTTGAGCAGGATAAGGGTGAGGAAGCGGTGCTACGAAGTTCATCGTGTCAGATGATATGACAAGCCATGGTAGGAGAATTCACGTCGAGCTGGAACCCGCCGACTGCGAGAGCTCCGACTTGGGCGAGGACGAGGAGGACTTCAGCAGGTTGCTCGAGCGTGAACCGGCGAAGGTGCGCTTCTGCTCTGATGGCAATGACTTCAGCTTCAAATCTGTGCATAGGATAGGAGCAGCTGACTCCTGCCTTGGCTCGTCCGCTGTCCCCATCAGCGCCTCGAGAATGAGGCCTACATCCCCGAGTAGATGCTCGGTCGACATGACTACGTACACTCCTCGGATGCTTGAAAGACCGAGGGGCAATCCTGCTTGCCCATCTGCTCACCAGGCGGTACAGGCAGACTCGATAGGACATATGAGAGGAAGGTGAAGAATGATCATTACGGAATGCAGACCGAGATCTCGGCTTGCACTCCGACGTTTACCCTTCCGTGGGCGACCTCCGAACTTTTCCGTGCTGAAGTAGCCTTCAGTGGCGTAAATAAAATCCATGAGAAGCAAAATTCGATGCTTGATACAACAAAACCCCACTTCCTAAGAAAAGATCCTCAAGCTCATCCAGAGCACATCACACAAGCGTCCTTGTTGTCGATACTGCACTGCAATGCCGCCTCCGCTCGCTCCTCTGCACGTCGCTTGGCCTCTTCATAACTGATCTCTTCCTCTTCGCTGGGGCCAGGAGAGTCGTCTCGTCGTGGGGTCGAAGCGGCTACGACTTCCTCAGGAACAGAGGGGACCGCGGTAGATATGGAAACCTTCCTCATGGGAGCGACGAGGGAATCGGCAGCGGGTGCGGACGCAGGGGTAGGGATTTTGGCGGCAGCAGCATTGGTCTTTGCCTGTTTCAGGGTGCTGGCGTCGATGGTGAACTGAATGGCGTTTGCACTGGGCTTGGTGCGGAGGTAGTACGACCCGGTCTTAAGACCACGTTTCCACCCGTAGAAGTGCATCGAGGTAAGCTGGGAGAAGGAGGGGTTGGCGAGGTGGATGTTGAGGGATTGACTTTGGTCGATGAAAGCGCCACGGTCCGCGGAAAGGTCGATGACAGCCTTTTGGGATATCTCCCAGACCGTCTTGTAGATGGCTTTGAGGTCGGCGGGAATCGAAGGGATATTTTGGATGGAACCGCCAGAACCGATGATGAGATTTTTCATGTTATCGTCCCAAAGACCAAGGTTGATGAGGTCGCGCAGAAGCCAGGGGCAGACAACCTGGAAGTCGCCAGACAGTACACGACGCGCATAGAGCATCGATGTGTATGGCTCGAAGCATTCGTTCCATCCAAGGATCTGGGACGTTGAAGCAGTGGGCATTGGCGCGACGAGGAGGGAATTCCTGACCCCGTGCTGGGCAATGCTTGCGCGAAGCTCGGTCCAGTCCCAAAGATCGGTAGGGACTCGGCCCCACAGGTCGAATTGAAGTTTGCCCTGCGAGATAGGGGACCCCTCGTATGACTCGTACTTGCCGAAGTCTTGCGCGAGCTCGCAGGAGGCCTCAAGAGCCGCATGGTAAATCGTTTCAAAGATCTGGATGTTGAGCTCGCGAGCAGACGGTGAGTCGAAGGGCATGCGGAGGGCCATAAAAGCGTCTGCGAGACCTTGAACTCCGAGACCAACCGGACGGTGACGCATGTTGCTGTTCCTAGCCTCGGGAACGGGGTAGAAGTTGCGGGTGATCACCTGCGAATGTCAGCGCTAGCTTAGTATGCAGTCTATCTGACTCACTGTGTCAAGGTTCTTCGTGACGACCTTGGTAATTTCATGCAGCTTCTTGAAGTCGTAGACCCTCTTGTCCATGTCGACAAAGGCAGGCAGAGCGAGTGACGCGAGATTGCAGACAGCGACCTCATCCGGAGCTGAGTACTCGATGATTTCGGTGCAAAGGTTACTCGACTTGATGGTACCGAGGTGCTGCTGATTGGACTTGCTGTTGGCCGCGTCCTTGTAAAGCATGTAGGGTGTACCTGTCTCAGTCTGAGCCTCGAGGATGGCGAACCAGAGTTTCTGCGCCTTGATCGTCTTGCGACCCTTGCCGACTTTCTCGTAGCTCTCGTAAAGCCTCTCAAAATCCTCGGAGTGGACGTCGGCAAGACCAGGGCATTCGGCGGGACACATGAGTGTCCAGTCACCGTCGGACTCGACGCGCTTCATGAAGAGGTCGGGGATCCAGAGGGCGTAGAAGAGATCGCGAGCGCGGACCTCCTCCTTGCCATGGTTCTTCCGCAAGTCAAGGAAGTCGAAGACGTCGGCGTGCCAGGGCTCGAGGTAGATCGCGAAGGCACCGGGACGCTTGTTACCGCCTTGGTCAACATATCGGGCAGTGGCGTCGTAGGCTCGGAGCATCGGGACGATACCGTTCGAGTATCCGTTGGTGCCGGCGATGTACGACCCCTTCGCCCGGATGTTGTGGATGTGAAGACCGATACCACCGGCGGTCTTGGAGATCTGCGCGCAGGTCTTGAGGGTCTCGTAAATGCCCTCGATCGAGTCGTCGCGCATGGCCACGAGGAAGCAGGAGGACATCTGCGCATTGGGAGTACCAGCGTTGAACAGCTGACGTCAGCGATGTGTCACGCGGATGACTCACAGTTGGGGATGCATGGGTGAAGTATCGCTCCGACATCAGGTTGTAGGTCTCGATGACCTTGTCGATGTTGCTGCCGTGGATGCCGATAGCTACACGCATGATCATATGTTGCGGTCGCTCGACAATCTTGCCATTGATGCGGAGGAGGTAAGACCTCTCGAGGGTCTTGAAACCAAAGTAGTTGTACGCAAAGTCTCGGTTGTAGATGATCGCGGCATCGAGGACATCCTTGTTGTCCATTACGACCTTGTAGACATCATCGGCGATCATCGGCGCGTGCTTATTGGTCTTGGGGTTGACCCAGTGGTAGAGATCGGATACGACTGTCGAGAATGTCTTCTTGGTCTCCTTGTGGAGGTTGGAGATGGCAATACGAGCGGCGAGAATGGCGTAGTCCGGGTGCTTGGTCGTGAGGTATGCAGCGGTCTCCGCAGCGAGATTCTGCTTGTCAGCGATGCCAAAAGAATCGACTCACGTCAAGCTCGACGGTGGTGATGCCCGCGTGTATACCGCCGATGACTTTCATGGTGATCTCAGCTGGCTCGACGAAATTGGGGTCAAGACCATAGGAGAGTTTATTGATCTGTGCGCATTAGCTTGATGCAATGCAAGCATCAGTGAGCTCACTCGTGCGGTGACCTATAGCATCAGGTAGTCTATGATCAGATACATCTCCAAATCGAGACATTTCCGCACCTTGTCGAAAGCCACTGCGCGATGTCAGCTGAAGCCTGAGGCAGATGACACAAGAACATACCAGGCTCCTTGCGTCCATCGCGTTTGTAGATCCACATAACCATCTTGACAAAGAGTCTCTATGGTTCAAGTGTCTGATAGTCGAAGAGGTGAGTACTTTGTGATGATCGATGCAGTAAAGAGCGTGTTGGTCTCGGGTCGCCTGCCGTTTAGTCAGCGAGTGGCAATGGCAAGGGAGCCGCGATACACCGGAGGGGGACAAGCGGGATAGCGATATACACGACACTCACAGCTAGGCGTTGGGGCTCAATGGAGAAGACGTGACCGAAGCTGAGATATAAATTGGACAGCTGAAGCAAAGAAGATCAGGAAATACGAGGAAAATCAACCTCCCGAGCCGTGATTTTTGAGGTTTGCAACAAGCGCGTCCGGTCAACCGAGCGACCCTGACGTGTCCTGGACGTGATCTGTAATGTTCCCAACGACGCGTAGCGTCCCAAGATCAAATTGTCAGCCACCCCGACAATCACGCGAGCGCGTCCTTGAATCCCTGTGCTAGTAACGTGTCGCAAGAAGATCAAGTGGAGGTGCTTTGACGAAGGGCTAAGTCGTCTCAAAGGGACGAAGACGATCGGGCTCGAATGGTGCCCGGTCCCGAAAGGGTGGGCATGATGAATACCTGTGAGATGAAAGTGGATACACGATATATTCAACCTCAACTAGCCACATCTGACTTCTTCTTCTTCTTCTTCTTCTCCTTCTTCGCATCCACAGCTCCATCCGCACCCGCCGCAGCCTTCTCCGCCTTCCGCTTCTCCTTCTTCTCCTTCTTTCGTCTCTTCCTCTCCTCCTCGTCCTTGGCTCCATCAACCCCCATGACCTCGCTCTTCCGCTTCTCCTTCTTTTCTCCTTTCTCCTTCTTCTCTTTCTTCTCCTTATTTTTCTTTTCCTTCAACACCTCGCCAACGGGCACGGTCGCTACTTGTCCGTTCGATAATGCGATCTTGGCGAGGTCGGGGTCAAGTGGGGATTTCTTGATGGACGCCTGATCTTGCTCGACCTGTCTGACCGCCTGAACAATTTCAGATTCAGTTTGCTTGCAACACGGAACAGGGTGAACCAGACGTACCTCTGAGATCTCGACGTCGTCAATCTCGCCCTCCTCGTCATCATCATCGTCCTCGCCATCCCCGATCTCCGCAGCAATGGCAGTCAGCGCTTTTTGAATGGCGTCAGAGTTCTTCGACACCGGGGCTCCAGTCTGTAAGTTTCATCAGTCACTGGCCCGGCAACTGCCACAGGAAATACCTCGAAGAAGTTCAGCCGTTCCTCCACCTGAGCCCGCAGTGCCTCCCCGAACTTGTTTGTGGGAACGTCTGATTACGTATGAGCGCAGATTGAAATGAGATCCGGTCTGATGTACCTGAGAAGCAGTCTATCCGGCAGGCGATGGAGCATTTATTTGCGAGGAAACGGGATATGCGGCCCTTGTGCTTCGTGCCGGCTCGGCCGATAAAGGTGGAATGATAGATGAGGCCATACTACGGACAATTAGCGAAGTCTTCGCATCAAGGAAGGCAGATGACGCACTTTTGGTGTGTTGCCTTTTGTCTTCAGTGCGCGGAAAAGCGCCTTCTCAGCGCCAAGGATTTGGACGGTTGAAGCGGGATATTTGGCGAGATTGGTGAGGGATCCACTATCAAGGAATCAGGCATATTCCAGCGAAGATTACCAAACGTACGCATGGCTGATCAACCTGGCCGCTATCGTCTCGCCTATCAATGCGGACAGATTTGGCGCAACCACATTCATCTTCTCGACGAGATATCTCCGTAAACTCTTCCGGTACTCCGCGAGCTTGACCACCCGTTCGGCGAAATTGCTGATATTGATGAGATCGATTTCGGAGATGTCGCTGCCCATACTCGCTCTCGCCGCATCCAGGACGTTGCGAGCGCGGGTCTCATCGTCCTCCAATACCTCTTGCATCTCTTCAAGCGACGATTCTGAGAGAGCGGTACGGTCACCGATGAGGACTGCGAGGAGAGAGTATTGGTGTGCGTCCGGGACCAGCTTGTATAGCTCGGGGAAGTGCCAGCCGTACCATTCTCGTATCCGCATGGAGAAGGTGTTTAGGTCTTTGTCGAGTTGGTCGGAAAGGGATATGGCTTGGATGATCATGTTGTCGGACCGGTTCACATTGAACTGGAATAATCAGTTCTGATAGTAATATCAGTGGCGCAAGACATACCTTGACCTTTCCTCTTGAGTAGGAATGCCCCAGTCCCAGTTGCGCTATGGCCACATCCCCCTTTTGCATCCCACCCTTGACCAATGCCTTCTCCTGATGTAGCCGAACTCCTCGGATCAACTCCAACCCCCTCTCACTCGTATCGCACGGCAATCCCATTTCTCCTTGAATCGCTCCCGCCAATCCCCTCTCCGAGACCCCAAGCAGCACTCCGGACTGCTGCTTATTGCTCTTGCCGGCAGCATTCGGCACGATGAGGTTGAGCAAGGATTTGAGATGAGGGTTGAGGATACCCTCTGAGACATCATTGGCGTTCTCGAGGGCTTGGGCGGCAGATGTGAATGGTAGAAATGAGGCTAGTTGGACCATTCGGGAGAAGGTCGAGATGTCGGCGATAGCTTCTTGGAGCTGCTTGGACTTGGCTGCGATCTCTTCTTGTATCTGCACGGTGAAGAGAGCATAGCCGGAAGCGCCCTCGAAGAGGACATGGGTGAGAGAGCCGGACATGGTGGACGCTCTTCCCTGGCCTGGACTGGCTGGTCGAGATCACCGGAAGCCGAATGGGATCCGTAGTGAGTCGATGGTCTGTCGCTCTCTGTAAATATGGGGGGTTTAGGCTGGCTCTTTCGGGAAATCTGAGGAACACCAAGAACATTTCGCTAACCTATTGATTGCTTTTTATCCTAAGTTCAGGAACCTCCACTCATGGTGTCCTGCGTTCACGAGGCTTGAGTTAGATTGCTTCTCAGACTCCAGACATCGCTTGTCCAGCGAGACGTCGGGTAGGATGGCTCAGGCGCCCCATTACAATTCCCTTCCGTCCGTTGCTGTCCACTTCCTGGGGACCTGCAGCGGCGGCGGACCGATTCGATCCCGCAACTGCTCATCATTGTCTGTCGATCTCGGCAATGATATCTGGCTATTCGATACAGCCGACGGAACTCTCGGACGACTCCATCAATCACCGCTGAAGATGGGGAATTTCAGCAAGATCTTCATCACCCACATGCATGCGGATCACGTCTTGGGTCTTGTATCGGTCATGACTACCATTTTGAGCGGCGTTGGGATGACCGAGGGTGCCCTGGAGAGTCTAAAGGAGGCCGGGACAAACAAAAAGGTGCGCCTGAGTCGCTTTTAGAGGCTACCTGGAAGCAATCTGACGTAGTGTTAAGGCAGATGTGAATATCTACGGTCCCGCTGGACTCCGGCAGCTGATCCGGAAGAGCTTGGATCTGACTTCAGTCTTGCTAGCAGGTGCATACGCCGTGCATCCGCTGCTTCCGCCTGGATCAGACCCTTCCGCAGCATGCACGAAGGAGACCTACACCTCAACGAGGCTGTTGGCCGGGACCTCACAACCGATGACGAAGGTGTATGGAACACGATCTTCGGAAGGCAACGGAAAGGGCGGAAAAGGATGGCGTGTCAGCGCTGGCCCGATCTTGCGTCGCGGTACGTCAAATTCATTGTCTCAGGTCAAGATTGACCGCACCTTAGTGCTGTCGCTGGGATATGTCTTGCAAGAACCTGCACCTCGAGCCCCACTTGACACCGCTACCCTCATACCGCTGCTCCAGCTCAACGCCCTAGCACTCGCTTCTCTCGATCCGCCTATCAAGCATCCTCTTTCGCTCCTCTCCCATCTCAATTCCTTTCCTCCACCTCCTCCATACACTCTTCCTTCCGGGGAGATCCTTCACCCTCCATCGCCGTCAGGTGTTCCACCTCGAAAAATCGTCATCTTTGGCGACTGTTCTGGCGGAATCCTAATAAGCGCTTTCAACAGATGTGCGAGTATGCGAGCTTGCTCGTCCATGAATATACAAACGGTGCGATTCCTGAAAGGATACAAAGGGGAGATAAAGGGATGAAGGTACGGAGCAAGGGGCCGGAGCATAGCCTTTTTAAGAAGCAGGAGAAGTCTGGAGCGCGGCGGCACCCACCAGCACCGGCTCCTCTGCTGGTCCTGCCGAAACGGATGGTGCAGCGGAGGCGATGAAGTGCAGAAGGCCAAGGTGCGCAAAAAGGCTTTAAGTAGGGGGCATTCGACGCCGGATGAAGTTGGGGAGTTCCATCCGAGCAAGGAGGTCGTGGTCAACCACTTTTCGGCGATGTAAGCGATTGATCCCTCAGCTGGCTCTGACATCCACCAGGTTCCCTTCTCGACGATATCCGACATCTGAACCAATGCCCTCACTGCTTTTGCCCATCTCGCCATTTCCCTATCCTACCCCTCAACCAATGCAGTATTCTCCAGATCCCGAGCTTCAGCCTCATCCCCTGACAGGTGGCGAGCTGCATCTGCGACTCATTCTCAGCTCTCTCGCCAGTCAGATCAACGCAGTGTGGAACGACAGGAGTTCCGAAGACGCAACCATCGATTCCAAGCATCCTTCTACTTCCACCATACGTAACTTGGCTATACCAGCGCGTGACTTCATGGTCATTCGAATATCTGGACACGAACTCGGAAGGAGAAGTTGCGGGGATGAGCCAGGCGCAGGAGGAGACGCAGCATGTGATGCGGAAATGGGAGGAGCACGGCGGACTATGGGTGGGCGGAGAAGCTGAAAAGCGGTGGATTGGGGTGGAAGAGCCGGTCGAGACTTGACTATGGTAATTTTGTAAATGCCCTCTTTTGATCTCTGCGCTTGGCTTGACGGTCGATAGTGATGCTCAATCACGATTTGTTGCATCATCAGCGTCATGTATGCTTGCTGTTGGTATGCTGGCGTGCTTCATCAACAGCTCTTGATTCGAAGTTTACCACCTCCAGACAATAACCGAGGGGCTGCTAGACACCGACGGCCGTATCGCTCTCCAGGTTCTCAATCCTTGTACGTGGGGACAGGCACCCGATCCGATCTGCTGGGATATTTCCCGGCTAGGTAAGCAGGTCGACCAGAGGCTGACTGAACCCCGAACTCCAAAATCACTACAAAACACAGCAAACATTTCGCGGAAGAAAAGACCCGCATCCCCGACCCACGACATGGTTGCACCATCGCGAGAGAAATCGTCCTCCGACTATACGCCGTCAAAACCCGACGACGGCAGGCTCCGTACGCCTCCTCCATTGTCCTTCTCTCTTGAGACTGATGGTTCCGTGGTTTCAGTGGTAACAGACATCATCTCGCCGGCTCCTCAGCCTCAGACAGAGTTGGCACGTTATCGACTGCTCTCTCCTACCGCCGGAGTACGGGTATCCCCACTCTGCCTCGGGGCTATGAGTCTCGGTGACCAATGGACGAACTCTTTGGGCGGTAAGGCGATGGATCAAGCCAAGTCGGAGGACTTTCTCGATGCTTTTTAGTGAGTCATCTCAACAGTGTATGGGTTTGAGGCTAACCAGGCTGCTAGTGAGGCAGGCGGGAACTTCATCGACAGTGCTAGCAATTATCAGGGTGAGCCCGTGTGTGCCATCGTTATGAATACGGCTGATAGGTGTGGCAGATGAACAGTCTGAGCTTATCTTAGGTGAATGGATGGAGAAGCGGGGTATCAGGGACAACATCGTTCTCGCGACGTACGCCACTTCCCTTGGTTACTTCGTCTCCCTAGGTTTTGGCTGAAGGAATGAATTTCAGGAAATACACAACCTATACTCTCAACCGAAAGGAGGGGCCCCTGCGAGGGGGTCTGCGTCAATTGGGCCGGTAACCACAAAAAGAACCTGCGCATCTCTGTCGAAGCATCCCTCCGAAAGCTTCGGACAGACTATATCGACATTCTCTACCTCCATTGGTGGGACCACTCGACGAGCATCGAGGAGCTCATGCAAAGTCTCGATGCGCTGGTGAAGTCGGGCAAGGTGTTGTACTTGGCCATTTCGGATACCCCGGGTGAGCGATTTGTCCCGACTTGCAGCCAAAGCTGGGCTGATCAAGTGGGACAGCTTGGGTGGTGTCGCAAGCGAACGAGTATGCTCGCCGCCAAGGCCTGGCTCAATTCGTCGTCTAAAATGTCACATACGTCGCGCATCATGAGGGCCATGCTGAATGACTTAGTCAAGGACTGTGGAACCTCAGCGCGCGGGAGATCGAGAGGGATATCATCCCGATGTGCCGGCATACGGGATGTCCCTCGGTAAGTTCCGCTGCTCATCGTCCAGATCCCACAGACTGACAGTAATCGTTCGCAGCGCCATGGGGTGTCCTTGGGCAAGGTAGATTCAAGAGCCCAGAGGAGATGAAATCTCGGGCGCAAGTCCGTGGTGGCGCTGAGCCCAGCGAGGCGGAGCTCCAGCTGAACGGAGCCCTGCAAGAGGTCGCGAGCGATCTCGGCGGGAAGTACAGCTTGGCCAATGGTAAGTCCGCGTCGTTTAGTTCTGGGTCCTCGCTGATCTAGAGTCCAGTGGCAATGGCATGGGCGAGAGGGAAATTGACCGACTGCTATCCCGTCATTGGCGGGACCAGTGTCGGACACCTCAAGGAGAGAACATCGAGGTAGGCGACTTCCGCTTAAGCCGGCCCTTACATCCTTTAGGCACTTAAGATCAGACTTTCCGACGCACAGATCAAGAAGCTTCGCCTTTCGTTCCAGGTTTCCCCACGAGCGCGTTCGGACTAGACCCTCGAGGACTGAAGGATGGAGCGCCGGACTCTTTCACTCTTAACGCCGTGAGTTGACTGCCGGACCGCTGTGCATTCTGACCCTAATGATGGATTATCGAAGGCGGGGTGGATCAAGTACAACACATGGCATTGAACACCAAGTCATTCCAAAACTGTCGCGTTTCGACAGAAGCGGCGAGGGCGCCAAACTGGTCTAGATGGCTGCATATGCATGACAATCTCATGAACATGTTACATATGACGGAAAGAGGTTATACAGACTCTCAGCCGTCCCACAGACCGAAGGCAAGAGGTAGATGGTCGATACACCCAACACGATGCCTCGACCGGTGCTCGACTCTGCGAGGGACTACACCCCAGCTTCGGGTGATGAAAGGAGAGTATGTCTGTTACCCAGATTACCGATATGGTCACGAGTCTGATCAATACGTAACCATGATATGCCTCTTCGGAGCTGCGGTGGGTCCTTGTCCCAGTTCCTGACCACTGCGTATAGCCCGTCTGATCATCGCTGTCATTACGAGTCTCCCCCCTTTGTCTTGGTGGTATGTCGCTGGGAGATCAATGGGCCGGGTTCATGGGGACTGCGATGAACGCGGAGAAGTCGGAGCAGTTCCTGGACACATTAGTGAGTGATCAGATGCTGGGGAAGGAGTTTAGTCCGAGAAGCGATGCTGGTGGAATTCCATCGATGTCGCCTGTAACTATCAAGGTAGGTGAGGTCTCCTTACTCCCGATTGATTTGGGTGATGAACGGTTTCTTCAGACGAGCAGCCCGAGATGATCGTCGGCGAATGGATGGAGAAGCGGGGGATCAGGGATGAGATCGTTCTCGCGACGTGAGCTAATGAACACATTTTCCGGTGGAAACCCGCTGATCTTCGCTGTGGCTAAAGCCAATACACGACCTTCGGTCTCGATCGCAAAGATGGTCGTTTCAAGGGTATCGCAGCGAATCGCGCGGGCAATCCTCTAGGCTGACCAGGCTCTAGGTTGAGAGTTCGCTGATGAAGCTCCGAACAACCTACATCGACCTCTGATACGTCCACTGGTGGGACTACTCAAGTTCCATCGAGGCGGTCATGGAGAGCCTTGATCTGGTCAAGTCGGGGAGGGTGCTCTATCTCGGAATCTCGGATACGCCAGGTAAGCTGCAGTTAAGAATCAGGTCGGGGCTGTACTGACTGGACCCTACGTAGCTTGGATCGTGGCTCAAGCGAATCAGTATGCCCGCGACCATGCTCTGACCCCATTTTCCATGTAGTGAGCTCGACTGGAATGCTCTATATCTGAAAGCAAGAAGCTGATGGCCTCCATCCAAGGCTATTGGAGTCTTGCGATACGGGATATGGAGAAAGACATCATCCCGATGTGTCGTGCCAATGGCATGTCCATCGGTACGTCCCTACAACCTTCATTTACGGTAGCCTCCCTGACGACTGACCGTCGTGTAGTTCCGTATGGCGTGCTTGGCCAGGGCAAATTTAAGAGCCCCGAGGAGCTCAAGGAACGCGCCAAGAATCTCCGCGGGGACGTGCAGCCATCCGAAATGCAGCTGCAGGTCGGTAAAGTGATGCAGGACGTCGCCGAGGAGATCGGTGGCGGTGTCACGCTAATCGCAAGTAGGTTTCCTTGAATGCGCTGCCCCAACCAATCTTGCTGATGTCGCGATTCAGTCGGTCTCGCTTGGGCGAGACAGATGGTGGCCAGTCGCTCCCCGATCATAGGCGGCGGATCCATTTGACAATCTCAAAGCCAATATCGAGGTATGCTGCCGTTGATCTTCCATTCATCTCAGCTAATGGGACGCATCTAGGCGCTAAAGATCCACCTGACCGACGGGCAGATGGACAAGCTTACGAATACAGTCCCGATGGACTGGGGCTTCCCCTACAATGGATTCGGACGCGATCCACACTAGCTCCCGGAAGGGAAGCCGAATAACGCGCTGCTCAACTTCTTCACTTGTTCGATCTGCGCGGGAGATGTTGCTGATCGCTGATTTCAGGCGGCTCCCATCAAGTTTGTGAATCTTCCGTGAGAGATGGTCGTGGGGCCTCGACGAGTATTCATACTGCACGGTCGAGTGCCCTAGATCATGGTCATTTGCTTGTCGAAAAGTCCTGTATGCATGTGAGATGCCAGTAGCTCGACGTCGCCGGTCTAGCCACTGTCATTCAGATGGGGGGCTCGTATAAAGCGGTATTTGCCCCGCTGCATCAGCAATGCCGTCGTCGAATCCATCTCACATTTTATCATCATACCAGACTTCACCATGTCGAGCAATTACACTCCTCCCCCTGGCGCCCCACCCATCCGAGTTACACCTCGCTCCGACTCCCTCTCGACCGACGCCCTTCCCGACGAGCCCCCTCCTCCCCCATACACTCCAGCCGCCGGACCTCAAGGTGATACCTCCGTTCAAGCGGGTCCTTCCCATGTCGACTTCTCGGGACCCGCACCGAGAAGGCTGGAGCAGAACATCACGGGCGTCGGAGTGGGTTATGGACGGAGACCTGATCCGCCGGCTCAGGCTTGGTCAAGCTCGAGTGCGCAACATACCGGTCGAGGAGGATGGGGAGGGTTGAGTCCGCATGATACGGGTGCGGTTGGAAGTCATGGATCGATGCAGCCTCCACCGACGCATCCTTCGAGACTTGAGACATCGCAGCCAACCAAAGGAGGACCGTCATCTGCTGGATCTTCTCGCCCACCGCCACCTAACGATGTTACGCCGACGGAAGCGCCCACTCCTGGTCGACCCCTGTTGCATCATGGGATGATGCTCATCTATCCTCAAGGGTATTTCTGCTCGAAATGTACATTATCTCGCCTCTCACTCAGGTCGGTCGAGCTGATGGGTGGGTGATAGGTGGAAATACGGGATACAGAGCAAACGACCCGTCCAACCCTTGTTCCAACGTACGTCCTCCCTTCCTCCATCGTTCATACAATGAGCTGATGTGAGTTCTTCAAGGATTGGCGGAAGTACGGCAAGCCTTACAACTCCGCCCTCGCCCACTCCTACACCGTCGCGACCGGCCCAACCTCCAACCCCTCCACAAGCAACGCCACAAACTTCCAAAGACCGCTCCCAAATTTCGCTTCCCACTCTCATCCGCCACCACCCTCGCCGTCCTCTCATAACCCATACGGACACCTCCCACCTCCGCCTGGGAAGTGGGATACGTATCCTGGCCAACATGCCCGACCACCTTCGTCGCCGATGAGGCAGCCCCAGAGCGTGTTTGTTCAGCATACACCGGGACCTGTCCCGCATGGGGCGGTGGTAGTGGCACCTGGAGATCCCAGGATCGGTGGACGGTAGGTTGCTCTTGTTGTCATGATCTGGGTGGCTAGAGCCATGATCTGGGTGGCTAGAGCTGATGAGGGGTAGGATATGTTGGAGGTGTGGTGGGTCCGGGCGGGAGATGAGTTTCTTTGGGTTCGATGACGGGCGATGCTGGGAGTGCCGTGGGCTGGGTCGGCTGTTCTGACCCATCAGAGGCCCAAATTGTACAGTCAAATATACCAGACACTAGATGTATGTCCGTATGTAGTCTAGGATGCTCTCCATCGAACCACCACTTTAGATTTACTCGCCAAGGTCCGCGAGTCCGACGGACGGAGGTGCATCCTGGCGGAAGAGGTGCAGTATTGCATGAAGAGAAGCTCACGACTAGCAGCTCCGGGTGTTCAGGTCGACGCTTACGTAAGCTGTTGCTCAAGCGCGTCCAACGGGTCAAAGCTCAACTTCAAGCCGTACTCGACGTACTCTTTCGTCCTCGATCCCATCTATCGGAAGGTGCCTGCCATGGTAAGTTCCCCGCGTCGCCCCGACTCGAGTCTGATCGTAATATCCAGGCCTCGATCGTCGCCTCCCTCGGCCTCGGCCACGTCTCCTCCACTTCCAAACCCTCCTCCCACGGCAGACGCGAGCCCTCTGGCGGGGCATACACCATGTTCACCCCTCAACAAGTCAAGCAATTCAAGGAGGCTTTCAACTTGATTGATCAGGATGGTGATGGCCGAGTCACAGAGGCTGATTTACGGGTCATGCTATCCAATCTCGGTGGGTCTGAAATCAACCGCTGAACCGTATCCCATAACCCGGAACCTGGATAGACTGAAACTGATGGGGAAACAGGACAGACACCAACACCGAGTCTGTTGAACGCGTTACTCTCCTCTCGACCGGGATCTGGAGCGGAAATTGGAGGAGGGGGGAGCGGGATCAACTTCACCCAATTCCTCTCGATGATGGGTGAACATCTTCTCGAGCTGGATCCAGAGGCGGACGTGCTCGGGGCATTTGCATGTTTCGATGAAGGGGATAAAGGGCTTGTGCCGGTTTCAGAGATGAGGAAGTGGTTGGGCGAGTTGGGGGATAGGATGGATGATCGCGAGGTCCGTTCTGTTTCCCTCACAGCGAGAGGTCCCATCTGATGGAGAGGGTAGATTGAGCGGTTATTCAGTGGACCATTCACAGATCGACAGGGCCGGTTCAACTATGTCGAATTTGCAAAGGTCCTACGGGTCAACGACGGCGAGGAGGAGAGGGAGGATAAGTTGGCCATGTGATGGAGGCGAGGAAGAGAGTGAGCAGTGGGTAAAGCATGGTATGCTTATGACGGATATGACGTGATGCTTGATATGCTGTATGGCGATCACTCTGACCACCAGCGAACCGCCTCCTTCACACTCTCCGCTTTCCACAGCCCTACCTCACTTCGACTTCCCATGTTCGCCACGTCCAAGGATGCTGCGACCGCTTGCGCGAATGCCGTTGCCGCATCTCTCGCCCGTAGCTCCGACATTTCCAGCCTGTTCTCCGCTGATCTCGATGAAGCCAAGTATTTCCGCACCTGCTCCCGAAGCGCCGCGAGCAGCTGGACCGGCGGGACGTTGTTTTTCGCCAAGTAAGTCGCCAGCGATAGCGCTTCCTGGTTCCATCGGCCCTCCATCATGTAGAACCGCCGGACGTCCTCGCTCACTTCTGCCTCGCCAAGTCTACGGTGAACAGCGGCGATGAAGCTCGGTCGAAGCAGAGTAAATCTCTTCTCTCCCGTTGAGGTGCCGAGCATGTAATGCTTATCATATATAGCTGGGGAGTAGAAGTGCCGCAAGAAGGCCATCTGCGCCATATTTTCTCGCTTCATATCGCGTGCGTTGAGGCCGAGCAGCATCGACAGATATACCGGGATGAGGAATGGCTTGTCGAGCGAGACGCACTCTAATAAGATGGTTCGTATATAGGTGCTCGCCATCGAGTCATCCCCAAAATGCCGTGCCATTGAGATGAGAGGCGGATCAAAGCAGTGCGCCGAGATGAGGGATAGAATTTCTGATGCCGGGATAGTCGGAGGAGCCGCCGGCGAGATTAGGTCGTAATGAAGATCGAAGCCTGTCATCGAACCCGCTCTAACAAAGATGCTCCGATTCCCTTTCGGATCAGTATTGTAATCGAGGAATCCAGCTTTTCGCTTGACATGTATGGTCCGCCTTCGGACAAGGGCATCTCGATCGCGAGGATTGGTGAAGTCGTACCTGATAGGCCAGTAGCGTGGACTATCCACGTCGATCGAGACAAGCGACTCAAATGGAGCAATCAAAGTCGGCGAAATCAGACTTTGTTGCCGGATTTGGTCTCCTTCCCGGAGTTTCACCTTGACAGGCAGGTAGACCGTTTCTCGAGTCTCGACGTCGCGTGCAATCAAGCATCGAGGCTCAACTGCCAGGGCCCAGAGATGTCGGAAGGCTTGTGGATACGCTCTATTGTCGCCAGGCGACGAGAGGAAGCGCGGGAAGAAGGCGATACTCATCGCGGCGATTGCCAGATTGGAGTTGCCGAGGGTATAGTGACCTCTACCGAGGAAGAGGAAGCCGCAAGCCATGTGCATGGCCATATGAGTACCGTATGTGACACCTGCCCCTTCCTGACCGTGCGAAACGCGTAATCGGCGGAGCACATTGAGCTCGCCAGTTCCGGACATGACGACTGCCAGAGCGATGGTAATGATATTCAGCCCCTGCCTCGCTGCATGTCGCCGAATGCGTCCTTCGTAGGACATCGATTGACCCGCAGCCGCCTTGCCGAGTACGCCGAAGAAGTTCATGAGGTTATTATGCGCAAGCTCAGTAGCTGTGCCAGCATATTTGAGTCCGATGGCAAAGCATGCGCCCGCGATGATGTTTAGGTACGCCAGCTCCGTGTTCAGCTCCATTCCCGAAGTCCGCTTGTGCCCCTTGTGAGCCGATTGAATAAACGGTGGGAGCTGATCCTCGATCCAACCCGCTGCGGGATTAATCTCGTCCCACATGATGAGGGCACGCGCAAATGTGCGGACGAGAAGCAGGTCCGGACGTACATTCTCGAGGGCGAAGGCAGTTTGCGGGATCTCGAGCATGTCGGCAATGTCGCGTCGGCCGGTTTTCAGATACATGAGACCCGAGGCGAGGGTCGCTCCAGTCGACGTGAGAGTGGGGTCGACGGTGATGCTCCCCGCCTTGCGAGACGAGTCGAATGGACCGGCATCACCGAAAATGCACCGCCTGAGCTGCGTTAGCATCCGCCGATCAACCTCGCTATTCTTCTGTCCTCCTCGACCAAGCATGATGAGCCCGAAAGCCATGCTCGCAGAGAACGAGTACGCTTCCTGATGGTTGCCAAAGTCGTCAGCTCCGACCATGCTTTTGCGCCCGACTTCGGATAGCGCCACTTCGGCCATGCGAAGATTCTTGCTGCCGACGTATACGAGTCCTAAGCCGACGAGAGCGGATGACTGGATCATCGGTGAGGCGTTCAATTCCAGGGACCCGAGAGGTAGGAGCGCGTGTGTGTGCAGAGACAGCACCTTCGCGATGAGAAGGTCCTCACTGCCCACAAAAGAACACGCTAGCCCCAACAGCAGTCCAACCGATGTGAAGTCATGCCGAGGCTCCAAGTACGGAAAAGCATGGTAGGTCATGAGCGATCGCAAGTGCCCGGTCAGGCCGAGACCAAGGAGGAAGCCACCGTGTTCCGGGTTAAGAGTACTGGGCCGGTTGAAGACGATCCACGAGCTGTCGATACCTCGACAATCCGGCGAGATCGACAGGGCGGCAGCTACCCCATTGTGGAAACAGGGCCAATCCGCGTTCTCCGCGACGATTTGCGCTTGCAACACAGTATTGCTGGGCACAATTTTTACGGCAAGCTCGATGATAGGGATCTCCCACGTATCCGTGATCGTGGTAGTTCGAGTTCCGTATTCGAAGATACCTTGACCCACGGGGATGGAAAGTGTCCGATTGGCGATGGTATTGACGACATTCTGGTGATATTGTACCACGTCCTGCTCGCTGCAACCTGTTAGGCTATTCTCCAACGAGAAGAACATATTCACCTCGCATTCTTGGGGTCTTGGACAGCGATGGTCCGGACCTTTGTTGTTTGCATGATTCGCTCCACCTCCTGTATGCGTCGATCGGAGCCGAATCGGACATGAGGTAGCGCAGGCTGGTCAATTTTCTTCTTGTTGATACCATCATCGACAACTGATGTCAGATCGCCAACAGTTGGCGGAACCTCCGCATCATGCTGACATCAGCCAACATGCTTGTATGGTACTCACCTCAGCAGTAGGAATATCCCTCGACACGGTGACGTCACCTCTAGACTGGGTCGAAAGATCGCTACGTCCGATAAACTCGTAGGCCCGAGGCGGCAAATTCGGGACTGAGCTCGTCTGGCAGCTGCGAATCATCTCGTGTATTGGGAGTGCTACCCCAGGCGGAAGATCCGCTAGCCATTCTGCATTGAGACCGTTTTCCACCATGCAGAGAATAGTCTCGGAAGCGCGGGAATGGAGAGACGGATGAGAGGGCGAAACCGCGAGCCGGTCGTAGATCTCGCAGATGAGCTCTGTTTGACGGTAAGGATGAACAGATCCCCATTCGGAGTTGTACCTGATAGGTGTTGACAGAGAGGGAAAAGGTCTGGTAGGAGTCACGAGTCGACGGGATAGATACGAGAGGATGTCAGGAGGTGTTTCGTAACGGTCGATAATCGTGGTTTCACATGCCACTGTGGCTACTACATCATCAGCCTGATTTTAGCCCCTTGCAAGACTTACCATGACCTTCTTCAGAGGAAGGAGTATATGCAGTAGGCATCAGCCTGACCCAATAGTCCCGCCAATCTGCCGTGCCAATGCGACTCGCGATCTGCATCAACAATGGTGCCAATTTCGACAAGTCCAATTGCCGCGTCAAGGACAATCGGCAATCCTGCGCGACTAGATGTAATGCGAGAAGAATTGAGGCAGCATCGGGTGCCGACAAACTTTCGGCCCATATCAGTCCGCTTTCCGTAGACGCGGCTTTTTGGCGCAGCGGATGTCGATCTTGGACCGCTTTGGCCAATCGGCGTGTGATGGGATCTTCAGCTCTCTCCGCCTCGCCCGAGAGCGTCTCAAAAGGCGAATGTTCCTTCTTCGGAAAAGAAATACCGAACATGGAGAGGAGCAGTTGCAAGAAGACCTCCCAAAGGGCATCGTCGTTTGCCTTCTCCGCCCCCGACAGCCCATTCACTTGCGCCAGAAGCTCCCGCTCGAAAATAAAGAACCCCGCTGCTGAGAGAGCGTACGACAAAGCCTCGAAGCATCGCCGCGAAAGCTCATGCCGGATTGTGAAATCTGTTGAGACCCGCATGCTTTCGCCATCTTCGAATACCGCCGTACACTTCGACCCTACTGGATCGGAGAGCTTCATGATGTTCCGATCGGCGAGACGCCTGCCCATCGAATAGTCTTCGTCGAAGGTCATGCTCAGACTTGAAGCCAGCGTCCGCGCGACATCGTCACGGCCCTCACCCGATTTTCTGGGAATACCGACGGGGATTGTCCGACCAGAGCTTGTGACGACCTCTAGCGAGCCTTCCGGGGAGACGACAAGGGTATCGAGGACGTTATGACGAGTCGCCAAAACGGGAATAGCGGACGTGGAAGCAATGGTGTAAGATTCGGAAACCGAGTAGCGCGATGGTGGGCTTCCATGAGATTGGATTTGAAACGAATGCAGTGTGCCGATATTTGCACGGTTCGTGACATGGATGTTGAGATTGACAGATGACGACGACAGATTGTCCGAGAGGAAGACCTTGATTGAGCTCGAGTCGACATCACTGTCACGTTGGTGTTACTCGCCAAGCTTCACTCACCTCTGCGGCTTCCAAACCCATATCCGATCCAGGACCATTTCACTCCTCGCTCCCTCCTCTTCCCTCTCCAAGCCCATCATCATTGTCGTTTCCCTCAAGTCTCTTTCTCCAGCGACATGAAGCGCCATCTTGCCGAGAAAATCGATCATGTCTTGCCGCATGAAGGATGAAGCTCCCGAAGTTCGTCGATTTGGTTCACCATTCACAGCGGAAGCGGTCGACAGCCCTCGCACTCGCCCTCTCACTTGGATGGGGGCACTCATGGCAGCGCCAACGTATGGAGGTGGATCAAGAGCTGCTTGCAACTCGCCAGTGGAGGGAGGTTTGTGCTCGTTCCCCCGAGATATACGAGGTGCTCGGCGTTGAGTGCGGTCGAGCGGGTCGGCAGCACCGGAAATGCGGCGCTCTTTGGATGACACGAAAGAAGAGGGATTGCGGTTGAGCGTAGGTCGAGATGGTAGTGTTTGAGATGGTTCTGGTGGAGGTGGTTCTGGCTGACGAAAGATGTCTTCGGGTCTCATCGTCCTAGCGGTCGGTGGTGGAGGTTGGGGAGACGAAGGTATATGGTTCCGGCGAGAGACAATGATTTCTGCTCTGAGCTGGTCGTGGAGGATGACGAATGGGTAGGGATCCTGCGAAATATGCAGGATGGTCGTTGCGGAACTAGGAGGAAGAGCGACCGAGTTTAGTCGAGCCGGTGTTCCCTGAAATCCTCCTTCAACCAGGCCTTCAACAATCATTTTGAGCTCGTCGAAAGGGCTGTCGAGAGTGTAAAGTCTGGGCAGTGATGGAGTATCTTCATCGTCCAGGTCGACAAAATCATCGAGGATCGAGAGGGACGTCTGGTCGATCCCTCTTAGCAAGTTGCTACTCGTGGTCGCCTTCCCTCTGCTTAGTCTTCTCACTTCCCTCTTCTCCAACGCTCTCTGCACGACTGCTCCACCTTGAGGCAGAGCCCATACCTCATCGATCGGGAAAGGAAGGTTGACGATGACATCCTCACCGGAGGAGTAGTAGACATGGGCTCGGGTCTGCAGGAAGATCACCAGTGTCCGTTGGAGTGTTGGAGCAGTCTGCGCCAGAGCAGAGGAGCTTCGGGGTGCGGCCCATTGAGTTGTTGCCGAAGAACGGAAGAAGCCAAAAGTATCTGATGCCTTCTGTGCCGAGGTGTGAATCTTGCCTCGGGACTGCTCCCCTTGGCCATCAAAGCCGGCGATCCTGAACCACACAAACGCTGCCCGACTGACGTCCTCCCCTTCATGCTGGAAACTATAGGTCCGAAATACTTCTGCTCCTCGGCTCCAGAGGACCTTGTGGGAATACCATACGAGCTCCTCCTCCGCATCTTGCTGGTCCGGATCACCTGAAAACCTGACTGAATTGAGTGAACGACCCAATGGTGAGGGTGCGGTATGGCCTGTGGAGAGGTTTTGATGGGAAGCGCTACGACTCGAGCTCGCGTCGCTCCTCGACTTTTGAAGAAGTCCAGGGGAAGTGGCAGACCCCAACACCGAAGCCATGAGCATGTCGGTGACGCTCACGACTCTAGTCTCGCCTGATCATGGAACATGAGGCGAGGATTCCGACAAGTTGATTTTCGGCGCGTAGAGCTGCCAATCTATTGCCGGAGATCGTCAGAAGTCCGCTCACCAAGAATCCGGCGGTCTCCGTTGCGCCTGCCTTCTGTCTCGTACACCGAGCTCACCTGAGTTCTCATAGACGGTAAGCTTTGCTCATACGTTTCAGTGCATCAGTGCTGTTCGAATGCCATCTACGCCTAGACTTGATTGGACGTCGAGGCCTTAATCCCCGTATTCTCGGGGAGTACTTGTTATCAAGGTGTCGGATTTCCCTTCTTCCCTTCGACCTCCCCACCTTTTCCAGTCCATCTCGAAGCTTTTCAGCGGTCCTTCTACACACAATACACGAGAGGAAGGTCTTGCTCTTCTCCCAATCTCCGGATCCGAAGATCTACGGATCAATTTCGGACAAGAGCAAATTTGCCTACGAAGGGGAAGGGTTTGGTCTTGGGGTTCCCCACCCGGTGCACCGAGACAGGGAGATAAGATGAAGTTCGGGTGGGTGACGGACCTTGTGTCCGGTAAAGATGGCTGATGGATGTGTGCTCCCAGGACTCTGCTCGAGCTCAATAGCAATATCGAGTGGTGGAGTCATTACGTCGAGGGGGTATTCTGACTTTCTGGCAGCTGCAGTGCTGATACATCTGTCCTCCAGCTATGACGCCCTCAAGAAGCTGTTCCCCTCCACTCCCCTTGATCCAGCCTATCAATCAATGCAGCAATATCGCGAATCAAGCTCAATCCTTCCCCACCATAACTCCCAGGCAAGCGACAAATGGGCGACGCCGGAACAGTTCCGTCACGCACTGGATCGAGAGCGGAACAAGGTGGCTGAGTTCTACCGATCCAAGTATGAAGAGCTTCGAGGCACATTTGAGCGGATGGAGCAAGAGGTCGCGGCGCTAGAGGATCGGGATCTGGGTCCGGACGATGTCATCAAAGAAGAGGACGAGGACGGTATTGGGGAGGAGGCGGGCTGCGAAAGAGCAGCGGAGAACGACCCATTACTGAGCCCACAAAACCTATCCGAACCCGTGAGGCCGGCAGTGCAGTCACGCACATCGATGTTCAGTCGGCTCAATCCGGCTTTCAGTCGAAATCGGCGGAGAAAGCCTGGACAGCACGAGGCTGACATCCTCGAAGCTTCGATGAGCGGCACCCGCAGGTCCCGCAGCCGCAGCACATCCGTTGGCATGGACCAATCCTTATCGGGCAGCTTTCACCGCGATGACCGACCAGGTGTTTCCTTATCCAACGGACGCGTTCCTGGTCCCAAGCGGGTTAGGCGACCGTCCGACATGGAATCATCCGAGGATGGAGCGGGAACACATGATCGGCGAACATCCATCTCATCCACCTCAACGCACGAGCGCGACTTAGTTTGGTCTCGACAGGGAATGGATTCTCTCGGTCTCGTACCGATGGATTCGCCGGCCGTGCCGAGCCTTGCGTCGAAACCACCTGGTGGTGCGGATGAAGAGCAAGGCAACGTTGAAGAGGATGGTTCACGACCAGTCCTCGTCTGGACGGCCAATAACGACTATGGGACGGTATTGAGAATCGGTTTCAAGAAGCGTATCAGCGCGGTTTGGCTGGAAGCGTATGCGTTGAAGCAATATGTCGACCTCAATCTCACGGCATTTGAGAAGATTTTGAAGAAGTAAGCGAGCTTTCTTACTGCTGTTCTTAGCTGATCGCGACTCGCAGGTATGACAAAAATACTAACTCAAAGGCGAGCTGATTCAGTCGTGGACCTTGTATGGATGCTGACTCCTAGTAGCTGAAAATGCAATACGTCCCTGAATGTGTCGAGTCATCTTACCCCTGGTTATCCGAGACCAGGGAGGAACTTGACAATCTGCTCGCCCGCATCCTTTTCCTCTACCGGCGTGTCGCGGTCGCAGGCGATGAGGCCCTTGCGAAGGAGCAGTTGCGATCGCAGCTACGAGAAAAAGTCGTCGTCGACCGCGAGACCGTGTGGTCTCAGATGGTCTCCGGTCGTCGGATCCAAGGTATCTTCCGGAGTGTCGAGCCAGCTACGGAGGATACCTTCGAGGCCATCGGCGGTGGCGGCCGCACTCTGCCGTCGTGGCTATCGACGAAAGCGATGATATTTGTGTTCGCGGCAGCGATACTGGTGGTGATCGTACAGGTCCAGCCATTTGACCGGGTCGAGGAGAGCAATTGTCTGGCTATGCTGGTATTCTGCACAATTTTATGGGCAACAGAGGTAGGAGCATGGATTGAGAAACAGTAATACCTGACAGTCATCACAGGCAATCCCGCTTTTCGTCACGTCACTGGGTGTCCCGCTACTCGTAGTCTTTCTGCGAGTGCTTCGAACGTCCGATGGCGCAGACCTGCGAATGAGCGCTGCAGACGGTACAAAGTGGGTCATAAGGGTCTCCGTCGTTCCCAACTCATTGCGTTCAGACACATCTTCTCGCAGATGTTCTCGCCGACCATCATGCTCCTTATCGGTGGTTTCACCATTGCTGCGGTTCTGTCCAAGACGAGACTCGACGTCATGACCGTCACTCGGATACTGAACGCCGCTGGCACTAAGCCAAGCGTAGTAATGCTGGTATTGATGTTCGTGGCGACATTCGCGAGCATGTGGATAAGCAATGTCGCCGCACCGACCCTTTGTTATGCTCTGGTGAAGGTGAGCAGGATGTCACAAGGCGCTCGTTGTTCGTCTGACGCCCTACAGCCGATCTTAGACGAGCTGCATCCCAAGTCGATCTTCTCGAAGGCTCTCATTGTACGTTCGCACTGACCTGCTTGACCATCGCTCATGGAATTCAGATCGCTATCGCCCTTGCCTCGAATATCGGTGGTCAAGCCTCCCCTATCTCATCGCCTCAAAACATCATCGCCCTCGGCTCGATGGATCCTCCCCTTTCCTGGCTGCAGTGGTTCGCCATCTCGATTCCCGTTGCCACTGCCTCCCTCTTGGCAATATGGGCGTTTCTCCATGTCAACTATCGATGGGAGAGCGATCTCGTCATCCCAAAGATGCGGAAAAACACGGATCCGCTCTCGAAGACGCACTACTATGTCCTATTCGTCAGTGCGCTGACGATCGGTCTGTGGTGTGCGGAGAAATCCTTGGAGGGATATGTCGGCGACATGGGGATCATCGCTGTTATTCCGCTCTTAGCTTTCTTCGGCACAGGTATCCTCTCCAAGGTAAGTGACATCTTCAGTACGTTATCATGAATGCTGAATAGGATGCAGGAGGATTTTCATTCGTTCCACTGGTCTATCGTCTTCCTTGCAATGGGCGGCATCGCGTTAGGCAAGGCTACACTTTCCTCTGGCCTACTGGACGATCTCGACCGGGTCCTTGAACATCTCGTTGAGGGCTTGGGGCTTTACAGCATCCTTGTCGTTTTCTCGCTGCTATCGCTGGTCATCGCGACTTTGTAGGTTGGATCTTATGCTGGCCTGGATCCCAATTGACGGCCCGCAGTATCTCACATACTATTGCAGCGGTCTTACTGGTTCCCATCGCTACCAGAATTGGCGATTCGCTCGATGAGCCACACTCAAGATTGCTCATCATGGTACGGTTGGCAACGGAGCATGGAAGGCGCAGCTCACTGGAACTTAGGCTACCGCGCTTATCTGCTCGGCCGGCATGGGTCTCCCTGTCTCGGGCTTCCCTAACATGACTGCGCAAGCATTTGCGCGCTCCACATATATCATGGCTGATCAATGTGCAGAATCACTCAAGAGAACAAGCTTGGCCAACGTTTCATTGGGGCCTCGGACTTTTTGAAGAGCGGTATTCCTGCATCCATCTTGGCGACTTTTGTATGTCTGACGTGTTTGTGCCTCGCTCCCTTGCTGAATCTTGCAGATCATCGCAACTATCGGTTACGCGATTATGAGGGCTATCGGGTGAGTGGAGTCTGCCGCTTCAATAGTGATAAGCTGATTTGTGCGATCCGCAGACTCTGAACTGATATGATCTAGAATCTCACGTATCTTATACATGGGCCTCTTTGTGCTGGATACATACAGATCAGAAATGCGTGAAATCAGGGATAAGACAGATCAACGACCTCGTCGGACCTCATCATCCAAGCTTCCAACCATCTCAACCCCTCTCTCTCGTTTCCCCGCTCCGTTCCTCTAATTCCCTCGGCTCGCAATACCTCATCCACCGCCGCACTGACTTGGCAAGGATGCACGGACCAAACCACGTCTCCAGTAGTAGGATGCTCAGTCTGCTGCAACAGCGGGAACGGGGAGTTTGAGTCCATGAGGAGCGCATTGTCCCTGCTTCCGCCGGAGACTGGGTGATCTCCGCGCAAGATACCAGTGGAGAGCAGCGTTGAGAGAAGCAACGGCGCACCACCTGCGAAAAACATCGTCAGATAAGGCAAAGGACAGCAGGACAAAGGGGGACGCACAGTCGTCCCATGCGCGAAGGCAGAGCATTGGGACGTGGTATGTCCGGGAATAGACGATGTGGTGCTCCACCTCGATCCGGGTCATCTTGCTCCTGTTTTCACCGGGGACGAGCTCGTCGTCTTCCTCAGGGAGTTGTTGTTGAGCCTCTGCTTCCTCTCCGCCCTCGTCCTGGCTAGCTGAGGAGACAAGACGTGTGGATTGTCGATAGAGGTAGCCATGGTGCGCCACCGACTGGTCGTTCATCAGCAGATCTCTCGGCTGGGAGAGACACGACTGACGCGATGCTCGCGCCATTCCCAGCCAACATTGGTCCTCTCCGGTCCTATTCGTCCGTCTTCGACCCTGCGGTCCGCGTACTTGCGAACAAATTCGTGGGTAGCGCTCTCAAACGACTCATGCGTGGGTAAACCCAATGAATCTTCCTCATATCCTGCCTCGCTATAAGCAATGCTGATCATCGTGTACAGATACATGTTCGTAGACTAACCCATCAAATCCTTATCGTCGTCCTTCTTCCCATCCTCTTTCGGTGTGACTTCGCCTCCATCTTCTTTGATCGTCGTGTCCGATCCATCCTCCTTGACCGCCCCATCTCCTCCATCCTCTTCGATGCTGTCCATCATACCCACAGCTCCGGAGCCGATAACCAGCTTCCTCCCATCCCCGCTCGTCAGTTCGTCGGCGGTCCACCCCGAGACTTTGACGGCCTCCGCGACCATACTGTTGTCCTCGATCTGGATGAGAAGGCCATCGCCCGCGCCTTCAGGGCGATCGAGCTGGATCTCGCCCTGTGTCGTATTCGCTTGCTATACCATACATAAGCTGGACCTTGATGATCATATCAAAGACCAACAGAAGGGCGCCGACTGAGAGCTTTGCCTACGCGCTGACGCTCAATGATGCCACCTGAGATGCATACCATGGTCAGCCCGCCTGCGTCCAGACAACAGCATAGCTTACGCATCACCGCTGCAGGGCCGGATCGCTTTGCAGCTTTATAGGAACGGTTGTCCTGGAATCGGTCGGTTTCATCGATCTTCCGAGAGTCAAGCTGTTTTCAGGCATCTCTAATAAGGCTCACAATTTCCTCGCCTATGATCCTGTAACAATTCGTCGGCTGTTTGTAGGGGCAAGGCGGGTGACAGAGAACTTACTCCTCAATCAGATCCTCCACTACGATGTGGGACCTGGATCAGCTGACTGGGAGATTCTACTGCTTCGAGCTCACAGCTGACGATGCCGAGAGCCCCGACTTTGTGCCCAGGTGTATCACTGATGAGGAGCAAATGCGCTCGACCAGTCTGAAAGTAGTCTAGCGCCTGAAAGCAGTTGATGTCTGGTCGAGCTTCGGGAAGCGGCAACAACGGGAACTTCGATACTGGGTGTTCGTCATCCGGATTGTATGTGATCAGCTACGGCCAGGAGACATATGATTAGCTGGAACTTTCAAATCAGCCAGAATACGCACCCGCTTCACGAGAAGCATGCCAATGAAGTTATGAGTCTGTCCAGGCTCATATATCGGAATTCGCGAGAACCCAGACAGCAGAATCTGATCAATCGCTTCGTGATCCATGATCTTGTCAGCCGGAAGGGTGAGGCAGTCCTTGATCGGAGTCATGATATCCTTGGCACGCTTCTCGTTCAGTGACAGAACGCCGTTGAGAATGCCGATCTGCAGAGGGCTCAGCCAGAGATCCACAAGAAAGATAGCAAGACTCACTTCATCGTCGCGAAGAGGTTCACTGCCCTCGCGGTGGAACTGCAGGAAGCTCTTGAGCTCGGCCTTCTTGTATCTGACAAGTCCTCGTCAGTCCTGATTGGCTTACTCTAGCCCAAGCAGAGCTGGGGAGATTCAGCGAGGACTCACGTATGACCCTCATCTTGACCGAGCACTCGATCAAGCAGCTTTGCTGTAGGCCATGCGATCGGAGCGAACAGGAACATGAGACCGAGTACCAAAGGAGCACATGCGCCTCCTATCGCCAGGCCGAAGCGAACGCACACCTGGAAGGGTTCTGATCAGTTTCGCGAAGGTTTAGTACTTGAACATGTTCTCACGGCTTGTGGGATGATCTCGCCAAAGATGACAATCATTGTGGTCGACACGATGACAGCGGCCACACCACCTCCTAGGACATCGTTGAGGAAGATCGGAAGAGACTCGTTGACGATCTGCGAGGGACCGGTTGTCAGCCAACGTTATGGTCAGGGACACGCCCTAGCGATACGCCTTCACGAGCATGGAGCAGATTGCAGTCGGGTGAATGAAGAGACGTACCACATTTCCCAGTAGGAGTACCACCAAGACCCAATGTCTTCCTCTCTGAAGCAGCTTCAGGACCTTCGTGGCCGCTTTGCGCTCCTTGGGATCGTCGGAGGAGGTCGACAGTACACGCAGATTCATGTCATCGGATCCCATCAGAGCTAGAGTCAAGCTGATGTTTTTCACAATGATCGAGAGGACAGAGAAGTAGGGCGGGCGAGAGATCATCAGCTGTGAGTTTCTCAGCACGAACTTGATCACCCACCCTGCGAAGACACCTCCGGACAATACGAGGCAGACGCTGAGACCCAATTTCCACCAAAATATGGGACTGTCAGGTGGATCCTCGGGCTCAATCCGAGCGTCCGCCAGAAATGCGGCGTTTGATGTATCGCCAATCAGCAGTCTGTGCGCCGAGCGAGAGCCGAGAGAAGGGACGAGGTGGATGAGCTTGGACAGGGAGAGAAGGGTCGGGAGAGCGGAGGATAGGGTACGATGGGCAGCGAGAGGGGGCATAGCGCCCAAGAAGCCTGACCAGGCCCCGGAAGGTTCGTTGAGGCTTCTCGAGAGATGAATGATGGGAAAGAAGTTCAAAGCTGGAATGGAGAAAATCAGAGACCCGGAATAGGCGGACGATGACGCACGACTACGCGAGCCGCGCGACTGATCTTCCCGTTCTGTGCTCCTTTTTGGCATTCACAATCCTGCATAGTCACAATGAGACGTGGTGCTGGAGGTTCGCCAGTTGACGGTATCCGCTGAGTCTTGCTCACTCCTTCACACTCATTCGTTCTCATCATGCCTTTCTCTCCTACTCCCAACCATCCGCTAACCCTTCCTCGGACGATACTCACAATACCCGCTGCGAAGAACCCGCTTCGACTGACCCAAATACCACATCTCAAGATCGGCATCACTCCTCACGTCGTGGTGCCTGTGCCTTTGATCTCCGAGCGAGCGATCGGGCGTGGGCTCGACGACTGCGTCGATATGATCGTACCCGTCGGCGGCAGAGTGGCTATAGCGGTTAATGTTGAGACAGGGGTTTTGCTAGGTCTGGACGCTAGCTGTGAAGACGAGCTAGTTGTAGAAGAGGAAGTCAAAAACCGTGTCCGAGAAACTACAACCAGAGTAAGCGGTTCCAGTATGCTTTGGTTTGCGGCTGAAACCCTGTACCCAGAACAAGGGACCCTTGGGCTTGCAATCAGCGCACTTTCTGCCCCCTACTGGCTCGGTTTCCCCAATCCCATCAGACTCGTCACCAACATCGGCGAGTATCCTGCTTGATATCCACCCTCTCACCGCCTGCTCGTCCCGAACGCCTTTGACAAAGCACTTGATTCCATCCGGCATGCCAATTGCGTACCTCTCAAGGCTCGACTTCCACTTCAGATGGGCTATCCCCTTACCAAATCCGGTAGACTATTCGAAAGCTCTTAACGCCGGTGGTCGAGAAGTTGGCTGGACAAAAGAATCTCAAGACGCCGACAAGAACGGCGAATACTTGGTCAACGACGACGACGACAATCTGCTCGAGGAAGACGACGAGAGTCTGACGGTAGTCGATGATGACGAAGAGGACATGTTGGAAGACGACGTCCAGAGGGAAGAAGGGGCAGGCTCTCAAGGCCTTCATGACGCTGAGATACAAGGTAGGTGCTGATTCTACACCGCTTATGCTGCTGATTGTGTCTAGAGGAGCAACAGCGATCAAGCCTTCCCGCATATGATGGTCCCTTCCCCGAATGGGCAACTTATCAGCTCAAAACCGGTCTCCGCAAATTGATTACAACTCGCATGATCAAGTAGATGACTGTGTCTCTCGAAGTTGCGCAAGCTAATGCTCCTCTTTAGGCGATTTCCTCTCATCTTCGATGCAGGTCTTCACGACGTCCGTCTCAGCCCTTGTCCGGCCATCTCGGAGCTTACTGACAGCACTCGATGACTGCAGTATTCACCGTCCCTATCTGTTCCACGCTCGATAACCTCTGCACTCGCTCACTTTCTGTCGTCATCGGCAAATCACAAGACTGCGCTCCTCAAGGCTGCCAAGATCGTCCTCCGCAACATCGCAGTCGAGCAAGATACCCGTCTCTTGATGAAGATCGATCAAGCAACACAAATGCCTGCTAGAGCACGCTTCCCAAAGAAATGCCGCATGGGGTCACAAAGCAGCTCATCTTCGGCTGGCATCACAGAAGGCAAAGGCACGACAAAGCAGACCAGGCAATCAGTTGAACGGCTTGTCGCCGACGCTTTAGCCGCAGATCATCTGGAGCGGCTTCGTCAAGATCTAGAGCTGGCGGACGGGTCTGATGCGGGGAGAAGCAATCGGCAGCTAAGTCGCCTTCTAGCGGAAACGATCGGGAGAATCGGGCGAGCCAGGTGGGAGTACGAAAGAAAGGGCAAAGGGCGGATGGCTTGCTGGAAGATCAAGGTATGTCCTTCGGACTCAGGGCATCGGCGCACTCACTGACCTCGGTCTTCATCTTATTAGCTAGTCGACGAATCACCCGGCTCGGCATCAGATCACTTAGAGCACAATCACGAGGAAGCGACTGCGGCCGGCCTGAGGCGAGATGGGATGCCGTCGCAAGGCACAATACCAGCAGCAGAGTCACAATCACAATCCCAACTCGTGCATGAAACTCCAATGCTCGACATGTGTTTCGACGAATCGCAAGCACAAATCGCTGTTATCAACAATCAATTCGATGGATTGGGTGGGAGCATGCATGGGGGGGACTTCTTCCGGCAAGATGACGAGTCGCTTATCATCGAGTCCGACCAGGAGCTCGATGCGCGATCAGAATACTCACAGTCTGCTCGGTCATCGCCACGGCGTGATCCGCCGGGCAACTCTGCCGACCTCATTCTGGAGGATGACGAAATGCTGGAAGACAAGGATGAAGATTTCCTCCATCACCTGTCACCCCCAGGAGACACCGATCATATTGCGCCCGATGCTTCTCCGTATGATATGGCATCACCGCTTGAAAACGACACGTCTTTCCGAGAAGACCACGATGAGGACGACATGCTGCACGATGACGCGGATACCGGTTTTGGAGTATCGGCGAGCAGGTCTTTCCGGTTGACCCTTGACGACGAGCTCGAAAGCAGGCTGTCGAGTCGAGACTATTCGCAGAATCCCGAGACGCCGCCTGCGTCGCTTCAGATCCGCTATCCCGAATCACAGCACCCCCAGCAAGGCAGGTTCGACTCTCCGAGCCTAAGGATGGAGGCGTTCGCGATCCATGACCCGTGTCATTTACCATACGGGACAAGCCCTCGGAAGCCTCAGAGTTTAGAGCGCGACTCGGCGCCCTATCCATACCACGAGATGCCGCAACACCTCGAAATGGAGATCGACGACTTTGAGTTGGAGCTGGGAGAGTCAGATGGTCTGGTGATGAGCCTAAGCTGAGTGCTGCGGAATCGGTTCGACACTGGTTAGTGGGCTTACCGTTTGTCCGCTCGAACGAGAGGCTCATCTCGAAACATAGCTCAGTCCTAACCCGCGCTCGTAATCGGAACAGAAGCTCCCTGCAGTGTCTGGGTCAACTCTGCGGGCGAATTCATCATACCTGCTCAGATTGCTGTCTATGCTGTTCCATTTTACTAGAATATCATATGCATAATGCCCGTCCGATCATGTGTCTTCAAGACGGAGCAGCGGCCCGGTGGAGGTGATCCACTTCCCGCGATAAGTCTAATCCTCCACGTCATGGGATTCACTTTGTTGCCGACTCGCTCAGCCGGGGACAGTAGTGCTGCAACTTTTGTGCAGCCTGTGATCGATCCGTGCGGCAGAGAGTCCCGTGCGCAAGTTAGATTACAACGTCAATCGATAGATTCGCTCTGCCGGAATCTATGCAGATTTGATGACGACTTGAAGGCGGCCTGGATGCGTTTCGTTTTGCCACCTGTCCTCTGTGTTCCTGTTGACTTTTTCTGGGTCGCCATCACATCCGGACTGTCCCATCCACATGCGTGAGTCACGTCTCACTCTTGTTTCCGCGCCTGCTAATGGGACGTCAATAGGTCCTTGAGCTTTGACCATCTCGCCGTAAGGCTGTGAGGTCATCGCCTGCTCCCGGTCATCGGATCGCCGAGCCTGGACTTGGACCAGTCTTGACGTGTAAGTGATGCCTCAACATTTCTCGATCCTTGCCCCAGAGCTTCTCGTGTTCACTCTCTACGCGGCCTACCTGTACCATGCCTTGATCCCGGTCTTTTGGTAGCCGCTCCGGTCCGGTACCGCTTCCTTTGTCGCCCAGCTTATGGACTTCCCGGTGTTCTTCAGTTTCCCTTCCATCCCCTCGTCCTGCATCCCAACCATCGTATTTCTCAGCTGACAGCTGGCTTCTCAGAGCGATATGGGCCTCTTCCGACGCAGCCGCGCTTCAACCTCCAACATCGCTCCAAGTCCCGCTTCACCAACCCCTCCCAGCGCCATTCCCCCTTCCGCCTCATTGACCTTGCTATCGTCCCCACCACAGGCTCGACGCCCACAGGTCGCTCCCTCCACATCGACAAGCTCGATATCCCGTGTATCTCGCCGACCATGGGGACGGCGGAAGACGCAGGACCGGGAGCAGGCCCTGAAGGGGACACCGTACGAGGATGAGCGGGCCGCACCAGGCGGAGAGGGGAAGAGAACGACGATGATCTATATAGGAGCGCCGAAGACCGCACTGACTTCCCCCACATCGACTCTTGGCAGGGCCGGACCCTCTTCACCGCTCATCGGGACAGGGTTTATTGATGCGCCCGATACGGGGAAGACGGGAGTGGAGGAGGAGGAGGAGGAAGAGGAAGAGGAAGAGGAAGAGGAGCGTCGGAGGAAGAGACTCTCCATGGGGAAGTTCAAGCAGGAGGGAGGAATTCTTGGTCGACTAGGCTTCGAGGAGACTGACACGTCGAATGCTCGCCTGGCGGGCGAGGAGGTCGAAGTAATTCAAGTACAACCGGCAGATCAAGACGTACCGGCATCAGCTGTGGAGCAATACGAGACTCTTCTGCCTGCGCCGGAGGAGCCTGAGGGCAGGGCGAGTGAGGAGATGGAGCTACTCGGATCGGCGGACAGGAAGAGCCGATTCTGGCAGGGTAAGGGCCGAGCAAGGAGATCATCGAAAGCTGCGAGCGATTTTGAGGATGATGCCCGGGTGAGTCGCTCGATACAGTCATTGCCTATTGTCCGTGACTGACCGGAGCAGTCCGGCTCGCCCACACCCCGAAAGCCTAGCCTCCCTTCGGCTTCCCTTGATCCTACCTCCCCCTCGGACAGCATCGCCACGGAGCTTCATCTTCCGCGACCTCAGCAGCTCCGTCGTCCTTCCTCCTCGATCTTTCACAATCCCTTCGTCAGATCTGCGTCTCGAGCTTCTCTGATACATCCCGACCTCGACGTCCAGTCACCTGATGACGGTTCCTTCCGACTGAAAGGCTTCCGCCATGTCTCGGGGATGTCTGATGTTGAAGGGGCCGGCGACCTTGAGGAATACCTCTCGCACGTAAAGCGGGAGTCGAGGATTTCCGTCATCGATCCTGGCACGCCGGATGGTGATTTGGCCAGCCCGCACAATGACTTTATGCCTTCACCAGCTGTGTCAAGACGGCCAATGCTATCCCGACCTCCGAGCATCGCCGCATCTCTTACATCAGCCGATGGTCTCAATCAGTCTTCCAACAAGATCAGCGCAGCTGCTTTCCGCAAAGGCATGCGAAGATCAAGCGAAGCGCCAGTCACTATGAGCGATATTGGCCATGGTGGGCGCGAAGACGACGACGACGACGACATCCCACTGGGTAGGCCCTCTTGTGGCTTTCGTGAGACGAGAGCCCATAGCTCCGCCTCGCTTGTGCGTCTGCATCAGGACCGAGAGGACATACCGCTCAGGATCAGCCCTCAACAACCCAGTCCGACTCCTGGTCAGAGTACAGCGTTCACCTTGCGCCGGCACAACAGGAATGAAGGTGGCTCAGGTGGATTCGTTGTGAAGAGCGCGAAGTCCACACGAACAGTACCTTCGCCCAGCCAGCTCGAAATAGCTGCGTCAGGCGTCGCCAGACCTGTATCATTCATCTTTCCAGCTCCCACAAGCCCTCCTTCTCCTGCGTTGCCAGACAGTCAAGAGGTGATCAAATCGCCAATCGCCATGTCTGCAAATGATGGCTACTTTTCCCTTCGAGCTCCCCTCATCTCGTCCGTCCCTCCAAAACCACTTGCATCATCTGCCGTGGTCAAGCCGAAATCCGATCTCGCGAAGCCGACTCTCCCATTTACGAGCCCACCCGCAACAGCCGGACGGACTCCACCCCCTGTTGCGCCTCTCAGTCTCCCTCAACCGGGGGAAGAATCACCGGCGTCCCTAGATCTGCCGCTTCCGCCCGATCAAATGCCAGATAGTCCAACCCAGCTTGCTAAGGATCCACAATCGAACCGGCCTATCGGTCCTATTTCACCGAGCAGGGGTCGCAAGGTTTCATTGCTGGATGAGCCGTTGAAAATGCTCTCTGGCTTATGGCCCACTTCACCCTCGGCAGAGGTGGAGAGCTTTGACGCCGCAATGGTGGTAGACTCAATGAAGATACTAGGCGAAGGGGATGAGTCGGCGCCACCTCCTATCGACAAAGACCTGCGCAAGCCTCCATCTCGAGCGACGCTTTTCGATGCTTCCGCTGCTTCGTCCGATGAGAATGGTCGACCACCGCTGGAGGTCCGCCTCGCGAATGCTGCATCTGGCTTATCGAGGCCCTCCATTGCCCGTCTGAAGATCGGGGATAACGAAAGTGCTGATGGTCATGCTACCGAGTGCCTTCGATCTCAACCGAGTGACTCTGGGACTGCCTCGCCAATCAGCAGTACTGGCCCGTCGATACCTTCCAGTTTCGCTCGGATGACTGAACTTGGTCCAACAGCTTCAAATGGTGTTCGTGAGGGCAGAAGACAACGGAAAGATTGGTCGAGCAGTGAATCTGAGGACGAGGCGGAGGCGAGGCAGCAAAGGTCGTCAAGAAGGCGCATGCTTGGCGGTCCGCGTACGCAATCAACAAGACGGCGAGTCGTACCGGGCAGTGGGTCCTTGTCGCGAGCGAAATCTCCTAGTGAGAGCCCCAAGGAGAGCTCGAGCGACAACGAATCCCTCGCCGCTGTACGTGTGAAGGCGTCGAGATCATCAGCGTCGCTCGCCAGCATGGCGAACCCCCCTTCGGATATCCCTCCTCTACCCTCATCTTCTTCTTCGCTGCATGCGAAGCCTTCAGGCTGCCCGGCACTGGGCCCAGTGATCGGAGTTCCCCCAAGGTCGCAAAGGCGGCAGTCATCCCAGTCTCGAGATCTGGACATCACCTCATTCCGTCGTTCTCGCTCGCCTGGTTTGGCATTGGACCGTCTTTCAGATCTTTCGGCCCCGGGGATGGTCAAGCGCCCTACTGCATCGCCTGCCTCATCTCAATCTGGTGTGACCAGTGAGAGCTTGGGCCCACATCCGATGACGCCTCGTGAAGCATCGCTGGGGCTGCAGTCAAATTCGAGGGACACACGGGCTGTAGGGCATAGCCGGGATAGCTCGATGGACTTAGATTCAATGTTCAGTCAGCCTGTAAGTGCAGATGATCGCTTACGAAATGCCTCTGATAGCAAGCAGTGGAGCGCGTCCACCGAGCCCAAAAGATCTCCGCATGGCACTTTCGACGCTCGTCCGCGCCGCGCCTCGTTAGGTCGTCTGTCACAGCCGCAGCCACAGCCATCGCCGCATCCACCATTCGACCCAATTATCATGCCAATGCCGGTGCCGCAGATGGATACGAACGCTCGGTGAGTACATCCTTGTGTCAATGACGGCATTTTATGACGTGAATCAGCACGATGATGAAGCATCACTGGCAACAGCAGTACATGGCCGCCGCCCTCCGCGCCTCGGAGGAAGAATGGGACCGAGCGAGTTCCGTCTCCGGTCACACTTCACCCGCCATCGCCATGGGCGGACCGAGCTATGCCCAACCTTACCCGCCTTTCCCAATGTACGGCGTACTGCCACATCAACAACCAATGCCGTCCATGCCTTGGATGTTCCCATATCCGCCAAATCCAAATGCGAGTCGTGTTCCCGGCTATCCCCAGCAACCTGGAGGTGGCGGGATGTACGGATACGGGACGGGTGCACATTCGGTCTTTGGTGGAGACTTCGGTGTACCCGTCATCACATCCTCTCGACTCCGTTCGACGAGCACACAGCCACCCGAAAATCATCGCGGAATATATCACGATCCGCGAGCCGAACCGTCACTATCGTCTTCCCCATCGAATCGACCCAAGTACGCGCCGACGAGCAATGGTACTCCACTCCCTCCTGCGAGCTGGCGCAAGACGGATGACTGGGAGGAGACGAGCACTCCTCGTAAAGCCCGTCCGTCCACCCAAGTCATCAGTTAGTCTTTCTTCCGATCTTTCGGATAACGAGCACATTCACGAATCGCTACGTTCATTGTTATGTCCATACGCCTGAATGTCCTTAGTCCGACCATTTGTGCATCCCACACCACGTCCTGTACTCCGAACAGCATTCACCGCATATCCAGCTAGTCCCGTCTCATACTGCATGCATGCTTCGCCTCGTCCTCACAGTACTACACATACAACATATGAGGTCTTACTCCTATAGCTCGATAAGAAGGGCTTCCTCTCTTTCCTGCTTCTCCAATCCAAGCGGAGCCTCGATCGGAGCATCAGGGAAGACGGCTGCTGGAGCTGGTGGGAACGAGTTTGCGCTATAGACTTGAGGTGCTGGTTGCTGGACAGGCTGTGAGGGTTGTCGTTGTTGGGGAGATTGTTGAAATTGTTGCGGGGATGGCTGATACTGTTGCGAGGATGGTTGGTATTGCTGTGGTGGAGCTGCTGGCTGTTGCCAAGCTGCTGACTGATATGGTTGATTTTGTTGCGCGGGCGGTGGGGATGTCGGAATAGACTGACGAGGCAGGTTCGAAGGCGAGGCATACGATTGTGGCGCTGCTTGAGATGGGAGAGCGGAATGAATACTAGTCGTCGGGGATGAAGCGGGGTGAGAAGCCATGTCGACAGGAGGTGGGCCTTCAGTCTGGATTCGTGACAGAGAGGATGGGTATGCGGGCGACATAGGCTCTTGAGGAGGTTCCAATGAGTGGCCTGGCGATTCGGCGACTTGTGGAATTACGCCATAGGTGACAGACGCAGTTCTTTGCGGAGCTGATTGTTGAGCAGTCACAGATGGGGAGCGCATGGACGAATGCTGTTCGATGCCGGGCTGAGCTTGTGAGGGCGCCCATTGTTGTCGTGGATCGTATGCTTGGGGCGGGTATGGACTAGGGGGGATCGGCGACGCAGCTTCGCCTCGATGTTGCTGGAATTGTTGAGCAGGTTCTGGAGCATACTGTTGTGGAGCCTGAAGTTTCGGCATGGAAGGGTATAGCGACGGTCCAGCTCTGGCCTGCTCAACCGGTTGACTTTGCTGAGGGGGAGCATACGCCGCATAATGGTTCGAATGACCATTCATTTGCGGTGCTGGCGCAGCGTACCCCTGTGACGGGTATGGCGAGTACTGCTGTTGCGAGTATTGCTGAGGAGGAGCATACGCGTACATTTGCTGTTGATATTGCCGTTGTTGCTGTTCTTGCATCTTACGGGCGGTATAGGCTTGTTGGCCGTCAAGGATCTGACCGTACACGCCCACCGCTTGCGAGAGTTTGTCCTGCATTTCGGCGAGCATCTCTGCGAATTTGTCAGCGCCGTGAAGCAGAAGAAGCGGGGGATCTCACGTTGTTTCGTGCTCTTCTCCTCGGCATTGCGCTGCAGCTTGGCACCCAGAGTATACGCCTGCTCGTATAATATATGTGCGTGGGGAAAGCGCCGCAAGTCCCGCTCGCCGTACGCTGCCATCTGATCAAGGGTATTTGAGAATGTGAGGATCGTCTCCGTTTCTCTTGGTGCTAGATCGTATGTGGGGAGTGGCTGCGAGGAAATCAGCCCACTCCTCACCAAGGATGATAGAGGCCGACCCTGAACTCTGGCTCATCAGCCCCTTGCGGAGCACTCGGCCGTGCCTTCTCCATATCTCTCAGACTCGCCTCAATGGCAAGCCTCATCTCCTCGTCATCGTCCTCCGCTGCCGCTGCTTTCCGTGCTAGTGGTGGTTCCGATCCGACATACCGAGCTGACGACGGCTGTGAATCTGCCAGTGACGATTCGATGGCACGTTGAAAATCTGCGTCTAGGTCTTCTCTCGACCGCGGTGTTCTACCTGGCACAACTGGTGCAGGCCTGCAGAAGCCGAATCATCAGCATTGACCATGGCAGCAATATGTATATGACCTACCCATTAGCGTTCACCCCTTTCACAGCTTTCATCCAGCAACCCTCGCAAACCCTGACCTCCCCGGCGATCCCAAATCTAGGCAGCGGCATCTGCCGGCTTGAGCATGCCTGATCGTAGACTAGACCGCAATTTCGGCAATGATGTTTCCGATTAGTGAAGGTGAACGCAGAGCGACATCGCATGCACACGTCGGAGTCGATCCAGGCGGGGGCAGTCGTGGTGGACAGGAGGTGGGCGGAGGTGTGAGATGGCGGTGGAGGGAAAGCGATACCTGGTCATTGTCAGCCTTCCGCTTCTGGCCCACTTTGATCGGCATACCAGAATTCTTGAGCTCCTTGTATACGTCAACGAGGAAGACGAGCTCCCTCTTTGATTGGAAGGCAAGAGCCCATTGCTGGAACAACTTCAAGGTCATCTGCTTGACTTCTGCGCTGGTGATCTGTGCAGTTGTCAGCACCATTTGACTCTGAGAAGTGTTACACTCACTGGTGATGCTATCACACCTGACATCTCATCCACAAACTCCTTGCTAGCTATCTCGGCGAGGAAATGATCGCCACCATTCTTGATACAAGTATCGACGAGCTGGAGCTCAGTCAACATCGTTAAACCAAGCGACTAGCAGGACGCCAAGACTCACCGCCAGCGCATACATCTGTACCCTTCCATTCCTGCTTGCCACCCTTCGTTTCAAGCTCTGCATCGCCGGCTTGGGTTGGACCGCCTTGGAACGGATCAGGTCGGTGATCTCGAGATTCACGGCGATGTCTTCTGACTGGGAATAGGTCAGGTTGAGAGGCGAGCATGCTTTCTCTAGAAAGATATGCTTGGTCAGCTCAGCTTTCGGATATGGCGGGGTAAGGCAGCAGGTTTGATTCCAGCACGCCACATTGAGACAATACTCACCGACGAGCTCTTCATATTGCGAATTGGTGGCTGCTCCCCATAACCACGACATACTGCTCGAAAGCACTTGGCGGTAGGCTGATATTTATCAAGGGATCTAAAGCTTTGATGTCGTGGAGTGGAAGTGAGAGTATCGAACAAAGGGCAGGCCAAGCCAGCTGTGGTCGGGTCGTTGTACGTTTGGCGAGCTGAAGATGTCCTAAAATTGTGGTGAGCCAATGGCAAACTCGTGGCTGATGCAGTAAAAGGTCGATGATCAGATTCGCCAAGACCGCAGGTGTAAATCAATAGAACGCAGTCATGAATCCAGCTGAACGCTTACACCGACCTCGGTGCAGCGCCACTTCCGGAATCTCGGTAATTTCGGTTTGCCGCCCAACGGAGTTTATCTCGCGTCTCCCATCGTTCTTCGTCTCTTCCCTATTACTCAAAACACCCATCTTTCTCCTCCTATCAAAGCGGGAGATTAATCCGGCTCAGCGTCGGTCGTCGTTGCAGGCGTTTGCCTCGGAGCAAGACCGCCGCTTAGGACGACGAGGGGGGCGTTGTTATCGCCTTTGAAGAGAATCTTTCACTCTCCTTTCGATACCTTCCTGTCACCTTCATCTTCTTTTCTGGGACTCTGCGCGCTTTTTGCGTCTCAGCAATATTCCCAGCCCTGAGGAAGGATATCGAAAGACACCGTCAAGTACCCATATATCGATAGATGCGAATTTGTGAACGAATACAGTTCTACTGAGCAGACTTGAATCCCGGTTCTCGCTTGTCTTCTCGTCCGACATCTCGTACGTCCAGGAGGTCGACCGATTCTGGAAGCTGGAAGACAGGAGGAGCGAGAGAATATCGAACGAGAAGGAAAACGGTGTAAAAGGGGACAGACTGGGAATCAAAATCTCATCGCCACCATGACGGTCACCTTCCCCTATTCCTCTGCGCCGATTCGGCAGATCAAGGAGATTCAGTTTGGTGTCATGAGTCCAGAGGAAATTGTAAGTCCGATCTTTCCATATATGGGCTTTGTTGGACGACCTTGCATGGGGGATTGCGATGGAGCTGTCTTGCGGGGGAAATGCTGTTTAAGAAATGGAAACGGAGAGAGCGGTGCCAGTCAGGCGGATGAGAGGTGGAGATCAGACTAAGATCCGCGAGAGGGAGACGTGCGATAGGAAACCCAGCCTCCGAACGTCCCTCGCTGCGCTTATGCGGAGTTTGATTGGGGCACAATGATGAACGAACTGACTGAGCATTATCCTTCGCAGAAAGCCTTCTCCGTGGCGAAGATTGAACATCCGGAAGTCCTCGACGAGAATGGCAAGCAGAAGGTGGGCGGACTGATGGATCCCAAGATGGGCAGTGCGTTCTTGTGGCTCACATTCGCACATTCGCTGACCTGGCTCAGCCATCGACCGCAATTACAAGTGCCAGACCTGCATGGAGGGTATGGCGGAATGTCCCGGACATTTCGGTCACATCGAGCTCGCCCGACCTGTTTTTCACGCCGGTTTCATGGTTAAGGTCAAGAAGATCCTTGAGTGCATTTGCTTCAGCTGTGGCAAGCTCAAAGTCGACATGGTGAGTATCTTGATGTAGTATAACACCTTGCTCATTGTTCTCAGCGAGACCCTCAAGTCACTACCGTTGTTCGTCGCATCAAAGCGCAACATCGACTGAAGGCGGTATGGGCTCTCGCTTCGAAACGGCATGTCTGTAAAACAGACGCACTTGAGGAAGAGGATAGGGGGGATGCCACTGCCGAAGACGAATATCGGCGAGAGCACGGGCAAGAACCGAAGGTCAAGGGTCATGGCGGTTGTGGACACGAGCAACCAGTATGGCGGAAAGAAGGCTTGAAGCTCATAGCGGTGATCAAAGCGCCTGCCGCTGACAAGGGCGAGGTACGGCTATACACGGCTCAGCGAGGAGAGCTGACATTGTAGTAGGAATCTGGAGAACCCGAGAAGCGAATGATTTCGCCTGGCGAGATCTACAACCTCCTCAAGAAGATCCCAGCCGATGACCTGCATATCATGGGTCTCAACGCCGACTATGCGCGCCCCGATTGGATGATCCTGACGGTGTTGCCTGTTCCCCCAGCCGCCGTTCGACCGTCTATCGCTGTGGACGGTGGCGCTTTGCGGAGCGAGGATGACCTCACCTACAAGCTCGCTCAGATACTCAAAGCGAGCGCGACTGTGAGGCGGTTAGAGGGAGAAGGGGTTCCGCCGAGTGTGGTGAACGAGCACTTCGACCTCCTCCAGTATCACGTAGCAACCTATATGGACAATGAGATCGCCGGATTGCCCCAGGACAATCAGAAATCCGGACGACCGGTGAAGGCGATTCGCGCGCGGCTTAAGGGGAAGGAGGGACGGTTGAGGGGGAACCTCATGGGAAAGCGGGTGGACTTTTCGGCGCGGACAGTCATTACTGGTGACCCAAACCTCCAGCTGGACCAGGTCGGTGTGCCTAAAAGCATCGCGATGACCTTGACCTACCCTGAGAGAGGTGAATAAAGCTCATTGATAACGAACAGATTGAGCTGATCGAGGTCAGTCACTCCCTATAATATCGTCTATCTGCAGACACTCGTCAACAACGGTCCGTCAACGTATCCTGGCGCGCGATACTATGTCAAAGAGACCGGAGAGCGAATCGACCTCAAGTACCGCAAAACGAGCGAGCCCATTAGTCTGCAGTTTGGATGGATCGTCGAAAGGCATCTGAAGGATGGAGAGTTAGTATCCCGTCCCTTCTAATGCCTCTAGCTTACATGACCCCAGCTATGTATTGTTTAACCGTCAGCCAAGTCTGCACAAGATGTCGATGATGAGTCATCGGATCAAGCTTATGAACTATTCGAGTACGTTGGATTTATCAGTGCCAAGGACACCTTGGCTGACACTACTTGCGAAGCTTTTCGTCTGAACCTTTCGGTGTATGTCTCGTGCCCAGCATGTGGGTATTACTGATCATTGCCAGCACATCGCCGTACAATGCCGATTTCGATGGAGACGAGATGAATTTGCAGTTTGTCGCTGACCGGGGCTTGTTGAGCCCTGGCTGACGCCTTCGTGCAGTGTTCCTCAGAGCGAAGAGACCCGAGCCGAGCTTAGTCAGATTGCCTGGGTGCCCAGACAGGTACATATCATCGCCTCGTACCGTTAGGTGCTTGGTGCTCAACCCTGCTTGCGTCTAGATCATCTCTCCACAAGCGAACAAACCCGTCATGGGCATCGTCCAGGATACGTTGTGCGGCGTTCGAAAGTTCACCCTTCGAGACAATTTCTGCGATTGGAGAGCGGTGCAGAACATCCTTCTTTGGCTTCCGGGATGGGATGGTACAATACCAGCGCCAGCGATCTTGAAACCGAAGGCCTTGTGGACGGGCAAGCAGCTGTTGTCGATGTGTATTCCTAAGGGCATCAATATCGTGTTCAAGAACAACGAGAAGCCCTCGCATATCGACGTCACTGACGAAAATGTTCTGATTGACGACGGCGAAATCATACATGGCACCATCGTGAAGAATATGGCGGGAAGCGCGAACAACGGTCTCGTACATGTTATCTTCCGCGAGCTTGGGCCCGTCGCCACCCGAGATTTCTTCTCAAAATTCCAGATGATGGTCAACTTTTGGCTCCTGCACTTCGGGTTCAGCGTTGGTATTGGTGACACGATCGTCGACAAAGCTACTATGGCGGGAATCACCAACCGAATGGTGGAGGCGAAGGAAGCTGTACAGAAACTCGTCACCGAAGCCGAGATGAACCGAATGAAGCCCAAGCCCGGTATGACGATTCGCGAGACCCTCGAGGCGGCCATTGCCAACGAGCTGAACAAAGCGCGAGACTGGACCGGTAAAACGGCGCAGGATAATCTGAAGGATGACAACAACGTCAAACAGATGGTTGTCTCGGGCGCCAAGGGATCTTTCATCAACATCTCGCAGATGACCGGTGTTGTGGGTCAGCAATTCGTCGAGGGAAAGCGGATCCATTTCGGCTTTAAGCACCGGACATTGCCTCACTTCCCGAAGGACGATTACGGACCTGAGTCACGAGGCTTTGTCGAGAACTCCTATCTTCGAGGCCTGACACCGCAGGAGTTCTGGTTCCATGCGATGGGTGGTCGAGAGGGATTGATAGACACCGCGGTGAAGACAGCTGAGACGGGATACATTCAGCGACGTTTGGTCAAGGCAATGGAGGATCTGAAAGTGGGGTATGATGGGACGGTCCGGAACTCAAATGGCGATATCATCCAGTTCCTGTATGGGGAGGATGGGATGGATGGCGCTGCCATGGAGAGACAAGTGGGTCTGACCCATCTTATCCTTTACCGAGGCTGACCATTTCTTAGAGCCTGGACATCATCCGCTTGTCCGATAAAGCCTTCGATAAGCGATACAGAATCGACGTACTTGCTCGTGGAAAGGGCGGCTTCTCACGCGGAACGCTGCAGGTTGGGATCGACACATCATCTATTGATTTGCAAAAGATGCTTGATGCGGAGTTCCGCCAACTCAGCGAGGATCGACAGGTTCTACGAGATGAGATATTCACCGACGGAACACCCGGTCACCCCTTACCTGTCAACATTCAGCGTATCGTTCAGAATTCTCAGCAGATCTTCCACATCGACTTCCGAGTTCCCAGTGATCTCGATCCAGTCTACGTGTATGATACTCGACAGGCTTTGACAGATCGTCTGGTTGTCGTGCGAGGCGATGATGCGGTCAGCCGACAGCACCAGAACAACGCAACCCTCATCTTCACCATGCTTGTCCGATCCCATCTCGCAACCCGCCGAGTGCTCGAAGAGTACCACCTGAATCGCGAGGCCTTCGATTGGGTGGTCGGGGAGATTGAGCAGATCTTCAATCGAGCAGTCGTCGACCCTGCAGAAATGGTCGGTACCCTGGCGGCTCAATCCATCGGAGAGCCGGCAACGCAGATGACGCTTAATACCTTCCATTATGCCGGAGTAGCCAGTAAGAGCGTCACTGGTGGTGTACCTCGCTTGAAGGAGATTATCAACGTCGCTGTTCAGATCAGAACACCTGCGCTTAATGTCTACCTTGACCACAAGTACAGTCGGACCGAGCAGGATGCGCACCAAATCATGCGGAAACTCACCTATACTCGATTGCGAGATATCACAGCCTCCGTTGAGATCTTCTACGATCCGAAGCTGGACTCGACGGACATTGAGGAGGACCGAGATTTCGTGGACGCATTCTTTGCTATCCCAGACGAGGACATTCGGCTGGAGATGCACTCGCCCTGGCTACTCCGTCTTGAGCTTGATCGAGCAAAGGTGTTGGAGGGAGGATACGAGATGTCGCAGATTGTCAATGCTATCGCCGAGACAGTCGGCAAAGACGTCTTCGTGATACATTCGGAGGATAACGCCGAGAAATTGGTTATCCGACTGCGCGTGGTCGCGGAGAAGGAAGACGAGGAGTTGTTGGGCGATGAGGACATGTTCCTCAAGCGGATCGAGGGGACGTTACTCGATCAGGTCGAGCTCGGCGGTATCACTGGGATCCAGCGTGTGTTCATCTCTGAGGGCAAGCGCGTCGTTCTATCGCAACAGGGCGAATACGATCAGGAGAAGGAGTGGTACCTCGAGACCGATGGTATCAACCTCAAAGAGGTGTTGGCCGTGGATGGTGTCGATGCGATCCGGACTTATTCGAACAACTGTTTCGAGACATTCGAGACACTCGGGATCGAGGCGGGACGGAATGCTCTGTATAAAGAGCTGAACGGCGTCATCGAGATGGGCGGTTCATACGTCAACTACCGGCACCTTGCTCTTCTGGTCGACTTGATGTGCAACAAGGGTCAGCTCATGAGCATTACTCGACACGGTATCAACCGGACGGATGCTGGAGCGCTGTCGCGATGCTCTTTCGAGGAGACCGTCGAGATCCTGCTCGAGGCCGCTGCCGTGGGAGACGTGGATGATTGCCGCGGTGTAGCCGAGAATGTCCTCCTAGGGCAGATGGCGCCTATGGGCACGGGCGCGTTTGACGTGTCTCTCGACATGAGCATGCTGAAGGATGTCATCGTGGACCACCGACTTCCTGTGCAGAACATGCTGTCGAGCGGCGCTGGGGGCATGACACCGGGTGGCGCGATGACGCCATACGACAATTTCTCGCCGATGTGGAACCGACCAGGGGGGGCAGTCGGTACAGCGGCATTCTCGCCTATGCAAACCTCGAACAACGAAGAAGGCGGGAACTTCGGCTACATGGGGTATGGGCAGTCGCCAATGCATGGCGGCATGTCTCCAGGCGGCTATTCGCCTTCGTCTCCCGCTGGCTACTCGCCATCCAGCCCGTTCGCCGTCACGAGTCCTACGTACAGCCCGAGCTCGCCTTTCCACCGTGCAGGAGCGCCTTCACCATGGGTACCGAGGGGAGGCTACGGTGCGACGAGTCCCGCATATTCACCAACATCGCCGCAATACGCGCCCAGCTCACCGCAATTCTCCCCCGCCTCACCATCTTTCTCCCCATCATCCCCCACCTATTCACCCACATCGCCAGCATATGCAGGGGTCGGAGCACGCACGTCACCGTACTCACCCGCCTCGCCAGCATATAGCCCCACATCCCCAATGGGTGGTGTCGCCTCGCCCCGTTACAGCCCGACTTCGCCACGATATAGCCCAGCTAGTCCAGCGTTCTCGCCGACTAGCCCGTCATACAGTCCTACCAGTCCGGCGCCCTTCCAAGCAACCAGTCCGAAGTATTCGTGCGTTCTTATTTCCCTAAGCTCAGAAACCATACTGATGATGACTACCAGGCCGACGAGTCCTCAATTCAGTCCGACCAGTCCACAATTCAGTCCGACGAGTCCATCGTACTCTCCTGCGAGCCCGGTGTATTCTCCTACTAGCCCATCCTACTCCCCTGCCAGTCCCGCGTACAGGTGAGCCGCAATCGACATTTTGAGACCCAAATGCAGAGCTGATCAATGTCCCCAGCCCTGCTTCTCCCGCCTTTAGTCCTGCAACCCCAGAATACAGTGGCGTACGCAAAAAGCAGAATGGTCAAGCAGGATCTTCCGCTCCGAACGGGGCAAACGGCGCCAATGGCAGGGCCAAGCCAGGATGGGGCGGTGGAGGGGGTTACAGTGCTTCGCCAAGCTGGAGGACGTAGAGCTGCGGTCTACTGAGGTGGTGTCTTTGCATTATCTGGGTTTACCATTCCATTTGTAGTCCCCATCGCAATGCATTATCCTATAACAGGTACAACACAGGAAGTTGAAGTCCACACTGGCAGATCATCTAAGCTCATTCTTCGCTGCTTTGGCCGTGCTTCGCTGCTTTGGCGGTGAAGAACGCCTTGATCCCCTCCGCCTTCTTCGGCACTTTCTTCTTCACCTTCGCATTAGGTTTCGGTTGATCTCCACCACCTCCACCTCTATCTCCGTCTTGCAAGTCTAGTGCAAAGTGATAGTCCTCGTGCTCCTGTCTTTGCTCCTTGACAGAGCTTGCTCGACTCGCTCCATCTGCATCGTCAAACGGCGTCAAGAGCTTTCCACATTTGGGGCAGACCCGGTTCTCGGTCCCAACATCGACAAGACCGTCCGATTCGGTAATGGCAGTCTTCGAATCAACCTCGACATCATCGTCCAGCACATCGATCGGAGCTAACGGGATGTTTGGGACGGGTGTCGGGGTCGAAGGCTCCCCCTTCCTGGCGAGAAACGATTCAAGCGCCGTCTTCCGCTTCCCCGTATGCAGTGTCGGCAATCGAGGCTTCTTCGGAGATGGGTTGATCTCGGTCGCGCCCACTGCGGGCGAGTGCGAGCGCGATCGCTTGCCATCCGGGCTGACGACCTCGGGCTTGGTCGAACCAGCGGCAAAGAAGCCTTCGATACCGCGTTGACCTTCTTCGAGCCGTTCCAAGCCTGTGAAGGAGAGGGCGATCTACTAGAGTGAGCGAAGGAACCGAGACTAGATCTTTGAGCTCACATTGTTGAGCTTCATATTACCCTTGTTCATTGGCTGTGTCGCTTCATCCCACAGCTTTCGGGCGTACCTGACGATGTACTCCGTCGAAAGATGCCGTGTGAAGGGGAAGGGCGTTTGTCGAGATCGACTCGGCTCGATCCCTACTATCATCAGCGAAATACGAGTCGAACCTAGCTGGAAGCCTACCGGTTCGGTGACTTAGGACAAGCGTCTTCGGCCACAGTCCGGGCGATATCTCCCGGGCATCACGGAGACGGACGTGAAGTTCACCTGCCAGCACCGAGAGCCAATGATGGCCTTGCTCGGGTGATCTGACGCTCGGTTTGATGTTCTTCGATGCTAGCATGGATTTACTCGCCACTCTTTCCTTGACTGCTACTGCGTCAGCCCTGATCAAGATAATACGAGAAGCAAGGCCCACCTTCTGTGTGATCGATGCCCTGTACAACAATCAGCTTATAGCAGCTTACACGAAAAGCAAAGCTTACCCTCAAGATATTATAGACCCAAATACTTTCCTCGCCGAAGCGCCGCTGCAGCTCTTCGAGGGATACGGAGCTAAATTGCCCAATCAGCTGGAATAGATTTAATTTTGACACATGGACCCACAGCATGTCGCCGACAGTCTTGGCGCCATACTCCGTGGCGATGGCATTTCCGAGCTTGCCACCCAAGAATCGGATCTACTACGATCAGCTTTGATATCTATCTCCAGGACAAGGCAGTACGGACATCGGTGAAGTCCATGTTCCGTAAGAACGCAGGTGTCGCCGACATTCTCAGGACCGTCTGATTGTTCGGCTTCTTCCAGGCCGAGCACAGCTCCGCATCCATGTCAGCCGTTGCGACGCCTATCGTAGAGCTTCACTCACCTTCGCCATAGCTTTGTTATGCGCAATGCCCTGATGACTATCAGCGACTAAATGCGAAGGAGAAGGTACTCACCGCCGAGCAGGTATAGTGCATCCTCGTCCACACCGCCTCCCTCAACTCCGCCATGATCTCCGCCCCCGTACACAGCGCCCAGTCCTCCCAGCTCGCTCCATCCCGCACCTTCTCCCGGTGCTCCTCATCGCCTCCATCGTCACTCCTCGTCTCCTCTTGACTCGCGCTGTCGACACCTTCCACCGCAAACACGTTGCCTGCGTTCGTCCAATCGATCGGTGGGGCTCTCGGTAATGGCGAGTCGAGACCCTCAGGCGCATCCTCGGGGATTGTAGCGAGGTACGGATGGGCAATGAGGAGTCGCTCGATCATCATTGGTGTCAGGTCGAGGAAGGCTTCGTCGATCGAGGCTTTTTCTGTCACCATCCACATTAGGTCAGCGATTGTCGGTTGTGCGGGTGCGGACCTACGTATCTCACCACGGGGCGCCATCTCCTTGAAGAGAGCGAGGATCTTGAGGCTCTCTCGGCGATAGGGGTCCAAGCTGACCTACAACCGCCGCCACTTCAGCCAGTACCCTCACCAAGATGGGGAAGACCCACCTTGTGGGTCATCGGATCCACCTCACCCCAATACCCCGCCTCAGCCTCACCATTCCGATACGTCGCCACATGCTGCACCAACAGATGGGGACAGAGCTTCCTCGCCTCGTCAATAGTGTTGAACCTGTTGCGATGCCACATCATAAGCCTCGACCCATTTCACATGGTCTAGAGCCGGGACATACCGCTTGATACCGAACTTCCGGGCTGGATAATTTACCGCGATGATGGATTGCCATTGAGCGCAGATCAGGGGAAGGTCGTCGGCTAGGCCGAGGCGGACCTGCTCGAATTCTAAGATCGTCAGTCCGGACATAAGTATACGGGAAGGGGAGGACGGACGGGCGTAGGCGGCGTCGATATCGCAGTGGGCTATCGTCCTCAGCGGATTACTAGCAGAGGTCAGGATTCTGGGCGATTGAGTTTGGAGAGGTAGCTCACAATACCGTCATCGCTTGCGGGCTGAGCAAATGACTGGTAAGGATCAGTATCTGCATTCTGTGAGTCTAGTAAAGGTCTTACCGGTAAGTCGCCACCGTCGCTGCTGCATCCGGACGCCTCGAGGGCCCGGTGAGGAAGGACATCCTCACATGAGCCGGGGCTAAAGCTTGAACAAGGCGAGGAACGGAAAGCGAAGACAGATTTGTGATCGTCTGGTGAATCCTTCGTTTGGTTTCCACTGCGAAAATGCTTCCGTCAGACTAGCGGAACGATGCTTTATTATGCCAATGCATGGGGAATGACAATGCTTGTTTGAGACTACTACGTGCTACAATATAGCCCCTTCAAAACCCCCGCTTAGAGACATCCCCAACCGCCACCATCTGAAGTCAATTCCAATCGCCTCGCTGTTAGATGCGGGATCGCGTGTTGTAACCAGGTCGCTCGTCTCAGCTCGTCCATCCGCCCCAGATGCATGTATTGCCGGTGTCCACGGCTGCGATCGGCACAATTTTAGCACAAGTTGGACATGAGAATACCTGACCCACCGCATGGAGATGTCGAGCTCGCCGTGCGAGTCAAGGTATGGCATATGACCAAAGCTACCTGATCCCGCATAGAGGTACAGCAGGACCCAGCGCTTGATATCCACAAACATGCCCACGACCGCGCCACACCTATACTCGCAAGTCAGAATAGACACCAACAGGTGATTGTGACCACTCACTCCCTCATATGGAGATTACACTCCCCCTGCTCGCCGTCCGCACAACAGTCGCCACCGAGACACAGGAATTTACCGCAATAGAGACAAAGTGCCGGGAAAGTTGGCTTCGTCCCGCAATTGTCACACCGCTGTTCCGAGTACCGCAGGACGACATCCTCCCATAGCTTCGGCAGTCGACAGAGCTCGTACGTACCCGGATACTCCAGCGGTGGGACTATGCGACCCTGCATTGCCCATTGTGTGAGCCACCGTGCGACGATCGGCGTCTCGATCGAGTGGGGATTTTGCAACGTCTCTTTTGGTCGCGGGATCCCCATCAGACTGAGGAGACGGTTGTACTCGCATCCGTCTGATACAATCAGGTCGGTGTTCGTGACGGGATAGCCTCCTGCGACGGCGTGGTATACGATGGCGCAACGACGAAGGAAGGGTAATGTGTGGGCGTACAGGAGCTTTGAGAGCATCTCGTCGGAGAGGAGAGCAAGGACACCATCGGTATCGGTAAAAGGACCTGCGTTACGGAGGACGGACTGCATAATGGACCGGAAGCCGAAGAAGACAGAATGGGCATCGCTTGCGAGGATCTCTTTGATTGGCCGGGAGCGAGGTTGAGCAGCGGTGCGGGCAGCGAGACATCGTTTGGCGAAGATCGAGAGACCAAGCATACACCGCGTAAGCTCAGCGTAGTATGCCATGACGATGACCGCTTGTAGGAGATCCGGCGCGATGGCAGCTGCCTCGATAACGATTCCGAGTGGCTGCCTGAGAAGCAGGGGAGAAGGTAGCGTGCTGGCCCGGTACCAATCCGGTAGAAAACGGGCAAAGATGCCCACACGGAGTGCCGTGCGATCGTACTTCGGCCCGAAGAACAGATCCAATTCGAGTTGGAGCATCCCAATGAGTCGCTCGATGAGCCGAGTCGACATTTCCGGGACCTGCTCAGCTACCGTCAAGCCTTGCGTGAGTTGCAGTCCGCGCTGTGCGACCTCGCACACCGCGACAGTATACCCAACCACGTCGTCAGGAAGATACATGTGCGTCTTCTTGCTCCGTACCCGTTGTGATTGCTCCGACAGAGGGCGAAGTAGATTTCGCATACGTTCGATCATGCGTGAAGTCCCGCGCATCTGTTGTCTTCGGTTGATCGGATCGAGGGTGTGAACCGAAAAGTTGCAATCCGAGAACCAGGGGACGAGCTCGCCGGTCTCGACGTGATGATCCCATATTCTAGCGCTTTCCGAGATCTTGATCAGTCCCTCTTCTGAGACACTTCGTATCCGTTCGGACAGGGTTGGCGGTCGACCGCCCTTCGTAGATGACGGGGTATTGAAAGCTTTCATGCGCGATTGTGATGGATCAAGAGGGATGAGAACATTGCCAAGGGACTTGCATAGAGGGCAGAGATACTCCATCCGTACAGCATTCTCCGGATGATGTCGTTGGACCTGCTGAGTATGCCGATACCGTGTCGCATCGAAGTAGGTTGCCATGCAGCTCTCATGCATGAGATGGCTGCACGCCGACATGTATACTCCGAAGCGAAGATTCGCTGAGGGGTACCCATCGGTCGATGTCGGCTCTCCCGAAGTGCCCTGGCCATACCGAGGGCATCGCGTGGCCTCATCCAGGCTGGTCGGGGCAAGAAGTGATTCTTCGAACCAGTCTCGTTCATGCACGACATCGCGCAATACTCGGCTTGGCTGAAGCAGTGCCAGCATACCGCCAGTACTCTTCATCGTAACGTCGTCCTGACAAACGATACACTGTCCGTAGGTAACGGTCGTCACGTCCTCCGCGATGTTCTCTTCTTCGACGGCCTCGTCCATCAGTGCTGCAAAGTCGGCTTGTTTCCGAGCGAATTCCGCCATGATTACCTTCTGCCTTGCCCCCGCCGCCAATCTCGGGTCCGGCTTGTCCGGCGACTTCATCGCGTTTTTCTCCTGCTCGCGTTGTGCGCGGTAGTCGGTCGTGTAACTCTCGGGTAGACTCGTTACAATGATTGATAGGATGTGGTCGATCTTTGGACGGAAGGGCTTGAACGCCTCGGTCGTCTGCATGTACCACAGATTCTGGAACGTGCTCATCGAACCGCTGGCCTCGATGATATCTACCGAAGTTTCGGCGAACTCCTTTGGTGCGACCGAAAGAGCCAGAATAGTGAGGTGCAAACCGAGATCGAGGAGTGTCTCGAGCTGTGGCGCTTCATTCTTGTTGGCGGTAAGTCCAGGCCACTGCATAGGATCGGCGATGACCATGCAATGCGCAATGGTCCAGTGAACCATCTCGGCAACGACGTGTGTATGCAGGAAGTCTGCTAGATTGGAGAACGGCCGACCCTGCTCTGGGATCTCGAGCGGTCGGGGCAGGACAAGGGGTTCGGCCGTGTCCGAGTCGAGCTTCTTCGCACGGTTAGTGAGCTTTTCCAGGGCGACACGTTGATCATTCCGGCTGTAGTGGCGCCAGTATGGATCGACCTCGTCATAGCATTCCACTTTGAGCGTATAGCTGCCGTTGGCCGTTTCTGTCGGCTCCTTGAAGTCGGCGATATCCTCGAGGAACGGCAAGATGCTGCCCCGATCTGTCGATCGCTCGGGGAGCTTCTTGACCAGCTCTGAATAGGTAAGGTTATGAAGCACAAGCTGGTGAACGATATGTTTCCGAGTGATGCGGTCCTGATCCCAGCCATTGACGGTCGCACTATCGCTGACGAGGTGAATGATGAGGAGGACGAAGTCCTCGAGCATAGCGATGCGTTGTTTCGGGTCCGCGTCCTTGTTCTCCCACATGGCCGAAGACAGGACGTCACCGCCGTAAAACTCGGATAGACCGAAGCGGTCGATGAGGGCGACCATGAATTTGAAGGGATCTATGATGCAGAGCCCGAACTGAAGGAGGAAGAATTCCTGGTCGAGAGTCGCTTCTCGCACCCCCATCTCGCGGTAATGATGATACTGCCCTCGCATAGCTACACCGTTCTTCTTCCACATGTCGGCGCGGATCTGCGAGAGCACGACATGCTCTGCCATCAGCCTAACACTTATCCATGAACTCACTTTGCATGGGGTACTCGACGAGCAAGAGCTTCATGAGTTCGACATCTGGTGCACCTTGCGCTTTCAAGACTGTGGACTCGAAGATGCTTCGTAGATCTGCGCCGCGATGTTGACCATTGCTGAAGCCGATCACCTTCCGGACCGCCTTGAGCATCTCCGCTAGGAGAAGGTTCATGTAATGGTGAAATGAGAACGCCTCGATCTGCGACACATTCTCCTTGATGAGGGTGTGCCGAGAGCCACGCACCAAGACGTTCTCAACGTCCGCCATGACCGGTTGGGCGTACCTTGTCCGGTCAAGAGTTGAAGACATGAGCATCATGTCGGACATGATGCGGGTGGCAACAATGGCTATGTCGGCGAGAAGCTTTTCCAGATCTGCATATTGATACGCTTCGCCAAATTCTCGACAACATTTTGCGAGCTCCCCTAAAATGGCGAACGATCTGGGCCAGTCGACCTCGAACTCGATATGTCCGCCATCTTCTTTCCGTTGTGTCTGCAAGCCAACAAACATATTCAGGAAGTTGACGGTACGGGTGAACATTGCAGGACTGCGGACGATGAGGCGTTGCATCTCCTCGTGCCGGAAAAGGGCGCGCATGTGACTAAAGACAGTGATACCCTTCTTTCCGCGGAATGCGGGAGAATCGGTATCAAGTTGGGCGGTCTCCGACCCTTCAGAGGGTACGTTCTCGGCAGGCGGGAGAGTAAGATGTCCATTCACCACTTGATTGGTGTACCAAGCGTGAGCGACATCGAGCACTGTCTCGAACAGTTCGCCATTTGTCGAAGCATAGGTGCACGCGCGCCCATTACCGAACACCATATATGAGATGCAGAAGATGAGGTTGCTGTCGATATCCCGGTCCTGGAAAAGGTAGTGCTCGAACAGTGGAATGTAATTGATGGCGAAATGAAGGGCTGAGTCGCATCAGACGGCATCACCTCTCGACACTTACCTAAGTCTTTCCTCACATCCCAATTCAAGCAGTATAGCCCTGCGTATATCGAACGCAATTCCCACTTTCCCTTCTTCCATAATCGCACATCCAGCTGCATCAACCAGTCTATCCGCTTTGACTCGCTCGGTGCGTCCAGACGTCGCAGATCTGACGGTATCGGGGTGCCGTGCCCCGGTCCCTTGATCATTCTCGGCTCGTTCAAGGCTCGAGCGACGAGCCGTTTGAACAGATCCCCGTCCCCGCCAACAGCGCACTGGCACATATCCGCCAGCCAACTTATCAGCATCCCGACAATTTCCTCCTTGAACGTGTCGGCGGCGGAACGGAGGGTGACGCCGAGATCTATCTGCTGGAACATGGAAGCGGTGTGAAACGCAGAGATGGGATTGGAAGAGGTGACCATGACTTTTCGACCCTGAGGCATGAGCTTTGCCAGTATTCGGTTTCTCACCACTTCTTCCACTTCCTTGGCGTACCGCTCCGCCGTCTCCCAACTCACTCCCAGCGCATCCCTTATCTGCCGCGTCACCTCCTTTGCCACATGCTTCTCGTCCGCCCAGAGCACCACACTCCAGGGACCCTTCCCCCTCTTCTCCCTCGCTTCCCCCGTATTCTCCTCCGCAAGGCGCATATCAATCTCATCCTTCGGTAGATTGCCATACTCCGTTGGTGAAGGACCATATTGAAGCACCTGGATGATGAATTCGAGACAAAGGACGATGGTCTCGTACATCGCCTTGCTCAAAGCTGGCGGTATTCGGGAATCATCGGTGATGAAGCCGGGCGGGTGTGACGGGGCATTTGATCCGGATGGTACTGGAGGGTGATGTAAGCAGCCGAGATGCTCGTCGTCTCGCCATGCAGTGGGATCACCGCAGTCGCATCCCGCTGCAAAGGAGAAGGATTGGCCGAAGAGGACTTCGTGGCCTTCGTGGTCGGCAGCGTGGAAACAGTCGACGCAAAGAACGCTGGACTGGTCTATTGCGCACGTCCTAAGATTACGTTAGTGTCGTATTGACCCAACGAGATGCACCCACTTGCAGGTATAAGTCCTCTCGAACCGCTGCAGCACCTTCCCACAAGTCCTTCCCGGCTTCACCACCCTCAAAGGTGCCTTCCCCATCCTGACCCCCCTCGCGTCCGCCCGCTTCTGAACCTCTGCCAAGCTCCACGACTTCTCCCCGCCATTCTCATCCTGCAACAACCAGTCACTCAAGCTCTTAGGCTGAGGCACCTTCTCCCCTTCCAGCCCAAAGAGCGCTACCCATTCGGGCCGTTGCCATATCGTATGAAACAGCTGCCGAAGGACATACGCTCGGGCGGTGTGTGAGAAGCGTCCGGCGCGCTGGATATGGCCGGTCTGAAAGAGGTCGTTGAGTGATCGGTGGGCGTCTGAGGAGAAGGGGAGGGAGGATGGAGGGGTGGGTGAGCCGTGGAGCCCGGAGATGAAGCCGCTGGGTGTGGGCATGGGGACAAACTGAGCGCCAACTAGAGGCTCCTGATCCTAGGGCGAACAAAAGGAAGGGCCTCTGATGTGGACGAAAGTAACAAGACCAGCCCGAGGATATGCTTGGTCGAGCGAGTACCAGCGGCCGAGTACGGAATCAAATCCCATAACATCCGCCTACTTCGTTATATAGCAAAGCCATCTCATCAAACGCTCACGCACCATCATGTCCAACCGCCCCTCCACCTCCTCCACGACCCATACCCAACAGATCGTCCCAACAGTCCCTCCCGCGATCCATGCCCTAGCAGCACCAACTCCTTCCCTGATCGACTCCCAACTCCCCGTCTACCTCCTTCCATGTGTCCTAGCCCTTCTCCGCGAATCCGCAGGCCATGTAGTCCGTCGAAAGCGGCGAGAAGAAAATGAGCTGCGAGAAGAGGGGTTGCTTCCAGCGGTGAATGGGAAGGGGAAAGGTAAAGCTAGCGAGGAGGAGATAAGCGAGGTGATTGAGGGAGAGGCTTTGAAGAGGGTCGAGCGCATCGGGCTTATGGTAGGGGGATATATCGCTGAGAAGTACGAGCGTCACTTATTGGAGAAGTCGAGCTGATAGGGTAGGTTGACATTGGCGAGGCCGCCCCTTGCGAGTCATCTGGATATCATCAAGTTTATCTGCAAGGACCTCTTCCTATACGTGTATTCCAAGCAGATTGACAATTTGCGTACCAATCACCGGGTTCGTAGCCCTTCCTCGGAATCTCAAACCGCTGATGGGGAGTAGGGAGTCTTCGTTCTTCAATCTCACGCATTCCCTCCGCTCGTGCCATTAAGCTCGTATCGCGGAGCTGCATCCGATGCAGAGACCGCCAAAGCTGTCAGTATCGTCTTAGGCTCGATTGGGAGAGTGAGCTGACAAGACTCAGCATCTGATCTATCCTCAGGCGTTGGTACAAGGTGCACTAGGTCGACTGGGGATGCCAGCGTTCGTCACCGCCGAGTCCGCTGGTCTATCACAATGTGAGTTCGATTGGTCGGCGAAGGATCCTCTGCCAGGGTCTGCCCTGTCTTGAGATCTCTCGCGCTGACTTCCGAACCCAGGCACATTCCAGATCCGTACCGTCAAATCCACCCAAATCCCCTTCACACCCAGCTCACCACCTGGACTCAGCTCAACTCCCGGCATCGGAAACGCACTGCCAATACCATCAGGACCGCCGGGACAGATTGGACGTCCAGCGAGCGCCGGTCTCGGGAAGGGGACGACATGAAGGTGGTGATACATGCATTATGCCACTTCTAGACTGCAGATCGCCCGTTCCCATCCTGAATCACTCCAGTACTGCTTGAATCGCTCGTACATGATGTGCCAAAAGGTGAAACCTTCAGAAACCCCCTTTATCTGAAGCCGCGGTATCATCGGCCCTGGGTCGAATCACATTGTCACACTCTCGGGTCTGGCGCAAAAGGGTCAGCAGTTTCGACTGGTGCGAAGACGGTGGCGAAACTCACCATCCTTCGGAACCATCGACATCCAAATCCTCGACTATTGCATCAGATTATAGTCCGCCATAGACGCGCTCACCTTGAAGATCCTGAAGTTCTCCTTGGTCAGATCCCTAAAGTCCACCCTCTTGTCCGCCTTGAAATAGAATGTCAACTTCCTTCGATCCCTGCCGTTCTCCGTCAGCAATTATAAGCACTTGGTTGGTAAGGAATCAGGCTACTGACCACTGGTACTCCGCATCGACGATCTGCATCGGGAGACCCCTCTGCACGACCTTCTCTCGGCAAATCATCATCGCCTCATATTCATCCTTCATTTTCTCCATCATCCGCCTACATACATCAGCTCTGATCCCCTTTGCCCTGGAGCACTCACGCTTGCTCCTCCGGTCCCTGGCTAGACCTTGCAAAGATCCGCTTCGGCATGACCTCCTTCGCCAATGGACCCCTCGCCTGCGTCTGACCGATATCCAGCTGTCCACTGGGCCCAACTCCGCTCAGCAGAGTATGCAGGTCCGTACTTCCCAGCTCGCCGGCGGAGGATCCCCGGGGTTTCGCCATGATCGTCGCACTCGCATTGACCATCCCGGGTGGCTGATGCTGACTGGCACCAGATAGCAGAGCCGCTGTCGCTTGTTTCTCCTGCCATTCGCGCACCTCGACCGGAGTGAGCTGGTCATACACCACTATACCGAGATCGGAACCACGGTCGGCCTCGACGATGACCCGGTCACCGTTCGAGATGAGGAGTGTAGGATCTGGGCAGTAATACACATCCCGTCGCCCGGCTTTGAAGGTGACGACATACAGAGGAGTGTTGGGTGCTAGGGATGTCAAAGGAAGACCCTTGCCCAGGTCCGCAAGTGAAAGGGAGGAAAAGGAGGATGGTGAGGTCGGATTGTTCGGTGAACCAGGAGCAGGAAGGGAGTAGGAGGGTTGATAGGTGGGTTGCGCCCCAGGTGGGGAGAAGTGCGGGCCGTTTAAGTATGGCCCTCCCGTCGGCGGACGGGATCCTAATTGCGCACTGCCGTAGTACCCCGCATAACCAGATGCAGTTCGGCCAAAGGCTGCGTGCGTTGAGAGAACGGGAGAAGGTGGACCAGCACCCAATATGTTGGCAGGGAAGCCAGTAGGTCGAGAGGGAGGATATATCGCCGCTTGCTGAACGTGAGAAGCAAGAGGGCCGCCTGGTCCCCCGAATGGCTGAGTGAGCGCGCGAGCGTCGAAAGCTGCGGGACCACCGATTGGTCCTGGTCCCCGCAAACCGCCAATATTCACCGCGTGGACTTCTCTGCCCCTTTCGGGGGTTGCCAAAGCATATGTCGGGCCCGAATCATTTGGCCTAAGCATACTGGTCGAATTGTCGAAGCTAAATCGACTCCTCTCACCGCTACTCTTTCTCTCTCCGGACGAATCCCTCTCGTCAATGAAGCCTGGCTGTTGCGCTCGCCCACGTCCCGGAGAAGTTGCCATTGCACCGAAGGGAGCGTCATGGACGAACGCGCTGTCTCGTTCCCGTAAGGAGGTGTTGGTCCGATGGTGTATCTCTCCATGGTGATCAAATTTCGGTAGACTCGAGGCTTGAAAGACATTTGTCCCAGCTCCTCTGCCGGCCTCAATCTCCACCCCTCGCCGCCGGCTCTCATCGATCTCCAAGGACAGCGCATTCTCGAGCTTCTCTGGGAGAAGCTCAACGTCGGAGAATCCCAATGGTCCCAGTCCGCGGCCAGGCGGACTGACCACACTGCTCATTCCCTGTCCCGGTTCGCCAAAGGTGAAATCCCTCCGTCCTCCTGGTCCGCCTACCACTGAGATGCTATGTCGGCGACTCGAGCTGCCTGACTTCCCGCCATTCGCAGCATCGCCGAAGCCACCAATGATTGTTGATCCTGGCTGATTGTATCCTCCGAGAGCATTTGCCACGGATGATGAGAGGGCAGAAGCCGGAGCTGTAGCCGTCTCCGGAGCAGAGGAACCCCAAGCTCCGCCCCGACCGCCGCCAAAGCTGTCTGTAGGCGAGCGGAGTCGATGTTGAGGTGGTTGTGAGATACCATTCCGATACCCCTGCTCGTTGTTTCCGCCGAGTGTCGGCATCCCACGAGTGAAGGGCGACGTATTGCTAGCGTCTGGTGGAGGGATGTTCCAGCCCTGTTCCATCTTCGAGAAAGCACCAGTATTCTCGAGGGTACTCATGGGCATCATAAAACCACGCTCCGGGCCATGTCGAACACCGGCAGCTAGGGATTGACTTCGAGAGCGCGAGACATTCAGGCCCGCTTTGGGGGGAGAATGGGCTCCTGGTGCAAGACTTGGGTTGAATAAGTCAGGAGGGGATGTTGAAGGTGTTGAGGTGGGCGAGAAGGTGGGGTATGGGGAAGGAGAGTTGGAGTGAGAGAGATGTTGTTCCTCGACATGGGAGGATAAGGTACGCGAGAGACGCTCTCGCGAAGAGTTCTACGACCGTTAGCTACAAGTCTCGTCATCAGGGTGACATGACACAAACTCGATTGTCTCCATGCTCCCTAAACTCCCCAGCGGAAAAGCTGTTCGCCCTCGTAGTAGTCCCTAACGAGGCTAGACTGATTCCAGTCGGCCCGGGAGTCCTCGAACCGCCAATCACGCCAAACGCCCCACCGTAACCGTTTCCAGGACTTTCTCTAACCGAGCTGGACTGCGAGTCTGGAGCCGGTATCCGCTCGCCAGCAGGTTGTGAGGCCGCTCGAGATTTATAGGGATATCCGGCTGAGAGGGTGGTGGCGGCTCGGATTGGGGCGGGGCGGAAAGCCAGTGCATGGGGATTTGGGGATGAAGATTGGGAGGATGAGCTCATGCCTACTTGCTTGACGGATGGGTTCGAGGTAAACCGAAGGAGTCGTAACGGAGGGTCGTAAAGGAGGAGTGTGGTACAGGATGTGATTTCAGCGAAGGTATACACCAGCGGGAGAATCTACTTCGATGACTGAAACCGTTCCTCGTCAACGTAAAATGAGCTGTCTCGAATCTAGATGATCTAAACCTCCTCGAGACGAGCAGTTTCTATGGATCTATTCACTATGGGCAAACAGGAGTGAGGGGGGCAGGAAAGAAGAGGGATGATGGAGATTGAAGGATGCGGATGGGCGATGAAGCTTTTGGGAGGTCAGGAGGACATTACCCCAGCGCGTGACCCCGCGCGGAAAAGAATTGGGGTGCGTGATCGGGGTAAATCAGGCACACCCGTCACGTGCCTTCATTGATACTGAGTGTGCAATGATCCTGACAGCTGCGTGCATGAAGAGCTTTCCCCTTGCGAAAATCAGTCAAAGCTGTAAATCGTCTGAGGCACACTGCCACAATTGACCGTTCACGTCCAAACCGGAGTTACCGGATGAGGAAGGGTTGCTTGCGCGTCCTGCGGATAGCCTGCTTTATCTATCTCCCTATACTCTTCCGTTTTCTTGCTTGTCTTCCGCCTCTCGATCTTCACACCTAGAACTCATCAGGGTACAGCTCCTGATAAGCCTGCTAAGGCAGCAAAGTCATATCTTTCTTGAGCACTCGCCACCATCGCACAGAAGGCCATGTTCGTCATCAAGGCCACTCTTAAAGACGAGACCAGGCGTCTCGTCTTTGACGGGAAAGGATTCCCACCATACGGAGAGGTACAACAAAAGGTGAGTCCTGCTTCCACTCAACAATCCACCCATTCTTGCCTGGAATCTAGCCATATCCTCTTTACTGCGGCTGACGACGTGAATTCACCCTTCCTCCATGCCTTCCCACCTATTCTCGACTTGCGACGACCATATAAACCGCTCGGCTCTCGTTTAAACCTTTTGTAGATCCGCGCCATCTTCAACCTCCCTTCTTCCACCCATACCTACTGGGTCAATATCCTCATTTTCCCGGATGATGGCGAAGAGGCGAGGATCATGTTCAAGCAGCATGTCTGCGATGCCGCCGAGTGAGTCTGACTGATCATTTCCCTTCTTGAGTTGTCTCGAGGGACCCTTGAGTTCGGTGTAAACGGGAAGAATATGGTGTCCTTGGCTTGCCCACGGGGGGAAAGGCGGCGGAGGGGCCGCGGAACACTCGGATCTCGCCGAGAATCATCGGTTCTTCGACTGGGACAGCGCTGACGAACCGTGTCCTCTTCTGCTCATTCACCCTCTCCTGTCGTATGCGTCGTAATTCACCACCGCCTGCTCCGCGTCCCGGCGATTCACCTACTCCTTTGATTTGACATCCCTATCACACTCTTCCCTTTGTCCTTGTGATCGCCTCACCTGCATACTTCGCAATCGGTCCCAACCCACTCTTCACGCGGTCTCGGATTCAGATACGCACTCGCGCAGTCCCCCTTCCGTCGCAACAGCTTTCCCGCTCCAGCTCTCGTTCTCACCGTCCTCCTGAGCTCCGACCTCCGACTCAACAGGATTCACGGCTATCATCGTGCTACTGGCCTCCTCACCTCGGCCAGCGACCTTGCGATTCATATCTCTGCTGTCGAGGAGGATCTTATGAAGCACGTTTCGCTTTTGTCCGCCCTCGATAACAAGCTCGTGTCGTGCAAGCGCGAAAGCGACACGCTTGGGATGGCGTTCTGGGGTGATAGGGTCAACGAGAAGAAGAAAAACGTTCAGCTGCTGGAGAATGAGCTCTCTGCCTGCCAGAAGGAAGAGGGCTCAATCGAGAACGAGCTCGAAAGCGATGCCGCTATCTTTGGGGCGCGAGGGTCGAGCCTGAGGCAGTACGCTGAGGGCGAAGAGAAGGAGGAGTTGATGCGGCTACAAGACAGTCATGATGAGCTCGCTGCTTGGAGGGCGGGTCATGATCTCGATGACGAGAGTAACCTCTTCCCGCCCCTCGAGACCCTTTTGCAGCCGCCGCCGCCCCTTCCTTTCGGTCCGTTCGGCCGTCATCACCGTCGTCACCATGGGCGCTTCGGCCATTTCGGTGGCCCTCCACCTTCCTTCCCACACCCGCCGACTAGCAAGAGGGAGCACCATGGTCATCATGGTCATCATCATCCAGATGGTTTTAGGACTTTCATCGACCGTGTTAGCGGTGTCGTCCATAATCCCTCGTCGGCCACTTCGCTTGTTCCGACTCAAGAGATCAAGTCTATGCTCGACGCTTTCCTCGTCAACCTTTCAAACCAGCTTGCCACTACTCTCGATGGGGCACCGAATGTTGCGACAAACCAGCCAACAAACGCTACAGCATTAGAGCCTGAACCGATGGTGCCTGGCGCCTTTGTAAAGTCACAGGCGGACGTCCAAACGCAAACTCCAATCCAGACCCACGATGTAGTCGAGGAGAAGGAGCAGGTCGTCAAGCCCGCCAGCAAACTCGGCAGGTGTGGCTTCAGGCACAAGCACATCACATGTGACGGTTGTCTTACTGGTATCCGTGGCATGAGGTACAAATGCGAGGTGAGTTCGGGCTGCTGTCGTCTCCGTTTGTATCGCTTACTTTGGCAGCAATGCCCGGACTACGATCTCTGCGGGTCTTGCTTACCATTGCTCCACACCTCGGACTTGCACCCAACGTCACACGTTTTTAAAGCGATGCTGCACCGCGGTCTCGAGGAACGTGTCAAGGTTCCCGCAAATGGGCAAGATGAACCGGTCCGACACCCCGCTACTTGCGATTTGTGCTCTCAGGCGATCATCGGCGTTAGGTTGAAGTGCCTCAACTGTCCTGACTGGGACTGCTGCGGTCAATGCTCCGCGACTATTGGCGAGACTCATCCCGGCCATAGCTTCGTCAAGCTTTACAAGGCGACCGATTTCGTGACCATTGGTGCGGCGGAGGCTAAGGAGAGCGTCAGGCACCCGCATGTGATCTGCGATGGTGAGTGTATCATTCAGCATGACGCCCGGATTGACGAGATGATAGGCTGTAACCATCACATACGCGGTGCGCGGTACAAATGCATGCACCCAGAGTGCCCGGACTACGATCTTTGCGAGAAGTGTGAAGCCTCGCCGTTCCCGGTCCACCCCGAGAACCACCCAATGCTCAAGACGAAGATCCCGCTTCGTGTCGATGTGACTTCAAGTATGGATGTCGCTGGCGAGATTGCCATGAGCACCGGCCCTCGCGGCCATGGTCATCATCGCCGTGCTCATCAGCCCTCTCAGACCGGCAGGGGTGACTGTTTCCGCGGCACTCGCAACGGCCTGGAAAGGCGAGGACTTTACTCAAGATGGAACCAGCATCGCGAGCACGTCACTGTCGCTCAGTCTATGGATAATGCCGCTATACAGCCTTCGTCAATTGCGGAACCGAGCTGCCCAGGTAGCTATCATGCCACGAAGAACATCTACGACCAGGACGAATCGGTGTCTAATCTGGCCGCCCCAATCGTGCCTGACAACAAATGCAAGGAGGAGATGGAGACGATTCCGGATGTAGAGTCCACCAGGGGCGAGGTTGAGGAGTACACGATCAAGACCGAGCCCGACAGTGTCACCCTCGTCTGCTCATCTCCGACCAAGGAGTCCGTAACCCCGCTCGACATCTTCAGCTGGGTCCGCAACGTCACCATCCTACCAGGCTGCACGCTCCCCGCTGGTGCTGAGTTCACCAAGACGTGGGCTATGAAACACTTTGCATCCGGACAGGACTACGACGTCAAAACTTTCAAGCTCGTTCACACATCCGAAGGCGTGCTTGGTGCCGCTTGCAAGGTTGCCGTACAGTTTTCCCAGCTGGATGTGGAGGCGGGCAAGCATTTTGAGGTCTCCATCCATGGCTTAAAGGTACCGGACACGCCAGGCAAGGAGATCACGGAAGCTTGGAGGTTTAAGGACGACAAGGGTGTCGAGTATGGGCAGCCTCTCCGTCTCCGGTGAGTTTAGCCTCCTAAAGCTAGTACTGGAAGCTCATAGGCAATGAGCTTCACGGTTGAGCCCAAGTCCAATGACTCGTCGCTGAGCTCGTCGGCAGTCATTATGCCAGAGATCGCTCCTGCTTCGGCGTCCACAATGACATCATCGTCAGAGATGGAAACGCCGAGGGAGCAGAGATGGACCGCGTCCGTGGAGGATGACGATGGCGAAAGCGTCATCTCAATGTCGACCGAATCATCCTTCATCGATGTAGAGGGAGCCACCACGATCACCGGTACAGCGGCGAGCGAGGACCAGCGCGAGCGTGACGAGTTTGACTTTGTGGACGAGAGTGACAAGGAGACTGCTGACGAGCTCTGAGAGTCATGAACAGCGTCCCCCTGTCGTGATGGTAATTCATGAGTTGTCATATCATCCCACTCATCCTGTTTATGAATTTGCGCCGGTTTGTATTTTATGGCTTTTAGTGTTTCATGCACGGTGTTCATCTGAAGACGCTCATCTGCCAAGGCTCCGAATGAATCTTCTCCCTGGAGCATCTGCGCCCCTTTGATGCTTTCAGACCAATGCGATCCGCTTATGTCCCTCTAGCATGAGCTCATGTTCTTTTGCGAGTCCGGCTATGCCCGATTGTTTTTGTCGCTGTGCCCACGTGGGGCAGTGTTGATGGAAAGTGAGACAATCCAGCGAACCGTTTCCCTTACACCTTTCTTCGATACAATCCATATCTTCCTGCTCGCGGAATAATTATACGGAGAAGACCAATCCAGTAGACCAAGCTCTTTAGGGCTTGATGACCACGAACCCGGTCTCGAACCGTCAATATCCCCAATCCTCCGCTCGACCTGTCTTCCCTCCTCTACGAGCTCAAAACATTCTTCACACTCCCCGAGAACCTTCCTTTACTCCACGTCACCGCCCTCAATCCCGATAACGAAGACGAGATAGCGCGTCTCGCCATGTCGGAGGAGGAACGGGAACACTTGCTCGCTCGTGGGGATGTAAGTCCGGCGACAAGGGAGGAGTATCGGTCGAGAGTCGCAGACCTCGCTGCTTTGGTATCCAATGACGAGTTGCCGGGGGGCCGGAGCTTTACGGAGTTGAGTCTGTATGAGAAGAAAACGGTATTGGTGGATCATGAGTTAGAGTATGTTCCTTTCTTCTCCAACTGACGGAGAGACCGGGCTTGGCTGACTGGTTTAGCTCGATGGGCATGGGTCGATATCAGTGGTCCATCTTCTTCTTATGTGGACTGGGATACTTCCTGGACTTGAGCTGGGCCCAGGCGTTCGGTCTCGTGGGATCTGCCGTACAGCAGGAGCTCGGCGTGCCAGGTTCGTCTGCTACACCCCGTGATCGGAGCACGGCTGACAGCAAGCCGACGTGGAACTCGGGAATATCTCGGTCGCCTTCAATACCGGTCTCACTATCGGGGCATTCACCTGGGGCCTGCTTGTTGACATCCTCGGGGTATGTGCATCCGGGTGTTCTTGGAAGCGCTGATGTGGATGGGTATGCAGCGTCGGTGGTGTTTCAACGTGACGTGCCTCTTCGCTGCGGTCTTTGGGTTCCTCTTCGCTGGTAAGCGATTCCCGGGTGTTTCAAGTGCTGGTGTTGAAGCCAGGGTGTAGCGACATCGAATTACGGCTTGATATGTTTCTGCACAGCAATGATGTGCGTTTGCCTGGCTCTGCAGTGATACGCTGAAGCTGATCCATCCTCGCTGAGAACAGCGGGTTTGGCGTCGGGTAAGCTGGCCTTAGTTAGAACATTAAATAGACGACTGATAAAGGACTTAGAGGGAACATTCCGGTATCACCATGACCCTCGCGTTGTCCCTATCGCTGATCTCTTCAGATCGATGCCACCATTACTCTCGAGTTTCTCCCTAAAGTTCGTCAATGGAATCGCCTGATCCAGTCCTGATCTTGATTGCAGAACCGCCGCTTCCTTGTCGCTGCTCTCAGCTCCTTTCAGGTAAGTTCCCCTCTGCGTTTCCCTCCCTATTTATTATTGACAATCGTGCTCAGCCTATCGGCGTCGTTGCTGCTTCGCTCATTGCCTACGGCCTAATCCCTTCCTTTTCTTGTGAATCTACCCTCCCAGCATGCAATACCGGCTCCACTCCATGCTGTACCGAGATGTCGAATCGAGGGTGGTGAGTTTCTTACCCATCCCACTGTATCTCTACTGATTTTTTCAGGCGGTACACTATGAACACCCTCGGCTTGATCACCCTTGTTATCTTTATCCTTCGATTTGTCGTCTTCACTTTCCGCGAATCCCCGAAGTTTCTCCTCTCAAAGGGCTACGACGCGCATGCGATCGACGTACTTCGTTCCATCACCAAGTACAATGGAGCACCGGAGCCACGACTCAGCCTCAAGGACTTCCAAGCGCTCAAGTTTGAGGAGACCCAGCGCAAGGATGGCGCGAGCGAGGCGACCCTTAATGGCGGGTCTCAGCAGTCATCACGGGGCAGTCATGCTAAGCAAGTGGCGATCGGTGGCTTCAAGCAGACATTCGGGCATCTGAAAGGGTTGTTCGCGAATAAAAAGAATGCCTACCTGTTTGTGATCATGGCTATTGCGTGAGTACTTATGCCGTATCGCGGTCATCTAGCTTAGATCGCCCAGGTACATGGCCGACTTCTGGTCGTTCTCGATCGCGGGCTTCTTCCTACCTCTGATCCTCCGCGCTAAAGGAGTCGCCACAAAGCAGTCAACCGCAGATACCTACCGCTCTTATATCTGGATCTGTATGCTCTACCTCCGTCTTGTCCGCCCCTTACTTACGCAGAATAGTCTTGCCAGGTGTCACCGCGACTATCCTTGGAGCTGCGGTAGGTTGCTTGTCATGCGGATGACTGATCAGTGTCGGTACAGCTCATGGAGACACCTCGTGTTGGCCGAAAGTGGGGAATGGTCGCCTCCGCCGCCTTGATGGGCGCATCACTTGCTCTGGTACGAACTCCTCCTGAAATAAGCTATCCGCCGCTGATTTGTAGTAGTATCAGCATGTCAACTCGCTGGCCGCAAATATCGCATTCAATGCGTTAGAGTAAGACACCTGATGATCCTCTTGTTCTCGAGCTGACGCATCCCCATAGATACTGGTTCCAGAGGTGAGATCCGTATCTGGTCTCCGTGCAATACTATGGTCTCCGTGCAATATGTATTGACGATCTCCTTCCAGTCTATTCAACGGTCTGCTTTTCGCTTTCACCCCCGAAGCTTTTCCTGCGTCGATCCGAGGGTCTGCGAGCGGAATGCTGTCCACCCTAGGGCGGATATCGGGTATCGTACGCATAAACCGATGTCAATAAAGGTTGATACTGATTCCGGCGCAGATGGCCCCTATTGTCGGTTCGCGTGTACGATCGGTGATATCTCCTGAAGGGTTGAGAAGCTGATCGGTGCAGGTTTACCATGGCTCCAACTCTCCTGGGATATTGTGGCTGGGAGCAAGTCTTCTCTTTGTCAATCGCGGTTCTGTGGCTAATGTACTTCAGGCTGGAGGGGCGTGGCTTTCGATGCTTGCCATCGGTGAGTGCTATCCGCGCGTCCAACGGAGCATAGCTGACAGGTGGTACAGCTTGTTTACCACTTGGTACAAAGCGGAAGCAGACTCTCTAAGAGGACTCTGACTCGATGTTTGTCCAGGTAGGAAAATACACAGGGTGATAGCAATGCATCCGGATCGTCAGGCACTTGCATCTTATCGGGTGGAGGTAGCCGTTCCACTGAAAATCCAATGACGATGACCTCCACCTCTCTCTTGTATGACTTTCACATTGCTCGTATCCCAACAACATCTGTCACTATGGTAGCCGTCACCGGAGGAGATTACATCTTATGTACCGGAGCAAGCGGCTTCATAGCTGCGTGAGTGCTCTTTTTCTGTACTCCAGTCACTCTTGTGAGAACATCGCTCATCTTCGCGGCACAGCCATACCGTCCGTGACCTCCTTCGTGAGGGCTTCAAAGTCCGCGGAACGGTCCGGTCGACGTCGAAGGGCGAGTATCTCCAGAAGTTGTTTGAAGGGGAGGGGCAATTCGATTATGTTGTTGTTGAGGATATCACCAAGGTGCTTGCTTCCGCTTGTCCATCATTCTCCATGCCTTCGTCTCCCATCGCTCAGGATTCTATCTACTTCCTTCTCGTGGCTAGGCTCATGGGGATGTCGAATAGGACGGGGCCCACGACGAAGCCGTAAAAGGTGTCGACGCCGTCGCCCATCTCGCCAGCCCATTCTATACGACCGGGGTGAAAGACCCTCAAGACCTCATCGAGCCCGCACTCAAGGGCACCACTGGGATCCTCTACAGTATCAAGAAGAACAAGTCGGCTCTCCTCCCAATCGACCGATTTGCGCGCTGACGCGATATAGCCCGAAATGCAAACGGGTCGTCATCACCAGCTCGGTCGCGGCTGTCTTGTCCGCTCATTCGCGCAAGGCGCCCGTCCAGTATGTCGTCGCTCGAGAATCGACCCGCGACGAGGACTGATGCTGATGGTGGACGACAGTTATACGGAGAAGGACTGGAATATGGATTCGGTAAAACAGGTCGAAGAGAAGGGTGTGGATGCGGAAGGGGGCGACTCGTATCGCGCTTCCAAGACTCTCGCCGAGAAGGCTCTGTGGACTGGGTCTTCTTCCTTTGAGGGATAGGGAGCGGTCCTAATGGGATGATAGAATTCATAGAGGAGGAGACGCCGACCTGGGATGCTGTGGCTATCAACCCGCCTGTCGTACGTGGTCTTCTATCAGATTTGAGCGACCCTGAGTGGTACAGGTCCTCGGCGAGGTGATCCACCAGTGTGAGGATCCAGCGAGCCTCAACACGTCTGTCGGTGCGTCCAGCTCCACCCTCTTTCTGGAAAAACCCATGCTGATCAAAGATCAACGTAGCCGGGTTCTATACATGGGCGGCGGGGCAGAAGAAGGAGTCCGACCTCCCCGCGCAGACAGGGAATTGGGTCAATGTCCACGACGGTACGCTCTCCTTGATTCCGACCCTCTAGGAGCTGACATCCTGTGGGATTGCCGCAGTGTCCTTCGCGCACGTCCGCGCTCTGACGCTGGAGGAGGCTGGTGGTCAACGTTTCATCGTCTCCAGCGGGCCCTACGCAGGCCAAGACTACTGCGACGTCTGTCCCTCTCCACAATCTCTCTTCCCCACTGATGCGGATACTCCGCCTCCCTAGTATCTGCACAAACATTTCCCCGACCTGCCCAACATCCCAACAGGCAAGCCTGGGACGCACGACGAGATCTGCAAGAACTCGAATGTGTTTGTCGGTGCGTTGGCGACCAAAGTTCTGGGCGTCAAGTACACGTCGATGGAGGATACGGTCATCGAGATGGTACCGAATCTGAGGAAGAAGTTTAATTTCTAGGCTATTGATTTCGGGTTGTGTGATGCAGCAATTTTCTGATGTGTGATGCCGCAGTGTTCCGATGCGTACAACAGAGATTCTGGCTTGTGCTGGGCAGGTCGACGTTGTAGACATTGTAATTCTGCCATGCTAAACTCGACACTGGGAACATGTACACTATGGGTACGGTGCAGGTGCGGGATTGTAAACCCTCAATAATCTCCCTGTCCAATGCCAATTGTCAGCTCATCGCCCTGAATGAGGTTGAGATCGTCACCACTCACCATGTCCAACCTTCATCTTATACAGGAAATTCACAATAGTCTCCCCCTCCTTATTCTGACCCCCACCCAACCCTTTCACCCAATGCGCATTGGCCTTCTCCGCAAGTACCTGCCGGGCCGCGAGCACATCGCTAAGTGTGATGACGCCTCGCTTAACCTCGGTCTGGGGGGGCGATGGCGGAGGGGGTGTAGGCGCTCGCCGATGAGGCGCGGTCTTGGAGCGCGTTGTGGGTGGAGCTGGATGCTCCTCTTCAGGCTGTGGGTCGAGAGGGTCGCCTTTGAGTGCTGGCGCGGATGTTGGGTCCGGCTCGTCCGTGGGGATCTCGACATCGAGAGGTGTTGAAGAGGGCGAGCCGGGAAGAGGGGGAGATCTGGTCTCGGCTGTTGGGGAGGCGACTATGGGGACTGTGGGTGGGGCCGGTGGGATGGCGTATAATGCAAAGGCTATGAGAAGCAATCAGCATTCGATTCCAAAAGTGGTAGTTGGAACAGGAAGACAGGGGCTCAAGTTTTTGGTTGCGACAGAGAAAGAGGCTCAAATTCACGCGGTGTACAAGGCTCTTCGGACCAAGGCGACACGTCCCATCTCGGTAATAAGTCGTGATACTCGAGATACCGATACAGCGCATCCAATGGTAACTTGGTGAAATCGATCTGATCCACAATCATCCACGCCACAAACGGTCAGCAACTCGAAAGCTTATCGCGGTTGGGGATCCGGTGCCCACCTTGGACTGCACATCCCCCGGCTCCCCCCACTCTTCCTCCCTTCCCTTGACCATCCCCATCCCGAAAGTCATCCCTCTTCCACTCTTAACCCGATCTCCACCGATCGATTCCTGGTCGGCACTGCCCTCGGGTCTTTGTCGCTTGGGTCGTGGCTGGACCGTGGTTGGGGGATTGGATTGGCGGGGACGCTTCAGGTTGGGTGGGGGCATGTGGCTAGGCGATGGGGATGGCGCGTCGGAGGGTGCCATCGGTGCCATGGTGGATGCAGACTTGAGGCTGAAGTCTTGAAAGTAGGGCAGTGAGGAAGTTAGGTAGGATGGAAGCGTTGTCAAGCTGAATGGGTGGCTGTTCGACCGTGGGGCAGCTGGAGGACGAGAGTGGAGGCTTTGTTTGGCTAGTTACGTAAGATACGCCGTGCTTCAGCCACGTGCGTTGAGTGCTCAAAGTCGACAGAGAAGTCATTCTATTTCTTCACCATATCCCTTTCACGATGCCCTTTGAACGGTCCTCTCGATCAGCCTCTCGCTCATCAAGCTCAGACGGCGATCTACACAACCCATTTCCGCGGTTCGATGACCGACCCTATCGAATTTAGGAAGCTTTCCCCATTAGAGGCTTTACTTTGAGCGAAATTCTTTACGAAGAAAGGGAGACTGCAGTAGCTGCTCTACAGAAAGTGAGCTTGTATTGAAGATCCCCACTCAGGATGTCAACCCAGTCGAAAAGGCAATGGTTGGAACCGGCTGACCGTTCGACTTTAGGCGATTTCTATTGCTCGGCGACTGGTCTTTTGCGATAGAGGCTTAAAAGCGACCAATGCCGCATTCCGCGTGCTGCACGATCGGCCATATGCGCCAAACGAGCCGCTGCCACCCCCTCTTGATCCGACGGACTACGTTCCGAATGGCGCAATGCAGGAGCAACTACGTCGTTGGGCTCGCGGCGATGATTTTAGGATCATCATCGACCGCGACGTGAGGTCCTATGGCTTTTGTCAAGCCTGAAAAGCCCCATGAGATCCACATCCGTGCAGCTGTGAGTTTCCTAATCAATCTACCTCACAGCTTGATCCAATGTCTCTTCAGCTCGTGGAGTCGGCTACCGAAGCAGGCTTGCGTCGACAGCGGAACCCGATTGCGTACGACTGCGCCGTCTTCGTCATGAGCGTCACGATCGCTCACGAGCTCCTACACTCGATGAGGGATCAAATTGTGCGTTTCAACCGACCGGGATCCGTTTAGCCGAGCTCTTACGCCTGTCCATCAGTTATCAGCTGCGAAGAATACTCCGCCAAGCATTGATGATGGGATGCACCCGGGCAGGCTTGTCAGAGGACAAGATGAGAAGCTTTACAGGGTTGGCGAAAGCGGCTGGTGGTGGGAGAGGATGGTTTTCGGGGGCAGCGCAGCCGAGGTGGTGCATGTGCCAGGTGAGACCGGTTGGACGTACCCGGTATGAGTTCGGCTACTTCATGGCGAGCTGCAGCTGAATGCTTTGGGTAGTTCAAAATGAAGCGGATACTGCTCGATGGCCTCGACCTAGGAGAGCAACCCATTTGGTTCAAGATTGCTGCATCGGTGATCAGGGACGTCGTCCGAGGTGTGTCCCGCTCAACGCTTGGTCCAGCGGAATCAGCGACATAATTCACTAATTTCTGCGCAGGACGTGAAGGTTGGGAGGCATTGATACCCTTCCACCCATCGAGCGGTTTTCCGTCCCATAGTGGTCGTAATCGCGAGCCAAGGATCAGCGACTTTACTCCGAGTCCACCTAGGACCGCATCGGACGTCGTTGCCGCTCTTGGGGACCTGAGATTGGATCCGTTCGCGGATCCACTGGCGGATGGGCGGGTGCGACAGCAGATTATGATGGCGTCATCCCCTCCGTCAAGCAGGATCTCCTCGCCAGCTCCTCGAGATCCCGATCATCCTCTGCCGCTTTATCAGGGAGCACGGAGCCTCTCGGATGGCCGCCGCCGTGTCGGGCGGAATACGAGTTAGTCACGATGGAAGAGTTGAATGGAGAGTCTCTCGGTCGATCCGAAGGGGAATCCCCCACCAAACAAACTATGTAGGAGTTGCGCCATGCATTTCCCCGAGGGGAGCCGAGCACCATAATGCCGCTTTTGGATCCGCTTTCACTTTCAGGGCGTTTTTGGGGTTACCAAATTCACGTCACAGACTTCGAAATCCTAATAGTTGATACGTTTTCTCTCGGTCCAACTGTTGCTCAAGTCTCGACCTTTCAGTATCAGCCAGTCTTCTGACCGATCTTTCACTGGAATTTGAACAGCTAGATTCAACATGGTCAGCTCTGCAGCTCACACTCCCGCACCTCCATCCCTGCTGTGTGAGGGTGAGACGGATGGCTGAATTGAGGGCGTAGGGGAAGGCACAGAAGACTCGCAAGTTCGCCGCTGTGAAGCGGATGATCAAGCCAAGTGACCCTCGACTGTGAGTGATACGGGACGACTCGCCGCAGCTCGCATCAAGTGGAGGCCTTGCCGCTCATCGCTCTCAGGAAAGAAAATGTTGAGAAAGCTGCAAAGAAAGCCGAGAAGGAGAAACTGGCCGAGGAGCGGCGGCAAGTGTAGGTAGTCCATACCCTCCACAGGGGTCCGTTTGACTTTACACTTGGCAGAGCGCAAGTCTCGTCATCGTGAGCTACTCCGTTCCTTTTCGCCCCGGACGTCTGGATTCGGGCTGGCAGGGGTTCGAAAGCTCAAGTCCATTGCTCAGACTCTTTCTCTCCCACAATAACGACCTCGGCCCGCCCTTCCGGATACTCGTCGATACGAACTTCATCAACTTTTCGATCCAAAACAAGATTGAGCTTGTTCAGGGGATGATGGATTGTCTCATGGCGAAATGTGAGACGCTTCTTCATCACTTGAGTGGTGATCATGGAGCTCAAGCTGATCCTGAGGACTTGTTCAGGTATTCCGACGATCACAGACTGCGTGCTGGCTGAGCTGGAGAAGCTGGGACCGAAGTACCGCCTCGCGCTCCGGTCAGTGGGGCCTTCGCCGAGTCACCTCAATAGGTGACGTTGATGATGGGGTACTGAAGCTCGAAACACAGGATAGCAAAGGATCCTCGCTTCGATAGACTGCATTGCGATCGTACGTCTATTGTCCGCAAGCTTCAAACCAGCTTATTAAAGTGACTTCTTAGACAGCGGTAGCTATGCGGATGACTGCCTTGTCCAGCGGGTGACGGTCCACAAATGCTATATCGTAGCAACGGTCAGTACTTGAGCTCTCACCAGCTGTCAAAGCCAGAAGCTACCCTGAAGCGCAACCCACTGATAAACATTCCAGTGCGACCGCGACCTACGACGGCGGATACGAAAGGTTCCCGGAGTACCGTTGATGTACGTCGTCAAGCGGAGATACCAGATCGAGCGATTACCGGAGTGAGTTCAGCGCTGCTAGATGTGTCTGTCCTAAATTGGTACAGTGCCGGCGCCTCGTTTCAATGACCGCTCAAACGCACACATCTCCTGTTGTACTGTATGCATAGCATGATAAGCTGTCCAGATTTCTTGCAAGATCGTTTATCCAGCGTTTCCGCAGCACTTCCCCCCAACACCATCGTCCTAGCAAGCAGCCGTCAAGCAATCTCCTGCAGGCGCATCATCAGGTTGATCTTCTGCACTGGGAGACTGGGAGACTACTACTCACCGTCATGACCTCCTGCGCAAAAGGTTTCCCGTTGAGCACCCCCTTCCCCATCCTTCCAGCCTTCTTCTCCCTCTTCACCACCTCCTCGTTCCCGACCAAGCTTGGAGGACGAGAATGCATTTCATCCGCTCCTTTTGGCAGCAGGTAGATCCATCCCTTCTCCTCCATCAACCGCAAGAATCCGGCAAGCAGGCAATCGGTCTGCAAGGTCTTTCTCGAACCGAAGATGACGAGCTTCTTCTTCGCACGCGTGAAGGAGACGTTTATTCGTCTCCAATCTCGGAGCAAATCCCCAATCTGGTTATCAAGCTGGTCAGTACTGCTATAGCACGCCAAGGTCAGGGGGGGGATTTGTAAGACTCACATTCCCATCCTCGTTCGATCGCACAAGTGATATCAGAATACACTCCTTGTCCCTTCCCTGACTCTTATCGGCAGTAAGGATTTCCACATTGGGCAGGTCAAGGAAGAGGCCAGTGAGGAGTTTGATTTGTTGGCGGTATGGCGTGATGACTGCTAAGTCCGATTGCTTCAGACCGGAAGATGTAAGCGATTTCGCAAGCTGAGGACCAAGTCAGAGAGTAGCTACCGACATAGCTGAAACAAGCAGACCTGATAGACGACCTTGGCCTCGGTTGGGTTTTGGACGAGGTCGCCGACTTTCGAATCGAAAGCTGGCAACAAATCGGTGTCGACGAACACAGCCTTCACCCTGTACACGTCAGGTTTCTGCGTTCGAGTCGTTCGAAGGACCCACTCTTCCTGCATCAGAGCCTGAACCCAGCAGTCTTCACCGCACTTCGCGATTCCGTGAATCTCCGTGCAAGGCTTGCGGTCGCGCAGAACCAGAGCCTGCTTCGCCACCTGCTCAGAGCCACATTTGAGCCGTCCCTCGTATATTAGGTGGTTTGATAGGAGCATGATATCCTCGTGCATCCGGTATTGATGGGTGAGATCGGTCACGGCATCCGGATGAGCTTCGGAAAGGAGCCGGAAGAGAGAGACATCGAGACCTCCGCGGCGAGCTTCAGGATTGCGTACCTGTTTGAGTACTCATGTCAGTCATTTCCCCTTAGAGAGTGCAAAGGGTAGACTCGCGATGGGAGGAAGCTGGAAATGATCGCCGACAAGCAAAAAGATGTCGGCTAGTCGAAGAGGCCCTAGGCAGGTCGGGAGGGTGATTTGAGAGGCTTCGTCGACGATGCAATAGTCGAACTTTCGGCGAAAAAAGAGTGGGCTGACACAGTTCAGCCGGGACGCTCTTAAGTGAATGAGAAGAACATACTGATCAACTGATAGACACGTAGCAGCCACGACTGGTGGGCCCATCAGGCGCGCTTCGAGCTGCGCCATGGTCGCTGATCCTTCGAAAGCTTCGAGCGTCAGGTGCTGGACGTCGGGATGGACCTGACCAAATCAGCTTGATTCGGTCCATGGTACAGATCTGCACACCTTATCGATATTGCCGAGCCGGAGCATCGGGAAGTCTGCGTTCAATAGCTTCATCAAGATCGTATCGACCGCTGAATGGGTATAGCTGGTGAGGAGCACGCTTTTTCCCCTGTCGACTAGCGATTTAATGATCTCGGCGATGATTGTGGTCTTGCCTGTGCCTGGCATACCTAGGATCAAGGCATAGTCCTTTGCCGTCATGACCTTGTTCATAGCCTTTCGTTGATTCTCGTTCAGATTCGCTAGCATATCCTGTAGCGAAAGCGCTCGTGTATTGTCGAAGCGAGGGGCTTCGAGGTCGACGATGAGGCGCCGGCGTGTTTCGTCACCTCCCGCAAAGAACAGCTGCGCAAGGTTGCTTCGCATCCTCATCATACCGCTCGCCATCTCGTCCTTGTCAATCCGGAAGACGATTTGGTCGTTCCACTCTCCAGTCCGAGCGCGTTTTCGATGCTGCGTACGTGAGAGCAGGGCGTCCACATCGATGACATAGGTCACACCGATTGTAATGGTGCTTGCCGTCAGGTTGGTGACAAATCCGCGTGAGAGACACAGTAGGTCGGGTTCGATCGATAGGGATACTGGATCACCTTTCGCTATGTGACCGGAGAGCAGCGACGCATTTCTCGCTTGTGTTCCGGCTTGAGCGGCTCGGACAAAGGTGTAGGTGTGACGGTGTATCTTCGCGAGAGACTTGCCCAAGTCGTTAGTGTACGAGGAGATCACCATGTCACTGAAGCATCTGTCTTTGCAGTCAGCGCTATCTGGATTGTGAGTGCGGCCCGTCTCACCGACCGGTCTTCTCCCTTTCCGCGGCATTTATGGTCCAGAGCTGGAATCGCAAGCGCCCGATGTCTTGCTCCTCGACAGTGAGCAGTGTGTCCCACTTCGCGAAGAACGCAGCATCCTTCTCAGAAAGGTGGCCGGTCTTTGCTTTGTACAACTCGGCGATAGGGTCGTCAATGCTTTGCGGGACATGATCAACGGCCTGAATCACATTTCAGCATGCGCTGCAGGTCACAAAGGGCTTGACTGACCTTACGGTAAAGCATACAGCTATCGACAGCATAGCAATGACTACATTCTCGTGGATGATCGATGGTCGGTGGCAAGAAAGCTGCAAGCTCGATGTCCGCCAAGGGTCTATCCTGTACCGCGCCTGGGAGTTTTCGCTTCTTCGAGAGGTAGTGAGCAAGCTCATTCCGAGCGATGATCAAGGCTCGGATCTCGTTCGGCTTTGCCTCGACGCGCAGAATCGAGTCGAGTTGGGAGTAGTACAGCAGACCGGCTGGCACTCTAACGCCTAGACAAACTATTAGCCAGATGTCTGTCATTTCATTCTTATAGCTCACCATAGCGGTCCTCCATAAGCAGCGTGTAGAGCATTGTCTGAGCGCGATGTCCCATCACGCCAACAGATCGCCCGGTCTTGATCTCGAGCGGTGCAACGTGCTCTTCCGCTTGCTGCCTCGAAGAGGGATCTCGGATGATATTCGCCTGCACAGAAGCGTCCACTTTGCCCTTTAGACCCCATGTCGGTGACCAAATGTCCTCTTCGATGTCATGAAGACCGGTGATAGCGAGAAGACTTGGCTTGTCACCGGGCACGGTGTGAAGCTCCCCCTCGCTCTGAACGGCTGTCAGCGCCTGCTCGAACGCTAAAAGTTACCGTGACCTGCCTTTGGCGCCGGTCCGACCCACTTGTCCCCAAATACCTCGAAACCCTTTTCCGCCTTCTCTCCCAGCTCTAGTCGTACATCATCGATGTCAAGCCCAGCACCCCAGATCTCCAGCTTCCTCTCCTCCTTGCTCAAGTCCTCGTCCAGTCTGCGCCATGTATCGGCTTCGGCAAACCCCTGCTCGCTAAGCGCACCCTGCAGCAATGTATGCAAGATAGTTCCATAAAGCATCGATTTGGTTGATGGCCCCGAAGGCTTGACCAGAGCTTGGAGAAGGGGTTTGCGAGGACACGGCATGGCGTTGGCGATGGAGGTCATGGTGAGCATCAGGTCAGGGTGATGAATGAGGAAGGTCGAGGGGTCCTTGAAGGTGACAATGATCGGCTTCGTAGTGTCTGCGTCATCGAGAGATGGCGACACGATGTTGATGGTGTCCTCTAGGTCGAAGTCAGCTTGAACCTCATTCGAGGGAGACTGTTTACTCGTTTGGATGGGCAGATCCGCCCAACACTCCCGGAGATGTACCACTCGCTTTCCTCCGCTCTTGGCCAGTTTGACGATCAATGTCTGTAGCGTAGACCGTCAGCCCAGATGCCCTGCCTCGTAGATCGTGGTCAAAATCACCTTCCCAAAGCTAGTCCCTGCTTGTTGCTCAGCCTCGCTCGCTTCCGCTAGCGGAATCACTCCATCGCTGAATCGAAGGCCATCGTATACAGCACTGACGACACATCGTGCCCATGGTGTCGGTCGATAGTCGGGCGGTGGGGAGGGGACTAAAGGGTTGATTAGGGGATAGCGAATCTAGATGTCCCGTCAGCCTTGCTTAGCACGGTACAAGGCATAGGCTCACGTCAATGGACCGAGGCTTGAGCAGGAGGTCGTCGTCGAATGCGGACAGATCGGCGAGATCGGATTCGAAATCGAAGTGGTCCTCTTCGAAGATGATGTTCTTGGATGCGGCCTTCTCGAAGATGAAATCGGTCGCACCCAAGTCTTCGACTTTCAGGTCTGTCTGTATGCTGACGGTCCTACGAAACGCATTAGACTTGCGCGTTGTTGAGGGGGTCGTTTGCTGAATAGGAGATTTTGGTGTCTTTGACGGCGATACGACCTCGCGCTTGGCTTTCAATGGCGATCTCATCGGCTTGGTTGTCCACAAGGCTTTCACCGGCGAGGTCTCGAAATTCTCAAAGACGGACGCGTCCAAGCCCGCCATGAGGTCTTCCATCATCGCTTTCTCATCTTTCCCCGATCCCGTCTTCGACTGCACGGCATCCCCTTTCAATAAAGCGTGGCATCTAGATGGAGAGACATCTTTGACGATGTCCAATGGATTCACCCGAGGTCGCTTCGTCGGACGGCCGAAGTCATCGCCGTCACTGGTCGGATGGCCATGCCTGATGTTGGCGGATGGCGAGACGTGGCTCGGCGATGAAGGCAGAATGGTAGTGACACCGCAGCCAACAGCTCTTATGACCATCACGCCAGATCAGAATCCTAACATAGTGAGAAATCTATACACAGGAAACGTGAAGAATAGGCGGATTCGACAAAAGTAATATCGACGAGCGAGCAAATCACACGCGCCCGACTGAAGAGGTTTAAGCGAAGATTAGCCGGGAACAACATGGGGTCTCCGCGATCCTTAGTCGAGCTCTCATTGCTGTTCTGACCTGCGATATCAATCTCCGCAAGCGGAGCAGGAACTCGAGAGCGGATTGGGGCATCTTGGAAGTTCCAGCGGATTCGGGAAGATGTCGAGACCGGAGCAGGTCGCCCTGCTGGCGTTCTTCAACTCCTTCAAGCTGTCCAAAGCTATTACTGCCTTTGACCAGTTGTCCGATGGCAAGCTGTTGATGGAGGTACGTCGCCACCTTCGTCCCTTGTCTAGATCTTACATCTTTCTGCAGTTGATGAGCGCTATGTGAGCAAGCATCCGAGATCGTAATGGAGACTGATTGCTGAGCCGAGCGTGTGGCAGCGATGCGACCCATTTCAGGAACACCGCTGCCCGAGGCTTGGGATCCTCGACGAGCGGTACAACCTCTTCCGAGAATTGGGTTCTCAAGATGAACGCATTGTGAGCAGCGCTTCTTGTGAACGACCACTATTCACAGGATGCAGAAAACGGCTGTACCGTCTCCTACTGTCTTATCCATTGCCATCTCCTCATCCCCCGACGCGGGCCCTGACTTCCCTTCGCGAACCTGCTTTCGCGACCATCGCCAAGTCGCCATCCACATCCGAAGGTACCGCTGGCCTTGTTCAGATCTCCCGCTTGTGTCTCGCGGTTGGCGTCTGGGCGCCGGGCAACGAGAAAGTGATAGGGAAGATCCAGGGGTTATCAGAAGATGACATGGCGGAGTTGATGCGAAGCATCGAGGAGGTATGTCAGCATGATACTTCGATGCTGATCCGAAAAGGTGATGGCTACCCTGCCCCAGGAGAAGCAAAAGGAGGGAAGGAGTTTGCCGTTGAAGCCATCGCCCGAGCTATCGTGAGCGCCACTGACAAGGTGTATGACGTGCCATTAAGAGTTGTCGAGTCCACCTGTGTCAAACATCCGTACCGAGCGGGACGATTCGCTGCAGGAGACTGATGAGCTTCGGGCGCGGTGCGACTTGATGGACAAGCAGGTCGAAGAGATGAGGATGGCCCTGGTGAGTCGGGAATCGCGTTGTGTTAGCCGCAGAGCTAATTCTATCGTCAAAGGCTAAGGCCAAGACCGAGCGGGATGAAGCTCTAGCTGGAGTCGCATCACGAGGAGATATCTCTGCGGGGTCAAACCTCGGACTACGAAGAAGTCAAACGGCTTCAAGCGATATGCAAACTTTACGCGCCGAACTGTGAGCCCGGTTGCTTCCGTATCAATGATTTCAGCGGATGATCTCAGTACAGGCACGCGGCAGAGGAAGACTTGGAGCAGACTGAGGCAGACCTGGATAAGCAGACAAGTGTTGTAGCCAATCTGCTGAAGATGGTGAGGATCACTTGTTCCAGGCTGCCATTACCCGCCGACTATCATTCATCCAGGTGGAAGATCTGAAAAGTAAAGCTGCAGAGGCTGGACGGCTGAAAGATCAGCTTGATGAGTATGCCGAAGAATGTCGCTTGAATCGTTAAACTCATAAGATATGGCAGATTCCGGTATACGGCTGAGCGCCTGCGGAAGAGCGAGAATGTGATCGAGAAGTACAGGAAGAAGCTCGAAGACTCCGCAGGACTTCGAAAAGAGTTGCGGGTGCGCACCAACCACCATATGGTATCATATTCTAAGGCTGACCCTGGGCCGAATAGAGCCTCGAAGAAGAAAACGCCGCTTTGGTCGATACCAAATCCTCATTAGAGGCCGACCTCAAACGGTCTGATGCATCGAAACCCTCGATAGACAGCTACAAACACCATATAGATGCCCTCGAGAAATATTCCGCCCAGCAAGCAGCAGAGGTACATCTTCCATCGTCTGTCGAAGCAATGAGGCTGACATGTGTTCATAGATCGCTGAATTACACCTACACCTCGACGTGACACGGAATCAACTCAGTGATACGGAAGCAGTATCGCAGCGTGACCGAGCCGAATTGCAACTGCACCAAGAGCGGGTCAGAGAGCTGGAGCAGGGCGCAACGGCTGGGCTGAAAGCTCGTCAATCGAGTATGGACTTATTGAAGAAGACGACGCTTGGGGAAGAGCTCGACAAAGACGGAGCTGATGAAGGCGAACCTATCGAGCCGAAGACCGAGTACGGCCTTTTCACCTGACATTGCTTGTCGAATATTGATATCCTAAAGTAGACTCAGACTGCAAATCCGGGCATTGCAGAGCGAAGTAGCGGAGGCGCGATCTGCCTCGTCAAATCAGCACGAGGTCGCAGCATTGGAAAGCATGCTGGCGGAAGCCAACAAGTCCCGCCAACAGATGGAGGCGGAATTTCTCGAAGCACACCGCAGCCAAATGCGACTTCAGGCTATTCTGGACATGATCCGATCCGGAAGGAACGGCAATAAGTGCATTCACAGAGCTGTCGGCGATACGTAAGCTGATATCTGATACCAGTGCGCAGGGTGCGGAAGCGCTACGCCATAAGCTAAACGAGGTGCTGGAGGAGCAGGCTGCAGTACTGAAGGAGAAACAAGCGCTCGAAGCGGCGAGACTGGACTTGGACAAGCAGCTTCGAGCGGCCAGGACAGATCGTAGGCCGCCTTCGAGCGCTGATCTTTCCCCGCTGACGAAACTCAGTCAGCTTGGTGGGCAAGGATCAGCTTGACATGATGGCTTGTGGATTATTTCGCGTATCTCGCCTGACTGCAGCTGACTCAGCTTAGCTTTGCGCGAGAGTGCGATGGAGGACTCGGTCAGACTGGAGGCCGAAGTCGCCGAGCTCAAGGATCAGATTGCGAAGCTCAAAGCTAAGGATCGAATGCATCTCGAAGAAACGAAACGGTCAGTATCGCTTCCATCATACCGGGGTTGTCTGACATTTCGAACAGACTGCTTCTGCAGAAAGTGGACCTGCAGGCCGATGGCATAGACGTGCGTGATCGAGCGCTAGAACGGGAACGACGATACCGGTAAGATTCTTCAGCCCTTTCGAGCCGTTGAAAATCTCATAAATCGGCAGAGATCTCCGTGCCTCCATTGCGACTGCTGGAACACCAGCCGAGGTGCAGAAGCAAATGTCCGAATTGCACGAGCGGAATGTTCAGCTTGAGGTTCAAGTCCAGACGCTCGAGCAGAAATTGCAGAGAGCGAAGGCCGTGATTTTGCCTCAAAACTCTAGATTTAGCTCACTTCTCATAGTTCATTCGCAATCAGGATGAGCTCTTCAAGGCCAATCAGGCGGAAGGGGTGAGGTTTGCCCTGCAAGCAGCTATTTCGACGCTGATGTGGTTAGAACGCCGGAAGCTTCGAGGACGCGCAGCGAAGTTACGAGTCCCAGATTACCTCTCTGAGAGAGGAAATCCAGCGCGCCAAGGTGAGTTTCTCTCGACCTCTCTACAACATGTTGGCTCAAGAAACGTAAGTTCAACACGTCAGCGCTGGAACGACGATACAAGCTCGAACAACAGCTCATGCTATCCGCCTGGCATGAAATGGGTTCGAGAACGGTGCGGGACCATATCAATGCCGCGGGGATCAAGCGGAGTGCCGCTAAGCCGATGCCGACGAGCTGGCTGGGAAGACAGCGCAAGCATGTGAGCGGATGCCTGATTCTGCCTGGCAAGCAGCTGATGTGTGGGCTGGACGCAGCAAGAGGATGCTTCATTCGTGCGTGAATCGATGTAACGAGTGTTAGGATGACGGTACGATAGAGCCGTTGACGAGTGACAAAGAGCGTGAGGAGACGCAATTGGAGAGGAGATGTGGAGAGTCAAACGTAGTGTGAGACGTCGCGAACTGGAGATAACCTTGCATTGTCATACCAGCATATTTCATACCTCTTGTACGCTCCCACCCTCTTGCATCACTCGTCGTCACGAAGGCGTACTCGGCAGTCTACCGGATTTCGGCGGGTATATCCGAGATTATCCCGTTGTTGATTTGCTATCGAGTTTTCTTTGATCTGCGTATTCAAAATATTCATCACGTTGACTGCACTCGTTACCGCGCTGGGCCGTCCTTATTTCCAGCGTTTACTCGGTGGAGCGCAGTGTCATGCCGCTGTACGAACTCTTCTGCATCGCCGCGCACAACCCCACCTCACCCGTCAGTCTTTCATCCTTCTGCCAGCTCCGAGAGCTGCCTTGGAGGTCGCATTGGCTGACGGACGACCTCTTCCTTCTCGATCTAGACCAACCTCCGACAGCTCATTGACGGTCTCGCCCGCCAAGTCCACTCCACAGGCGGTGTAGTCCGGGACCTACGGAATCTCGGGATCGGCCTGACCCTACCGATGCGGATGCGGAGACATCAGCAGTACTACTATCGCGGAGAGTGAGTCGCAGCTGATTTTCTCATGCCGATCTCCCGGAAGTCGTTCCGTGGTGGAGGGAGAGTGCAAGCTGATCATGGACGGTATAGTCACTTTCTGATGACGTTCGATACGTCCCCGGTGGTGCTCAAGAAGTTGGATGAGTCACTCAAACGGGATCCGGCGGTCGTGCGGTGGGTCTTCCTTTCCCCGTGGGTCGCCAATATACTTATGGAGGGTGACAGGTGGACGCTGTTGAGACAGGGCGAGAAGCTGTATGTTTCGCGGTCTTCGCGACCGAGTGGGAGTGATGCTGACTTGGTCGTGGTTTAGGAAACAACTCGCACCGAAGCCTCATCCTTCGATCGACTATGACGGGTTCGCGCTGCGGGATGCGTACAACCCTCGATCGTATCGATGACACGCTCAACAGGCGCATTTGAGGATCAGTTTGGAAGGCAGGGAGTGCAAACGGTTTGAAGAAGGGGAGGAGCGGGTTGAGGAGACGTTGAGCGTCGATGGTTTCACTTGTACAGCATAACATACATGGCATAGCAACCATCTGCATGGATCGTCCTACTCGGTCTGCCCCAAGGATTCTTCAGGGCTTCTGCAAAGAGTGCCCATTCCTGAGACAGCCGAACCTCCCACCCCACCTGATCCACCTCAAATCCCCCATCTCCCTGACGTACTCTCATTTAGCTTTTACACCCAGACCTGACTCACCAGTCATACCTTGACACCCGCCCTCTCATCATGCTCCCCATCCCCCTCGATCCCGAATCCCGCCTGACCAACCTCACCCGCCGCATGCTCGACATTCGCACATTCCAGCTCCCCCGCCTCCGAGACTGTCGTGGCCCACTCGACCTCCACCGTGAGCTCGCCGAGGAGATACGAACGGATCTCGAGAGGGTACGGCTTGGCATTGAAGTTGGTCTTCCTTCCATCGAAGTTGTCCCCACCAGTCCCGTCGTTGGCAGTGAGTTGATGGGGTCTAGGCGTGTAAGGAGATGGGCGAGTCACAAGTCCGAGCATCAGAACGAGCATCGACTCTTCACGCATGTGACGAGCTCGAGCGGGACTATCTCAGGTACGTCGAGATGTGTTTATACTTCTCTCAAGCGCTGACGGGTAGGACAGCCTCCGAGTAACGTATCGCGAAGCCCTGGTCAATTCCAAGCGCGCCATCAGACGACACGACCTCCTCCCGTCGCGTTCCTCCAACAGAGACGACGCCCGACCCTCTTCTTCAACTCAGAAAGCCCAGCCTAGCCGCTCGGATGTCGGGTGAGTCGCTTCCACCTAAAGCTATGTGGGAGGTATAGCTGATACCTGGGATTGGGCAGAGGCGATGACGCGCTGCAGACCAAGACGAACGAGGTTACCGATGCTTTACGCCGCACTACGAACCTTCTGCAGGTCGAGCTCGAGCGGTCGGTACTTAGCGTGCAGATGCTCGGTACGTTCTCCCTCCTCTCCCTCCCAGTTCATATGCGCACCAAATCATTCCTGTATTCGACTCACTCCAGGCCATTCCCCTCGAATCACATCCAAACAGTCCCCCAGACCGATGCCTCACAAAGTCAACTCCATACTGATGCCTCACCCAATAGACGAATCCACAAGCACCCTTCGCCTCACTCAATCACTATACGACACCTACGCCAACCTCCTCTCCACGTCCGCCACCATCATAAGAGCCCTAGACCGAGCAGATTGGTACGACCGTCTCCTCATCCTCTCGGCGCTGGTCCTGTTCTTGGCGGTGGTGGGGTGGGTGCTGAAAAGGAGGGTGTTGGATAAGGTCGTGGGTGGGGTCGGGTGGTGGGTTGGGGGGAGCTGGAAGTTGGTTAGAATGGGTTTTGGGGTTAGGGCCGGGGTGGGTGGGGGAGCTGGGAGAGGAATTGGGAAGGCGGTCGGAAATGCGGCGACTGAGGTGGGGAAAGCGGTGAAGGGGAGTGCTGCGATTGCGTCGGGTATGGTAGCGGCGGGCACGGCCATAAGTGGGGCTGCAGGAGGAGCAGGAGTCTCAATCAGTGAGGTGGCTCAGGCTGTCAAGCCAAAAGCAACGTCTGCAGAAGACATGGGCGCTGAGCACCCCTACCTGTCGGACTCGGTCGTTCCGCGAGAACCGGAGTCATCGGCGGTGGTCGTAGAGCTAGGCCCGGGGACGGACGAGGAATCACGACAGCGAGATGAATTATGACATTATTTCCATCTCCCTCAGAACCGAACGACACCAGCTGCATGGTAGTCCTCACCAGACCTATGCACAATCTCACAACTGCGCCACGCTCGCCTCCTCCCTGATCGGCACCTCGAACCCACTCTTCACCTCATTCACACTCTCCGCCGTACTCCCGCCCATCCCATCCCTTACCTCCTTCACCTCCCGCTCGCTTACCCCACTCGGAGCCTCCTTCGCCCGCCGCAACAATCCCTCGACTTGATCCAGCTGTCTCTGAACTGAGATCTTATCCCGGAACAACGCTTGCCGCCCCAGCTCGACACTCCGTCTCTCATTCTCTAGCATCGATTCCATCCGCTCGAACATCGTGAGCTTCAACTCGACTTTCCGAACCTGCGCGGCGACCAGCCGAGAAACCAGTTGTGATATCCGTGCGTCCTCGTGTCGTGCGAGGGTGGAGGCTTTGGCCGCCGCTGACCCTAGCGCGATGGACGCTGCTCGCTGCACTGACGATCGGGACGGTACATCACCGCTCGTCTCGCCATTCGTTTCCGGCCGAGGTGTCTCGCCATCAACCACGATCGCTTCGGTCTTGACCTCGCTCTCGTCTCCCTCGCCGGTCGCCAAGCCGTTCTGAACCTTGCTATCCCCATTCACCTCATCCTCCCTTTTCCGCTTCAGGCCTTGGCTCAACTCGCCCAAAGCACTCTGAGCGGCTGCAGCAGCTACCGCCGGCCCCACCGCACTTGCTAGGAAAGTCACCACACTCATCACCGGATTCTCCGCTCCTTCGAATGGGAGGCCATTTATGCCAGCTTGATATCGCAAGGGGCCCAGGTCTACCGCCGGGTCTGAAGTGAGGTAGGGATCCTCTATGGGCAATTGCAGGAATTTGCCGATACATTGCTCCTTCGACCTCGTCCCGACATGCTCGGCGACCGCTTGCCAATCGTCGTCGAACATCTCCACGCCCTCGAGTAGCAGCAATGTCTCCTGATCACTCCACTCGCTCCCGCCTCCTTTCGATGCGTGCTTGAACACCTCCTCATCTAGTCGGACGAAGTCGCCAGAGAACATCGTCGATGGAAAGCGGCCGGAGACAAAGCATGACGGGCATATGGTGAAGTCCCCGTCTTTTAGAGAGTGGTAGCGTGTCCGAGAGCAGTCTGTACCACATGTCTCACAGCTGAAGGTTTGGAGTTTTGGAGGAGGCTCGGCTCCATTCGCCGCTATCTTCGCAGCTTCGGCGGAGGAGACGGGCTTGGAAAAGCGGGATGTGGAATGGTAGATTGTTTTCCGTAGGTCCAAATTGGAGGGGTGAGGGGAGACTCCATTGGCTTGGAGCGCGAGAGCGCCTGTACCTGGCTTCGTGCCGGGATGCAGAAGGTTGGAAAGGCCACGAGGAGTGTCAAGGGTGACGCGGAAGTGTCCGGTGAAGGGTGGACCTAGGGCGGCAGGTCTAGTATCAGTGTCGACCTGGGGAGAACAGGTCAGAAAGGTTCGAGGTACAGGATGACACCCACCTGATAATTGATTACTCCCCACTGCTCCAAGAACCCATGGACCCTCATAATACCACCAACATCCCCAGCCAAATTCCGCCTGCACGCAGTGACAGTCAGGTATTCCCCAGGATTCAGTCGATAGGTGTTGATCATGAAATCCCGATAGTCCTTGTAGATACTAGGCGTCTTGCTCCTATTCCGAGATGAGAAGAACTCCGGAAGCGACCGACGTTCGATGGGATGAATGGTGGAGAGGCTGAACCAGGATGAGTACGACGGGATGATGAGTGGGTGAGTTTGGGCTGCGAGGTAGGTCGTCGCGAGACTGTGGATCTCAGCAGCGGATGGTCGTTCGGCTTCCGGGGCAGGAGTGGCGACGGCGGGCGTAGCTGCATCGGCAGGTTCTTGTAAGGCTGTGGAAGGTAAGGGAAGATTTGAGCTTTCTGCGAAGACTCGTCAGTACGGCCGGGCCGACGGAAACATCCGTTACGTTCCAGAGGAAGCTGCAAGATCTCTGCTTCTTGAAATTGCTAGGGATACTTGGCGAACACTCACCAGCTGCTGGTACGTCAATCGCCATTCCCTCGCTCAGATTCCCAATCTCCCCTCCATACAGCGGCTCTCGCTCCCTCTCCTTCCCGGGCGCCGAAGACAGGTCTTGGGTCACTACATCGCCAGTTGCTTCCGGCTCTCCAGCTCCGGGTGTGGGTACTCGAAAGGATATCTTCGGGGTTGACATCGTGCGGTCCGAGCTTCTACAAATCTCGCAGCGTCCACCTCAAGCTTGCACGCTATTGGATGCACCGGACCTCGGCCGGTAAACACGCTGAAGCGAGGTGTAGGCGAAGCTCAATCTCGGAAATGAACTGTACGACGCGTGAAAGGGCAAAACCCGCCCTGAGAAGCCGGAATCAAAAACGGCATTATGAGTAGTTACACGGCGGGGATTTATCCATAGGCTCCACCCAGCCCATCGCGCCTTTTGCAGTTGACGTCACTTCCGCATTCGGTCAAGAAGGTACCGGATTATTGTACCTCTGCGTCAATCAGCTCGGACCGAGGAATCATTCACTACCTTCACTGTCTTCTATCTTCCTTATCATCGAAGCAGCGAGAAAGAGTCTGACCAATTGCCTTGGATATCTTCTTTTTCAAAGGACCTTTCGGTATTCCGACCGACCCGTCACCACCATGCCGAGCGGACAATCCGCCCCGCCTGTACTCTACACCTTCCCCGAACTCCCCGACCTGACCTCCTCGCTCGCCAACTTCATCCTCAAAGCCCAATCCGATGCCATCGCCAAGCGCGGATCTTTCACCGTCGCACTCTCCGGCGGATCCCTCCCCAACAACCTGAAACCCCTAGGCAGTCTCGAGGGGATCCAATGGGATAAATGGCAAGTCTTCTTCGCAGACGAGCGGATCGTTCCCCTCGACCATGAGGATTCCAACTACGCGGCGTGTGCCAAAGCCTTCCTGAATAACGTACCGATCAAGAAGGAGCAAATCCACACCATCAATACCGAGTTATTTCTGGAGAGCACGAAGAAGGACCCGATTGCGGATCCGGGGGACGCGGATGCGAGCGAGAATGAGGCGGTGGATATCGCGGATGATTATGAGAAGCAGCTGGTCAGCACGTTCGCGGGTGCGAACGCGGCGAGATATCCGACTTTCGACTTGATTCTCCTTGGGATGGGACCAGATGGACACACGTGCTCGCTCTTCCCCAATCATGAGCTGTTGTCGGAGAATGATCGGTGGATCGCGGAGGTGCTGGATAGCCCGAAACTCCCAAAGAGGCGGATCACCTTTACGTGAGTCGGCGACGGATGCCAGCAGTGCTTTACGCTGCCGCTCTCTTGATCTTCTCGCTAATGGTCCATCGTCCAGGTACCAGGTTCTGAACCACGCTTTCCGCTGCGCATTTGTCGTTTCTGGCGAGAACAAGCAAGATACCCTCGCCGCCATTCTCGATCGACCCGAAGAAGGTCTTCCATGTTCTCGCGTCCGTCCAACATCGTACGCAGTCTCCCATCAACACCCTCTAGCCACTGATGTTCGAGCTTCGCAGTCCCGGACTAGTATTCTGGTTCGCAGACGAGGCGGCCGCGAAGAAGGTCAAATACCCGTCGACCGAGTTCAAGTGGATCCAGGAGGGAGATCTACATGGGAGTGATGACCCGGTGGCGATGGAGAGGAAGAAGTTGAAGCAGGAGATGGACGCGGCGGTCAAGGCGTGAGGGGAGCGAGGTCGAGGTGATCAGAAGAGGCGGAGTTGATGGATCAGAGGACGATATCATTGGATTTAGGTAGAGGTCTGTATAGATGAGGACCACCATGCATATAGTCTACGTCAATCGTCATTTCATCCCTCAGCTGGGAAGCGTTTCATCAGAGAGGTTTGTCCTGTGGTCGGGTACCCCGGATAGCACAATCGTGGCAGCACCGTGATCAGACGCTGATGGGACTTCGAAATACCTTATTCAGGCCTCCCACTTGTCAACAACCAAGCCGGCCAACCATTCGATTTACTCACCTCGAACCAGCTCAGACCGACCGCCGCCATGTCTCTAGCCCGGACGATCCGCAACATCCGCCAAGGTGGGATCAAAGAATACCTCCGGCAGATGTGGTACGTCCGCCCTGACTCAATCTCCATACTTTCCGCTCCTTGGAGCCTTCGAGACGACTGGCTGATCACCTTCAAGGTATATCGGAGACGCGAAATTCGGTCGACATGTCGGGACCGATCAATTCGGGAACCGGTTCTTCGAGAACACGAATCCCCAGCAGGAAGTTCCCGGTATGTCGACTCCCATTCCCCCTTCCTTCACCTACTCGACCAAAAGCCAAACACCTTTGCTCGTGTTGTGAGATCTGTCGACCTTGAGCGTGATTATTGACGTGACCAGGCCGCCATCGATGGGTCGATTTCACGCAAGACGATTATAACGCCTCGCAGATCCCACCCGAATGGCACAGCTGGCTAGCACATATCCGGAGAGATCCGCCGGACCAGGATCCCATGGTAAAATCCAGTACGCCGCCATGGAAAGCTGTACGTTCGCGCACCCCTTCTACTTCTCCGAATGCAGCTCATTCTGGCTGCTGGATGAAGTGAGCTGATGGGATGGTTTAGCCGTTTGTGGAGAATATGACGGGGACGAGGGGACGGTTCATTACCTATTCGACGACGGCGCCGAAGATCAGCGCTTGGGAGCCGCAGGTCGGGACGCGGGGAGCGGGTGGGACAGAAGCGAAGGCGAATTCATGATGTTCGGACGAATCTCCAGCATGCATCTCATCTTTCACCAGAGACGGCTCCGGGATGGATTCGAGGGGAGTCACCGGCACCGGGGATTGAATGATCCTATGAACTCTGCAGGCTGACATGTTGGCTGGTGGTGTTTGACAGGGATCCCTGTGATTCGCTGATATGCTTTCGCAACGGTCTGCTGTACGACTGGATGTGATGCCATGCATGAATACTGACTTCTGCTTGATGCAAACGTAGCGTACTCGATACTATGATCCTCGTCTCCCCATACAAGATGATCTGTCAAGGTGATCCGCTCAAGTTCCACCCCTGTCTCCGACTCCCGAATTCCTCCTTCCCTCTCCCTCCTTCTCCACCCGACCTCCTGGAACGCCCGAACCCGATGCGCCCGAACCTGAACCTTCCCTAGTCATCGCGTCAATCTCCTCCGTCTCGATCGTCGGTAAACTCCGCATCGCCGCCTCGCCTAGCTCCGCGAACGTATTTCCACACATGCATCGTTGTTTCGCGGGTGGTGAGTTCAGGACATCGTCGATATTCTCTCCTATGGATTGGCCTGCTGGTTCGTCTGAGCGACAGTCAGCCAGATGTGTCCACATGACAATGGCAAAGATACGGACATATTGGCAAGGTGAGCGCGCTGGTTGAACAGCAGCACTGAACATGGCGACGTAAGCTTGATCACAACTGACGAGCGGACCTACCGAGGGCACGATGATCGGTATCTTGACTTGCATCATACGCAGTTCGCCTGGCCCTTCGCACGGCGCTCCAGCGATCGTCTCACCCTCGACCGCATAGAACACCTGCAGCTGAAAATCGTGCATCACCCGAATTGGCGTGATCGTACTGCACCCGGAGCACTCATTAGCTCGCCATACTATGGCGTACCTACCCCTCATTAGTGCTAGGTCGTATCTTCTCGTGATTCGGCATCCTCGCTACCGCCCTCGTCTTCCAACCTTCCCTTTGGCCCTCGCACTTCGCACCGCCAACCTCGCTGCCACGCCAAAGGGCCTCCACTTCACGGGACAACGTGCGCTCGCCGGATTTATGCGGTTTCCCCGCCTGGTACAGCACGTGTGCCTTCGGTGCTTCGGGCTGGTGCGGGGCGGTATTGGGTGTTCGGGGTGAGACGAGAGTGTATATCTGGGAAAGAAGAAGGCGGACGAAGGAGATTGTAGTGGTAGGGCCAGGACAGGGGAGCGAGACGGAGAGAAGCATGACGGCGGATATCGAGAACTACAACCAGCATCAATCAATGATTAAGATGATCAGATGAGGGATCAGGTACGACGTCGGAAATTGCGCTGAACCGCCATGAGTTCAGGCCGGCAACGAAACCCTCTTTTCTCAGGTCAAGCTGACTCACGCCCCCGTATGTCGAAGGGTTCGCGTGGATGAGCAGACTCCGAGTCGTAAGCAGATCTCCCTTCAGCCACCCAGTCTTTTCGGATCTCCCAGCGATATCAGGAGCGGCTCGTAGCTGTTGTATTGATCGTTGCTCCTCGGTGAGTGATAAAGATCCGAGCGAGAGCGGAGGTATATTTTGTAAGTCAGAAGATTGCCTCCGATGATACAGCCCGGTGAGTGTGGGTGATCCCTCTCCAAGGGCAATAGCGGAATCTTCAGGTGTACCGAATTCGGCGATTAACGATGCTCGCCTCTCGGTCGAGGAGAAAGATCCTCGTGATTCCGTACGGTGAACCGCTTTATCCTGCGAGAGCTTGTCGGATCGAGCAATGACGGTGTCGAAATCCTCCTTGAACGGTATGTCGGAGGAGATTGCCGGGGCATCTTTGCGGAATATGTGGGTGATGGAGGAGGATGAGGGGATGCCTTCGACTCGGGCGGTGAGCATGTACGAGATTCGTCCGAATTGGTGGTAGTCGTGTGTCGCCAGTGTCGCGGGAAGGAGGATGGAGAATTGAAAGCTGTTCCGATCAGCTTTCTTTTGCGGAAAATCCTGCAGACCTACACACCTTTGCGACCCCTTCTCGAGCCAGATCCCCTCGGCGTCCCCACCTAGGACTTCGACACCCCGCTCAAACACCCCGTCCTCCTCCCATCCCCTCGTCCAACCCATATGCAGCCGACACACGCTCTGGACCCCGACAACTGATGGCCTGACACCGACGTCTTTCCTTCATCGTCACTTCCAGAGCACCTCTTAGCACGGTGTCCTCGGTCGGCGGTTCTCGACCGCCAGTCTCGAGCGGATGCAGCTCGAGTCGCCGAGGTGGTCGAACCAATACAACGCCCCTGAGCTCCATTTGAGTATCGTTTCGGTCGAGGTCCACCTACCATGCTGGGATATGCAGCTTCAGTGACCCATTAAAGCTCTGAGTCTGGGGCGAGCTAGATCGTAAGTAAATTGGCGGAGGCACCGGTAACCTCTCATCCAGCGCCAGCGGGTTCATACTAGGTGACCTATCGAGCGAGGACCTCGCATACGACGGCGGAGCTCGACCTCGAGGGGAGGCAGGACCGAGTAGTACAGGGGAGCGAGAACGACCCCTCGGGAGGGGGGAGGATGACCTTGGTGAGTTCATGGTTGGGATGTTAATTTTCTAGGTGGGCTTCGGATCCGCGGGGCTTGGATCTCAACCCGGTAACAATGGGGCAGTTCAGTTTTTAAGACGACTATTTAGCTTGAAGTCGTCAGTTTAGCTAACTCAAATCAGGCGTCTTATGTGGTTGGAAGGCGCCCAATATACTGCGCGCCTTTATGAAGGCGCTCGAGTTCAACGCCTTCCAACCCCCTGTACGATCTAGTCAACTTCTTACCTAAAATCCTCATATCTTGCCATGGGGATCATTGCCCTCGCCCGCCATTACCGCTTGATGTCCGTCCGCCGCTGCATCCGCAAGCTTCGCCGATATCGCTCTATGATCCGACGATACCGCTACTTTGAGCACTTCCTTGGACACCGGAGAAGACTACCCTTCAATCGGATCAACATTTCCCTCTTCGATCTCGAGGGTTTGGAGCACTATCACACCTTCCGCTTGTACCCAGACATACTACGCAACTTTTGTCGTCTCTTTGAGATCGATCAAGTCTTCATATCTCGGCGAAGCAAGCCACAAGCCCCTCCACTCTACCAGCTTGGTCTCTTGCTCAACCGGCTCGCGCATCAGACGGACGTCAGGCAGCTATCTTTCTTGTTTCGCGTCTCGAGTACGTCTTCCTTCTCCTCCCTCTGTTCAAGCTTATGAGGCCTGTAGTTGGCGGTGTACACATGTGAGACCGAGCACTCAAAGCTATCCTCCGCAAGGGCACCAGAATTCATCCCCTAGCCAACGGCGATCCAGCGAGCAGTGATCAAAGAGGTATTCGAGCGCAACTACAGCATCCCCGACTGCATCGGTCTGATGGACGGCTGCCATGTTGACCTCAAGCCCAGCCCGCTAGAGAGACGCTGGGGCGTTCCACAGCTGGAAGAACAAGTCCGGACTCCTCTTTGTTGCCATCGTTGACCGTGATATGCGCATCCGTTACATTCAATACGGCTGCCCATCATCGTCAAGCGATCATCGAGTTCAACGGCTCTATAAACGTCTTCACAGAGCATCCCCTATACTTCAGCCCATCTGAGTACGTCTTGGCAGACTCTGGGTGGTCTGTTTGGAACTTAATCCGGTCTTAAAGTAGGGTACCAAATACAGAATCAACTTAAGTCACGACAAGTTAGAAGTGAACTGCATTTGCCTTAGCGCGCTTTTGAAGCAGTGACGTACCTCTTACAGGCACAGTCAGTGCCTGATAGCCGATCAAACTTCCGGACTTCAGGGAACCAGGGGCGATCGCAAATGACGTACCTTCCGGAGTCCCGGAATCGCTTGTCTGGGCGTGGTGACATCATAGCTCACCTCCTTTCGACGGAACGGCGGAAAGCGAGAAGCGCAGTACTAAAACCCCTTTCCCGATCCTCGCGATTGGACTTTTCTTCTTTCAACGGTCAGTTTGCTATCATCATTGCAAACTCTCCCTTTTCATCACTCCACCAGATTTTACGAGACCCAGTGAGTGGCTTGTCCTATCACGCGTGAAGGGACGGCCTAAAGGTGGGGTTGTATTGGCTGATCGCGTCCGTCGTTCCCGCTAGGCGCAAATACATTGTGATCCGCTCTGCTCCTTCCCCACTCCTTCGGTCCCTTCCTGACTCTATCTATAGCATCATGAGTCTCCCAAGGACGCAAACGCAGATCAGTGAGAGACCCGGGACGATGGGCGTGACGGTCGCTGCGAGCGGCGCGGAGATGGAGTCGGACGTGCAGAGGAAGATGAAGTTGTGGGGTGTCATTGAGGCCTTCCGCGATGGGTGAGCATTACATCCCTTGCTGTCCAAATCTCAGTATTGATGGCAACCAGTCGCATGCCCGACAATCGCCAGATTGATACCGCGATGGAGTACACCATCGAACATTCGCCTATCGCAGTCAAGAAGCTCTCGCCCGACGGACAGACCCTGGTTGAGGACTTCAGGTGCGTTCTGTCGCTCACTATTTTCGCCTCACTCTGATATGTGTCAGGGACATCATCGAGACGCTCCGCATGATGGTTGCCGAGAAGAACAGCGATGAACTCTTCCAGAACGCCGTCTTTGCTTCATACGCTGGCGACGCTTCTCGCGCCAAGCAGGGTGGTGTCGTCCCCGTTAGCAAGGACGACGTCAAGTCGGACGCCAACCAAGGTGATTCCCTCCGAGTCCTATGCGCAGCTGGTCCTGACATCCTGCAGCCGCTGCGCATCTTCGTGTCCTCATAACCCTCTTTGTCACAAACGCCGAATTCCGCAAGCTCATCAGCGACTTCGGCATTATTGGCCGTGACGTCTTCGCTACTGCCGCCAGCAAGGCGGCCGACCAGGCCCGCCCGGACCAGCAGCAGATCGACTCCATCGACCAGGAGGCCCCGTCCAAGCAATGGATCGGTGCTGACGGTCAAACGCACGGTACCGACTCGACTCCAGAGCTTCAGATGAAGGGACCCGGCGGTTCTCAAGTGCGGTACAACCCCAAGGATGCACCCGGCGCGGCTCAGTGAGTACACAACCACCGCTCGCATTGCATAACCAATGACGATCTGCAGGGTCGTCGACCACCAAGGCAATTCTCGATCCGCTGGCGACGCCTACAACCAGGCCAAGGACGCCAAGAACCAAGCCCAGGACAAGGCTCGGGGTATGAAGGGCGACGCCAAGAATCAGGCCTCGTCTCACGCCGGTGACATGGATTCAGCTCGAGACCCCAATGCCTCTTTCTCTGAGCAGAAGGACCAGCTCACCGGGGCCGCGCAGTCCAAGGCCAATGAGGCCAACCAGAACACTCCGGACATGGACCAGGATCAGGCGAAGGACCAAGCTCGAGGCAAGGTGAATGACCTCAAGAACAGGATCCCGGAAGAGCACCGTCAGAAGGTGTCGAACGCGGTCGGTCAGACGAAGGGCGTCCTCAACGACGCTTTTCCGGAGGAACGCCGCGAGCAGTTCATCTACCGCCTGAAGAAGGTGAGTCTCTCAAATCGAAGATCTACATCATGCTCATCGACCCTTTCAGGTCGTTGTCGAGTGCCAGGATCACAAGGACTACATGGAGGCCATGACTTGGCTTCTTGACACCCTCGAGAACTATCAAGGCCACGCCAAGCACGTGGCACACAAGGGAGCCTCTTCGGCCAACGCTATCACGGAGGACCCTTCCATCAATGACTCAACAATCCAGTTCCGAACTCTCCTCGAGCGCTTCGCGAATGGCAAGTCCATGGACGGCATGCACAATGCCCTCGACCAGATCTACAGCGACTCGAGGAATGACCCAGAGCTTCGTCGATGGTTCGCGCGCCTGAACGAGTACGCGCATCGAGCCCTCCTAGAAACCGGATGGATTTTGGACGACGAGAGCACCCGTGAGGCCCAGGAACTCCAGGACTCTGGCAAGTACTTCTTCACGGACAAGTACAAGGGCCACCAGGAGCGTCTCTTTGATGAGATCCAGCTCTGGTTCCAGGCGATGGGTGATGATCCACTCAACATCCGGTTTGGTGACGATATCAAGCGAATCACGAAGGATCTACTCTTCAATGCGGAGGGTAACCTCACGTTCAAGCCCAAGCTCTGGAATGATATCCGGAACGTTATCCTTCCCTCTCTCATTCGCCAAATCGGTCAGTGTCTAGCTAAGATGATATTTATGCGACTTATATAGTTTCAGGCTATGTCCCCATTCCTCGCGCCGAATACTCCGATGAAAAGATCGATTTGGTCATCGAAAGTGATTCAATCTTCCTCGTGTCGGAGGCTTACTGACGTTGCTAAGATCTCGTTCTTTCGGGTCCCAACCTCTTCCCCAACGTGGTTGAGATGGAGGCAAACAACCACTTCAAGTTCAGTCCCTACCCTGGTTAGCCCTTCAAATTCTCAAAGGTACTGGAAATAACCTCTCTCCTCACGAAGGAATCAACCGGACCATGGACACCCATCACCACAAATTCCGTTTGGGCTTGAGCCAAATCCAGGCAGACATCCGAGATGTGAACTTCGCCTTCCGCCGCAAGTCCGGCTGGCCCAAGCTTTCCGATCACGGTATCGCCGATGTCGTCATCGCTGGCCAGGGTATCAGCGTGGACGTCGAGCTGGAGTCTGTTGAAAACAGGCGCGATTCAGTGTTCAGAGTATGTCTGATTAGCCGACAAAATTCGTTGATCTTCTCGCTTGCTAGGTGAACCATGTTAATGTCAAGCTGGACACTCTCAAATTCTCCATCCGGGACAGCAAGCACGATCTTCTCTACAAAGTACGTCTCGAATCATCTTCGCGTTACGATAGGCTGATATGTTGGTCAGTTCGTGAAGGTCGTGGCGACTGGCACGATCAAGAAGGCTATCACGGTCGCTGTCCAAATGGCGATGAAGTCAGCACTTGAGAATGTCGACGACCAGCTTGTCCAGGTTCGCAGCGCCGTGAGTGACGTGTTGTACATGAAAAAATTGGCGTTTATTGACGATGTCCAGATGGACGAGGCGAAGCATTCCGATGACACAACCCGCACACAAGCTCTCAAGGACATGTACGCAAGGAAGAAGTCAACGGCGCAGAACAAGGCTGCGGAGGCCGATGAGAAAACTGGCACCTTTAAGATCATCACCGACCGCGAGTCTGAGGTAAGTCATCAAATCCTTCTATATAGCTGTCATTTGATCTGGGTATCAGCTCAACCCCGACATGGCGCACGATTCGACCAAGAGTACGGCAAAGCGCATGTTCAAGGTGGAGGATATGGCCAACAGCGGCAAGCAATGGCGATCGCCCGCATTCGACTTGCTGGATCCCAGCCACCCTGCAGTCACCGGTCAGCACCACCCCGAGGCCGTCAAGGGAGCCGGCACCGCAAACAAGAAGACTTCTGCTGTCGCAGCTGCTCGAGGCGAGATCCAGGAGTCTACCAATCGGTCTGGCTCGACAAAATCTTCGGGCTACCAGAACCAGGGCGGCCATCAGGACCAAGGTGGCTACCAGAATCAGGGCGCCAACATGGCTCAGACTCTTCCGGCAGGCGCGAGCATGGGCACTGGCGCGGGCGCGGGCGCCACCGCTCCCACTTCGGGTTCGGGCTTCGACATAACCTCGAATCAAGGGGGACAATACTCCTCGACCGGCTTTGAGACGCAGGCTACTCAGGCGTTGAGGAAGGACGGGGAAAAGGCTTTCCAGACGGGCCAGGCTGCTTACACCAACCGGCAGTAGGAGATATAGTCCCGTTTTGATCTCGGCTTTGGACAGATTTATCAGATGTGCTATACCATCATGTCTCTTGGAATGTATCGGCTGCCTCTTACCGGACGAGCTTGATCCTTTTATACAGATTTTTACACGTTGAGACCGCTTGACAGGTACGAAGACACTTGGTGATCCGAGGTAAATGGAAGCCGTCTCTCCGCACGCCTGCAAATTTTGGCAGAGCTGTTAAACGCCATTTTCTGATTTTGGGCGCGTCTCCATACTCCACTCCATAAATCCGCACGCTTCATACTCTCTCTTACTCGCCATCCGCCAATGAATGCTACTCTCCAGACCCAGGACGGCACCAAAGCCCGGGCACCTTCACGATGGCTCAAGCCGGACCTTCATCCCTTGTGTCTGTCCCACCTCCTTCGGTACCCTCTCAAAGACCGCTCCCAGCAACATCAGACAATGCAGACGATCGACCTCAGCTCGATCCAACGCCTTCAGCACCCCTCATCCATCATGTACCCCTCTCCAACCTAGCCGCCCTACCCACCCTCTTCCCCGTTCACATCGCCAAGCTCGTCACAGCCCTCGCCACTTCCGCCCACCTCTCCCTCCGCGTCGTCGCGTTCTTCGTCGAGGCCGTCCTCGAGACTTCGCAATACTCCACTCGTCTATCCCTAGGCTACACCCGCCGGCTCCTCATCACCGCAATCTCCTCGGCTCGACAGGTCTACCTCACGTCCCATGCCGCTCTCGATGGGGATTACCTCGGCGTCCTGGGGTTTGGTGACCAGAAGAACCTCCCGTCCACAGACTCGTTCCTACACGTTCTGGACAAGTATACCAACCTCGGCATATACGTCATCCACCATACCTTCACCATGGCGGAACTCTTCGCTATGTCTGGATTCTACCTCACCGCCAATGCCGTACAATCCGCCCACTTTGCTGCTCAGGAATCGGTCGCCCTCTTTGACAGTGTTTTTGGGTCGAACGAGTCGAGTCGGGCTCTGTCTTCGATCATTACGCTTGTGAGGAGGGAATTGCTCGAGGACGAGAGGTTCAAGGCGATGGACAAGGGCAAGATCACGAGTCTCACAGCTTTGACCAAGGCTTTGACGGCGTTTGCTTGTCTGCAGACGGCGACGTGGAAGCGAACTTCGGGAAGGCTTCACATGAAGGTGTGAGTAATCGTATAGAATGCCTCGAAAGCTGACCATCATCCCAGGTTGTACGACTGTACTGTAGTATCCGAGCAGGATGACTCCTTCACGTCCCGGACGAGGGTAACCGCTCACGATAACCTCGCTCCATCGAACGCCGTTGCCCCCGTCTTCTCCCAGGTCGGCATGCCTTCAGCCATTGCCGGACCAGGGCCGTCCACGTTGGCTACGAGAGAAGGTCAAGGATCAGCCGGACCGTTAGACGTGGTCAAGGGTCGGCTACAGGCGCACTTGCAGGGATCGGCTGCATCATCGGCCCGTCAGTCTGCGCCAGGACTATCTAGCCCGAACAGCATGGTCTTGGATGATCTCTGGGAATTGGAAGATCTCGTTGGCGAATCTGGTGACGATGAGTATGATGGACCACCAAATGATACGATCCGTCAGGAGCGCCGGCAGAAACGGATGCGAGACGATATGGTCGAGATCACTGACGAGCTTACCGAATCGACCATCATCACCCAGATGCTTGAGCGGGTGCACGAGGACGGACGGAGGTGGAGCTCGCCGTGGCATACCCGACAGCGCAGTGCTCCTTTGCCGGAGGTCACAGTGGAAGATACAGAGGACGAGGAGCCTGAAGTTCAAGCCAGAACTACAGTCAACTCGCCCAGGCGGCAATCCATGGCTTCACTCTCTTCACTGGAAGATGAGAACGATTGGATCGAGGTGGATCAACTGCTTGAAGGGGATCGCGATGCGAAGGAACCCCCTTCGGCACCAAACGGGAGTACCTCGGTCGGGACGCAGTCTTATCTTGACGCCTTGGAGAACCCCTCGGCTAATGCTGAGCGAATACAACTGGTCCTGCAAACCATGACCAACAAGCTGCTGCAGCGCAAGAGAACGGTTCGCCGAGCCATGGCAGAAGACCATTCCGATACGAGCAGTCGCGAGGGTATCATCAGGCGGGATGGCAGCATCCAGGAGCTCACGCCCATTCGACCAGATGTGAGGAGTATTGAGTGGAGAGGAGACCAGCAAGATCAGTCCGGTATGACTTCTTCCGCAGCCTCAATCAGCTCCAACACGCCATCGGCTTCCACTTGGGCCTCGACATCAAACTACGGGCCAATAGCCATGTCCAGGTTCTTCCCACGTCAGACGAAATCGCCTCCATCCTCATATGATCGGCATGCTGCTTCGAAGAACTCTTCGATGGGCCGAGCGATGTCACGAGTAAGATCAGCCTTCCGAACCAAGTCGAACAGGACATCAAGAGATACCCGTCCAGAGGCTTCGGACAATACTCGTGATCCTTCTACATCTTCTAGTATCAGCACGGCAGGTCTTGCTCAATCACCTACGAACAGTCCGGTCTCCGAGATACCATCAAACGTGAAGGGAGGCGTCAAAGGACCTCCGCCGACACCATACGTGCCATCGCAATCCCGCAAATCTGCAACGCGCGTCGCTCGAGCTGGACCGGATGCGCGTCGCCAGCCCAATAATTACCCACCTCGCCCCTCAGTCACAGCCGTGCATGAGACTGTCCGGACGAGTCGCAATCGGATCCAAGCTGCCTCGTCACAGCCGATCTTTGAATCCCCGGCATCTCTCTTCCCGCACGATTCCTTGATTAAGAACGTACATCGGTTCATGCGGTATTCTAGCGCTGCATATGGCGTGAGTCAATGTACAAGCTCACTCTAAGAACGTTGCTGACTGCGCAGGATATAGCAAAACTTCCTCCGCATACTTGGACTAGGGAACAGCGAATACAATTTCCCGAGTACCGTCCGGCATCATGCAAATAGCTGGGCCTTTGTAAGTTGTCTCATGGGTGTCGGAACGATTGCTGATATCGGGGCGAAAGGCTCAACATACTAATATTCCCATTGACAACCTCTTGCTCTCGTCGTATGCCGAATCTACACCCGCGTTTGCTGGTTTCATCCAGCAACAGGCTTCGCCCTTGGTACATTACATAGCCGTGGAACACCAACTTCAAGCTGTAGTACTGTATGTGCCGCGTCCTCCCCTGCAACAGCTGATGACGTACGCTAGTACCTGTCGAGGAACTCTCGGACTGTCCGACGTGCTGATCGACCTTACATGCGAGTATCGCGTGATCTCCATCGACGGCGGCAACCCTGACTCCGATTATTACGTCCATGCGGGTATGTGGCAATCCGCCCTAGGCCTCAGGGCGAAGAACAGTACCGTTCATCAGACTTTGATCGATGCCCTGACTCAATACCCGACATACGGTCTTATCGCATGCGGTCATTCCCTTGGCGGCGGAGTAGCCGCTCTCCTTGCGATCGCTTGCTCTACTTCAGCCCACACCTTTCTCGAGCAGAACCGAGCTCGCTCGAAACCTACATTACATCCGCCAGTTACCACTCCATTTGTGACGAGCTTCGCTTCTGGCCTTCCCGCAGGTCGACCGATTCATTGCTATTCGTATGGACCGCCGGCGGTCACCTCGCTTGATCTAGCGAAGTACGCTCAAGGCCTCATCACGTCGGTCGTGCAGAACTCAGACGTAGTGCCATGTCTGAGCTTGGGAGTATTGCGGGATCTCAAGAATGTCGCTGTTACGCTTTTCGAGGAGAGTAACGTAGCGGAGGAGATCGTCGGACGGGTCAGCCACTCGACTTGTGTGAGACGTATAGACTGATGCGTGAATAGGTCGTCGGGATCTACCAACGCAAGTTCGCTTTTCAGCAAGCACGGGATGCTGCCATGAATGCCTTCGATCCCTCGAAAGAAGACCCCGAGCCCACCCATGAGGAGGTCCTCAACGACTGGATGACATCTCTCATCAAGACCATGCGAGCGGATATGGATAACAACAAGCTTTACCCGCCGGGTATGGTGTACATCTTAGTCAGTGATCTCTATGGGAACCTGCTGTCATGCCGCTGACAAGAGTGTACAGGAATATTTCGACGTTTTCGTGACTGTCGATCCGAGAGAGGAAGGATCGAGGTCAAATGGGAGTAAGGCGGTGGTCCACAAGCAGGCACATCGAGTCGTACGTATACCTGCAATGCTTCGGATCACAAAGCTGACGCTATTTACAGATCTTGCGGCAATGCGATTCGGTAGAAGAGCGTTTCAGGGAACGTGAGTGGATCTGAGATCTACCGGTCACTGGGAGGTGCCGGGGCTGATGTGTTGACGATACCAGCTCTGTTTACCAAGTCGATGCTGAAGGATCACCTGCCCTCGCATTACGAGCGATCGACGCAGCTACTATTTGACGGTATGAGGCAGGGGACGATATAACATCCATTGATTGATCATCATACTATCGGATCCAAAGCAGTATGATATTGTTGTTGACAAGCACTATAGTATCGCGCGGTCTATACCGGCGATGATGTAGCCAATCCCCTTAACACTCTCGTTTCTGCTGAAGGGTGCGTCTAGCATGCCTTTCCGATTATCCCATCCTGCGTGTCAAGGACAAGCTTATCCCCCAAGGAATTCGAAACTACCCCGTTGACCCCCGAGCTTGACACTCAAAGCGGTCCTTTGATCCATCCGCGGACACGCAAGGGCGATACGCTCCTTTGTGTTAGGGATAACAGAGGGGAAAGATGGGCTGATCTGTTTCGTTTGGTCAATCTCTAGCGATCAGACAGCTGGATTGACGATCATCGCTAGCCACTGCCTGACGCTCTTTTACCTCACGCTCATTGACGACCCTTTCCTCGCACAAGCATTAAGAGCAAGTCTGCAAACCGGCGAATTCCTCGAAACCCCATTGACTGGTCCCATCTCCTTGCCTATCGATAAATTCCTGTCAGACGTCATGCGCCGCCTTCTCTCCCGCCTCCTCCCCTTTCTCCTCCTCTCGCTTCCCCTCACCTCGGCCCAAGCAGACGACCAACTCGACTGCCCCGAATCTGCCCTTACGACATATCTCGTCTCCCTAATCGACACTCTCTACAATCATGGCCTAACATCCTTCGAGCAGCTCATCGCCTCACTCTCCGAGACCGACTCCGGTTACTCCCTCCTCGATTCCTGGTTATCGGCAGGTACATTCACCCTCCTCGCCCCCACGGACGCGGCGTTCCAAGCTGCCAACCTCTACCCACCCTTCACCGGGATGTCCGAGACCGACATGGCGAATCTCGCCGCGCTTCATACGTTGGCGGGGACTTGGACTTATGATAAGCTGCCTGAGAGCCCGATGCATGGGATCGCGTCGACAAGTCTCAAGATCCAGGGGTATATGAATTCGAGTACGGGGAGTGGGGCGGAGCAGGCGATGGTGCTTCAGCAGGGTGAGGGGGGGGCTGTGAGTGTTAGGATGGCGGGGGGGAATGGGACGACTTGGTCGGGTCCTATCGATCTTGGTGGGAAGGGGTTGAACAATATCATGGTGCTCCCTGTCGATGCGGTAGATCGATCTTCCTCCTGTCATTGGCCGGCCGACTTGCTGATAATGGATCAGGTGGTCGGCTTCCCGCCAAACCTTTCGACGGCTTTGACTTTGCCTACCACGAGTCGATCAGCGAACGGTCTTAGCAATATGGCGGCGGCGCTAGGGAGCAACGGCGGAGCAGCAAAACTCGAGGCTCTTACCCCGAATGGATTCACCACATTCGTACCGGTGGATGATGCTTGGACGGCCCAAGTGAAGGCCCTGATGAACGATTCGAGCGGCGTTGCGACTCTCTTGAGTAATCACGTTTGTTCTCTCTTCATTGGCTTGAGATTGTATTGATGGTGGTGTCGTCAGTATACCACAAACTTCAGCATGTATTCGAGCTTCTTCACTGGTCCGGGATCCTATTCCCTTACATTGGACTCTGGGCAAAACGCGTCATTGACGTATAACTCCTCTGGGTCTTTCGTCGCAGTGGGTGAAGTCAACAGTCAAATATTGAGATCAGACGTCCCTCTCGAGAACGGCGTCATGCACGTCAGTCCCTCTCGTGCTTCCCCGGAAGACTCTGACGCGGGATAGATCATCGATAAAGTGCTCTTGAGTCCCTCGACCAACTCATCCACTTCGTCCTCGTCATCCACCTCGGCTGGTCCGAGCACCGCGCCGATCATTGCAAGTCTGACGACGGATCTGTCGAAGGGTCCAGCGACATCGGCCAGCCCGACCGCGAACTCGGCCAGCCCGCCTGCGAACGGAACGGCGGTGAGCGGGAAAAGTGGACAGAGTACATCCGGGGCGGAGAAGCTGTCTAAGATGGATGTGGTATGGTTCGCGCTTGGTGCGGTCGTGGGATTTGGTGCTTGGTAGTCGTTGGACGAGTATAAGTATACCCATGACTTGGTAAGACAGACCGAATCGAGCACGCCGCTACTTTGCTGCTCTCATCGCAGTCCGAAGGTAACGATGTCTATCGTCCTGCCCCTTATTGAGGCGGGTCAGACATCCATCCGATATTCCATGGCGCGAGCCTGACGGGCTAGTTTCTCACATCACCGTCGCTGGAACGATCTTCGTGACTTCCGACCTTCCTCTCCCCCTATAGCCAAAAACGCAGGCTTCTCCACCCTCTTCTCCGTCGTGGCTGGATCCGAGCCTTTCCGCCCTGTCTCCCTCTCTGCCGCCACAAGCACATCGTCTCGTATACGATGAAGCTCGTAAAACACCGCGGAGCGCATCTTCTTCCCAAATTCTGACAGATCCTTCGCAGGTGTCGACACCTGAATACAATCCAAATCAGAGTAGCCAAAACTGATCGGACTAGTCACATACCAGTATCCCCTCGACCCCACCTGCCCTCTCATACTCCCGTAGTTTCCCAATCTGCGTCTTCATCCGTATCACCGGCATCTTCTTAGACCGTCTCCCCTCTTCCCCACCGAGTATCGTCACCGGCCAATCATGGGCTTTCACGTTTGGCTGCCATTTCCGCTTGGTCTTGTTTTCGGAGAAGGAGACGTTGTTTCCGGATTGAATGGCAGGGATGGGTAGGACGGAGGGGTTCTTGTCGGACCAGAGGGCCTGACGTGCTAGTTTGGAAAAGAGTTGAGAAGTGGACATGTCGAAATACGACCGCCATAACAGTGATATCGATAGTCGCGATGATTCCCAGAATGATGGAAAGCGACCTTCACTCAAACGCCACACGGCACCTTCTGAAACCCCGCCACAACTCCGCTGCTCGAAACTGTCCCCCTCTCAACCCTCTCTCCTCCCTTCCATCCCGCTGACATCTTCTCACTCATCATGTCCAAGCTCCAAGCGTCAAGCGTGCGATCCTCCGTCAAGACTGTTCTCGCTCAATCGGGCGAGGAAACCTACAAGGAGGCAGGAGGGAAGAAGCGGAATTTCATCGAGACGATCGAGCTCCAGGTCGGGTTGAAGAACTATGACCCGCAGAGGGATAAGCGATTCGTGAGTTCCGAGCTTCACCTTATCCGAGGACTAGACAGTCTCGAGATGGCTGCGATGCTCGTGCTGACGAGATGAATCATTGAAGTCTGGTACCGTCCGGCTCCCCCATGTTCCCCGGCCAAGGATGTCGCTTTGCATTCTTGCCGATGCCTTGGACGTTGACCGGTGAGTGACGTAAAGGGGAGGACGAGGCTGTACTGATCCTTTTTGCCTCTTTCAGCGCCAAGCAGCTCGACGAGGAGCTCCCGTTCATGACCGTCGAGGACTTGAAGAAGCTGAACAAGGTCAGTTGGGCTTACTACGCGCAACCCGTCGGGCTGCCCATCTCGACAAGCCAGCGGCTGACGCTCTTCTTTGCAGAATAAGAAGCTCGTCAAGAAGCTCGCTCAGAAGTACGACGCATTCCTTGCATCCGAAGCCCTCATCAAGCAGATTCCTCGGTCAGTGCGATCATCATGCATTACACAGCCATGCTCTTGCAACGACCACATCGCACTGACACTCTCCCAGTCTTCTCGGCCCCGGTCTTTCGAAGGCCGGCAAATTTCCCACCCCAGTGTCCCACGGCGAGGACCTGTCGCGAAAGGTCAATGAGGTCCGCTCGACGATCAAGTTCCAGCTCAAGAAGGTGCTTTGCCTCGGTGTTGCCATCGGCCACGTCAACATGGAGGAGGACCAGATCGTGCAGAACGCGATGCTCAGCATCAACTTCCTCATCTCCTTGCTCAAGAAGCAGGTGCGTGACTGCTTTACGGTGTGATTAGCAAGCTTATAATCCCATTTTAGTGGCAAAACGTCCAGTCGCTTCATATCAAGAGCTCGATGGGAAAGCCTCAGCGTCTCTTCTGAGCGTTGATTCACTTCGTTCTTTCGGCCGTTTATCATTCTTTTTCCTGCTATTCCTTTTTCATGACGATCCGGGGTGAATAGCACAAAACGAGCATCGCACGCTTATACCCAAGTCTCGTCTGAGCTCTTGACTGGGTGATCGGGGACCGAGGGGAGCTGTTCATTTCGTGTTACATGTCTGGGGTTTTGGAAGGCCAGAGCATGCATATTTGGCTTCGAGCCCTGTGGGAGATGATTTTTGGATGCGAACGTCGGCAGTCTGGAAGCATACACCTTCCATATGCTCGTTTAGGTTTCAGGCACGTCCGTCCGAGTCGACGACGACGCCTCGCTCTGTCATTACATTCCATCGTCGCCAAAGAACGTGGCTTTATTACCCGATGGGGAAATTACAATGCTGAATTGGTTATTGGGTAACGTGATTCCCCTATTAATGGGACACCCCCCTTTATTGGCCACTGCATCACATCTACTGAATATCACTCTCCGAAAGGGTCCCCTGCTTGCATATCCCAGCCCATTGACTCAAGCTCAGTGTGAACGTCTTCAGGGAGGTCTGGGCTACCCACTGGGACAGCTTTATCCTTCCCCTTCCTCTTCCTTGCAGTTGTAGCCGCCTCCGCATCCCTGACCTTCTCCAAGCACTGTTCGGTAGTGAA